>Ga0210142_1000358_pt1 | contig 10312 bp, 7 predicted proteins | sample Goodyear_PhragC__FD_184869 | JGI IMG/M metagenome (GOLD analysis project Ga0210142, IMG submission 184869) | Wetland microbial communities from San Francisco Bay, California, USA, that impact long-term carbon sequestration - Goodyear_PhragC_D2... | ecosystem: Environmental > Aquatic > Marine >...
GTGCGCCTCGAGCAGCACGCGCCCGCGGAAGGTGCCGTCGCCGGCTCGCAGCAGCGTCTGCGCCAGCGCCCGGTCCGCGACCATGGCGGCCGGCGCCCACTCGCCGGCTCCAAAACCCGGGTAGAGCGCCGCGAACTCCGGACGGAGCCGAGCTTCGCGGCGCGCGGCGGTGCCGGTCTGAGTGGCCGGTGGCGGTGCTGCCGGCTCGAGCACGGGCGGCATCGCGCTCACGCGTCCTCCCCCACCTCGCAGTACACCTTGATGGCGCCCTTCGCCGTCGTGAGCGTGTCCAGCAGCGCCTTCCAGTTCTCCAGCCCCTGCACCGGATGGGTGAGCAGCTGCCGGAGCCAGCCGGAATACTGGGACTCCGCGTGCGTCATGTCCTTGACGCCCGCCTCGAAGTACTCCCGGTTCGCGTTCACCGTTCCCACCATCACCTTGTTGCCCAGCACGAACTCCAGGTTGATCCGGTCGGCCGGAACTTCGATCATCCGGTCGCCGCCGGTGACGCTCGACAGCACCAGCACGCCGTTCTTGGCGAGCGCGCGCATGCTCTCGAACACGACCGACGAGGCACCCGTGGCCTCGAAGATGAGATCGAACGGCCCGTGGCGGCGGCATCCTTCGCCGATCGGCGTGGTGACCGTGGACTCGTACCGGGCGCCCAGCTTCTGGATCAGGTCGGAGTTGAGGTAGGGGGCCGCGGTGCGACCGAAGACCGTCACCTCGAGCCCCCGGAGCCGAAGCACCAGCGCCGCGAGCAGGCCGATCGTGCCGGCCCCCATGACCGCCGCTTTCCTGGGGCGCCAGACGCGGAGGCGCCGCTGGATCTCGTACGCCTGCGCGATGCCCTTTTCCACCACCGTCGTGGGCTCGAGCAGCACCGCGACGTCCTTGAGCCCGGGCGGGATCTTCACGATGTACTCCGGGTCGTCCACGTAGTACTCGCTCAGGAATCCGTGCCGCAGGTTGATCCCCCGCTCGTAATACATGTCGTCCGTCGTCATGTCGTAGGTGCCGATCCGGTCGTAGATGCTCGACCCGGGGCGGCGCACCGTCGCGACCACGTAGTCGCCGACGCTGAGCTCCGTCACGTTGGGACCCGTCTCCACCACGCGGCCGAAGCTCTCGTGGCCAGTGATGAGATAGTCGAAGCCTGGAGGGGCGGCGCCGTACTCCGCGGCGTTGATCTCCTTGTCGGTGCCGTCCACCCCGACGCGCAGGACCTTGACCAGCACGCCTCGGCCGTCGGGCACCTCGGCGACGGAGGGCCGGGGCACCTCCCGGACGTGCATGGTGTTTGCCTGGCCGGGAATGACGGCGATGGCCTTCATCGTCGCCGAGACGGCCGGGTCTCGGCTCGACAGATCGCCCGGCTGCGGCTTGCTGGGGGGCTGCGTGGTGGTCGGCATAATCATTCCTCAGGGCGCTACCAGTTGAACCACATGACCGTCGGGATCCCGGACCAGCAACCCGCGCCTGAACCCGAGCGCGCTGTCGGGCAGCGCTGTCGCTCCGGTCGACACGAGCCGGAAATGGCCGCGCCGGACCAGCGCCGCAGCCGTGTCGGCGTCCGGCACCCGGACGGTCGTCTGCCAGTGTACCAGGTCGTTGGGCCGCTCGTCCGGCGGATAGGGGCGCCCGTCGGTGGGCGCGACGTATTCCAGAAACTCGATGCCCGGGCCCTCCGCGGCGCGGAGCCCGGTGATGCGAAGCCGGGCGCCCGCCACGTTGTTCAGGTGCTCCTGCTCGGTCCCGAAGTTGAAGCTCTCGCCGGCCACCCGGAAGCCGAGCACGTCGCGGTAGAACGCCAAGCTTGCGGGCGTGCTCCGCACCACGATGGCGGTGTGGTCGATCCCGAGAAACAGCCGTCCACTGACGCGCTGCCACTTGGGGTCGCCCTTGTCCGGCGGGAACTGCAGGATCTCGAGGGGGTGGCCGTCGGGATCGCGGAAGTAGAACGCCCGGATGCCGGCTGCGTTCGGAATCGTCTTCGGCAGCAGCTGCGGTGCGGTCGAGGCCTGCTGTACCTTGAACTCCCGCAGCCGCGCATAAGCCCGGTCCATGTCGCTGACGATGATCGCCACGTGCTGGAACCAGCGGTCGTTGCTGCGCGAGTCGGCGGGCGCCGGGCGCCCGCGCGAGGTGACGTACTCGGTCAGCTCGAGATACTCCTCGCCCAGGCGGAGGCGCACGACCCGGAGCCGGGCGTCCGGCACGCCGTCGAGAGCCTCGTACGCAGGGCCGCCCGCCGCGTGATCCGACGTCTGCTCGAAGTCCAGCACGCGGGTGTAGAAGTCGACCGACCGCTCCATGTCAGAGACCGTGAGCCCCACCATCGTCACCGCCCGGGCGCCGGCAGTCGGAGCGACCACGGCGGGCGGGGCGCTGTCCGCCGACCGCACCTGCGCCGTCCGGACGCCCCGCCCGGTCCACGGCTGGTGTGCCTGTGCCCAGGCGGGTGCGGCGAAGAGCAACGCGGCCAGGGCACCGCGAAGGAGCCCGGTCACGCCGCCGGGGAAACGATACCGCGGGATCATGCGGTGGCTCCCGCAGTGGTCCCGATTCTGGTGCCCGCAGCCGAGGCGCTCGCGGCCAAGGCGCTCGCCTTCGCGCCCAGCCGGTCCAGGATGTGGTCTCCGACCCGAAGCGCGTTGGCCATGATCGTGAGCGCCGGATTCACCGCCCCGCTCGACGGGAAGAAGCTGCCGTCGACCACATAGAGATTGTCCACCTCGTGCGCCCGGCAGTTCCGGTCCAGCGCCGACGTGGCCGGGTCGTCCCCGAAGCGGATGGTGCCGTTCTGGTGGGCCACGCCCGCCAGCGGAATCTGCTGGCCGACGAACAGGTTGCGGGAGAAGAGGCCCTGATGACACTCGTGCCCGTGGATCTGGCAGGCGCGCTGCTGTTGCATCAGGCTCTCGAGCTTGGCCACGAGCCGCCGGTGACCTTCGCCGTTGTTCGGCGTGTAGGCCAGCACGATCTTCCCCTCCCGGTCCAGCGTGACCCGGTTCTCCGGATCAGGCAGATCTTCCGACGTGAGCCAGAAGTCGAGGGAGTGCTTGCCCATGAGGTCCAGCGTCCACCCCGGGGCGATGGCGGGGGCGCCGGCCGAGAGCGTCACGCCGTCCAGCTTGCCCACGAACGAGATGTGCCCCATCGGATGGTCCCATTCCGGCGAGCCGAAATAGAAGTCGTTCACCGCGAGGCTCTTCTGGAAGATGGTCGGGTTGGGGCAGCGTGAGAGCGCCATCAGCACCGAATTGATGTGCCCCATGTAGTGCCGGCCCACGACGTCCGAGCCGTTGGCCAGGCCTCGCGGATGCTGGTCGCTCACCGATCGGAGCAGCAGCGCCGCGGAGTTGATCGCACCGCACGAGGAGACCACGACGTCGGCGCTGTAGCTCTCGCGCTGGTCGTCCCGCTCCACCACGACGCGCGTCACCTCCCGCCCGGATGCGTTCGTCTCCAGCCGGGTGACGTACGCGTTGGTGAGCAGGGTGACGTTGGGATGGCCGAGCGCCGGCTCGATGCACACGATGTGGGCGTCGGACTTGGCGTTCACCAGGCACGGGTGGCCGTCGCAGGTGCCGCAGCGGATGCACCGGCTCCGCGGCCGGTTCCGCTCGTCCAGCATGATGCCGAGCGGGGTGTGGAACGGGTGGAGGCCGAGCCGGGTGAGGTCCTCGCTCAGCTGCTGGATCCTCGGCTCGTGGCTGACGGCGGGGTACTTGTACGGCGCGCTCGCCGGCGGATCCGTCGGATCCTCGCCGCGCGCGCCGTGCACCTGGTAGAGGTGCTCGGCTTCGGTGTAGTACGGCTCCAGCTCGTCATAGCTGATGGGCCAGGCGGGCGAGACGCCGCCGTGATGACGGAGGACGCCGAAGTCTTCCCGGCGCAGCCGGAACAGCGCGGCGCCGTAGAACTTCGTGTTGCCGCCGACGCCGTAATTGGTGTGTGGATGGAGCGGCTTGCCCGCCTTGTCCCGCCACTGCTCCTTCGTCTGATACTTGCCGTCGACATTGACCGCGCGAGTGCTCCAGTTGTCGGGCTCACGGGGAACGTAGTCGCCGCGCTCGAGCAGGAGGATGCGCTTGCCGGACGAGGCGAGCCGGTGGGCGAGCGTTCCGCCGCCGGCGCCCGTGCCGATGATAATGACGTCGTAGTGAGATGAAGGCATGAGTGCACCTGTTGTGTCGGTACGGAGCGGTGGTTGGCGGCTGGCGAGTGGGAGTGGACCCGAGTGACCGTGCGATTTCCGGGTTCGCATCTCGAGCGTTCCTCGATAGCTGGCCCTGAGCGCATGATGACGTGCGAGTCCGATCCCCCTCGCCAATGATTCGGTGCTGCCCTCGACTACGTGACTACTTGGCGCTCATCGCGTCACCCGCGGGCGTGACCGTCAGCAGCAGCACGTCGCTGGTGCGGGGATAGCTGTACTTGTCGCGGACGTGCGCGATACCCTCGTGCTCCGCGGCACCCGCGTCCGGCGCGGCCTGGCGCGGGCCCTGGTTCGGGCCGAGCCCCGGCTCCTCGTTCACTTCCGTCCCCGCGTCCCACAGGGAGAGCTGGGCCGTCATCGTGCCGGACATGGGCTTGCCCGCGGCGGTGAACAGCGCGATCGGGCGATCGTTCGAGTAGAACAGGTCATTGGACTGGCCGAACATCCAGGCGGTCGAGAGGGTCTCGCCGGGACGCGCCGTCACCTCGAACTCGTACCCTTGTCCCGGAGGAATCGGCCCGTCGGCGGCCGCACCGACCGGCCTGGCGTCCGCGCCCGCCTGCACGATTCCAGTTCTCGACCTGAGCGTCCCCAGCAGCCGGCTCGGGTTCCCCGTCTCCGCCAGTTGCTCCAGTCCCGCGCCTTCGTCGGGCTTCCCCGCCGCGAAGATCGGATTGGTGCTGCCGGAATGGATGACCCACAGGACCGGCGCGGAGACGAATGGCGCGGACTTCCCGTTCGACAGCCTCAGCGCGTCGCCGTGCGAGATGTTCTGCACCCGGATGGTGAACGTGGCGGCATCCTGGGCTGACGCGCCCCCCGCCAGGGCAATGCCGGCGGCCACGAGGGCCGCGCTGCGTGCGAACGACATGGACGACTCCTGGCTAGGAATTGGGCGTGAGTGGAGCGGTCGCGAAGTTGACGCTGAACCGTTTGCACCAGATCGTGACCGCCCGGTACTTGCCGAGATCGAGGTCGGACGGCACGTCGTAGTTCTGGTCGCCGTCGGTGCCCTTGAGCTTGCCCAGCTCGACGAAGCCGGCACGCGTCACGGCCGCATTGTCGGCCGCATCGGCGGCGGCGACCAGGTAGACCCGCACGTCGGGCCCGTTGGAGGTCGTGAAGTCGTCCAGGCGGAGGATCACGCGGCCGTCCGCCAGGCGGTGAACCGTCGCTCGGCCATGGGTCTCGTGGGCCACCGAATGAAACTGCCCGCTCAGCACGGGTGCGGCGGCTGCGCTCGCTCCGGCGGTCGACTGCGACAGGGGGGCCGCGCCGCTGGCGACGGGCATGGCCTCGTCGACGTGCGTGCGGACGAACAGCAGCTCGGGGCGGAAGGCATACCAGGCGATGCCGCCGAGTACCGCGAGGCCGAGAACCCAGGTCTGACGCTTCATCCGTCTGCTCCTTCAACGAAGTCGAATGGGAAGTGGATCCGTGTCGCGGGATGTAATGCGGGCGTCCTGCGAAAGGTTCCCGGCCCGGGTCTCGCAGAAGATGCAGCGCTTCCCGTTCTGATGATGGAGCTTGGCGCAGAAGATTCGATCGCGGCCGCAGCGGCGCAGGTAGAGCTCGGCCGCCAGCAGCATGCCCAGCGGCGGCGCGGTGAAGTAGACCCAGACCGCCGTCCAGTCGTGCGCCCAGAAACCGGAGCCCACGGTCCGGGCCGGATTCATGCTCATGCCCGAGAGCGGCGCCTCGATGGTGATGAACGTGGCCACCAGCAGGCCGGCGAACACGCCGGTGAACCGGGCGGCCGTCGCGTGGTTGGACGCGGTCAGCACGACGGTCATGAGGAGACAGGAGATCACAACCTCGGCGACGAAGGCTACCGCCGGGCCGCCCATGCCGGGCCGGGTGACGGCGAAGTGCACCGCCTCATCTCCCAGCATGTCTCGCACGAGCACGCCGGCCACCAGCACGCCCAGCACCGCTCCGGCGAACTGGGCGGCGATGTAGGCCGCGGCGTCCCAGGGCATGACCTTGCCCAGGCGGGCGAACGTGAGCGTGACCGCGGGATTGTAGTGCGCGCCCGACTGCTTGCCCCAGGCCGAGTAGTTGAGGGCGATCGCGGTAGAGCCCATCGCCAGGCCCATGAGCCCGCGGCGGGCGAGCGGGTCGGGCAGCAGGCGCGCCGCCGTCCAGCCGGGATGAAAGAGGACCACGGAGAACAGGCACGCCGACACCATGAAGCCGCCGAGCAGAGCCGCCTCCATGGCGTACTCCGGCCAGTGCCGCCGCCAGAGCGCGGGACCGCGCTCAGCGGTGCTCGGCATGCGGTCCGCTGATCCGGCGTGTGCGCATCGGTACCGCGGCCGCGAGCACCTGGAGATCGAGCCGCAGCGCCTCGCCCACCGACCAGGCCTGGAACGGACAGCCACGCGGCGCGTGCGGTGGCTCGGCGTCGGCGATCTCGGGGAGATGTCCGAGGCCGGCCTGGCCGAGGTGCTGGAGCAGGGGGTCGAAGAAGCGCCGCCGAGCCGCTCGCCGCGTGGCGGCGCGGTCTCCCCGCACCCGCACCCACGCCTCGACGAACGGGCCGAGCAGCCAGGGCCACACGGTGCCCTGGTGGTAGGCGCCGTCGCGTGAGCGCACGTCGCCCTGGTAGCGCGGAGCGTATCGCGGGTCCTCCCGCGACAGCGTCCGGAGGCCGAGCGGCGTCCAGAGCCGCGTCTCCAGCGTGTCCACGATGCGGCGGGCGATGGAGGCATCGGCGATCGTATACGGCAGCCCGCCGACGGCGAGCACCTGGTTCGGTCGGAGCGTCGGATCAACCGTGCCCGGCTGGTGATCGGCATCCACCACGTCGTGCAGGTGACCCTCGGCGGCGTTCCAGAAGCGCGCGTGGAACGACCGCAGGCCCAGGTTCAAGGTCGGCCGGTACTCGGACGTGAACGCTTCGGCGATGCGGAGCGCGTTGAGCCAGAGCGCCTGGATCTCCACCGGCTTGCCGATCCGCGGTGTCACCACCCAGTCGCCCACCTTGGCATCCATCCAGGTGAGCTGCGCCCCCGGCTCGCCCGCGGCGAGCAGGCCGTCCCGGTCGAGACGGATGCCGTACCTCGTTCCCCGCATATAGCCCGAGATGATGCCGCACACCGCGTTCGCGAACGCGCGGTAATCCTCCGGCACCAGCGTGCCGCCCGACACCTTCAGGGCCTGCAGGTAGTCGTGCACGGCGACGATGTACCAGAGCGACGCGTCCACCGAGTTGAACTCGGGTGCGTCCCCGTGGTCCGGGAAGCGGTTGGGCAGCATCCCCTCGGAGACGGCGCCGGCCCACTGCCGCAGGATGGACCGCGATTCCAGCAGCCGCCCCGTGGCGATGGTGAGCCCGCGCATGGCGATGAACGTGTCGCGTCCCCAGTCCGTGAACCACGGATAGCCGGCGACGATCGTCATGCCCGTGCCGCGCCGCACGACGTACGCATCGGCCGCCCGCTTGAGCGTGTGTCCCATGCGGCGCCGGCGGGCCCCTTCGTCCCGGGCGAACTGGGCGAAGGTCTCCCCCGCGGTGCCCCGCCGCGGCAGCACGTCCGCGACGGCGAAGATGAGGACGGCGTCGCCACGGTCGAGCCGCCACGCCAGGACGCCCGGGCTCGCCAGATCTTCCTCGCAATCGAGGCCGCGGTCACGCTCCTCGGTATAGAGGAAGTGCCGGTACCACTCGGGTGCCGCCTGGTACTCGCCATTGTGCAGGACGCCGACCTGTGGCATGCCCTCATAGGGCGTCCACCACATCCGCTCGCCCGCCGCGACGTGCTCGAAGCGGAACGCCTCGTTGGCGTGATGGAGAGCGTGATAGTCCCGGCCCGAGAGGAACGGGCGCACCGACAACGTCGTCGGGGCCTGGTCGCCGACCAGGCGCCAGCGAATGGCCACCAGCGGCAGTCCTCGGGGGACGAAGATCTCCTGGTCGATCCGGCTGCCGTCGCGCAGGCGGTAGGTCCACCTGGGCCACGGCTCGTGCCGGAACGACTCGACGGCGGCGGGGTGCTCCGGCGCGAGGACGTCGGGAGCATAGCGCTGCCGGGTCAGGTACTCCGGCTCCCGGGTCGCTCCGGATTCGTCACCGCTCGCCACCCACGCGTCCAACCCGTTCACCAGGACTATCCGGTCGGTCGGTGGCGTCCGTGCGGCCAGCAGTAATGCGTGGTAGCGGCGGGTACGCAGGCCCGCGGCGGTGCCGGAGGCGAAGCCGCCCAGCCCATCGGCCTCGAGCCATTCGGCGCGCTCGTCCATCGGTGACGTGCTCATGAGGGTACCGAGACCAGGTGTGGGAGAGCCGATACGGTGGCGTCGGGAGTGACGCTGGCGCTGGTCCGGCGCCGGGCGAGGTCCTCGATGCAGCGGAGCACCAGCGCCGTCCATCCGGTCTGATGGCTCGCCCCCACGCCTCGGCCGTTGTCTCCGTGGAAGTACTCGTGGAACAGCACCAGGCTGTTCCAGTGCGGATCGCTGGCAAACCGCGCGTCGGTGCCATGGCACGGGCGCCGCCCGGTGCCATCGGCTAGAAAGATCCTGGCGAGTCGCGCCTCCAGCTCCTGCGCGACCTGGTCGAGCGTCAGCATCTGTCCCGAGCCCACCGGGCATTCGACCCGGAGGTCGTCGCCGTAGAAGTGATGGAACCGCTCGAGCGCCTCGAGGATGAGGTAGTTGAGCGGAAACCACACGGGGCCCCGCCAGTTGGAGTTGCCGCCGAAGAGTCCGGTGCTCGACTCGCCGGGGTCGTAGTCCACCCGATGCACGGTGCCCTGGACCTGGATCTCGTAGGGCTGCTCCCGATGCACCCGCGAGACCGAGCGGACCCCGTGGGGTGAGAGGAACTCGGTCTCGTCCAGCAGGTATCGCAGCACCCGCTCGAGCCGCTCGCGCGAGGGAATCGCGAGCAGCCGCTGCACCCCCGTGCCGGACTGTCGCGGCTGCATGCACGCGATCTGCCTGGCGAGGTCCGGCCGGTTTTCCAGGAACCAGTTCAGCCGCTTCTTGAACCCCTCGAGCTTGGCGAACTTCTTTTCCTCCAGCACTTCGACCGCGATGAGCGGCAGGACCCCCACCAGCGACCGGATCCGGAGCGGCGTGTGGCTGCTGTCCACGTGGAGCTGGTCGTAGTAGAAGCCGTCCTCGTCCGACCAGAGCCCCGTCCCGCCGAGCGTGTTGATGGCGTCCGAGATCGCGATGAAATGCTCGAAGAACTTGGACGCGACGTCCTCGTAGGCCGGGTCCTCGCTGGCCAGCTCCAGCGCCATGGCGAGCATGGTGTTGCAGTAGAAGGCCATCCACGCGGTGCCGTCGGCCTGCTCGAGGTGCCCCCCGGTCGGCAGGGGCTGCGAGCGGTCGAAGACGCCGATGTTGTCGAGCCCGAGAAAGCCGCCGGCGAACAGGTTCCGGCCGTCCGGGTCCTTCCGGTTGACCCACCAGGTGAAGTTGAGCAGCAGCTTGTGGAACGCGCGCTCGAGGAAGACGCGATCGCGGTGCCCCTTGGGCCCCGTCATCTTGTACACGCGCCAGCAGGCCCAGGCGTGCACCGGCGGGTTGACGTCCCCGAACGCGAACTCGTAGGCCGGGATCTGGCCGTTGGGGTGCATGTACCACTCGCGGAGCAGCAGGAGCAGCTGCTCCTTGGCGAAGTGGGGATCGATGCTGGCGAACGGGATCATGTGGAAGGCCAGGTCCCAGGCGGCGAACCAGGGGTACTCCCACTTGTCCGGCATCGAGATGATGTCCCGGATGAACACGTGGGGCCAGCCGGTGTTGCGGCCCTCGGATCGGCCGGCCGGAGGCATCGGGTACGCCGGATCCCCGGCGGCCCACTGCTCGACGACGTAGTGGTAGAACTGTTTGCTCCAGAGCAGTCCGGCGTACCCCTGCCGGAGCACCCGCCGCTCGTCCTCCGTCGCCGCCTTCGGCAGGCGGTCGCCGTAGAACTCGTCGGCTTCCCGTATGCGCTGGTCCAGCACCTTCTCGAACTCGGCCCCGAACGGCTTGGAGGGATGCGAGGTCCGAAGCCGGAGGTGTACGACCCGCTCGCCGCCCGCCGGGACGTGGAGGATGTAGTGGACCGCGGCCTTGGTGCCTGCGCCGGCGGGG
>Ga0210142_1000359_pt1 | contig 10306 bp, 7 predicted proteins | sample Goodyear_PhragC__FD_184869 | JGI IMG/M metagenome (GOLD analysis project Ga0210142, IMG submission 184869) | Wetland microbial communities from San Francisco Bay, California, USA, that impact long-term carbon sequestration - Goodyear_PhragC_D2... | ecosystem: Environmental > Aquatic > Marine >...
CGGCGCGCGCGCGAGCAACGGCCTTCTCGTCGAGGTCCTGGAGGACAACCGGGTGTCCCGCCATCGCGGCAACTTGCGCGATCCCGCTGCCCATGGGCCCCGCCCCGAGGACCCCCACGCAAGAGGTCTCTGGGTCAGCGATCTCCGGGTCCGAGGCTCGCACGCGTCAGCGTCCCGTAAAGACCGGCTTCCGCTTCGCGAGGAACGCCGCCACTCCCTCGGCGTAGTCCGCGCTGCGGCCGGCGGCGCCCTGGCACTCGGCCTCGAGCTCGAGCTGCGTCTCCAGGTCGTTGCCCCAGGAAGCGTTCAGCAGCCGCTTCGTGAGGCCGAGGCCGAGCGTCGGTTGGGCGGCGAGATGGACGGCGAGCTTCGACGCCTCTTCGTCGAGGGAGGCGGCCGGGTACGCCCGGTAGATCAGCCCGATCTCCACCGCCTGCGTCGCCGTAATCTTCTCGGCCAGCATCGCGAGCGCCGTCGCCCGGGCCAGCCCCACCAGTCGGGGCAGGAAGAAGGTCCCACCCGTATCCGGCACCAGGCCGATCTTCGCGAACACCTGCACGAAGGAAGCTTCCTCCGCGGCCAGGACCAGGTCGCACGCCAGGGCCAGATTCGCCCCGGCTCCGGCGGCGACCCCGTTGACGGCGCAGATCACCGGCTTCTCGAGCGCTCGCAGCCCGCGGACGATCGGCGTGTAGGCATTTCGGGCGTGAGCCGCGAAGTCGTTCACGGTTCCGCCGGGGCGAACTTCGTCCAGGTCCTGGCCCGCGCAGAAGCCGCGTCCCTTGCCGGTCAGGAGCACGGCGCGGATCTCCTGATCTCGCGTGGCATGCGCCAGGGCGTCCTGGAGCTCGCCCGACATGGCGGTGTGGATGCTGTTGAGGACGTCGGGTCGGTTCAAGGTGATGCGGGCGACGCCCTGATCGACCTCGAACAGAATGAACCGATAGGTCATCGAAGGTCCTCTCGACGCGTTGGCGAGGGTGGATAATACATCGGAATGGCGACCGTAGTACACCATGTCGCAGGAGTTTCAGAAACAGCAACAGATTCACCACGGAAAACACGGAAGACACGGAAGCCGCACGGAAGCTGCAAGATTACTGCAGTAATGTTCTTGGTGTGGCGTGGTGGGGCACCGCTAACACATCAGAACATGAGAGGTACGTCGCTGAGAATTCCGTGCGACTTCCGTGTCTTCCGTGCTTCCGTGGTGGGTTTGTTGACGTGGTTCATTCCCGGTCATCCGTCTATAATTCAGTTCGGATGACCACTTTACACGACGGCCCATGAAACCGGTATACCTGGTCGACGGTGTGCGTACGCCGATCGGCAGCTTCGGCGGGAGCCTGGCCCACGTGCGCGCCGACGATCTGGCGGCGCACGTGATCGCCAAGCTGCTCGAACGTCACCCCGGTCTGGATCGGGAGCGTATCGCCGATGTCATGCTCGGGTGCGCCAACCAGGCGGGCGAAGACAATCGCAACGTCGCCCGCATGGCGCTGCTTCTCGCGGGGCTGCCGGTCTCGGTGCCGGGCGAGACCGTGAATCGGTTGTGCGCCAGCGGCATGAGCGCGGTGGCGAACGCGAGCCGGGCCCTGCGCGAGGGGGACGGCGACCTCTACATCGCCGGCGGTGTCGAGCAGATGACGCGCGCGCCGTACGTGCTGTCCAAGTCGAGTCAGGCGTTCGCCCGGAACGCGGAGCTGTTCGACACCAGCCTGGGCTGGCGTTTCGTGAACCCCAGGATGCGCGAGCTCTACGGCGTGGACTCGATGGGCCAGACCGCGGAAAACGTGGCGACGGAGTGCGGGATCAGCCGGGCGGACCAGGACCGGTTCGCTCTCTGGTCGCAACAGAAGACCGCCGCCAGCCAGCAGCGCTGCCGGTTCCAGGCCGAGATCGTCCCGGTCGCGGTGCCCGGCGCCTCCCGGGGCGAGCCCGGCCGCCTCTTCGCGCAGGACGAGTTCCCCCGCCCGGACTCGACCCTGGAGAGGCTCGGCAAGCTCAAGCCCGCGTTCCGGACCGACGGCAAGGGGAGCGTCACCGCGGGCAACTCGTCGGGGATCAACGACGGCGCGTGCGCCCTGCTGCTGGCCTCGGAGCGCGCGGTAGGCGAGTTCGGTTTCACGCCGCTGGCGCGCATCGTCGCGACCACGGTCGTGGGCGTCGAGCCCCGGACCATGGGACTCGGACCGGTTCCCGCGACGCGCAGGATCCTGGCCAAGACCAGGCTCACCCTGCCCGACATGGACGTCATCGAGCTCAACGAAGCCTTCGCGGCGCAGGTGCTCGCCTGCGTCCGGCAGCTCGCCCTCGACGACCGGGATCCCCGGCTCAATCCCAACGGCGGCGCCATCGCCCTCGGGCACCCGCTCGGCATGTCCGGCGCCCGGCTGCTGCTCACCGCGGCCCACGAGCTCAAGGCTACGGCCAAGCAGTACGCGCTCTGCGCGATGTGCGTCGGCGTGGGGCAAGGCATGGCGACGATCATCGCCCGGGTATAGCGCGCGTGCCCAACGTCTTCGCGTTCGAAGGTTTCATCCCCGTCGTCCACGAGTCGGCCTTCATCCATCCCAATGCCACCGTGACCGGCAACGTCGTGATCGGGCGGGACGTGTACGTCGGACCGGGGGCGGCCGTTCGCGGCGACTGGGGTGGCGTGATCATCGAGGACGGCTGCAACATCCAGGAGAACTGCACGATTCACATGTTCCCCGGCGTGACCGTCGTGCTCGAGACCGGCGCGCACATCGGCCACGGTGCGGTCGTCCACGGGGCCCGGATCGGCCGGAACGCGCTGGTCGGGATGAACGCCGTGGTGATGGATCGGGCGGTGGTGGGCGCGGAATCGATCGTCGGCGCCTTGTGCTTCGTTCCGGCGGACATGGTCATCCCGCCACGCACGGTCGTCGCCGGAAACCCGGCGCGAGTCGTGAAGCCGGTGTCGGACGACATGCTCCGCTGGAAGACCGAGGGCACCCGCCTCTACCAGGGGCTGCCCGAGCGGCTCAGGGGCTCGCTTCGGCCGGTCGAGCCGCTCCGCGAGATGCCGGCCGGGCGACCCGAGCAGCAGGCGTCGTACCAGACATGGCACGAGACCAGGCAGGCGGCCCCGGCCGACGGAGAGTAAGGCATGCGACTGCAGAGCTACGCGCAGGGTGAATGGGTCACCGGGACCGGCCGGGCCACCGAGCTGTTGCACGCGGTGACGGGCGAGAAGATCGCGGAGTCGACCAGCGAGGGCCTCGACTTCAAGGGCATGCTGGAATACGGCCGCCGGGTGGGCGGGCCGAAGCTGCGGGCGATGACGTTCCACCAGCGAGCCCGGATGCTCAAGGCCATGGCTCAGCATCTCATGGCCGGGAAGGAGGAGCTCTACCAGGTCTCGGCGGCCACCGGAGCGACCAAGGCCGATTCCTGGGTCGACATCGAGGGTGGCATCGGCACCTTCTTCGCCTACGGCAGTCTGGGACGCCGCGAGTTCCCCGACGAGACCTTCTACGTCGACGGATCGGTCGAGCGGATCTCGAAGGGGGGCAGCTTCCTGGCCCGGCACCTGTGCGTGCCGCTCGAAGGCGTGGCGGTCCACATCAACGCCTTCAACTTCCCCTGCTGGGGGATGCTGGAGAAGCTCGCGCCCACCTTCCTCGCCGGCATGCCGGCGATCGTCAAGCCGGCCACCGTGACGTCGTACCTCACCGAGCGGATGGCGCGCAACATGGTGAGCTCGGGGATCCTCCCGGAGGGCGCGCTCCAGATCATCTGCGGCGGCGTGGGCGACCTGCTCGACCATCTGACCTGCCAGGACGTCGTCACCTTCACCGGTTCGTCCGGAACCGGCCGCAAGCTCAAGAGCCACCCGCGCGTGATCGGCGAATCGGTGCGCTTCAACCTCGAAGCCGACTCGCTCAACTACTGCATCCTCGGCCCCGATGCCGCGCCGGGCTCGGAGGAGTTCGATCTCTTCGTCAAAGAGGTGACGAAGGAGATGACCGTCAAGGCGGGGCAGAAGTGCACCGCCATCCGGCGGACGATGGTGCCGGAGGGGATGACCGAAGACGTGGTCCGGGCGCTCTCGAAGCGGCTGGTCGGCGCCACGCTGGGGAACCCGTCGGTGGACGGGGTCCGGATGGGGCCGCTGGCCGGCCGCGCACAGGTGGGCGAGGTGGGCGGGAGCGCGGCGTTGATCGGCGCGGCGTGTGAACGGGTCCACGGCGACCCGGATCACTTCGAGGTCAAGGGCGCCGATGCGGCGAAGGGCGCCTTCTTCCCGTCGCTCCTCTACTACTGTGACGCGCCGTTCGGAAAGACGGCGCCGCACGACGTGGAGGCGTTCGGTCCGGTGAACACGGTGATGCCGTACCGCACGTTGGACGAGGCGGTCGCGCTCGCCAAGCTGGGCCGCGGCAGCCTCTGCGGGTCGGTGGTCACGGCGGACGATGCGGTGGCCCGCGAGGTCGTGCTGGGCACCGCCGCGTACCACGGCCGGCTCATGGTACTCAATCGCCACAACGCCAAGGAGTCCACCGGGCACGGCTCGCCGCTGCCCCAACTGATCCACGGCGGGCCCGGACGCGCCGGCGGCGGTGAGGAGATGGGCGGCGTACGGGGTGTCCTTCATTATATGCAGCGCTCCGCGCTGCAAGGGACACCCGCCACGCTCACGGCGGTCGGACGCCAGTGGGTCCAGGGCGGCCCCGAGCTGAGCGACGGTGTCCATCCGTTCCGCAAGCACTTCGAGGAGCTGCGCATCGGGGAGACCTGGCTGACCCACAGCCGGACCGTGACCGAGGCGGACGTGGTCAACTTCGCCGGCATCAGCGGCGACTTCTTCTACGCCCACATGGACGATGTCGCGGCCAAGGCCTCGCTGTTCGAGCGGCGCGTGGCCCACGGATACTTCGTGCTCTCCGCCGCCGCGGGGCTCTTCGTGGACCCCGCGCCCGGACCGGTTCTGGCCAACTATGGGCTGGACACGCTCCGCTTCGTGAAGCCGGTCTACCCCGGCGACACCATTCGGGCCCGACTCACCTGCAAGCAGAAGACGGCGAAAGACACCGTCGAGGGGCAGGTGCCCCAGGGAGTGGTCGCGTGGGACGTGGAGGTGACCAACCAGAGCTCCGAGCCGGTCGCCGTCTATACGATTCTTACGCTGGTGAAGCGGGCGTCCGCGGCGTGACCGGGACCCGCGGCCGCTTCGCCGGCCTGGTCGGGTCGCGCATTCTGGCGATCGCCGACGAGGTTCGGGCGCTCCAGGCCGGCGGGCGGCAGATCTGCAACCTGAGCATCGGCGACTTCGACCCGCGCGAGTTCCCGATTCCGCGGCTGCTGCTCGAGCGCATCGAGGCCGCGCTACGCCGGGGAGAGACGAACTACCCACCGGCGGTGGGGATCCCGGCGCTCCGGGAACAGGTCTCGGTGCTCTACGCCCGCGAGCTTGGCTTTGCGATTCCCGCCAGCTCGATCGTGGTCACCGGCGGCTCCCGGCCCGCCTTGTTCGCCGCGTATCAGCTCACTATCGAACCAGGCGATCGAGTCGTGTTCCCGGTACCGTCCTGGAACAACGACAGCTACTGCGAGATGGCCGGAGCCACTGCGGTTCCGATCCAGTGCGGCAGCGACACCGCCTTCCTTCCGACCGCGGCCATGCTGGCACCGGCCCTCCCAGGCGCGCGACTCCTGGTGCTCAATTCCCCGCTCAACCCTACCGGCACCGCGTTCGACGCGGCGACCCTGGGGGGCATCTGCGACGCGGTCATGGCGGAGAACGCGCGGCGGTCGCCGGAAGAACCGCCGCTCTACCTGCTCTACGATCAGGTGTACTGGATGCTGACCTTCGGCGGGCTCAAGCACGTCGTGCCGCAGGTGCTTCGCCCCGAGGTGGCGCCCTACACCATTCTGGTGGACGGCATCTCGAAGGTGTTCGCGGCGACCGGTCTGCGGGTTGGCTGGGTGTGCCCCCCAGCGAACCTCTCGGCCCGGTTCAGCGCCTTCCTGGGTCACGTCGGCGCCTGGGCGCCGCGGCCGGCGCAGGTCGGCACGGCAGAGATGCTGGCCGACGCGGCGGCGGTCGCCGCGGCGCGGCGCACGATGCAGAGCGGTCTCGCAGGGCGGCTCGAGCAACTGCATGCCGGGATGCTGGCGATGCGGCAGGACGGGTTGCCGGTCGAGGTGGTCGCCCCTCAGGGCGGCATGTATCTCAGCGTGCGGTTCGGCCCGCCGAAGGGGCGTGGCACCGCCGGCGGGGGCTGCGACGGCGGGAGCGGCGGGGTGCGCCGCGGACCGAATTCGACGGAGGCCATGCGGTGCTACCTGCTCGAGCAGGCCGGGCTCGCCGTGGTGCCGTTCGAGGCGTTCGGCTTCGACGGCCAGGCAGGGTGGTTCCGGCTCTCGGTCGGCAGCGTGTCGGAGCGCGCCATCGGCGAGCTGCTGGTTCGATTGCGAGGGGCGCTCGAGCGCCTGGATGTGGGATCCTGAGGTCGAAACCTCATCCTTTCCGCGTTCGTCATCGGCCGGCCCGCGACCGTCATGCCCAGGCCGAAGACGTATGGGCAAGGCAGACATCAAGGTCACGTTCACCGCCGAGTCGTGAGAGTTCGCCGCCCTAGCCATTTTGTCCCACGCGCCGTAACATAAGCCTCGGCCCGCCCGGGCCTCACCACCCAAATTCGCGATCAGACCGACGCCGGTATCGGATTACACGGACCGCTTCGGCTTTGTCTGGCCTGTCGCCAGCTCGTGGCACTTCGGGACTCCATCGGCCTTCGCCAGGGTCGAGGGGAACTCCCATAGCGACGCCGGGCCAGTGACGTCCTTCGTTGCATCGTGGCGCCGTCCACGATGCGCAGACCGGCGAATTCGAGGTGGTGTTTCCATGGCCAAGATTCCGTTCACCAACAACTACGCCGACCTGTCGTCGAATCGCGGTTTTCAATTCAAGTTCCATTGTCAGAAGTGCGGCAATGGCTACGTCTCGACCTTTCAGACCAATACGCTGAGCACCGTCACGGCGGCTGCCCAGGTCGTCTCGAATCTCTTCGGCGGACTGCTCGGACGAGCGGCCCAATCGGCCCAGACGATCGAACAGGCGGTCGCGGGGCCGCAACACGACGCGGCGCTCACCCGGGCGGTCGAGGAGATCGCGCCGACCTTCAAGCAGTGCACCCGCTGCGGCCAGTGGGTCTGCGAGCCGGTGTGCTGGAACACGGGCGCCCAGCTGTGCGAGAACTGCGCGCCGGATCTCGACGAGGAGATCACCTCGGCCCAGGCGCAGGCGGCGAAGGCGCAGGCGATCGCGAAAGCGCGTGAGGTCGATTACCTCGGTGAGCGTGATCTGACCCAGCGAGCGCCGGTCGCCTGTCCGCAGTGCGGCGCCCGCACGCAGGGCGGCAAGTTCTGTCCGGAATGCGGCGGCACGATCTCGCCCAAGAAGCAATGCGCGCAGTGCGGCGCGCAGGCGGATGGGTCACCCAAGTTCTGCCCGGAATGCGGCACGCCGTATGGCGGTTGACGGGATCGAGCAGCGGCATGCGAGCCCGGCCTGGGCTCTGCACGGCGCGGCCGTCCATGGTCCGATGCAGGGCAGAGCCGAGGCGGTGATCGACGCCGAGGGCCTCAGTGTCGGCCCGCGCAGGATCGCCTGGGTCGACACCGATCGGCTCGCCTTCGGCGGCAGCTCCATTGAACTGGCGTTGTGGCCCGCGGGCACGCTCGAGCTCTCGAACCTCGGCCGTCGCTTCGACAGCTTTTCGACGGAGCTCGCGGCCGCGCGGAACCGGGCGCGCGTCGTCGGGCTGCTGGCGCACGGCGTCGTCCCGCCCAGCGTGTTCGCGGGCGAGTGGGGGCACGATACCGGCCCTGACCGGGTCGAGATTCAGGTCTATCCGACCCACGTCACCATCGTCCCGTCGACCCGGGATCCGGTGCAGATCCCGCTCGGCGGAGTCGTCTCGATCGACGACGGGGACCCTGCTCCCGCGGTCGCGTTGTCCGGACCGGGGCTGGACATCACCCTGGGCCGGTTGGGCCGTCAGCGCGATGCCTTGATGCGTGCCATGACGGCCGCCCGCGATCTGCAGGCGCGGACCCTGGCGGGGTACACGGGCCGCGACGTGTTCGCCGATGGCCAGGGCGTCGCCCGCGCATCGCTCGAGGGGTTCGAGTATCTGCTGGAGCGATCCTGCAGCCCGGACCGACTCGACGGCGCAAAGGCATTGCTGGCCCTCGCCGCCGGCGGCGAGCCGCGGCTGGGGTACGCGCAACTGCTGGACCCCGACCCGGAGAGCGTGCAGGCACGAGCGCCGCTCCCCGAGCAGTGGGCGAGCTTCCTGCTCGTTCCGGTCGGGCCGCGCGTCGTGCTCGAGCTTCTGGCCGGGCCGTCCGCGGCGACCTATGTCTTCGAGGGGAACATCGCCGACGTCAATCGCGACCTGCAGCAGCTGCACTTTCGCCGGGCGCAGCTCGCGCTGAGCGAGGCGCAGGCCGCGATCACGCCGGACAACCCGCACCGGCTGGCGCTCCGGAAGCTCGAGCCGCTCAAGCGGCTGCGCGCCGCGACGCGAGCGCGCGTCATCCACACCACCGACTGGAGCGGTGCGCTTCGAGCGGCCGTCGTGATATGAGGGCGTTGACGATCGTCCTGCTCGGCATCGTGCTCCTGCAGGGCGCGGGATGCACGAGCGAGCGGAGCAAGGGGACCGCGGCCGATGCCGGCGGCTCGAACGCCGCGACCGATAGCGGTGGCGCCAAGTCTCCCGCCGACACCGCCACGACCCCGCCGGCCGCGGCCAAGCCCGAGCCCCCCGCCACCCTGACCGACGTCAACCTCGTCGCCGCCGACATGGGCGGCGCGGTCGAGGCACTGAGCGGGAGCTACGGTTCCGGCCTCACCGGGTACCGACTGATCGACGGACGACTGGACGATGCATGGTCGGCCCCCGAGGGGTGGAATCCGAACATGATGTACGGCCAGACCTACTGGGTGAAATACCCGCAGGAAGCCGTCTTTTCCTTCTACGAGCGTCGGCCGGCGCTGGTGGGAGCGGTCGCGGTGACACCGCCCGTCAAGCCTGTCCTGCAGGTCGAAGACTCCCTGTCCGGCCCCGCCAACGTCGAGATCTGGGCATCGATGGACACCGCGTCCGAGCGATTCCACCGCGTCGCCACCGCGACCCTCGACCCGCGCCCCGGGGAGCAGACCATCCCCTTCCCGGCGACCGAGGCGCGGTTCATCAAGCTCCGCATCCTGTCCGGCGCTTCGGCCCGCATCATCGAGCTGGCCGAAGTGCGCGTGCTGGAGTCCACCCGAGAGGGCTACGTGCCGCTCTTCGACCGTGAGCCGCGGGTGAAGCTCTGGAAGGGCAGCCCGCGCGAGGCCGCTCAACGGGGCCTGGACTGGTTGCAACAGTCCGCCGTGAACTGGGGACCTGAGCACCAGGACGGGTGCTTCGGCTGTCACGTCCAGGCCCAGGCGCTCATGGGCCAGGCGGTGGCGCTCAAGCAGGGCTATCGCGTGAGCCTCCCGGCCGTGCGGGCGCTCACCGACCTGATGCGCAAGCAGACGACGCCGCAGGGCCGGGTCGGCCAGCAGAATGAAATCCTGTCGTCCACCTTCGGGGCGATGGGCTTTGCAAACGCGGCGGAGGCGAGCGGGAGGGCCAGCGACCGCGAGCTCCTCTACACGGTCGACTACCTGCTGAGCCGGCAGACCCCCGACGGCTCCATTCCCTTCGACGCCAACGCGGAGCCGCCGATCGAGCAAGGGGAGCTCATGCTCACCGGCAACGCGCTCACGGCCATCACCTGGGTAGCCGCGCATTCCCCGGATCCGAAGTACCGCCGGGCCGCCCAGCAAGCGCTCGCCTGGATGGCCGCGAGCAATCCGCTCACCACCCAGGACCGGGTCTTCAAGATCGTCGCCCTCGAGCAGTACGGCACGCCGGATCACAAGCGCATGGCCTGGTCGGTCGTGGAGGAGCTGGCGGCCCAGCAGCAGCCCGACGGCGGATGGAAGGAAGCCGTCGCCATGGACAGCTCGAACGCGTTCGCCACCGGTCAGGTCCTGTATGCGTTGAAGCAGGCCGGCATCAGCGTTCGGTCGGAGATGTTCCGCCGCGGTGTGGAGTACCTCCTGAAGACCCAGGTCAACGACACGTCGGCCGCCAACGGCTCGTGGAAGGCGGTGCACACCGAGAGTCGGTTCAAGTCGTCCTTCGCTCCGTCCATGTGGGCCGTGATCGGTCTGGCCGGGGCGTATGGCGCCGACCCGGTCGGCGCGCTGCAGGTCGTGAAGCAGGGCGACAAGGCC
>Ga0210142_1000360_pt1 | contig 10294 bp, 9 predicted proteins | sample Goodyear_PhragC__FD_184869 | JGI IMG/M metagenome (GOLD analysis project Ga0210142, IMG submission 184869) | Wetland microbial communities from San Francisco Bay, California, USA, that impact long-term carbon sequestration - Goodyear_PhragC_D2... | ecosystem: Environmental > Aquatic > Marine >...
AGGGCCAGTCCGCAGTCCTCGGTGATCGCGGAAACTTCAATGATGCCGATATCGTAACGGCCGTTCTCGGTGTAGAAGCCATAGCCGGCGTCCTGGGCGAAGTGGCCGAGGTGCTTATCGCCCATGCGGATGCGGCCTTCATTGATGCCCTTGGCGATGTTCTTCCCGGTCTGGTAGGGCCAGCGGCGGTCGATCATGTCGAGGGTCGCCCAGCGGTCCTCGGTCTCGGCGCCAACCGAAGCGCCGATGAAGAGGTTGAATTTCAGCTTGCCCTGCAGGTTGTTGGCCTCGACGTAGTCGGCCAGGGCGATGGGCACCTCTTTCGGGTAGCCGGCCGGGGTGAAGCCGGACCACATGAGATTCTGGCCGGGCTTGAAGTGTTTGATGGTATCCTCAGCCTTGCAGACCTTGCTGAGCAAAGACTTGCGACGTACGCGACTTTCCAGTGTGCCGAAATCGGACATCTCTCTCCTCCTAATGGAATGTGCCGGTGGCGCCCGAAATGGTGCGTCCCGAATTGAGGGTAAAAAAAGTAAAACAAGGTCAGAGACTTTTCAGCCGAACCTTGTTTTGCTGTAAATCATCTTAATGCAATGGGAAACTCGGACCTCTAGGGCAATCACGGGCCGGGAAGCGATTGGAAGCAATAACCCTCGGCCGGATAAGTAGAATTCCGTTATAAACAGTGACGACTTTTATATAATGCCGTAAACGGCAAGTCAAGCAAAAAAGGTGCCTCGGCAGATGCCGGGAGAGGGTTGACAAGTGTCCAGAATTAAAAGAAATTCCGACCTTATCTGGGGCGTTGAAAGGGGGTGCGCCGGACGTCCGGTTGGAAGATTCTCAGAATCAATTGGCGAGGCATTTCCGGGCCTCGGAAACGTAGTCGCTGCCCGGAAAATCATGGGAGAGGGTATTGAAGGCGGCCACCGCCTGCTCCCGATCACCGGTAAGCAGGTAGGCCTTGCCGAGATAGAACAGGGCCGCATCCCGATCGCCGGCGGTCGGATAGTCCTTGAGCAGGCCCTGCAGGCGGCCGATGGCTGCGGCCGGGTGGCCGGTGCGCAGGTAGAAGCGGCCGACATAGAGTTCATGGTCGGCCAGGCGGTCGCGGCAGCGGGCGGCAAAGTCCCTGGCTTCCTGGAGGTGGGGCGACTGGGGAAAGCGCTTGATGACGGTTTGGAAGGTGACCAGGGCGTTGCGGGTCGCGGTCTGATCCCGGTCGGCGGAAAGGATCTGCTGGTAATAGGACATTCCCAGCCGGAAAAGGGCCTCCTCGGTGCGTTCGTGGTCGGGATGCTGCTTGAGGAAATCTTCGTAGGCCGTGGCCGCCTCGACATAGCGTTTCGCCCGGTAATAGGCTTCGGCGATCTTCATTTCGGCGAGGACATTGAGCTCCGGCGAATAATAGCTGTCGCGGACCTTCTCCCAGGCGGCGATAGCTTCGTCGTATTTCCCCTTGTCCAGGGCGGTCTCACCCTCCTGGAAGTAGGTGGCGGCGCTTTTGGTCGGGGGGACGGCAGGTTTGGTACAGGCCCCGAGCAGGGCCGCCAGCAGGAGCAGAGCCAAAAGACGTGACAACGGTATCAAAACTTCACCTCATCGGTTGCTGGCGTCGCAAAAAGTCCGCCCGACGGCGTTACGGCGTTTTTTCAGGACCTCGACCTACCTGATGTAGGACTTCGCCCCTGAAAAACCACCAGGCCTTGCAGGACGAAATTTTTGCCTAGCCATCCCATGAATTGTTGCGAGTGCATCATCGGTTGGAAAGTCGGGATTTCTGCCCGTTGAAGGTAAGGGAACCCCCGGCGTTTGTCAATGTCATTTGACGGCGTCGGGGGCAGGGGCGGCAGCGGGAAAATCGATGGGGGACGGGCGCAAGGCTCTCGTGGCGGCCGTCTGGTACCGGCTGATGGGCGGGTGAGGAAGGCGGGCTCAGGCCGGGACCAGAACCCCGCGCAGTTTGCCCAGCGCCTGTTTCTCCAACTGCCGCACCCGTTCGCGGCTGATGCCGTAATCGTCGGCCAATTCCTGCAGGGTGCGGGGAGTATCGGCGAGGATCCGGTCGTGGACGATCCGCCGCTCGCGGGGGTTGAGACCGGTCAGCGCCTGCCGCACGCGGTCGGAGAGTTGTTCCTCGGCCTCCCGCTCGATCAGGAGCTCCTCCTGGTTGCGGCGCTGGTCGGCGAGGGTGTCGAGCAGGGAGTAGCCGTCTCCCTCGACCAGTTCGACGTCGAGAGAGGCGTCGCGGCCGGCCAGCCGTACGGACATCTCCTCGATCTCCGCTTCGCGCACGGTCAGTTGTTCCGCCAGTTCGGCGGCGTCGGCTCTGCCGCTGAGCCGCTGGATGGCCTGGCGCGCCTGGCCGAGCTTGAAGAAGAGCTTCTTCTGGGCCTGGGTGGTGCCGAGCTTGACCAGGGACCAGCTGCGGATGATGAAGTTCTGGATGTAGGCGCGGATCCACCAGACCGCGTAGGAGATGAGGCGGATGCCCCGTTGCGGGTCAAACTTCTTGACCGCCATCATCAGGCCGATGTTCCCTTCCTGGACCAGGTCGAGGAGCTTCATGCCGTAGCTGCGGTATTCGTTGGCGACCTTGACCACGAAGCGCAGGTTGGCGCAGATCAGTTCATGCGCGGCGTCCAGGTCTCCCTCGCGGCGGTAGCGCTGCGCCAGCTGCTGCTCTTCCTCGCGGCTGAGCAGGGGGAAACGGTGGATCTGGGTCATGTAGTGCTCGAAGCTGTCGACGGCGACCGGAAGCTGCAGGCTGTTCATGGGGAGACCTCTGAATTGTCTGTCAAATCAGTCGATTGGCACTCGTGGTTGGCGAGTGCTAGATTTATAGCAAATTGCCAGCTTCGATGCAAGGGGAGGATGCGGCAGATTTCGTCTCGAAAGGTCATGGGCGGTCTGCTACAGTTTAAGCCCTGCCGGCAGCCGGCAGTGCCAAGATCGGGGGGTAATCGGCTTTACCCTCGACAGCAGATTTTTGTCCGTATCCCTTTGTTAGCAAGGAGGCCCGATGTCCCGGAATCCGCAACCCGCTCTTCAACAGCTGCCGGCCTGGCAAGCCCTGGGCGAACATTTCACCGCGATCCAGAACCTGCACCTGCGCCAGCTTTTTGCCGACGATCCGCGGCGGGCCGAACGCCTGGCCGTCGAAGCGGCCGGTCTCTACTGCGACTTTTCCAAGCAGCGCGTCACCGAGCAGACACTGCAGCTGCTGATCCGCCTGGCGGAAGAGAGCGATCTGGCAGGACGGATCGCGGCCATGTTCCGGGGCGACAAAATCAACGCCACCGAACAGCGCGCGGTCCTGCATGTCGCCCTGCGGTCCCCCCGCGGGGAAGTCATCAGCGTCGAGGGGCGCAACGTCGTGCCGGATGTCCATGCCGTTTTGGAGCGGATGGCCGGGTTTTGCGAACGGGTGCGCAGCGGCGCCTGGCGGGGGCACACCGGCCGCCCGATCCGCAACGTGGTCAACATCGGCATCGGCGGTTCCGACCTGGGACCGGTCATGGCCTACGAGGCGCTGCGCCATTACAGCCGCCGCGACTTGACCTGCCGCTTCGTCTCCAACGTCGACGGCACCGATTTTTTCGAGGCGACCCGCGACCTCGACCCGGCCGAGACCCTGTTCATCGTCGCCTCGAAAACCTTTACCACCCAGGAGACGATGGCCAATGCCGGTGCGGCTCGAAACTGGTTGCTGGCGGCCCTGAACGACGAGCAGGCGGTGGCCCGGCACTTCGTCGCGGTTTCAACCAATGCCGCCAAGGTCGCCGAATTCGGCATCGACCCGGCCCACATGTTCGGGTTCTGGGACTGGGTGGGGGGGCGCTACTCGATGGATTCGGCCATCGGTCTCTCCACCATGCTGGCCATCGGCCCGGAGGGCTTCGCCGAACTGCTCGGCGGGTTCCGGGAGATGGACGAACATTTCCGCAGCGTACCCTTCGCCCGGAACCTGCCGGTGTTGCATGGGCTGCTCAGCCTCTGGAACGTCAACTTCTGGGGCGCGCGCGCCATGGCGGTGCTCCCCTACGACCAATATCTCAAGCGCTTCCCCGCCTACCTGCAGCAGCTGACCATGGAGTCGAACGGCAAGTCGGTGACCCTGGACGGCCTGCCGGTCGACTATGCGACGGGGCCGGTCTACTTCGGCGAGCCCGGCACCAACGGCCAGCATTCCTTCTACCAACTCCTCCACCAGGGAACCGACTTCATCCCCTGCGACTTTATCGGCTTCGGTCGCTCCCTCAATCCCCTGGGACGTCACCAGGACCTGCTCCTGGCCAACCTCTTCGCGCAGAGTGCGGCCCTGGCCTTTGGCAAGACGCGCGCGGAGGTGCTTGCCGAAGGGGTCGCGGAGGAATTAGCGGCGCACCGCACCTTCCCCGGCAATCGGGTCTCCACGACCATCCTCGCTGCAGCGCTGACCCCGGCGACTCTCGGCAGGCTGGTCGCCCTCTACGAGCACAGCGTTTTCGTGCAGGGGGTGCTCTGGCGGATCAATTCCTTCGATCAGTGGGGGGTGGAGTTGGGCAAGGTTCTCGCCGGCCGGATCCTTCCCGACCTGGAGGGGGAAGGGGAGCCGCAGCCGGGCCATGATCCCTCCACCAACCGCCTGATCCGGCGCTGCCGGCAGTTCCGGGATTAACCGCCCAACCGGATTCCAACCGCCCCGACGGTTGACAGCCGGCGGCGTCTGGCCGATAATGCCCGACATTCCCGCCCGTTCATCCCACGCAGAGGCCCGACCATGCAACTCCTCTATATCGGTCTGTTCGGAGCCCTGGGCTGCCTGTCGCGTTATTTCGTCTCCGGCTGGACTTATCTCCTCACCGGCCGCGGGCTGCCCTACGGCACCCTGGCGGTCAACGTCGTCGGCTCCTTCCTGCTCGGCCTGGTCATGGAGGGAAGTCTGCGCAGCACCCTTCTCTCCCCGGAAGTTCGCATGGGGATCACCACCGGCTTCATGGGCGGGTTTACCACCTTTTCCACCTTCTCGTACGAGACGGTCCGCCTTCTCGAGGAGGGAAGCCTGCTTCAGGCCGGGGCCAACATCCTGCTCAACATTGTCGTCTGTCTGCTGTTTGCCGCCGCCGGCATTTTCGTCGCCCGGCAGCTTTGATGGTTTTGCAAAAATGCAGATTTACCGCAGAGAACGTGGAGGGCGCGGAGATAAGCTATTTAATTGCATGAGATTTTCTCCGCGAACTCTGCGACCTCCGCGGTGAAAAAAGACTTTTTGCGAAGGCATCAGTTTTAGGAGGTATATTGATGCGCAAGCTGGAAGGGGACCAGACCCTGATGCGGATTTTCATCGGCGAGAGCGACCATTTTGAGCATCGCCCGCTCTACGAAGTCCTCCTTGAGCTGCTGCGCAGCGAGGGGTTCGCCGGCGCCACGGTCATCAAGGGGGCGGCCGGTTTCGGTGCGCACAGTGTTGTCCACAGCGACAAACTGCTGCGCTTCTCCAACGATCTGCCGGTGATCATCGAGGTGGTCGATAGCCGGGACCGGATCGATGCCGTCCTGCCGCGTCTCGACGAGATGCTCAAGGGGGGACTGGTGACCCTGGAAAAGGCCCACGTCATCCGCTACTCGGAGTAATCCCGATGCTCAGTCACCTGCGCCGCCTGCTCTCCATCGCTGACGCGGAGGAGAAAGGGAACGGCAAACTGCAGATCGCCACCTGCGCCCTGCTGCTGGAGATGGCCTACGCCGACCACAGTCTGAACCCCGGCGAGGAGGAGTTGCTGCGCGCCCACCTGCAACGTCATTTCCACCTGGACGCCGAGGCCCTGGAATCCCTCATCGCCGATGCCCGCCAGGCCCGCCGCGAAAGCGCCGATCTCTTCCAGTTTGCCCGCGAAATCAACGCCGTCTGCAATCTCGAGGAGAAGCTGGCGATCATGGAGACGCTCTGGCGGATTGTCTATGCCGACGGCGTGCTCGACAAGTACGAGGACGCCCTGGCCCGGCAGTTGGCGACCCTGCTGCGGCTTTCGCCGCGCCAGGCCATCGACCTGAAGCTCAAGGTTCTCGATGAGACGCGGCGCGACTGAGGGGTATGGCGGACCATGGCGCCCCGGTCGCTGACCCGGATCGTCACCTGGGCTCAGGATCTGGCCGCCGAAGTCCTTTCTTCGGGGGACCTGGCCGTCGACCTCACCGCCGGCGGCGGCCGCGATACTCTCTTTCTCTGGCAGCAGGTCGCCCCAACGGGCCGGGTCGTCAGCTTCGACATCCAGCCCGCCGCCCTGGCTGAAACCGCGTCCCGCCTGCGCCAGGCCGGTGCGCCGGTCCACCCGTTTCTGGTTGCCGGAGACACTGCCGTTACCGCCCCCGGGATCTACCTCGCCGCCGCCTGTCACAGCCGGCTGGAAGCCTTCCTTTCCGCGGCACCGCGGGTTATCCTCGCCAATCTCGGCTTTCATCCGGGCGGCGACCGGGCTCTGATCACCCATCCGGAAACGACCCTGGCCGCGCTGCAGGCCGCCGGGAGGCTGCTCGTCGCGGGTGGCCGGCTGCTGGTCACGGTGTACCCCGGCCACACCGGCGGTGCAGGCGAAGCGGCGGCGGTCCAAACCTGGTTCAGTGCGCTCTCGCCCCGGGAGTGGGATGCCCTCCACCTGCGGGTGGCCAACCGGCCGCAGGCCCCATTTCTGCTGCTGGCCGAAAAGCGGGGTCGGCGCTGATCCGATCGCAGGGGATGAAAAAAATTGGCTCGCCCGGTCGCTAAATGACGGCGCCGGGACGGGGAGGACAAGCCCCTCGCCGGGGGGCGGCATGAATCGTCCGCTTGAGGCCTGCCAGCGGCACCCCGGCACACTCCTTGCTGCTTTTCACTCACTTGTTCACCCACTTGCTCATTCACTTGGTTTCGAACGGGTTCTCCGGGCCGGCGGAACGCGCCGCCCGCACGCTGACGATAGCCGACAAGACTAAACCATCCGCGAGGATGGGACGGAAAGCCTAGGGTCTCACCGAGACAGCCGGGATGCCGAAATATCGCTGATATTTTGGAGCCCGGCTGTTTTGTTTTTCGGCTTGAGCCTATTTCGGTGGAGAACTGCGATGTTCGAGCGCTGTCAGGACGTCTCCTGGATTGTCGCCGAGACTGCCGAGGTCGTTGCTGTTTACCGTGCTCCGGCCCCCCAACCCCTGCCTGGCGGGTTGGCCGATCTGCCGCCGGTGCAGGCCTTCGCGGTGGTCACCGGCAGCAACGGCCGTCAACAGGTGTTCGCGGCTTTGTACGTCAAGGAACTGAAGCAGGCGCTGATCTTTGCCGTCCGCGACCCGCAACAGCCCGAGGCTCCTCCGGATCCCCTCCTGCAGCGGGTCTTGACCCGCTTTGCCGCCGCCGGCATCCATCTCGACCCGGTCAATCTGAAGTACGGTGCGGCGATGCGCGAGGTCGTGGTGCGGGATATCCCGGTGCTGGCCTCGCCGGAGACTGCCGGGAAGGCCGCCGAGCAGCAGGCCGCGCTGGCGGCGGAGCTCCAGCGCCAGGCAGCAGCTTTAGAGGAGGAGCCGGAGGTCCAGGAAGGCGCGACCGAACTCTCGGCCAACTGCCGCGCCGCCCTCGATCTGGCCCACAAAGAGCGGCTGGCGCAGGCCCGGTCCGCCGTGCGCAGGCTCGAAGAGCAGCGCCGGTCAGACCTGGTGCTGGAGCGGATCAGCCGCGTCTTTGCCGGTTCTCCCGAAGGCGCAGCCGAGGACCCGGCGGAGGTTGGTTCCGTAGCGGCATGGCCGGACGATAGGGAGGTTGCTGCCGATGATCCGGAGGCTGCTGCCGATGATCTGGCGGTGGCCGAACAGGAAGTCGTCGAACTGGCCGCGGCGGCCCGCCAGGCGGCCGTGCTGCTGGCTGCCGAGCGGGCCGAACGCGAGCGGCTGGCCGCCGAGAAGAGCGATCTTGAACAACGGGCCGTAAGGCTGGCGGAGGCGGCGCGCCAGGCGGCCGGCAAGGCCCAGGCGGAACAGGCAGAGGTCGTCCGGCTCCAGGCCCGTCATGCCGAAGCCGAGTCGCTGGTGCGCAGGACGGCGGAGCGGGCCAACACTTTTCATCAGGCCGAGCAGGCGGCCACCCGCGATAAGGAGCGCCTTGCCCGGGAAAAGGCCGCTGCCGAAGGGCGCGCGGCACAACTGGCCAGGGAGGTTGCCGCGGCTGCCGAATGCGCCGCTCGCGATCAGGCCGAGCGGGACCGGCTGGCGGGGGAGAAACTCCTTGCCGAAGAGGAAGCCGGCCGGCTGGCCGCGACCCTGCATCAGGTCGAGGCTCGCCTGGAGCAGGAGCGGTTGATCCGGGAACAGTTGGAGCGGGAAAAGGTCGAGGCGGAAATGCGCCTGGGGGCCCTCATGAAAATCGTTTGCCAGGCCGAGGAACGGGCCGCTGCAGGGGCGGCGGAACGGGAGCGGTTGGGTGTCGAGCGGGCAGCATGGGAGCGGTTGACGGCCGAGAAGGCGGATCTGGAAAGGCGCGCGGCGGAATTGGCCGAAACCGCCCGGAAAGCTGTCGAACAGGTGCGGCTCGAACGGCAGGCACGCCAGCGGCTCGCGGCCGAGAAGCTGGAGCGGGAGAGCCTGCTGGCCGACAAGGCCCGGCTTGAACAACAGGCGGTGCAGCTGGAACGGGTGGCCCGGATGGCGATCGACAAGGCCGAGCGGGAGCGGAGCGAGCGGGAGCTGCTGCTGGCGGCCAAGGCACGGGCAGAAGAAGGCCTCGTTGCCCTGCAGCGGCAGGCCGGCGCCCCCGCTGGGACCGCCGCTTCCGCTCCAGCGTTGGCGCCGGGTTCGCCCCTTCGCGGAGGGGAATCCAACCAGGGGCAACAGCGGCGGGCGCCGGTCCCGGGGGCCTTTTTCGTCGTCGACCTGGAACTGACCGGCCTCCCCTGCGATCCTCTGCGTGAGGTGCTCGAAGTCCAGCAGTCGATCAGCCTGAGCCAGCTCTCCCTGGAAGGGTTTCCCAACCAGTACACCTCCGCCTGGATCGTCGGTCTGCGCCAGGGCGATGAAGCGCTGGTGCGGGTGGTGTTTCGCCTTAACGACAGCCGGCGCATTCTGATCTATCGTCCGGCGCGTCAACCGCCCGGCACGGAAGGCTATGCCCTGGCGCGGCAGGAGGCCACGAAGTTCCTGCGCGTCGCCGGCCTGGAGATGGAGCGGATTCCCCTTGGCAAGACCCCCCATGAACGCAGCCGGTCGTTGGCGGGATTGCCGTTTTTCCTCCCGGCGGCGGACCGGGCCGCCGGCTGATGAAGGGTGCCGGAGGAAGATAGGCGCAACGAGGGGCCGGCACTACCGGCCCCTCGTTGCGCCTGGGGGGGGATCGCCGATCCGCCCGGCAACCCGGACCGAAGCTCAGCGGCGCGACGCTGCCCCGGGGTTGGCGCTGGGGCGGTTGGGCGGTCTATTGATCTGCCTTCCCGGACGTGCCATGATTGCCTCTCGGCAGCGATCGGTGCCCGCATCCATCCGTTAGAGGAGATCTTGGCTCATGCGTGTTTTTGTTTCTGTTGGCCTTGCCGCCCTGTTCCTGTTTGCAAGCATTTCCAGCGCCCTTGCCGCCCCGGATGAAGAAAGGGAAAGAGTCGAGCTGGCGGGGGTGATCCTCGACGAAATCATGCAGATTCCGGAAACAGGAATTCCCTTCAACCTGCTGGCCAACGCCGCCGGGATTGCCGTCATCCCCAACGTGCTCAAGGTCGGCCTGGTCGTGGGGGGGCGTTTCGGGCGTGGCGTGCTGGTATTGCGCAACGAGCAGGGGGGGTGGAGCAACCCGGTCTTCATCTCCCTCACCGGCGGGAGCTTCGGTTGGCAGATCGGCGCCCAGTCGACCGATGTGATCCTGGTTTTCAAGAGCGAGCGCAGCATTGCCGGCATCCTGACCGGGAAATTCACCCTTGGTGCCGACGCTGCGGTGGCCGCCGGTCCGGTCGGACGCAACATGTCCGGAGCCGTCGATACCACCCTGCGCGCGGAGATCTATTCCTATTCCCGCAGCCGCGGGCTCTTTGCCGGGGTTTCGCTGGAGGGCTCGGTGCTGCAGATCGACACTGAGGCCAATGGCGCCTACTACGGCTCCGGCTATCGTTCCGCCCGTTCCGTCATCGACGGCAGCGTCGGCCGCGAAACGCCGGAGGTCGCCCGTCTCAAGGCCAAGCTGGCCCACTACGTTCCCCGCTGAAGACTCCTACCCTCCGGCGCCAGGGGGAGACGCAGGAAAAAGGTACTCCCCTCGCCCGGAGCGGACTCCACCCAGACCTGGCCGCGATGGGCATGGGCG
>Ga0210142_1000361_pt1 | contig 10286 bp, 11 predicted proteins | sample Goodyear_PhragC__FD_184869 | JGI IMG/M metagenome (GOLD analysis project Ga0210142, IMG submission 184869) | Wetland microbial communities from San Francisco Bay, California, USA, that impact long-term carbon sequestration - Goodyear_PhragC_D2... | ecosystem: Environmental > Aquatic > Marine >...
GCGATGATGAAGCCCGTTCCGGGTGCGGGCCGCTCGATCCCGACGGACTTCTCGAGCGTTGCGCGGAAGACGTCCTCGTCGGCGCTCGGGAACAGGTGCGGCAGCACGCGGTTCGTGAGCGAGGCGATGCCGACCCGCACATCCGGCAGCGAGGCACGGAGCTGCTCCGCCGCCTGCTTCGCCCGGTCGAACCGCATCGTGCCTTGCAGGCCCTGCCGCGCGAGCATCGAGCGTGAGACGTCGAGCACGACGAACGCCTCGGCGTCCGAGCGGACCTTTCGCTCGGACGTACGCTCCACCAGCGGCTGGGCGGCGGCGAGACCGAGCAGCCCACCCACGGCCAGCACCGCGACGAGCGGGACGAGCCGCGCGCTCTCGGGCAGCTCCGGTACGCCCAGGGCCCTCCGCACGCGTGTTGCCCGCCGCGAGACGCCGAGGAACGCCGCGAGCGGGAGCAGCACGACGAGCGCGAGCAGCGCGCCGCGCGGCGTCAGGAAGTGGAGCGTGACGAGGAGCATCGAGCCGTCCACGCCTCGGTTTCAGTAGCCCTTCCCCGGCGGCCCGGTCGCCGCACCGCGGGAGTCCCCCTGTCCGCTCGACGGATTGGGCGTCGGGCCACCCTGCACCGTCTGGACGCCTGCCTTGCGGCGCAGGACGACCTCGAGGTTGTACTTCGCCTCGTCGTTCGACGGGTCGATCTCGATCGCCTTCTGGAGATTCGCGAGCGCGACCCTCTGGATCGAGGCGCGCTCCTCCTGGTCGGCGGCGGGTGTGGAGAGCAGCAGCACGCTGAGCAGGCTCATCGCCCGCGAGCGGCGTGCAGCGTCCGGGTCGCTCGAAGCGACCTCCTGGAGCAGCTTCTGTGCCTTCGCCCGTCGCAGGATCGCCTCCGGGCTCGAGTCCGTCGGCTCGTCGCGCTGCGACAGCCGCAGCGCACGGACGGCCTCGCGGAAGGCGAGATCGTCCTCGACCCCGAGCACCTCCCGGCTGATCGTCGACACGCCGAGCGCGCCGGGACGCCACAGGCCTCCGTCTCTGGGCGTGGTCGTATAGCGCGAGTCTCCGGAGGCGAGCGCGGCGCGCGAGCGGACGACGTCGATCGCGAGCACGACGAGGAACAGCGACAGGACGAGGCACGCGGCCACCCCGGCGACCAGGACAGCTCGTCTCACGCGCGGGTCCTTCATGCGGGCCTCCCTTCGGGTGGTGGCAATCCGAGCCGACCGGCGAAGCGCTCGTGGGCGGCGAGCAGCACGAGCACCAGCGCGCCGAGCACGAGCAGCGCGACCGGCAGCCCGGTCGGCGCGTCCGTCGGCAGCGGCTCGGCGCTCGCGATGCGGGACGGTGGGATCAGCGCCTGCTTGCCGAGCAGGCCCTCGAAGATCGTGCGCCCGTCCCGGAGGGGTGTCAGCGGCACCACCTTGACGTCGATGGACGCGTCCTGGAGCCCCTGGAGCGTCCGCGCGAGGCGCGGCACGTCCTCCGGCGCGGTGACGAGATCGCTGAGCAGGAGGATCGAGCCGTTCTGGATGCCGTCACGGACGAACATGTCGTGGGCGAGCTCGAGCGCCGAGGAGATGCGGGTTCCCGCGGAGAACGTCTGCGACCAGGGGTTGGCCGGTATCCCGGGGTCGTTCTTGGTCTCCTTGCGCGGCTGTAGGAGGCGAAGGAGGGGCTGGAGCTCGGAGGCGGGCGAGCCGGGCGGCAGCATCTCGTACGGCACGTCGGAGAACATCACGACCCCCACCGAGCCGTTGTCGGCGATGAGGCGGCGCAGCGTCGAGCGGATCACCTGGTAGTCCTGGCGGCCGATGCTGAGCGAGAGGTCGATCACGACGATGCCCGAGGCGCGCGGCAGCCCATCCGACCGCCCCGCGTCCAGCCCGCGCGCCGACGCGGCGGCGCCGGCCAGCAGCGCGACCGCGGCGACGACCAGCACCGCCCGGACGAGTCGCGTCCGGAGCGCGACGCGCCTCATCGTCCCGACGTCGTGGCTGTCGACGGCGGAGCCGCTACGGAGCAGTCTCATCCGACTCCTCTCCCAGGGCCTTCCGGGCGTCGCGCGCGACTCCCTGGGTCTCCTCGATCCGGGGCACGTGCCGTGACCAGGCGAGTGTCCTCGCGGTCCGTGCCAGGGTGCCGTCGCCGCGGTGGACGAGCCCGTCGGCGACGAGCTCGAGCGCACGGCGCTGGTCGCCCGAGCCGTTCACGCGCGCCGGGTCCTCGAGCAGCGCGAGCGCGACCTCGAGCGCCGTGACGACCGGGCCGCTGGGACGCGCGGCCGGCGCGGTCGCGACCGCGGCGGACCGCGGTCGCGTGCGGGCGACGATCGCGACCGCGGCTCCCGCGAGCAGGACGGCGCCACCAAGCAGGAGCACGACGAGGAGCCACGGACCGAGCCGGTACGTCGCGGCCGGGAGCGACACCAGGTCGGCCTGCCAGCGTGTGGGCGGCTGGCGCACGCCCTGGCTCGCGCTCGGCGGTGCGTACCGTGCCGCCACGAGCAGCTCCGGCCAGGCGGCGTCGACGGTCTGCGTGGCGGCGGCTGAGTCACCTCGGGCCGCGTAGCTGATCCGGGCGGGGCGGAAGCGCTGGACTGCGGTCTCGTCGGGGGTGGTGCAGAAGCTCTCCAGGCACCGGAGCGTGTACCGCGTCTCGAGGTACGTGGTCGACTTGCCGTCACGCCGGAGCACGTCGGGCGGGCCCGTCGGCTTCCACGGCGTGAAGTCCGTGTTCACGCGGATGGAGCCGGGGTCGACCAGCGAACGGTCGACCGTGACCTCGACCTTCGCAGTGAGCGTGTCGCCGAAGTGCACCTTGTAGGGGTCGAGGTCGGCGTAGGCGTCGATCCCGGACGGGCTCGCGACAGTCGGCTCCGGCCCGGCCGAGCTGCCGCCGTTCCAGAGGAGCATGACCGCGACGGCGCCGAGGACGGCGATCCCGGCCAGGCCGGCAGCCGCTGCGAGGCGCTGCCGGCGCGGGGTCACGCCCCCACCACGCGGCGGGTGCGCCGCAGGTCGGACCACACGAGGAACTCCGCGAGAACGTCGGCCGGGTCGCTCGACGAGATCAGCACGGGGTCGACGTCGATCGCGCGGAACGTCTCGAGCAGCGTCTTCGTGCGCTCCTCGTTCGCTGCCCGGCGAGCGGCCGCCTCGCCGGCGCGCAGCCGGACGGACGAGGCACGACCGGTGGCGGCGTCGCGCAGCGGCACGACGAGCCCGCTCACGTCCGGGAAGCTCAGCTCCCAGGTCGGATCCTGGATCACGACCGGGACGATGTCCCAGCGGTGCTCGGTGGCCGTCAGCCACAGGTCGAGCGGAGGCGACGGGATGAAGTCGGAGAGGACGAACACGAACGTGCCCGCGCTCGCGGCGCGGCGCCGCTCCGACAGGTGGGCGACCGAGCGCTCGAGCCAGTCGGCGGGGCTGCCGAACTCCGACGACATCAGGCGCTGGTCGCGGATCTCGATCAGCTTCCGCTCGCCCTTCGGCTGCCGCCAGTGCGCGTCGCCGTCCGCGAAGTCCAGGTAGCCGACGTACCCCCCGGAGGCGCCGGCGCTCGCGAGCACCAGCTCGACGACCTGGCGCATCGCGGCGGGCTTGTCCAGCCAGGGCAGGGGCGGCGCGAAATGGGCCATGCTCGGTCGACGGTCGCAGACGAGGATGATCTTCGGCGCCTCCTCGGCGAAGCGCTCGCGGACGAGGAACTCGTCCGCGTCTCGCGCGGTCGAGAGCCGTGCCGAGGCCGCCCAGTCGATCACGTCCATCGAGTCGCCACGCCGGTAGGGCCGCGAGCCGGCGATGTCCGTGCCGGCGCCGCGGTGCAGGCTGCGCATCGTCCCGAACGAGAGCCCGATCACGCGTCGCCGCGGGACGAAGGTGAAGGTTGGCCGCGCGTTGGCCACGGGGAGGGTGGCGACCCTAGACGGGCCGGGGTTGCTCGAAGAGAGGGTCCGCCTCCGAGCCGGGGCGAGGCGCAGCCTCGAAGCACTGACGGCGGAACTCGCCGATCGCCTCCTCCCAGCCCGACGCGCGCGCGCGGGCGACAAAGCTCGGCGTGAAGACGACGCGATGCGCGAGCACCGGTGCGAAGAGGAGCTCGACGTCCTCCGGCACCACGTAGCCGCGCTCGTGCAGGAGCGCCCAGGCGCGGGCCGCGCGCTCGAGCGCGAGGCTGCCTCGCACGGAGCTGCCGATCACCACCGACTCCCGCTCCCGCGTCGCCCGCACGAGCTCGACGAGCCACCGGTGGAGCACGTCGTCGACGTAGACGTCCTGTGCGGCGGTGCGCAGGTCCTGGATGTCCTCGAGGCCGACGACGGGCTCGAGGGTCTCGAGCGGGTGGTGGAAGCGCTGCTCCTCGAGGATGCGGAGCTCGTCCTCCATGCCGGGGTAGCCGAGCGCGGTGCGCACGAAGAACCGGTCGAGCTGCGCCTCGGGCAGCGGGAACGTCCCCTCGTACTCGATCGGGTTCTCCGTCGCGAGCAGCAGGAACGGGTACGGAACCTCGCGCGTCACGCCGTCGACGGTCACCTGCGTCTCGGCCATCGCCTCGAGCAGGGCGGACTGCGTCTTCGGCGTCGCCCGGTTGATCTCGTCCACGAGGACGACGTTCGTGAAGATCGGCCCTGGCCTGAACTCGAAGTCGCGGCTGCGCTGGTCGAAGATCGAGAGGCCGGTGACGTCGGTCGGCTGGAGGTCGGGCGTGCACTGGATGCGCGAGGTCGTCGCTCCTTCGATGCTGCCCGCGATCGCGCGTGCCAGCATTGTCTTCGCGGTGCCGGGGACGTCCTCGAGCAACACATGGCCGCCGCAGATGAGGGCGGTGAGCACGAGCTTGATCTCCTCGCGCTTGCCGTAGACGACCGTCTCGATGTTGTCGAGGAACCGCGTGGAGATCTCGCCGGCGCGCGCGACGCGCTCGGCCCCGATCTCCCTGTCGTCGTCCGCGAGGGCGCGCTCCACCGTCACGATGGTATCGACGGGCCGCCCGTCTGGTTGAAACTCCGCCACGTACCTTCTTCTACGTTTCCGGACGAAAGTTGTTAGCGACGTGTGTGCGCCCACCGGCCAGCCCCCGAGCGCCGGCGAAGCCCGCCAGTCCGCGTCAGCGTGTGCCGTGGACGCGGCGAAGCGGGCCAACAGCCCGGACGCCGGCGCAGCCGGCAGTCCGCTTCAGGGATCTACCCGCGCGACCGGCGAAGCCGGGCGCACGGGGGTTTGCGGCGTCCGTTCCGCGCGAGCGGAACGGACGCTCGCAGCAGGCTAGGTCAACGCATCCGCGCCCGCGACGACCTCGAGGATCTCCTGCGTGATCTCCGCCTGGCGCGCACGGTTCATCTGGAGCGTCAGGTTGTCGATCAGCTCGCCGGCGTTCTTCGACGCGTTCCGCATCGCCGTCATCTGGGCGCCCTGGAACGAGGCGGCGGACTCGAGCAGCGCGCGGTAGACCTGCGTCTCGAGATAGACGGGCAGCAGCCGCTCGAGGATCTCCTCGGGCTCGGGCTCGAAGATGAAGTCTCCGCGCAGGGCGTCGTCGCGGCGCTCTTCCTCGTCGGTCTCCAGCACCTCGGCCGAGATCGGCAGGATCTCCTGCTCGGTGACGGTCTGCGTCAACGCGGAGACGAACGTGTTGTAGACGAGCACGACGCGGTCGACCTCTCCCTCGACGAACAGCTCGGCGGCGCGATGCGCGATCGCCTGCGCGTCCGCGTACGAGGGCGCGTCCATGAACCCCACGAACGCGCCGTCCAGGGTCCGCCGCCGGAAGGTCAGGGTCGAGCGCCCCTTCTTCCCGACCGCGAGCCAGCGAACCGTCTGCCCGTCCGCCTGGACGCGGCGGTCGAGGGCGAAGGCGCGCCGGGTCACCTGCGCGTTGAACGCTCCCGCGAGCCCCCGGTCACCGGTCAGCGGGACGACGAGCGTGGTGCCGATCTCCTCGCGCTGCTGGAGGAGCGGCAGGCTCTGCACCGACCCCGCGGCCCGCCCGACTCCGGAGATGAGCTCGCTCATCGTGTCCGCGTACGGGCGCATCGCCTCGATGCGCGACTGGGCGCGACGGAGCTTCGCCGCGGCGACCAGCTCGAGCGCACGGGTGATCTTGCGCGTGTTGCGGACGGAGCGAATCCGCCGCTTGTAGTCCTGAACGGAAGCCATGTTCTGGTCGTTCTCCTGGCACTTTTCGCCGGAGGCGGAAAATGCCTAGACGAGGCCGGTCTCCTCCTCGATGTTGAACCCGTCGACGAACTTCTCGAGCGCCGCGTCGAGGCTCGCGGTGGTCTCGTCGGAGAGGTCTCCGCTCTCGCGGATCGTCCGGTAGATCGACTCCTCCGCCTGCAGGGTCTCGCGCAGCTCCTGCTGGAAGCGCGGCACCTGCGGCACCGGCACCTTGTCGAGCCGGCCGTGGATGCCGGCGTAGATCGCGACCACCTGCTCCTCGATCGGCCAGGGCTGGTACTGCGGCTGATTGAGGGTCGCGACCATCCGCTCCCCGCGCGCGAGCGCCTGCTGCGTCGCGGCGTCGAGCTCCGAGCCGAACTGCGCGAACGCCTCCAGCTCGCGGTACTGGGCGAGGTCGAGGCGCAGGCGGCCCGCGACCTTCTTCATCGCCTTCGTCTGCGCGTTGCCGCCCACCCGGGACACCGAGATGCCGACGTTGATCGCGGGCCGGATCCCCGAGTAGAAGAGGCTCGACTCGAGGAAGATCTGGCCGTCGGTGATCGAGATCACGTTGGTGGGGATGTACGCCGCGACGTCGCCCGCCTGCGTCTCGATCACGGGGAGCGCGGTGAGCGACCCGCCGCCGAGCTCGTCGGAGAGCTTGCACGCCCGCTCGAGGAGCCGCGAGTGGAGGTAGAAGACGTCCCCGGGGAACGCCTCGCGTCCCGGGGGCCGGCGGAGGAGCAGCGAGAGCTGCCGGTAGGCGTCCGCGTGCTTCGTCAGGTCGTCGTAGATCACGAGCGCGTGCTTGCCGTTGAACAGGAAGTGCTCTCCCATCGCGGCGCCGGCGAACGGCGCCATCCACTTGATCGGCGCGGCCTCCTGCGCCGGCGCGGAGATCACGATGGTGTACTCCATCGCGCCGGTGTCGCGGAAGCGCTCCACGACCTGGGCGACCGTCGAGGCCTTCTGTCCCACCGCGACGTAGATGCAGATCACGTCGCCGCCGCGCTGGTTGATGATCGTGTCGATCCCGATCGCGGTCTTGCCGGTGCCGCGGTCGCCGATGATCAGCTCGCGCTGGCCGCGACCAATGGGAATCATCGAGTCGATCGCCTTGAGACCCGTCTGCAGCGGCTCGTTGACGGGCTGACGCTGGATCACGCCGGGCGCCTTGAACTCGAGCAGGCGCCGCTCGCTCGTCCCGATCTCGCCCTGGCCGTCGAGCGGGTTGCCGAGCGGGTCGACCACGCGCCCCAGGAGCTCCTCGCCCACGGGCACGCTCATCACCGCGCCGGTGCGCCGGACAGGCTCGCCCTCCTTCACGTGCTGCCACTCGCCGAAGAGCGCGACGCCGACGTTGTCCTCCTCGAGATTGAAGGCGATGCCGACCACGCCGTGCTCGAACTCCAGCCGCTCCAGAGCGACGCAGTTCTCGAGCCCGTAGACACGGGCGATCCCGTCGCCCACCTGCAGCACGGTGCCGACCTCGGAGAGGTCGGTCTCGACGTCGTACTCCTCGATTCGCTGCTTGAGGATGGACGTGATCTCTTCGGGGCGGAGCTTCACAGACGTCTCTCCTTTGGACTCAGGTTCGGGTGACGAGCTCGCGGCGGAGGCGATCGAGGCGCCCGCGGACGCTCGCGTCGACGCGCAGCGTGCCGGCCTGCAGGATCATGCCGCCGATCAGGTCGGGGTCGACCGACCGGGTCGCGTCGACCGTGCGGCCAGATGCCGCCTCGATCTTGGACACGATCGCCGTGGCCTCGTCCTCGTCCAGCGCGTACGCGGTGGTCAGCTCGACGGAGAGGCGTCCCTGCTCCCGGTCGACGAGCGCCTGGAACTCCTCGGCGATCGTCCGGAGCTGCCCCGCCCGGCCCTTCGACGCGACGAGCCGCACGAAGTTGCGCACGACCGGGTCCCCGCCGGTCGTCACCTCCTCCAGCACGTCGGCCTTCGCGCCCGGGTCGAGCTGCGGGTTGGCGAGAAACGCCTCGAGCTCGGGGGTGGTCTCCATCGCGGCGGTGAGCTCGCCGAGCTGGTCGCGCACGACCTCCACGCGATCCTTCTCTCGGGCAGCCTCGTAGAGCGCCCGTGCGTACATGCGCTGCGCGACCGCCATGGATCAGTTCGCCGATCCCTGCTCGAGGGCCGAGAAGTCGAGCCCTTCGACCGCCTCCTCGACCAGCCTGCGCTGGTCGGCGGTGTCGAGCACCTTGCCGACGACGCGCTCGGTCGCCTCGACGGTCAGGTCGGCCACCTCGGTCCGGATCTGGCCGATCGCCCGCACGGTCTCGGCGTCGATCTGGCGACGCGTGTCCTCCAGCCGCCGCTGTCGCTCGGACTCCGCCTCGTGCTTGGCCCGCTCGATGTGGGAGTCACCGACCTTGCGCGCCTCGGCGAGGATCTCCGCCGACTCGGAGCGGGCCTGCGCGAGGATCGCGCGGTTCTGCTCCAGGAGCTCGCGCGCCTCGTTGCGCGCGGCGTCGGCTTCCTCGACGGCCTGGCGGATCCGGTCGCGACGATCGTCGATCGTCTTCTGGATCGGCCCGAACGCGTACTTGCGGAGCACGTAGAACGTGATTCCGAACGCGATCAGCGTCCAGATCATGAGGCCGGGGACGACCTCGATCAGCCCGGATGAGGCGAGCACGTCGCTCATGTCAGATCAGCACGTAGGCGAGCAGGCCGCCGATCAGGCCGTAGAAGACGACGGCCTCGGTCAGCGCGAACCCGAGCCACTGGATGCCCTGGAGCTCGCCGCGCAGCTCCGGCTGGCGCGCGACCGCCTGGATCATCGAGCCGAAGATGTTGCCGATGCCGACACCGGCCCCGAGGGCGCCCAGGCCGATGCCGAGCGCCAGGGCGATCGCCTTGCCGGCGTCAGCGACGTCGCCGGTGGTCTCCGCGAGGACAAAGAACGCAGACAGCATGGTGGAAGGATCCTCCTTAGTGCTCGGGCTCGATCGCCGAGCCGATGTAGATGGCGGACAGGGCGGCGAAGATGTACGCCTGGATCGAGACGACGATGACGACCTCGAAGAGGTAGAAGACGGCTGCGAGCGCGACCGAGAACGGTGCGATCCACGGGGTGACGAGGAAGATCAGCCCGATGAACGTGAGGATCAGCATGTGCCCGGCGAGCATGTTCGCGTAGAGACGCACGCTCAGCGAGATCAGGCGCATGAACTGACCGAGGATCTCGAGCGGCACGATCAGCGGATAGAGGCCCTTGGGGACGTCCGGGATCCAGCTCTGCAGGTAGCGCATCACCCCGTTCTCGCGGATGCCCTCGATGTGCGTGAACACCCACGTCATCAGCGCGAGCGCCAGGGTCACCGAGAGGGTCGAGGTGGCGGCGAAGATCGCGAACGTGGGCACGCCGTGCCACTTCTCGTCCGAGAGCGGCAGCGGGATGAAGCCGATCATGTTCACGGTCCAGATGAACAGGAGCAGCGAGGCGCAGTACGGGAACCAGCGCGCGATCGCCCTCGTGGGGAGCCCCTGCTCGGCGACCTGGACCTGGGCCACCTCGTACACGGTCTCCCCCAGGGCCTGCCGGCGGGTCGGATCGCGGCCGACCTTGACGCGCATCAGCACGATGCCGATCGCGCAGGAGATCACGGTGCCGAGCAAGAGGTACGCGACAGCCTTGTTGACCGACATGTCGAGCGGCCCGAGGTGGATCGGGATCCAGTCGTGGAGCTCCCACTCGTCGGCCGGGTTGAACTTGTCGTTGCTCGACTCGTCGGCGGCGAGCGCCAGGGCGGGGAAAGCGAAGAAGAGCAGCGTCGCAAGTCCGAGGACGCGGGCCTTCACGCCTTCGCCTCCGCGTCGAAGTAGGTCACCAGGGACACGGCCAGCTCGACCGTGAACGCGAAGGCGTAGAGGAGCGCGGCGGCGACGCCGACCCGCTCGTCCGAGACGGTGACCGCGACGAGCGGAATCCCGACCGCGATCGCCTTGAAGCTCGTGCCTATGCCCCGCATGCCTGCGGCGGCGAGGTTACCGGCGTCCAGGGAGAGTCGCGTCAACAGCCAGGCGAAGCCCTGGGCCGCGATCCACAGCACCGCCGCGAGCGTCCAGCCGCTCATCGGCCAGCCCGCGACGACGAAGACGGGGAGC
>Ga0210142_1000363_pt1 | contig 10245 bp, 9 predicted proteins | sample Goodyear_PhragC__FD_184869 | JGI IMG/M metagenome (GOLD analysis project Ga0210142, IMG submission 184869) | Wetland microbial communities from San Francisco Bay, California, USA, that impact long-term carbon sequestration - Goodyear_PhragC_D2... | ecosystem: Environmental > Aquatic > Marine >...
GTCACGAACGGCAGGAGATGCTTCGCACCATCGAGGAGGAGTTCCGCCTCACCCGCAACCTGACCGGCCGGGAGAAACCCTCCCCGGCGGTGCTGGACGCCATGCGGTGCGTGCCGCGGGAAGAGTTCGTGCCGGAGTCGCTGCGTCGCGAGGCGTTTGCCAACGGACCCCTGCCGATCGGCGAGGGGCAGACGATCTCCCAGCCCTTCATTGTCGCGCTGATGACCGACCTGCTCGAGCCCCGAGCGGGGCAGACCGTTCTTGAGGTCGGCGCCGGTTCCGGCTACCAGGCGGCGATCCTCTCGCTGCTGGTGGCGCAGGTCTATTCCCTGGAGATCGTGCCGCTTTTGGCCGAGCGGGCCGCAAGTCGCCTGGAACGCCTGGGGTACGGCAACGTCGTCGTGCGCCACGGGGACGGGTACCAGGGGTGGGCCGAGCATGCCCCCTACGACGGCATCATCGTTACCGCTGCCGCCCCTTTCGTCCCGCCGGCTCTGGTCGACCAGCTCCGGCCCGGCGGCCGGCTGGTGGTCCCGGTCGGCCTGCCCTACCACCACCAGGAACTGCTGCTGGTGGAGAAGGACGCCGACGGGCAACGCCGAACCACCAGCATTCTCGGGGTGGCCTTCGTCCCCATGGTGCAATCGTCCTGAAGGGAGAGGTGGCCGATGCCTTCGGCCGGGCCAAATAACCGCGACGGCTGTACCTTCGCCCGCCCTTTTCCGGCGCGGGTCGAGTGCTACGCCGGCTATCGCGGCGAGGAGACGCCGCGCCGCTTCGACCTCGGCCGCCGGCAGGTGGCAGTGGCCGAGATCCTCGATCGCTGGCTGGCTCCCGACCACCGCTACTTCAAGCTGCGCGGTGACGACGGCGGTCTCTACATCCTGCGCCAGGACGGCGCATCGCTGGAGTGGGAAGTGGTTTTCTACGCAGCCGGTTCGGCCGGTTACTAACCGAAGAAGGAGACTGCCATGCAGGTCACCATCGAATTCTGCAACCGTTGAGGCTATCGCGACCGGGCCGCCAGTCTGGCGGCCAGACTCGAAAAGGAATTGGCGGCGCAGGTGTCCCTGCGCGAATCGAGCGGCGGAGTCTTCGAAGTCACCGTCGACGGCCGGTTGTTCTTCTCCAAGCAGCAGACCGGCATGTTTCCGGACGAACAGGCGCTGTTGGCGCGGCTGCGGGAGCGGGGTCGTTAAGCGGATGGCCGGAGGGGCCGTGTTGAGCCTCGAACTTAAAAACCAGCAGGACCCTGACACTGGGAAACTTGTCCTGAAAATCCTAAAGAGAGCCAGGACTTTGTTCTGGGACAACAATTAGGAACGGCCCAACCTGGATATCTAGGTTGGGCCGTTGAGTGTCTGGTAAGTCGTGATTTGTCAGACACCTCCGAACGGGCAAAGTGGACCGTTACACAAAACCCCCTACAGGCCGTATTCCAACTTTAACCTCAACTGGATGCTCTTGGCCTGTTTAAAAGCCTCTTTCAGCATCAGACGGTTAAGTGCATTAAGAGAGGAGGGATTAAGTCGGTTGGCCTCGTCTGGGTTTTTAGCCATGATCTGCTGTTGCATGCGGAAACGCTGCACCAGATAGAATGCCTCCACTTCGCCCGCGGTTATTTCCGGTCGCTGATTCTGAGCACGGGCCACTGCACGCAGACGCTCCCCGGTGTTGGTTGCCCAAACCCCATGGGTCAAGCTCCAAGTGCGTGCTGCATCCACGAATGGACGGGAGCCATGGAGTTTGAGGTCCATTGTATGGGGGTGCTGTTTGCCCCCGTCGTAGACAAAGTTATTGGCCCAGCCCAGGGATGGAGCGGAGGTCAGGGCCTCCTCTGCCATGGTTCTCAAGAAGTTGTTGTATTTGGGTGGCCGGGGGAGTAACCAGTTGCGCAGCCTGTCGGCCAACTCATAATTGCCATAGAGGGGGCGAAAGTCGAAGAAGATGGTGCTGTGCATGATTGCCTCTGGCTCGGGCGTCTCCATCCAAGTGCTGAATTTGTTCTGCCACTCCGCCAAGCTCAGACACCAGGACCTATTACCGGCCATAATATTGCCTTTGCATATGGTAAAACCGCAGGCATCAAGCCCACGGTTGACCGCCTGGGCAAAGGGAAGAAAGGCTTCGCGCAGATCCTCTGTTACCCTTTCCTCGCCGGGCAGGAAGATGATCCCATTGTCCTGATCGGTTGAAAAGGTCTGCTCCAGGCGTCCCTCCGACCCAAACACCAACCAACACCATGGCACCGCAGGCAAATCAAATTCATCCTCAATCAGCTCGATGATTCGCATCGAGCTGATATCGTTGAGTGCGGATATCCATTGACCCACATTCTCCGCCCCCATGCCGGCCGCAAAAAGCTCAGTCCCCCGTTGGTTGATAGCAGCGGCCGCCTTGGCCACGGCCGCCACATCCATCGCCATGGTGACCGATTCGGCCAAGGCTTCGGCGTCGCCGCCACGCAGTCCAAACAGGTCGGCACGGGAGACGACATTGCACAGCTGGCCGTTCGGTTCCACCAGGATCACATGGCGGACATTCCGTTTTGTCATCAGCACCGTGGCCCGGTGGGTGGGCGCATCGGCGGGCAGGGTAAAGGGTGCCGCGGTCATCAATCCGGCCACTGGCTGTTCCAAATTCCCCCCTTCAAAGGCGATGGCATGCACCAGGTTACCCAGAGTGACGATTCCCAGCGGGCGGTTGCTCGGTTCATCCACCACGACAATGTTGTCGGCGCCCGTCTGGTTCATGCGCAACATGGCGTTGCGCACACTTGTCGAGGGCGGCGCTGTCAATGGAGGGCGTTTGGGCAAGGACCGTAGCGGGCCTTCCGACAGGCCAGAGTAGATATCCGACACCTCCCCGGGGGCGCTTTCAGTTCCTTCTGTGGTTGTATTCCGCATTGGTCATCTCTCTGTCGCTATTGTGCCCGCCGTTTGGACCCTGTCAGGCATTATTCAAGTTACAGCTGCTGCTCAACTCCCGGTGCCCAGCAGTTCTTTGACCTTTGCGACCAATTCACGGGTAGCAAAGGGCTTGGTGATATAGCCATCGGCGCCAAGGGCGAGGCCCTTCGATATTTCTGCCGCCCGACCTTTGGCGGTCAGCATCAGGATCCGCACCCCCGCCAGGATCGGATCGGCCCGTACCGCCTTGCAAACCTCAAACCCATCGAGCTTAGGCATCATTATATCGAGGACCACAAGATCGGGTCGATCGGCCCGAATTCGCGTTAAGCCCTCCTCCCCATCATACGCCACCAGGACTTCGAACCCCTCGCGGCGCATAAGAAACTCGACGGAAATGGCGATATTTGGCTCATCATCCACAATGAGAACTTTTTTGGTCATGGTATCTCCTCCAAGTTGTCCGCTGACACCATTTGGTTTTTACAGGGCAGCTCAAATATAAAAATTGCGCCATGTCCTGGCGAGCTATGCACCGAGATACGGCCACCAAAGTGCTCAATGATCTCCCGGCTGATCGGAAGGCCCAACCCCGTGCCCATGGGATTGGCGTTTTTATCACCGACCTGACGGAATTTATCGAAGATAACCGCCTGTGCTGCCGGCGGAATACCTGGCCCATTATCGGCAATACTGACCCGATACAGGTTGTGCTTTCTACTGAGGGACACATCAATCCTGCCGCCACCCTGTGGAATGAACTTTTCCGCGTTGGATAACAGGTTGAGCATGACCTGCATCAGACGGTCACGATCCGCCATGACATAGGAGGCACCCTTCGGCAAATCCAGGTGAACCACGCCGCCCTTGTCAAGAATCAGCTGTTCTGTCGTTGCAACAGACTGGCTGATCACTTCAGCCAGATCAACCTCACTGCTTTTCCAGTCAGCAAGACCGGATTCTATCTTTGACAGATCAAGGACCTGGTTCACTAAACGGGTCAGTCGCTCGGTTTCGCTGGCAATGATGCCGAGGAAGTTCATTCGCTCCTTCAGGTTGATCTTTGGATCATCAAGGAGAATCTCTGAAAAAGCGCGAATGGAGGTCAACGGGGTTCGCAGTTCATGGGTCACCGAGGACATGAAATCATCTTTTAGTTGATCCAACTCCTTAAGCCCTTCGTTGGCGGTCTTGAGCTCTGCCGTTGCGATTTCCAATTCCCGTGATTTCTGCTCCAACTCATGGCTATAGGCGCGAATCTGTGATGCCTCGTCCAGGATATGCATCACCTCATCCAGCCCAAGGGGTTCTTCCTGCGCCACTGAGGAGACCATCACCCGTGCCGAAGCACTTCCAATGGCCCCGGCAAGTAGGGTCTCGGCAAAAAGTACGGTCTGCGCATCGGCAGGCAGATCCTCAGCTGCAGCCAACCCGCGCCTTTTGGTATAAGTGGCAAATTCGCTCCGGGCACGCTCGTGGCCGAGAAAGCGGCTGGCCAGGTTAATCAGATCGTCAAATTGGGCCCTACCTCGCCATAACCCGGCAACAATGGGCCGGTTATGTTTCAGCGCATCGACAAATACCGTGGCCTGAGTTACCTCTACGGTGTTCGGGGTGCGCAGCAGGGAGACGATAACGTAGGCCCCGATATTGGCCGCCAAGCTCCAAAACAGACAATGGGAAATCTCATCGAACCCGTGTAGTCCAAAGAGTTCCTGGGGTTTTAGCAGGGCGATGCCGAGTGGTCCGAAATCAATAAATTCGGTGGGCAACCAACCGGATTTTGCAAAGGAGGGCAGTACCAGCGTATATATCCAGATGACAAAACCGGCCCCAAGGCCCGCTAGTGCCCCCTCGCGGGTCCCGCCACGCCATAACAGGCCGCCAATGATTACCGGTGCGAACTGCGCCACGGCAGCAAAACTGATCAGACCTATCGCAACCAACGCATAGGCTTCTCCGGCGAACCGGAAATAGAAATAACCCAATAAAAGGATGAAAAAAATCGCGCAGCGGCGCACGATCAGCAAAATAGTGGGAAGGCTGATTGGCGGTGGTTGGTGCCGCCAACGGCGCAACAGTCCCGGCATCACCAAGTCGTTACAAACCATGGTGGATAGGGCGATGGTCTCGACGATGACCATACCGGTAGCAGCAGAAAGTCCGCCGATGAAGGCAAACAGGGCCAGCCACTCCTGTTTATGGGCAATGGGCAGGGTCAGGACAAAGCTATCGGCGTCGACGCCGCCACCGGGAAATGCCAACTGTCCGGCCAAGGCAATGGGCAGGACAAAGACATTTATCAGCAGCAGATAGAGTGGAAACATCCAGATGGCACGGCGCAGATGACGCTCATTGCTGTTTTCTACGACCGACACCTGAAACTGGCGCGGCAACATCAGCACTGCCAGCGCCGAAAGGAAGGAGAAAGAGACCCATGTGTTATAGCTGCCCTCCGGTGCGAGCAGGGGCTTAAGGTTTCCCGTCTGCTCTGCCTTCTGTACGATATCGCCAAAACCGTTAAAGAGACCAAAGGTTACAAACACCCCCACGGCCGTCAGGGCCACCAGTTTGATGATGGACTCGAAGGCAATCGCCGCCACCAATCCTTCATGCCGCTCGCTGGCATCCAAGTGGCGCGTACCAAAAAGAATGGTAAAGAGAGCCAACAGCAACGCGACATAAAAGGCCGTATCCTGCCAAACGGGCAGGGCGGCGTGGCTGGGCATGACGATGTCTGGATAGTGCAGCAGGATGGTAAAACTGTTGGATACGGCCTTGAGCTGCAGGGCGATGTAGGGGATCACCCCGACCACGGCGATCACAGTGACCAGTCCACCCAGCAAATGACTCTTACCGTAACGCGATGCAATAAAGTCGGCAATCGAGGTGATGCGTTGCGATTTGCTCACCCGTATCATCTTGAGCAACAGATAGCCCCACAAGGCGGCGGCTAACGTAGGCCCCAGATAGATCGGCAGGAATCCAATCCCGGATGCGGCGGCACGACCCACGCTGCCGTAATAGGTCCAGGCCGAACAGAAAACTGCAAGTGACAGGGCATAAACCGTGGGGTGGGAAATCACTGAACGGCCACTGTCGGCACGTCGATCTCCCCAGTAGGCGATAGCGAAGAGCAGGCCCAGATAGAGACAAGAGACGAAAATGATGAACGGGCCGCTCAGCATGCCCTACTCCGGCGGGTCAATTGCCCCACCCTTCGGTGATCCAGGCCATGACCGCAACCAAAACGCCCCAGACAGTGAACAGGTAGAGATAGAGAACCGGCAGACCAAACCACAGGTGGGCTTGGTCAAACAGAGAGATGACAGGAGAATATAAGAGCAACAGGCCACAGAGAAAGACTGCGACCAATCGCTGTTTCATCAAGGCCAATCGTCTCACTATCCCTCCCCACGATGAATGCTACGTGCCTAGTGCTGAGGTTGGTGCTGACAGGAGCTTGTTTTTTTGGGGGGGATTGCGCCTGCGGCGCCCTCTCCCCGGACTTTCGTGCGAAAATAAACGTAGTTTCGGTATAAAATGATTACAATCCGCTGTCAATACAATAACCCCGGCCGAGAAGGCAAACGCACCTAAATCTCTTTGTTTTTGCCGCACTTCCGGCAGGTGCCAAGGCAGTAGTCGAATCCGCCCCTCGACATGGGCGTAAATAGGCCCGATATGTTGTGAAGGTCACAATTCCTGCATTCCGGGAAGGATTGCCCTCTGCCCGGTTAATCAGAATGGATCCAAGTCGGGCTCCCCCTGTATTTCGAAAAAAACCAGCCGAGAGCCGGCTCTGAAAAATGAATTGGGAACGATACCCCAAGTGGAGATCTGGAGGCTGTGCGGTTCAGGTCCGGACGGGGTCCTCGAAAATGATACGCAGCCGCTTTCCAAGGGCAGCGGCCGCCTGCTCCAGAGTGTTAAGGGTGACGGCGGGGTTCTGGGGGTCAAGGAGCCTGTTGGCCGCCGCCCGGGAGTTATGCATTTTAGCCGCCATTTCGGTTTTGGTCAGGCGCAGGCTCTCCATCTCCTGCTGGATCTGGTAAGCCAAAACCCGCTTGGCCGCAGTCGCCTCGACGTCGGCAAGAATGCCTTCCTCGACGAGGAAGCTATCAAAATCACTGCCAATATTTTTATGAGTTCTCATCGATTTCAGCCTTTCTCTTTCGCGTAAGTTTCATGTCGTCATCAGGAATTTCCTGAGTCTTCGTTATGAAGCCATGTAGGAGAATGATCTGCGGGCCATGCGTGCAGAAAAGCACTCGGGTGATGCGGTTTGTCAGCCTGGAGCGAACCTCAAAAAGTCCTTCTCCCAGGGACCGCACCAGGGCATGCCGAGGGGCCAGCCCCACTGTACCGTTTTGATGTCCTCACTGATGATCTTCCGCTCCTCCGGCGGCAAATCCTTCAGCCATTCGCGGACTGGTTCCCTCCCGCTGTCCTGTCGAAAAAACTGCACCTGTAATGGCTTCGAGGTCTCCATGTTGGGCCTGTTGTATCAAAAATGGTACGGCTAGCAAGAGAAAAATACCCAATCATTCTCCCCCCCCCCGCCTCTAACCAGGACGCGGTCCCGGGCGTTGGTAAATTTTTTGGACTTCTCCAGCCGCCGCAGTCTTTCAAACACCAAGTGTAAAAAGAGGCAGTCATGGGAATGAGAGTGGGATACGCAAGGTTGAGTTCTGCAGGGCAAAAGCTCGACGTTCAACTTGACCGTCTGGCCGACTGCAGTTCAACATTCTCGCCGTGATCGGGAAGTTCGAGCGGAAGCTGATCAGGGTACGTTCCATGGAGGGCCGGGAAAAGGCCATCGCCCGCTGCGTGAAGTTTGGCGCCAGGACCAGGTTGACCAAGAAGGAAATTCAGGATTTGATCAATGCCTTCAAGGCACCAGGCTGCAGCAAGCCAGAAATTGCCGAGCACTACGGCATCTCCAGGTCTTCCGTTTATCGCCTATATGCTGAAACTCGGCCAGAGGGCGGATGACGGGTTCTCCAACGCTTGATAGCAATGGCCACCCTTGATATCGAGGTGGACATTTGAGTGTCTGAAAAATAGCGACCAATAAGAATGGCCAATACTGTCTAAATCCCTGCAATCCAGAAAAACCCCGCCGGGTAATCTGAGCGGGATTTGATGTTTCCACGTGGTGACTTTAAAAACAACGGGCCGGTCCCATAGGGAACTGGCCCGCAATCTTCCGTGGGGAAAGTCAATTTGGCCAACTCAATAATGATCCTCTGCCACTTCGAAATAGGCCTGGGGATGCTTGCAGACCGGGCAGATTTCAGGTGCGCCGGTCCCTTCGTGGATATGCCCGCAATTGCGGCACCTCCAGCGAACCGATTCCGGCCTTGAAAACAGGCTTCCGCTCTCCAGTTCGTCGAGCAGTTTCAGATACCGCTCCTTGTGGGCTCTTTCGATCTTGCCGATCGCTTCCAAGGTGAAAGCAATCTCCGGGAACCCTTCTTCCTGGGCTTCACGAGCCATGCGGGGATACATGTCCTCGCTCTCGCCCTGTTCGCCGGAAGCCGCCGCGCGCAGGTTTGCGGCGGTCGTGCCAATCCCGCCGAGGGCCTTAAGGTGAAGCTTGGCGTGCTCCTTTTCGTTGTCGGCCGTTTCCAGGAAAAAGGCGGCGATCGTTTCATACCCCTCCTTTTTCGCCACCGCGGCGAAGTAGGTGTACTTGTTGCGGGCCTGCGATTCCCCGGCGAAAGCTTCCCGGAGGTTCTTTTCCGTTTTCGTACCCTTGAGCGTTCCGGACATTTTTTACTCCTTTGCTAAGGAAAAATCCCAGGATGATTGATGACGGTTGTGGTTCAGCCGCGTTGTTTGATCCCCAGGGGCACGGTGCTTCTACGGGAAATGGAAAAAGCCCCGACTCGATAAAAAATCGAGGCTGCAAGATTGTTCGATAGGCAATTCAGAAACCCTCGGGGAGGTTTTGGCTCCGATCAGGCGAGGTCGAAGCGGTCGAGATTCATGACCTTGCTCCATGCCGCGACAAAGTCATGCACGAACTTCTCCTGGGAGTCCTCGCAAGCATAGACTTCCGCGACCGCCCGCAGCTGGGAGTTCGAACCGAAGATGAGGTCGACACGGGTGCCGGTCCACTTGCCTTCGCCCGTTGCGCAATCCCGACCCTCGAACAGGTCGCCGGCTTCCGAGGTCGGCTTCCACGTGGTTCTCATGTCGAGCAGGTTCACAAAGAAGTCATTGGTGAGCGCCCCCGGCCGCTTGGTGAAGACGCCGTGTTGGGCCTGTTCGAAGTTGGCGTTCAGGACGCGCATGCCGCCCACCAGAACCGTCATCTCGGGAGCGGTCAGCGTCAGCAGTTGCGCCCGATCAACCAGCAGCTCCTCCGCCGATACGGCATATTTGGTCTTCTGATAGTTGCGGAATCCGTCTGCTTTCGGTTCGAGGACGGCGAAGGATTCGACGTCGGTCTGCTCCTGTGATGCATCTGTACGCCCTGGCGCGAAGGGAACGGTGACCGCGAAGCCGGCATTTTGCGCCGCTTTTTCAACAGCTGCGCCGCCGCCCAGGACAATCAGGTCGGCGAGCGAAACCTTCTTCCCGCCGGCCTGCGCGCGGTTGAACTTCTTCTGGATGCCTTCGAGGGTCCGCAGCACGGTCTGCAATTGGGCCGGCTGGTTGACCGCCCAATCCTTCTGCGGGGCCAGGCGGATGCGCGCTCCGTTTGCCCCGCCGCGCATGTCGGAGCCGCGGAAGGTGGAGGCCGATGCCCAGGCGGTCGAGACCAGTTGCGAAACGGACAGATCCGAAGCGAGGATCTTGCCCTTGAGGGCCGCGATGTCCTGCGCATCGATCAACGTGTGATCGACCGCGGGGACGGGGTCCTGCCAAATCAGCTCTTCCTCGGGCACTTCCGGGCCGAGATAGCGGGCGCGGGGGCCCATGTCGCGGTGGGTCAGCTTGAACCAGGCGCGGGCGAAGGCAGCGGCGAATTCCTCGGGGTTCTGCAGGTAGTGCCGCGCGATCGGCGCGTAGATCGGGTCGAAGCGCAGCGAGAGGTCCGCCGTGGTCATCATCGGCCGGTGCTTCTTTGACGGGTCGTGGGCGTCAACGATCATGTCCTCTTCGTCGACGTCCTTGGCCAGCCACTGATAGGCGCCGGCCGGGCTCTTGACCTTTTCCCACTCGTACTTGAACAGCGTCTTCAGATAGCCCATGTCCCAATGGGTCGGATGCGGCTTCCAGGCGCCCTCGATGCCACTGCCGATCGCATCGCCCCCCTTGCCGCTGCCGAAGCTGCTCTTCCAGCCGAGGCCCTGCTCTTCGATGGGGGCGGCTTCGGGCTCGGGAC
>Ga0210142_1000364_pt1 | contig 10237 bp, 9 predicted proteins | sample Goodyear_PhragC__FD_184869 | JGI IMG/M metagenome (GOLD analysis project Ga0210142, IMG submission 184869) | Wetland microbial communities from San Francisco Bay, California, USA, that impact long-term carbon sequestration - Goodyear_PhragC_D2... | ecosystem: Environmental > Aquatic > Marine >...
TTTTTCATTCTAACGATCGGCTGCACCGGAATCGGTGCCGGCTCCGGGGTCATAGCACCGCTGGCCGTTGGTGCGGTCTTAATGGTGATGGTTTTTGCGGGCGGTCATATTTCCGGGGCACATTACAACCCGGCAGTGACCCTCGGCGTGTTGATTCGCGGGCGGGTAAAAGCCGTTGATGTGCTGCCTTACATGATTGCGCAAGTGATCGCCGCCGCCGTGGCTGCTGTCGTTGTCACCAAGTTTCTTCGGGCCGGTGTTGCCGTCACCCCTATCACTCCGAAGATGGGACCAGCTCTGCTGGCGGAGTTTCTCTTCACCTTCGCCCTGGTCTATGTGGTCCTGAACACCGCGACCGCGGAAGGAACTTCCGGGAATTCCTTCTATGGTCTGGCAATCGGCATGACGGTGATGACGGGCGCGTTTGCGGTTGGGGACATTTCCGGCGCCGCGTTTAATCCCGCCATAGCGGTTGGTATTTCGATGATGGGCATTTCCAGCTGGAACAACATCTGGATGTATCTGGTGGCGGAGTTCGCTGCCGCCGTGATTGCAGCGGTTGTGTTCAATCTCATTAATCCACCCGCGCAGGTGGAACCTATCCCAACAGCGGAGCCGCCTTACAAAACGCCTTAAGATTGAATGATAGCGAATACGCCTCCCAATCAGTTCGAAGAGAATCTAGCAGCCGATCTGAAATTGCCTCAGACCGGTTAAAATAAGTTTGACGCGCACGACTATTTGGCGTAAATGCCAAATAGTTGATGAAGACGAACTCGACGAAATCCCGCACCGCTCGCCGTGCGGCAGTAATTAAGGCTCTCGGTCATCCGTCTCGTGTGCTTATCGCCGAGATGCTCACTGGGGGCGAAAAATGTGTGAACGAATTGACCGATGCAGTTTCAGCAGACATCTCTACCGTATCCAAGCATCTCTCGGTGATGAAGGCCGTCGGCCTGGTGGAGGTAGAGAAGCGCGGGCTCAATCAATTTTATCGTTTACGCTGTCCATGCTTGCTCGAGTTTTTCCGGTGTGTGGACTTGATCTGCCAAACCGGGAATCAGTCGCCGAGAAAGGCTGTGGCATGATTTTCGCGACTCGCAATTTGGCGATAACGCCAAATAAGTGGAATAAAGAAAAGTCGCGTTGCAACGCGGATCGCTCAAAGAAGAACCTCGGCACCTCGGTCCAGAACGTGGCGCCTGGCGCTACGCCCAGCTGCCCTCTGCACCCCGTGGAGACGCAGTTGATAGCTGCATTATGAACTCCATAAACACACCGAAACGCCTAGATTTCTTCGAGCGCAATCTTTCACTCTGGGTCCTGCTTTGCATGGCAGTAGGACTCGCTCTCGGCAGGCTCCTGCCGCAGTTCACCATGCGGCTCGCGCACTGGGAATTTGGCACGGATTCCCACGTGAACATCGTCATTGCCGTTCTGATCTGGCTGATGATCTACCCAATGATGCTGAAGATAGACTTCGGCGGAATCAGCGGTGTGTTCGCTCGACCCAAGGGTTTGTTTATCACACTATTCGTCAATTGGCTGATCAAGCCGTTCAGCATGGCGCTACTCGGGTGGATATTTGTGAAGATGATTTTCTCGGGCTGGCTCGGCCTTTTCGACGCGCAAACAGCGAGCGATTACATTGCAGGGTTGATCATCCTCGCGGCGGCGCCGTGCACGGCGATGGTTTTTGTTTGGAGCTATCTCACCGACGGCGATGGACCTTACACACTAGCGCAAGTAGCGATAAACGACCTCATCATGGTGTTCGCTTTTGCGCCAATCGTGATGTTTCTCGTTGGCGTCAGCGGCGTTCACATCCCTGGCAACGTGCTATTCATCTCGGTACTGGTGTTCATCGTCATTCCGTTGGCGGCGGGATGGGTCAGCCGGACCGCGTTTATCAAGACCAAAGGCGTCGCTTGGTTCGATTCGGTCTTCCTGCCGAAGTTTCGGCCCGTGACGATTGTGGCGTTGCTTGCCATGCTGGTCCTGATCTTCGCGTTCCAAACGGAAAACATTCTCCGGAACTGGATTGCCGTTTTGTTGCTGGCGATACCGATCCTGATCCAGGTCTATTTCAACTCGAGCCTCACTTATTTGCTGATGCGCTTGTTCAAAGTACGGCACAGTGTGGCGACTCCCGGTGCATTGATTGGGGCGAGCAATTTCTTTGAGTTGGCGGTGGCGGTTGCGATCACGCTCTTCGGCCCTACGAGTCCGGCCGCGCTGGCCACCGTCGTTGGTGTGCTTGTAGAAGTCCCGGTGATGCTTTCGGTTTGCCAGGCCTGTATTTATTCGAAGCGCTGGTATGAGCGCGTAGTTCCGGCGATTCAGCCGCTGCCACAGAGTTAACTCAACCTGCCATGTTCGGTAAAATTCTCGCGACCCACACTTGAAGCTGATTCGCTGCAAATTCAAACCTGCCGATGTTCTATCTGCTGGTCGATTTTGGGGTTGCTGTTCTTGCAGCTATTGTTTTGCAGTTAATCAACCCGCCGATGCAAATCACCCTATCGCAACAGACGAACCGCCTGATTGACAATTCAGCCATTCACTCTTCAAAATAGAATATGATGAAAGCCAAAACTATTGCAGTTATAAGCGTAATCTGCGCTTTCGTTGCTGTTTTATCGGTGAACGCGGCGACGATTCCCGCTGGAACAACCCTAAGCGTCAGTACGGTTAGCCTTATCACCTCAAAAGACGTCGTTGGCAGAAGCTTTGAGGCGAAGCTTGCTCAGGATATTTCGATCAAGGGAAATGTGGTATTGAAGGCCGGAACGAAAGTGTTCGGAAAGATTAAAACATCCCGTTACAATCCCCGTAAGAACGACCCGCTCACAGTGGAACTGACGTCTGTTTCGGTGAACGGCCGCAAAGTCGACGTAAAGACAAACGCGTTCCAACCGGGAAGTCCACCAGTAACGGGGCGTCAGGCACGATATGGACATACCGCCGGCACGCTAGTGGTAAACCCTGGAACCAAGATGGACTTCCAACTCCTCCAAGCAGTGACACTGTAGGTACTGCCTAGTTTACCGCGCAAGCGGCAGCGGGATGCTGCGGAAAGAGCCTAACGATTGGCTTGCGCGATGGTGTTTGTTAAACGTTCACCCGGAAGTCTAAGGTGTAAACGCAGAATCCGGTCCAACTCCGCGATCGTTTGTGGGAGTTCGGCCGAACCGTGCGGACCCGGGACAATGCGTTCGGATTTCGCACCGTCGAGATGCGAGCTCCAGTATGGCACAACGCCGTCAGTGCAATTTGGACAATCGCCTTTCCCGCGATCGCCGATAATGGAGTGGTAAGGGACGCTCATTGTTGGTTCGTTAACCACGGAGAATGCCGGATTTGTCGGCTTCAGCCCCGAGATGCTATTCGGAAAACGCTTGGCGTTTCCGGTTATTTGCACAAGTTCAGCGCTCGTCAGCGCGTCCTTCATGGTACTGAGCAGCTGAAACGGAAGTCTGATCATGCTAATGCCAAGGCTACCTAATCCGCCGCTGGCCATATTGCTTCCCCAGTGCGGAGTACAAATGAACACAACACGTTTAATGCGGGGATTTGCGCGATAAGTCAGCGCTCGCACAACGAGACTATCATTTGAGTTGCTGGCAAAAATGCTTTTGGCGAGTACAGCGGTGGTTTTATTGTTTTCCCACGTTGAGCGAGTAACTGTGGTAACCTGAGCATGAGTTAACATGCCACCCATGCTGTGCCCGATCACAACATACGGAAGGTGGTTTGGATAAAGCTTGTCCACTTTGGCCAACTCCTCGCGTAACTGCAGTGCGGAATAAAGGATCGGATTCCCAGTGGCATACCCGAACACCCATGGCTGGTAATGTTTCCGGATCTCAGGGTCTTGCTGAAGGCCGTTGATCGTTTTCACCCAGGTAAACGGAGTCGACATGAGTCCATGGACGAAAACGACCGGAATGCGGTTGGGATCGTATGGCTCAAGAAAATACAATCCCGTTTTCTCCATCATATTTGTGCCGCTCAAGGTACCCATCAGCCCGAACAGAAGAAGGTTCTTGGGCGGTTGAAAGTAGGAGATAGGCGCTGAAAAATTCGCCGCGAGAGGACGCATCTTTCCCTCTACTCGCGTGACAGGTTCATTATCCGGTTGTCGCAAGGCCAGGAGCGCGTCGGAACGGTTAAAATCGAGAGTGGCGGTAACCGGTGCAGTCAGTCCTTTGAATGGCGCAAACTGTTCTCGCGGTGTGACCGCTCGAACTCCGACCAGGGCGCCACCGACACCATCCTGGGTAACTTCCTTTTTAATCAAAGAATGTTTGATTTTATCGGGAGGCTCAAACGAAGTGAAGTAATCCGGCCGCCAGATCGAAGCGGGTCTGCCAGGTTCAAGTCGCAAATGGTAGGTTTTATTGCTGTCAGCGAGAGTCAGGCGACGATCCCACAAACGTCCTCCCTCCGCTGAGTGCAGAAGAAGAGTGAGTTCGGCTGCAGCCGCGTTGTAAGTATTTACAGCTGGGGTGGGCGGAGTTCCGCTACCAAGCAGTGGCGCGGTTACGGCGGCGGCCTGCAAATAATCTGCAGCTCGTTTCTCAACCGGAACATTCGGCGAGCGCGCTTCGCTCATAATGCCCGCAGTCGGGGCATATTCTGGACTGCGTGCCGTCTGTGGCGCCGTAGCGCAGCTGGCGAGGAGCGCGACGCACGTTATGCCGGCTACCAGGCGAATGGATGTTTTCGTCTTTTCAAGCTTCATAAGCGTCGGAGATCTTCACTGCTTCATCGATGCTATCCAACAAGTAAAGTACTGCACCAGTTTTCCCTGTACGACTTTAGGGCTATGTAAGGATCATATAAATGATTCATGTCCAAATTCCTGATTAATTTCCCATTCTGCCGTTCCAGATTCTTCGTTCATTCTTTCTCTATCAAACTTTCGTTCATTGCATTCTTCGTCGCCGCAACGATGACAGGCGCCACAGATGTTCCCATTACGCACGACGAATTGGTCCGGCGCACACAAGAACTTTACGACGCCGTCGTTCCCGGTGATCAATCGCCGTGGAAGAAATACTTTGCCGAGGACTGCATCTTCGCCGACGAGAAAGGCCGCATTTTCGACAAAACGAAGCTGATCGCCGATATTAGGCCGCTGCCGGCGGGTTACTCTGGAAGTATCAAGATCCAGAATGCCCAGAGCCGCATTATCGGAAATGCCGCCGTACTCAGTTACGATGCGGACGAGACCGAGACCATCTTCGGCCAAAATCTCAAAGCGCGTTATCACGTCACCGACACCTGGCTGCAGCGCGACGGCACTTGGCAAATCATCGCCAGCCAGGCGCATCGCTATTACGAAGATCCGGCAGTGGGTAAGGCTGATCCGAAAACGTTTGCCAAATATACCGGCACTTACGAACTTGCACCCGGCCAAACAAGATCCGTTACTGCCGAAGGCGACAAACTTTTCGTCGAGCGGAAGGGCAAGAAAGAACAACTGCTCCCGGAAACATCAGAAATCTTCTTCCGTAAAGGTGTCGAAGGCCGAATTCTGCTTCGTTATGATGCTACGGGTAAAGTCGACGCGTTGATAGACCGCCGTAACAACGAGGACGTGACCTGGCGAAAAGTGAAATAATTGGTGACATGTTTACGAAACTTAGACTTCGCGTTGAGTTCGCAATTGTATTCACGATACCGTTGATATGGTTCCACGCCGCTGCTGCTGACGATAGGGCAATTTCCATTCCTGTGCAGATCACGCATGCGCAGAATTTCGATCCGTTCCCTTCGCCGGACGGCAAAAAGCTCGTCTTTATCACAATGATTGCGGGTAAGGAACAATTGTTCACGATGAACGTCGACGGCTCCAATATCGTCCAGCTTACGCGTGATGATGCCGACCACGAAGACCCTGCATGGTTTCCCGATGGAAATAAGATCGCGTTCGTCCTGATCACCGGGAACCGGCACAGCATCGCAGTCATGGGAATTGATGGCGGCAACTTGGAAGTGCTTACACCGCCGAAGCAAAATACGATCCATCCAAATTGGTCTGCGGACAGCGAACGCGTGATCTATTGCACGAATGATGACCTGGCTCCGCCAAAGAAAAATTCCGCCGACATCAACGTTGTCGATCTTGCAACGAAGAAAGTTACGCGCCTCATCACAGGCGGAATCAATACCTACGGTTCATGGTCGCCTGATATGAAACATATCGCCTTCCGCAAAATCATTGGCGACGAGAACTCGGAGGTCTTTGTTGCCGATGCCGACAGCTCGAACCCGCGCAACCTTACAAACAACCCGTTCTTCGACGGCTGGCCGGCGTGGTCGCCTGATGGCAGGAAAATCGCCTTCGCTTCGAACCGCCGTGGCCACGGCTATCAAATTTTCATTATGGACGCGGATGGCGGTAACTCACGTCTGGTTGCGAACACGGAAGGTCGCGGTACAGCACCGCGATGGTCTCCCGACGGCAAAGCAATCTATTTCACGAACTGCGTTGCTAAAGATTACGGATCGGACTGCGAGATTTTAGTGGCGCGTTTAGAGCCATAATCTCTCACGCTTTTTCTTTTTACTTTCCCGGTAGCAGCACAATTTTCCCAAAGGAACCCGGTTCCATCACCGCGCGGTGCGCCTGAGCCGATTCGGCCATGGGAAATTCTTTGCCGATCACCGGACGCAAGCTTCCGTTTTCCAAGCCGGCCACGAGCGCGGCGTGAATGCTTGTTAATTCTGCCGGCGGCGTATTTGGCAGAATCATTCCGCGCACATCGGCTTCGCGCTGCATCGCGTCGCGCGGATTGATCTCTACACTGCCGCGGCTGCCGATCACCACCACGCGTCCCCCCTTTGCAAGAATCGTCAGGTCTTTCCCGAGGTTCACGTTCGCCAGCATTTCCAGAATGACATCAACGCCATGTCCATCGGTCGCTTTCATGATCTGCTCAAAATGATCGGGCGCGCGGTGATCGAACGTTTCGTGCGCACCCTGTTCGCGCGCGACCTTGTGTCCTTCGTCACTGCCCGCGGTGCCGAGCACGCGCAGGCCGCGAGCGCGCGCCAGTTGCACCGCCGCAGTTCCTACACCGCCACTGGCGCCGTGCACCAGAACTGTCTCACCTGGCTTCGCATGTCCGCGCTGAAACAATCCGCGATACGCCGTCGCGTACGGCGTGCCCATGGCCGCGCCTTGCACGAAAGAAACGTTTGCGGGCAACTGGTACACCTGGTCCGCTTTACACATCGCAAACTCTGCATACGTCCCGCTGACGGATCCCGCAGTGTAAACGCGATCGCCGGGTTCAAACTCAGCGACGGATTCACCAATTTGCTCAATTACACCCGCGCCATCGTTACCCGGGGTGTAAGGCAGCTCCGGCAATCGCGCGTACGTTCCAGCGCGAATGTAGGTCTCGACCGGATTGATGCCGATCGCATGCATTCGAACAAGCATCTGACCGGGACCTGGCTGCGGCGTCGGCACGTCTTCGATCCGAAGAACTTCCGGCCCACCAAACTCCTTTACTCTTATCGCTTTCAATTCTTCGCTCCGTAAATCAGACCTCAAACATGTGACATCAAAAACCTCAGCCTGCGTCAGCCGTCACTCGCCAGGGTCTTCGCCTCTGCCGTGACAGTTACCAAATCTGAACGACCCAATTCTGGTGTGCCAGTCGTTAGGCGTGCTGGTCGCCGGATAGTACGTCCCGGTGTACCAAAATGTGCAGTCGTCGCTCGGATCGATCGACATCTGACTGTAGTCTCCGAACGCGATGTAGTTCAACTGGACTCCACCGCCGTCGACCAGCGATTTCTCGCCAAGCGGAAAGGTGCCCAGGGGGTCGTTAGGCCGACGGCCCGTGTAGTGGATCGAAGGAAACATACTGGAGCCAGAAACGCTGAAGCCCATTGCGATATTCTGCCTCATATCCATCGCTATACTCCCGAGCCACCGATCATTGGCATCAGGCGCATAGGTTCCCTGTTGATAAATTTCCCACGGCCCGCTTGTGTGCCCTCTGGTTTTCATGCGCAGCTCGTACCACCGGATGCCTGCGTGATTCTGTGAGGGATCGCCGTCGGCGGCCACGGTATGATTGAGCAGCAGCGTCTGCCGACTGCCGAAATTGCGATACGTCAGGCGCTGCATCATATAGCCATAGGAAAGCGAATCGAGCAGCTGAAAAACTCCCGGCTGTTCGATGCAGGCCTGGTTTTGGCATGCGTTTGAGTTAAACGTCTCCGGAACAAGGCTTGTGGTCGGGATAAACGTCGAAGACGAAGGAGAATTCCAGTCCACATGGAATTCGTACACTTGAAGCCGCCCCGCGGGGAAACCGAGGTTCGAATCCTGGACTTGCACGATATACTCAGGTGAGTCCTTTGGCGGCAATCTCCTGCCCTCGAGATCCGCGGCGAGCATATGGCTGTGAGTAATTGCCGGCGGCGTACTTTGCGGAGCTGGCACAAAGAATGTCACAAATTGCGGTTCCTCCTCTCCCTTTAGCATGGCTGCTTTTTCGAAGGCAGAGATGGTATTGCCCAATCCGCTGAAGATTTTATTCGGGTCCGCAGTCGCGTAGTATGCGTCGGTAAACACGGCAATCTTCGGATAATCGTTGAAGTAGCTTGAGAGACCGTTTTCCGTGTTGTTGACCTCAAACGCGTACTGATCGTACTCCCCTGTCGGGTCCGGGGTCCGTGAAACGGCTACGCATAAGTCCTGACCGTACTGCAGCGCGCCCGGACGGGCCACGATCCATCGATTGGCATATCGATCGAACCGCACCACCGTATCACTCCAATATTGGTTGCCTCCACAATCAGGTTGGTTGTGCCAGAACGTGGTCATGCCGACTGGACCAGCCAAAACATTGCCGGACTTGTCGTAAACGACCATGGCAGTGTTAACTGCCTGCACATAATGATTGAAACCGACAGCGCCGCTGTCGTCGGTAGCGTACTCGTCGAGGGAACAATCGTCGCCCGAAGGCAATTCGCCGACGTGAAGCCCTTCGAAGTTCACGATCGGATCTGAGAGAAAACCACCGGCAGGCTTTCTGTTTGAGACAGGCGCTCCCGGACTGATCATCGTCGGACAGGTGAGCATCTCACTAAGCAGTGGCGATACTGAATGCGAGTGCGCGGTCCCCACGGTCATTATCCAACCTGGCGGGAGCCCGGCGTCAGCTATATCGACAAATGTTCCGACCAACCCAGCCACCAACACAGCAACAGGTAATGCTTTCACGAAAATCCTTTCGCACGACGAGCTAGCATCGCGCAAGGCGAATATACCGCGATTCAGTTATACGCCCGGGTCGGCAAAGGTTTCGACCAGTAGCTGGCCGCATTCAATCGCCTCTGCCTGTGCGCCCGGCCAGACTGGCGACGGTCGCGATCAATTCCTGCGCTTGCCCGTTCTGCTGCCGATCGTGCTGCACGCTCGCTCTCCAGTAATCGTTGACGCTCCTCCATCGAATGTAGCTGTTCACTAATGTCGGTGTTGGTGCCGAACCAAAACCTCAGCTCACCTTTCTTATTATGGAATGGCATCACCCGTGTGAGAAACGGCCGGAACACGCCATCGAGTCCCCTCAAAGGAAACGTCATATCGAAAGGTTGCCCGGTGGTGATCGACGCTTTCCAGCGCTCCATGACCTTCGGCAGTTCTTCCGAATCGTGCACAACCTGCCAGCCCCAGCCCTCCATCTGTTCCGGAGGTGTACCGGTGTACTCGTACCACCGGCGATTGTACCAAAAGATCCATCCGTCTGGTCGCGCGATCCACGCCAGTTGCGGAATCGAATCGGCCATTTGACGGAAACGCGATTCACTCTCGGCCAATTGTGCGCCCAGTTCAGCCGATTGGCGTTTCGCCCAATGCCCACGCTGGACCGCGTAAATAATAACGGCGCAGGTAACCGCGAAAGAGCTGAGGTTGAGCAGACCGATATCGGTGAATCCGCCTCCCCACTGCATCCAGATCGGCGACAGCAAAAGCGAAATAATTGTCGTAGTAACTCCAGCCCGCGTTCCACCCCAGAGACTGGCAACGATCACCGCCGGAAAAAATGGCATGAACGGTACATCCGTGCCGACCAGCCGATAAATACCCATCCTTGCCAACGCCGCGACGAGCGCCATCAACACACCGATCAGAATCGAGCGTAAACGCTCCTTGGTCAGATCCTTCACCGCTTCCACCATTTTCCCGAAAACAAAATCGCATGCAAGA
>Ga0210142_1000365_pt1 | contig 10236 bp, 9 predicted proteins | sample Goodyear_PhragC__FD_184869 | JGI IMG/M metagenome (GOLD analysis project Ga0210142, IMG submission 184869) | Wetland microbial communities from San Francisco Bay, California, USA, that impact long-term carbon sequestration - Goodyear_PhragC_D2... | ecosystem: Environmental > Aquatic > Marine >...
GGCGTCATCGATGAAGGGGCGGTGGAGGTCGTCCGGGACCTCCGCTCCCCTCTCTCGTAGGTCCGCGATCGAGCCGGCGCAGAAGCGCTCCTCGCAGTCGTCGGCGTCGCACTCCCAGATCGGCAGCGGCGTCCCCCAATAGCGGTCGCGCGAGAGCGCCCAGTCCACGTTCCCCTCGAGCCACTTGCCGAAGCGGCCGTGCTTGATGTGCTCGGGGTGCCAGCCGATCTCCTCGTTGGCGGCGAGCATCCGGTCGCGCACCTCGGTCGTCTTCACGTACCAGCTCGCCTTCGCGTAGTAGAGGAGCGGGGTGTCGCAGCGCCAGCAGTGCGGATAGGAGTGCAGGTAGGCCTCGGCGCGGAGAAGCTTGCCCTTCGCCTCGAGCGCCTCCACGATCGCGGGGTCGGCGTCCTTGACGAACTGGCCCTGGAAGTCGGTGATCCGCTCGTCGAAGCGGCCCCGGAGATCGACCGGGTTCTGCAGCGTGATGCCGTACTGCTCCCCCAGCCGGAAGTCGTCCTCGCCGAAGGCGATCGCGGTGTGGACCAGGCCGGTTCCCTCGTCTGTGGTGACGAAGTCGGCGAGCAGGACCGTATGGCCTCGCGGGCCGTAGTCGGTGATGTAGTCGAAGGGCGGCTCGTATGAGACGCCCGAGATCGCCTCGCCCGGGAAGTGAGCGAGAACCTCCGCCTCCTCCCCGAGAGCGTGCTCGACCCGATCTCGGGCGAGCACGAAGACCTCGCCGTCGAGCCGGGCCCGGACGTATTCGATGTCCGCGCCGGCGGCGACCGCGGCGTTGGTGATCAGTGTCCAAGGGGTCGTCGTCCAGACGAGCAGCTGGTCGCCGGGCTCGAGCGGCGACTCCGGGATCGCGTCGTTGGGAGGCGTCTTCGTGACGGGCAGCTTCACGTAGACCGAGGGGTCCTCGACGTCGTGGTAGCCGAGCGCCACCTCGTGCGAGGAGAGGGCGGTGCCATCGCGCGGGCAGTAGGGGACGACCTTGTAGTCCTCGTAGAGGCGCCCGTCGTCCCACATCCGCCGCAGTGCCCACCAGACCGACTCGATGTAGTCGTTGGTCATCGTCACGTAGGGGTCGTCGAGGTCGAGCCAGAAGCCGATGCGCTCGGTCAGGCGGTTCCAGTCCTCGACGTAGCGGAAGACCGATTCGCGGCAGCGGGCGTTGAACTCGGCGATCCCGAAGTCCTCGATCTCCTCCTTGGAGCTGATCCCGAGCTCCCGCTCCACCTCCAGCTCGACGGGTAGCCCATGGCAGTCCCAGCCCGCCTTGCGGGGCACCTGGTGGCCGGCCATCGTCTTGAAGCGCGGATAGATGTCCTTGAAGACCCGGGCGAGGACGTGATGCGAGCCCGGCTTGCCGTTCGCCGTCGGCGGCCCCTCGTAGAAGCTCCACAGAGGTGAGCCCTCGCGGCCGGTGAAGGAGCGGCCGAAGACGTCGCGCTCACGCCAGCGCTCGAGGACGCGTTCCTCGAGCGCTGGGAAGGACTGCTTGGGATCGACGGGTCTGAATCCGGCCATCGGGGCCGGATTCTCGCAGTCAGTCGGAGGGAAGCGTGATCGAGCCGTCCTCCTCGACGGTCCAGCTCGGGTTGTTCGCGACCTCCCACGGATAGCCCTCGGGGTCGATGAAGACGCCGGAATATCCGCCGTAGAAGGTCTCGCCCGGCTCGCGGCCGATCGTGGCACCGGCGGCGCGAGCCTCCTCGATCACGTCATCGACCTCCTTTTCAGTCCGCGTGTTGTAGGCCAGCGCGACCCCGCCCCAGCCGCTGCCGACCTCCACGGCGCTGTCCTTGGCCAGCTTCTCGCGGCCCCAGAGCGAGAACACCAAGCCGCCGGCCTGGAAGAAGGCGACATCGTCCTCAGGAGCGGCGCCCGTCTTCCAGCCAAGTGCCTCATAGAACCTCTTCGCTCGCTCCAGATCATCGACTCCCAATGTGACCAGGCTGACTCTCTGCTCCATTTGCGGCCTCCTTCCGTTGACTGAGGACGAGGCTATGCGCGGACGCGTCGCTGGCCTTGGACATTTCGGACGTCCTCTAGCTTTCAGGCATGGGCAGCTATACGGAGTTCGCCCCGAGCCCTCCGCTCCATGCACTGCTCGCCTGTCGCTGGGAGCGCGAGCTTCCCGCCGGCGATCCTTCCGATTCGGCCCTGATCCTGCCCGATGGCTGCGTTGACCTGCTCTGGCGGGACGGAGAGCTGACAGTTGCCGGGCTCGACCGGACGGCCTGGCGGAGCCCGGTGCGCGCGGGCAGCTCGATCGTCGGGGTGCGGCTGCGGCCCGGTGTCGCGGGAGCGGTCTTCGGGATCCCCGCCAGCGAGCTGCTCGACGCCACGGTCCCTCTCGGGGAGCTGCTCGGGTCGCGAGCGTCGACGCTCTCGGAGCGCCTCGATGGGGCCCAGGGGCGGGAGGCCGAGTATTTGTTGCTGGAGGAGGTGATCGCCTCCGCGATCGCTGAGGGCGTCCCCGATCCGCTCGTGCTGGCGGCCACTCGACGCCTCGGCTTCCCCGGAAGCCGGGTGGACGAGCTGGCGGAGGCGCTGGGGATCAGCGAGCGACAGCTGCGGCGTCGATTCCACCAGTCCGTCGGATACGGGCCCAAGACGCTCGACCGCGTCCTGCGCTTCAGGCGGCTGGTCTCCAAGGCTCAGGCGATCTCCGACGGTGAGGTGGACCTGGCGCGGCTTGCGGCCGATCTCGGCTACGCCGACCAGGCGCACATGGCGCGTGACTCCGTTCGGCTGACCGGCCTGCCGCCGGCGCGCCTGGCCGCTCTCTGGGCGAGCTGAGCGTCAGGCGGCGCGGTCCAGCTTGCGGCAGAGATCCGCGAGCTGGCGCTTCTCGGTCTCGTCGAGGACGCCGAATGCCTCCCGCACGCGCTCCGCGTGCGCCGGGAAGGCGTGGGTGACGAGGTTGTAGCCGGGCTGGGTCAGAGCGACGGCGACCGCGCGGCGATCGCTTTCCAGCCGGCTGCGAACCACGAAGCCACGATTCTCGAGCGTGTCGAGGACCTCCGTGGCGGTCGCCTTGGAGGCGCCGAGCCGCCTGCGCATCGTGCGCAGCTCCAGCCTGCCGCCGGCGCTGGTCAGGAGCACCAGCATCGTGAAGCCGGTCGCCGAGACTCCGATCCGCTCGAGGTCCGCCGCGAGGCGGCGGGTGAGGTTCGCCTGCGCCCGCACCAGCGCCTCCAGCGCCCTGTGCGCGAGCGGATCGATGGGGCGAAGTGGCGTCGCCTCGTCGGTCACCGCTGATCAAGGTATGGGCCGCGGCGGACGTAGGATCAGAGGCCGTGCTCCGCTGTTCCCTCATCGCCCTCGCGGCCGCGGTCGTCGTGATCGCCGCTCCCGGCTGCGGGACGAAGACGAACGACCTCGCGCCCGCCGCCTGCCTCGTCACCAACCGCGGATACCTGCGTGCGCTGGAGCGCGCCCCGGGCGAGGTGCGGCTGGCCGGCACCACCCCCATCTCCGATTGCCTGGTCCCCGAGCAGCAGGCGGGACAGCTGGCGAACATCGGCCACGAGATGATCATCGCCGCGACCAAGCTGAACGTGGAGGCGCGCCGGGACCCGGGCGGCAGCGCCTCATTGCAGCTCGGTTACCTGCTCGGGGCGATCGCCAAGGGGGCCGACGCAATCCACACCGACCTGGCCAGGCGCCTCAACTCCGCCGCACGCTTCAGCGCCACCGGGGGCACGATGCCGGCCAGCTTCGAGCGAGCTTTCGGGCGCGGTTACGCCGCCGGCCACAGCTCGGGCTAGCGTCGACTAGATAGCCTGGATGGATGGAAGCCAAGACCGCCGACCACCTGTGGGGAGGCGAGACCACGAAAGCCGTCGAGAACTTCAAGATCTCGGGCCAGCCGGTTCCGGCGCCCGTGATCCACTGGCTCGGGAGGTTGAAGGCCGCGGCCGCCCGCGCGAACGCGGAGCTCGGCCTCCTCGATGGGGATCTGGCCGAGCGCATCTCGAAGGCCGGTGATGAGGTCGCCAGCGGCGACCACGACGACCAGTTCCCGGTCGACGTCTTCCAGACCGGCTCGGGGACCTCCTCGAACATGAACGCCAACGAGGTGATCGCCGAGCTCGCCGGCGACGAGGCCCATCCGAACGACCACGTCAACATGGGCCAGTCCTCGAACGACGTCTTCCCGTCCGCCGTCCACCTGGCGGCGCTGGGCGAGGTCCATTCGGATCTGCTGCCCGCGCTGGACGAGCTGCGCGCCGCGCTCGAGCGCAAGGCGGACGAGTTCAACGACCTCGTCAAGACCGGCCGGACCCACCTGATGGACGCGGTGCCGGTGACCCTCGGCCAGGAGTTCACCGGTTATGCGGCGCAGATCAGGCTCGGCGCCGAACGCGTTCGCTCGACGCTCGGCCGTGTCGGGCAGATCCCGCTGGGCGGCACGGCGACCGGTACCGGGCTCAACACGCATCCAGAGTTCGCGGCCAAGGTGCGCGAGCAGCTCAGCGCGGACACGGGACTGGACATCTCCGAGCCCGCCGACCCCTTCGAGGCCCAGGCCAACCGCGATGCCCTGGTCGAGCTCTCCGGCGCACTCAAGACCGTCGCCGTCTCAATGCTCAAGATCGCCAATGACCTCGCCCTGATGGGATCGGGCCCGAGGGCCGGCCTCGCCGAGCTGCGGCTGCCCGAGCTCCAGAAGGGCTCGTCGATCATGCCCGGCAAGGTCAACCCGGTGATCCCGGAGGTCGTCATCCAGGTCGCCGATCAGGTGGTCGGCAACGATGCCGCGATCACGATGGGCGGGACCCAGGGGCAGTTCGAGCTCAACGTCCGGGTGCCGCTGATCGCGCGCAACCTGCTCGACTCGATCAAGCTGCTCGCGGCCGCCGCGCGGCATCTGGACGAGAAGTGCGTCAGCGGCATCGAGCCGAACGAGGAGATGCTGGAGCGCCATCGGGAGTCCAACCTGATCGTCGCCACGGCCCTCAACCCGCACATCGGCTACGACAAGGCGGGCGAGATCGTCAAGGAAGCGGCCGCCTCGAACCGCTCGATTCGCGAGGTCGCGAAGGAGATGGGCGTCGAAGAGAAGACCCTCGACGAGGCGCTCGACCATCGCAAGATGGCCCATCCGCACGACTGACCGCTGCGTAGCTACTGTCAGAAATGGTGGAGAAGCACGACGCAGTCATCGTCGGCGCACGAAGCGCCGGATCTTCGCTGGCGATTGCCCTGGCCCAGCGGGGCTGGGACGTCGCGATGGTCGACAGGGACACCTTTCCCAGCACCACCGTCTCGACCCACCTGATCTACCCGAACACCCTCGCCCGGCTCGAGCGGCTTGGGGTGCTCGACACGCTTCAGTCCAAGCACGAGCTCGCCTTCGCCTCGCACCGGCTGCTGGCTCTCGGGCACGAGATCGCCGGCCGATATACGCCGATCGAGGGCTTCGACCTCGGCCTCGCGCCGCGGCGGGTGGCGCTCGATGCGGCCGGAGTCGACACGGCCCTCGCCGCCGGCGTCACCGGGATCTTCGGCACTCGCGTGGTGGACCTGCTCGGCGGGGGTACCGATGAGGACCCGGTCCGCGGGGTCAGGCTGGCGGACGGGCGCGAGATCGAGGCCGGATGGGTGTTCGGCGCGGACGGCCGCGGCTCGCAGGTGGCGGGCAAGCTCGGCCTCGAGAAGGAGCGGACGCAGCGCGGCGAGCTCGCCTTCTCGTACTCGTACTGGAGCGGGATCCCGGTCGATGAGCCGGTCTCGACGCTCCAGATCAACCTCGACGAGATGCTCTACCACGGGCCCGTCGAGGACGGGCTCTACCTCGTGATCGCCAACGGCGTTCCCGACCTGGCGCAGGGGTCGAAGGCCGAGAGGGAGCGCAAGTACCTGGAGGCGGTCCGGCGGTTCCCCGAGACCCTCGCTCCGAGCCTGCTGGACGACGCCGAGATGGTCACCGAGGTGACGGTGGCTCCGGAGACGCTCATGCGCGGCTTCTTCCGCAGGCCGACCGGCCCCGGCTGGGCCCTGGTCGGAGACGCCTGCTACTTCAAGCACCCGGGGACCGCGCAGGGAATCGGGGACGCGGTCGAGGCGGCGCTGTACGTGGCCGACTCGCTCTCGGCCACCGACGGAACCCTCGACGCCTACGAGGAGTGGCGCGACGCCAAGTCGGCCGAGCATTACGACTGGTCGTTCGCGTGGGGCCGCTTCCCGAATCCGGAGACCGCGGAGCCGCTATTCGGCGGCTGGGCCTCCGACCCGGACGCCGGCCAGGATCTGCGCGACTGCCTTGCCCGGACGGTGGAGCCCTCCCAGCTGATGAGCAAGGAGCGGCTCGAGCGCTGGTTCGCCCCCGCCTAGCGCCTCCAACGATCCCTAGCCCTGGAAGGTGACCAGCCGCTCCTCGGTGAGCTCGCGCACCGCGTAGTGCGGGCCCTCGCGCGTGTTGCCCGAGTCCTTGACGCCGCCGTAGGGCATCTGGTCGGTGCGGAAGGTCGGGACCTCGTTGATCAGGACGCCGCCGAACTCCAGCGTCTCTCCGGCCTTGATCGCGTTGCCGACGTCTCGCGTGAAGACGCCCGCCTGCAGCCCGTAGCGCGAGTCGTTCGCCATCTCCAGGGCCTCGTCGAAGTCCTCGAAGGTATGGATGGTCGCGACCGGGCCGAAGATCTCGTCCTTCCAGGTGTGGCACTCGGGCGGATCGTTCCTGATCACGGTGGGGGCCAGGCAGCGGTCCTCGTCGACCAGCTCGCCGCCGGTGAGGAGCTCGCCGCCCGCGGCCACCGCCTCGTCGACCCAGGACTTGACCCGATCGCGGTCGTCCGGGGAGATCACGGGCCCGACGTCGGTGTTCTCATCCATCGGGTCGCCGGTGACCAGGGACTCGACGTTGGCCACGAAGCGCTTGGTGAAGTCGTCGGCCACAGACTCGTGGAGCAGAATCCGCTGGACCGAGATGCAGCTCTGGCCCGCGTGCGAGAAGGCGTGGAGCTTCGCCTTGTCGGCCGCCTGCTCCCAGTCGCCGTCCTCGTTGACGATCAGCGGAGCGGTCGAGCCGAGCTCCAGGTTGACCTTCTTGTGGGGCACCTTGGAGCGGATATCCCAGCCGACCGGCGCCGAGCCGGTGAAGGTGATCGCGCCAATCTTCTCGTTCTCGACGATCGCATTGCCCACGTCCGACCCCGATCCGCAGACGACCTGCAGCCAGTCCTCCGGCAGCCCGGCGTCGTAGAGGACCTCGGCCAGCTTGATCGCGGAGATCGGCGTCTGGCCGGCGGGCTTCAGGACCACTGCATTGCCCGCGGCGATCGCCGGGCCGAGCTTGTGGGCGACGAGATTGAGCGGGAAGTTGAAGGGGCTGATCGCGCCGACCACGCCGTAGGGGACGCGGATGACTATGCCGAGCTTGCCCTCTCCGGCGACGCCCGCCTCCATTGGCACCGTGTGGCCGGTCAGCGAACGGGCCTCGACCGCAGCGAACTCGAGGGTGCCGACGCAGCGCTGGGCCTCGACCCGGGCGGTCTTCACCGGCTTGCCGGCCTCGGCGGCGATCGTCATCGTCAGGTCGTCCTCGCGCTCGGCCACCAGCTCCGCGGCGCGGTCGAGGACGGCGGCGCGCTTGTGCTGGGGGAAGTCGGCCTTCGAGAACGCGGCGGCGGCCGCATCGGTGGCCTTCTCGACCAGTGCGGCGTCGCCCTTCGGGACCCGGCCGATCAAGGTGCCGTCGTATGGGGCCTTGACCTCCGACCACTCGCCGGTCTCCACCCACTCCCCCGCGACGTAGATCTTGTGGTCAGTGGCATGAATCGTCTCGGTCGCCATCGTCCTCGTCCTCTCGCCGGAATGAAACGGGTCGCTTCTTGCGACTACCCACAACCTAGCTCACGCACTCAACCGCAACTTCCCGCCGCCGTACCCGTTATTCAAGGGTGATGCTCCGGGGGTCGAAGACCGTCATGCTGGCCGCGCTTGCCGTCGCACTGGCCCTCCCGGCCGCAGCCTCGGCCAAGATCTGGGTCGTCAAAGGCGCCGGATTCGGTCACGGCGTGGGGATGAGCCAGTACGGCGCGTACGGGTACGCGAAGCACGGCTTCTCCTACGACGCGATCCTGACCCACTACTACACGGGCACCACCATCGGCCCGACCACCGACCAGACCGTGCGCGTGCTGCTCCGGGACGGTGCGCGCAGCGTCCCCTTCCACGGCGCGAGCTCGGCCTGCGACACCACCATCAAACCCGGCAAGACATACGTCGCGAAGCGAAAGGGCGGCGGGGTCGTGCTGCGCACGAAGAAGCGCAGGGTGATCGCCAGGTGCGGGGCGGCGATGACGGCCACCGGAGCGCCGACGGTCATGGTGAAAGGCAAGGGCACCTACCGGGGCTCCCTCGAGGTGCGGGCGTCCTCGAGCGGCCTCGAAGCGATCAACGTGGTGGAACTCGAGGACTACGTCCGCGGCGTCGTCTCCAGGGAGTCGCCCTCGTCCTGGCCGATCGAGGCGCTCAAGGCGCAGGCCGTGGCCGCTCGTTCCTACGCGATCTCCACGGCCGCCAATGGCAGCAGCTTCGACGTCTTCGACGACACGCGAAGCCAGGCGTACGGCGGGGTCGGCGCCGAGACGGCCAAGACCGACTCGGCGGTCGGCGCCACACACCTCCAGGCGGTGCTCTACCAGGGCAAGGTCGCCCAGACCTTCTTCTTCTCGACCTCTGGGGGACACACGGAGAACAACGAGTTCTCCTCCCTCGGCTTCGGGCAGCCCGCGGTCCCGTACCTGCGCGGGGTCGACGATCCCTACGAGGCGGATGCTGGATCGTCCTATGAGCACTGGAAGCGGAAGTTCTCCTTCGGCCGGATGAACTCGGCGATGCGCGGACTCGGCCTGCGCGGCAAGCTCCGGAACATCGTGGTCACCCAGCGGGGCGCCTCGCCGCGGATCGTGCACGCGAACCTGGTCGGCAGCGGCGGCACCACAACGGTCAACGGCCCTCAGCTCGCCGGGGCCCTCGACCTGCCCGACACTTGGGCCTTCTTCAAGAAGAAGAAGAAGAAGTAGCCGCTTTCGTAGTCTGAGGGCATGGCCACCCAACCCTCAGCGGCGCCCAGAACGCTGACGCTGGCGGGATGCCAGGTCGCACGGGTCGGGCTTGGGACCAACCGCCTCACGGCGACGCAGAAGAACGCGGAATTCCTGCGGCAGGCCGTCGAGGCGGGCCTCGGCCTGATCGACACGGCCCACGTCTACACCAGCGGCGACAGCGAGCGCGCGATCGGCGAGGCGCTTTCGCCGGAGCCCGACGAGCTCGTCGTGGCCACCAAGGGCGGCTACGACGGCAGCGGCAGCCCGGACGAGCTCCGTGAGCAGATCGAGCAGAGCCTCGCGAGCCTCGGGACCGACGCGATCGACCTCTACTACCTGCACCGCGTCCACCCGGAGACGCCGCTCGCCGAAAGCCTCGGCGCGATCGATGGGTACCGCGAGGCCGGAAAGATCAAGGAGATCGGGATCTCCGCCGTCGACGTCGAGCAGCTCGAGGCCGCACGGGAGATCGTCCCGATCGCGGCGGTGCAGAACCACTACAACCACGGGGAGCGAAGCTCGGACGAGGTCATCGACTACTGCGAGGAGCACCGGATCGTCTTCGTCCCGTACTTCCCGCTCAAGGGCCCACCGGTGCCGGCGCTTGCGGAGATCGCCCAGAGCCACGACGCGTCCAAGGAGCAGATCGCGCTCGCCTGGCTGCTTCGCCGCTCGCCGGTGACGCTGCCGATCCCGGGCACGCTCTCGATCGAGCACCTGCGGGAGAACCTCGCCGCGCTCGAGATCGAGCTCACCGACGACGAATACGAAGCCCTGGCCTAGCGGCCGCTACCCGTCGGGATAGGGCTGGATCGGGATCCCGTGGTCCTTGTCCCTGGTGCCGAACTCGTAGGCGGCGGCGCCCCTGACGGTGAGGCGCTCCGCCGGGCGCCCATCGAGCTCGACGTCCAGCTCGAGGTCGGAGATCGAGCAGTTGAGCGTGTTGTGCTCGGGGCCAACGGGGTCGGCGTAGATCCAGGCGACGAAGTCCTTGGCCGCCGCGCGGACGTTGCCGCTCACCTTGACGCCCTTCCCCGCCAGCTCGAAGCCGGCCCCGGTCGGGGACTCGGTCACCTCGGTGCTCGGGATGTGGCCGAAGCCGCCGAGCCGGTGTGGCCCGCCGTCGAGCATCAGCATCGCGTTGCCGACCCAGGGGGTCGTCCTG
>Ga0210142_1000366_pt1 | contig 10191 bp, 8 predicted proteins | sample Goodyear_PhragC__FD_184869 | JGI IMG/M metagenome (GOLD analysis project Ga0210142, IMG submission 184869) | Wetland microbial communities from San Francisco Bay, California, USA, that impact long-term carbon sequestration - Goodyear_PhragC_D2... | ecosystem: Environmental > Aquatic > Marine >...
CCGGCGCCGCCACCAACGCGTGCGCCCGAGCTCCCGGAGGCGATCGAAAGCAGTCCCCGGTTCCGTCCAGAAGGTCAGTGTCACCGTGGTGGTGGGTCCCTCCTCGAGCTCCCAGACCAGCCGCATCGGCGTCCGGTCGAGGCGCCCGCCGCGGCCGTGCTCGACGACCCGGTAGGGCCGCTCGGCCTCCGCGATCACCGTCTCCATGTAGCGCACGCCGGCAGGGGCATCGACGCGGAAGCGGGCCGCGGCGCCCTGCCCGCTGGCGGCAACGCGCTCCAGCCGGTAGTCGCGGGCGAAATGATCGATCCAGCTCAAGCGCGTCGAGAGGTCGCAGATGAAGTCGAAGACGCGATCGCGCGAGGCGTCTACGGAAGTGGTCAGCGAGATCGGCCCCACGGGCGCGCGATTCTAGTGGGGCGCCCGACGGCGGCACTGGCTGATCGGCCAGGACCCCTGGAAATGGTGGACTTTCCGTACCACCTGACCAAAAGTGACGCAGTACCCCGGGTAGTATCGGCGCACCCCCGATGACCCTAATTGGACAGAGTCAGGACGACGTCCGGCATGCAGGTGAGCCCGCCGGCGGCGTCGGCTCCTTCGTCTGCCAGGGGTGTTCCTTTCCGGTCTCCTTCGAGCCGGCCGAGTCGATCCCGAAGTGCCCCAACTGCGGGGGCACCGACTTCCGCCGCTCCTCGCTGTTCGAGCAGCCCACTCTCAAGAACATCGCGATCACGCGCCCGACGTCCAAGCCCGCCGAGTGGCTCGACGGCGTGCGCGGGTCGATCGCGGAGCCCGGCAAGTACCTCGCGATGTTCGCCGACGGCCGGACCCACGTGATCGAGCTGTCCGATGGCTGGTCGCGCATCGGGCGGAGCCGCTCCGCGGACATCCGCCTGGACGACCCCACCGTCTCGCGCCGCCACGCGGTGGTCGTGCAGACGCCCGAGGGCGAGCTGCGCGTGCTCGACGACCGCTCGATGAACGGCATCTGCGTGAACGGGGAACCCGTCGACTGGAGCCCGCTCGCCGACGGCGACGAGCTCCAGATCGGCCGCTACACGCTCAGCGTGATCGAAACCGCCGGCACCGCTTAGGGCCTGTCCCGGTAGGGGCGTGCCCCTGGGGCGGTCCAGGACCAAGCGGGGCGGACACGGCGCGGATTCCGCATGGCAGCGCCATGCGGGGTTCGCGACGGGGCCGCAGCCGCGCCGTGTCCTGGGCCGCAGCCAGGGGTGCGATCCCTATCGGGACAGGCCCTTAGCCGACCGCGCGCAGGGCGTCGGCTACCGCGCGGTCGATCGGCACCGAGTCCTCCATCGATACCGCGGCGAGCACCTCGCCGACGAACGAGCGCGGCGTCACCACCAGCCTCAGCTGCTGCCGGCGATTCCGCATTCGGGCGGCCGCGTCGAAGATCAGGCTGATCCCGGAACTGTCGATGTAGCTCGTCTCCGTCAGATCGAGGACGAGCGCTCGCGCCTTGTTCGAGACGGCCTCGAGCAGTCTCTGGCTCAGGTCCGAGACGTTGGACGCGTCAACCTCCCCGGTGACCCGGGCCAGCTCGATGTCCCCATCCGACTCGATGGACAGCCTGGCCAGCTCTGGCGCCGTCACGCCGCCCCGATGCGGCGGCGAAGCTCCACCTTGGTTCCCGCGTCTCCCGTATCGATCGCGACATCATCCATGAACTCCCTCATCAGCGCGATGCCGCGCCCGCGGTTCTCGCCCCCCGGCTCACGCCAGGAGCCCCGATCGCCGATCGTCACCGACGCCTCACCATCCATGAGGGCCGCCCGCAGCCGGATGGTGGCGTCGCCCATGCCGTAAGCGTGCTCGACGCAGTTGGCACAGGCCTCCGTGACCGCGATCGCGAAGGCGGCACAGTCGTCGTCGGTGCCGCCGTTGGCGGTGATCCAGCGCCGGATCAGATGCCGCACCACGGCCAGCTGCCCCGGCTTCGCCGGCACCTCCGCGTGCAGGATCTCCTGCATGCCCTCCGCTCTGACCGCGAGCACGGCGACGTCGTCCGGAAGCTCCATCCCCTCGGTGAGCTGCTCGATGATCGACCGGCACATGAGCTCGGGCACATCGGGCGCGGAGGTCGCAGCCTCCAGGAGAACGTCCTCGCCCTCGGAGAGCTGACGGCCCCGGCGCTCGATCAGGCCATCGGTGTAGAGGATCAGGGTCTCGCCGGCCTCGAGGGTGACCCGCTGCTCGTCGTAGACCGTCCCCAGGCCAGTCCCGAGCGGCGGCCCGGAGGCATCGGCGAGATAGGTCCCGCTCCTGTCGGCGTGCACCAGCAACGGGTAGGGATGACCGGCGCGGGCGAAGTCCACGACCCACGTGTCCAGATTGAGGGTCGCGTAGATCATGGTCGCCATGCGCAGGTGCTCCTGGTCCGCAAAGCGCGAGAGGTTGCCTAGCAGCGCCGCCGGGCTCTCCTCGACGAGCGCATAGGCCCGTACCGCGCTCCGCAGCTGCCCCATGGAGGTCGCCGCCACGAGCCCATGGCCGGCGACATCCCCGATCGCCAGGCCAAGACGGCGATGGTCCAGCTCGATCACGTCGTACCAGTCGCCGCCCACCGCCGCTTCCTCCGCCGCCGGGAGGTATCGGGCGCCCATGCTCAGCCCGGGCACCTCGGGGAGATTGCCGGGAAGCAGCCTGCGCTGAAGGTTCTCCGCGATCTGTCCCTGCACCGCAAGGCGGGACCGCTCGATGGAGAGGGCGACCCGGTCCGCGACCATCTGCAGGAGCTCGGCGTCGCTCTCGGTGAACTCCCGCGGGGCAAGCGAGCCGACATGCAGAACGCCCGTTGCCGCTCCCTCAACGACCAGAGGAACGCCCAGCAGCGATCGGACACCCTTCTCGCGCATCAACGGGTTGACGACAGCGTCGGGCGTGCGCTCCAGATCCTCGATCACCACCGCCTCCCGCGTGGACGCCACCCGGCCCGCAAATCCGCGTCCGATCGGCAGGCGGAACCCGCGCTCGACCTCTTCCTCCAGGCCGACCGCGGCTCTGGCTGCAAGGGTCCGGCCATCGTCCTCGACCAGGAGGACTGCCGATGTGTCGACCCCGAGGATGTCGACGACACGCTTCAGCAGCTCGGCCAGCAGCGCATCGGGGTCCAGGTACGCGAGCGAAGCCTCGGTGACCTTTTGAACGTCCTCGAGGCGCGTCGTCGGGTCGTCGGCCGTCGCGACCTCTACTTACTCAGTGGAGATGCTCGGGTCGGCCTGGACCTTCTGCGGGATGATCATCAGGAAGTTCTGCTGCGCATCGCGGGCTAGGGCCTGGACCCTATCGGCCTCCTCGGCCTGGTCGGTGGCGCGCAGCTCGCCCGCATAGTGGCCGAGCAGGTCCTCGATGTCGAGTTGGCCCTCGGCGTCGAGATCCTCGAGCGCCACCTTGGCGCCCTCGCCGAGGCGGCTCTGAATGCCATCGCGATCGAGGTTGAGGTCGTCGTCGATCCGGATGTAGACGCGACCCCCGGTCATCCCGGCACAGGCCCACGGGCCGATGTCGCCGAGCACGACCGCGCGACCCGAGGTCATGTACTCGAAGGCGAAGCCCTTGGCGTTGGCCCGGTCGACCACGCAGCCCTGTGAGTCGTCGACGGGCGCCTCGGGCTCGCCGGCGAGGACAACGTCCGCACCGGATAGCCGGATGCAGAAGCGCGAGTCGGCCGACCCCTGCACGAAGAGCCTGCCCCTCTGGGCGCCGTAGGCGAAGGACTTGCCGACCGAGCCGTTCACGCGCCGGCCCTCTCCGTTCTTCCCCTTCAGGATCGAGACCGTCCCACCGAGCATCGTCTTGCCGACGCCGTCCTGGGCGCCGCCCTCCACCCGGCAGGTCACACCCCATTCGTTGAAGGCGCCGAATCCCTGGCCGGCCACGGACCCTCCATTGAAAATCAATTGAGCGAGCTCGTCGTTCTCGGTGCCCTCGGGGGCGCCGTGGTAGATCCGTGCCCGGGCGATCGCGCCGGAGAGCTCGGTTCCGAGCACCCGGTCGTGGGCGTCGGTGGGGCGGGGGAACTCGACGCTCACGCACGAGCCGTCGAAGACCTTCTCGGCCACCGCTGCGATCTCCGCCGAGGCCTGCTTGGGCGCCATCCGGAGCGGCTTGGCGCGGACCAGCCCCGCCTCGGCGCGAGCTTCGACCAGCGCCTCCTCCTCGACCGGGAGGTCGATCGGCTCGAGGTCGAGGAACTCCTCCAGCGGCGTGATCAGCGGAGCGAGGTCGATCTTGTCGTGGTGGGAGACCTGCTCGAGCAGGTCATAGCGGCCGATCAGGTCCTGAGCGCGGTCGTAGCCGAGCGAGCCGACCACCTCCTTGACCTCCTCGCCCATCTGGCGGAAGAAGGCCGCGCAGCTCTCGGCTGCGTTGGCTCCGGGCGGCGTGAACTTCTTCAACCCGTGTTCCTCGGCCTGCTCGACCGTCTCGATCTGGGTCGCGATGCCGACGTGGCAGGTGTCGAGCTGGCAGCCACGGCAGATCGTGCAGCCGAGCGAGACCATCGCCAGGGTGCCGAAGGCGACGCGGTTGGCACCCATGCAGTGGAGCTTCACGATGTCGTGGGCGTGCCGGTAGCCGCCGTCGGCCCAGATCTCGACGCGGTTGCGGATCCCGGCCTCCATCAGCGCCCGGTGGACGGCCCGCGTGCCGATGTCGGAGGGAAGGCCGACGTGGCGCAGGGCGTGCTGACGGGCGGCGCCCGTGCCGCCCTCGAATCCGCTCAGGGTGATGATGTCCGCGCCCGCCTTGGCGATGCCGAGGCCGATCGTGCCCACGTTCGGCACCACGGGAACCTTGACCGACACCCGCAGGTCGGGGTTGACGGTCTTGAGCTCGTCGATCAGCTCGGCCAGGTCCTCGATCGAGTAGAGGTCGTGGTTGTTCGACGGCGAGATCAGGTCAGTGCCGGGCGAGGCGTTCCGCGCGGCGGCGACCTTCTCGGAGACCTTCTTGCCGGGCAGGTGACCGCCCTCGCCGGGCTTCGCGCCCTGGCCGATCTTGATCTCGGCGACGTACGAGGAGTTGAGCATCTCGGCCGAGACGCCGAAGCGGCCCGAGGCGACCTGCTGCCCGCGCCACTTGCGGAACTTGCCGTACATGTCCTGGATCTCCCCACCCTCCCCGTTGATGCAGAGGATGTTGATCGCCTTGGCGGCCTCGGCGTAGGCGCGGAAGGCCGGCTCGGACTGGGAGCCGAAGCTCATCGAGCTGATCACCACCGGATAGTCGTGGTGGCCGACCGAGGCGTCCACCTGCGAGGGGTCGACCGGCTCGCGGTCGGGTTCCTTCTTCAACCCCATGATGTGCCGCATGGAGATCGGGCTCTGCGCCTCCAGCTCGCGCACCTTCTGCGAGAACTCGTCGAAGCCCGCGGTCCCGTTGGCCGCGGCGATCGCCGCCTTGTAGACCTTGGGGTAGAAGCGGAACGTCTTCGCCGGCTTCGCATCCTCGTCCCCGGTGAGGATCTTGTGCCGGCCGTCGGTGTCGGCGTCGAGGTGGGCGAATCCCGTGCCGCCGGTGTCCGATGCCCCAAAGGCCTCGGTGTGGAAGATCTCGGCGAGCTCGGGCTGGATGCCGATCGATGAGAACTGGCGGGCATAGCCGCGGACCTCGTGGATCCCGATCGTCGAGATCACCTTCTCGATTCCCTTGCGCAGCCCCGCGCAGAGGTTGCCGACGTCGTTCTCGTAGTCGTCGACGCAGATCACCTCGACCATCACGTACGGGCAGACGCCGTCGGCGCCGAGGCCCAGGGCGAGCATCACGTCGTGGACGTTCCGGAGCGCGGCCGAGCGCAGCACCACCGAGCAGCGGCGGCGCAGGTTCTCGCCCTGGCCGCTGAACTGCTTGAGCGCCTGGTCGATCGCGGACGTGGCGAGATGCGGATCGATGTAGCGCCGCTCGCCGTCGTAGACGGTGCGGTCTGTGAGCACCAGCAGCTCGGCGCCCTCGGCGACGGCGCGGACGGCCTCCTGGCGGAGCCGCTCGATCGCCCCCCGAGTCGTCTCCGACTCGAGCAGCGCGATGTCGATCGCCTTGGCACGGTCGCTGAACGCCGCCCAGAGGTCCTCCAGCACGTAGGTCCCCTGCTCGCTGGCGATGCGCCGGTAGGAGCTGTGCGGGAGCGGGGCGAGATCGTGGTGGCCGCCCAGGATCACGGGGAAGTCCGTCTCGATCGTCTTGGTGTCCTCGGCCGGGTCGTTGAGCGACGGGCGGCGGCCGAAGACCGCGCGCGTGGAGAAATGCTCGATCTCGCGCTCGCGGTCGATCGCCGGGTTGGTGACGACCGCGACCGTCTCCTTGAAGTAGTCGGCGAGGTTCTGCCGCTCAGGCGAGAGAGCGGCGAGGGGGCCGTCGTAGCCGAGCGAGCCGATCGGCTCCGCCCCGTTGTCGGCCATCTGCTGGACGAGCTTCACGTCGTCGCGCTGCCAGCCGAACCCGGCGAGGACACGGTCCTCGACCTGGACCGGATCCTCGGGACCCGCGTCGGTGTACCCCGGGATCTCCGGGCCCTCGAGCGGGCCGCCGGTCTGGAGCGCGCGGTCATACGGCGCGAGCTGCTCGGCCGCCGTTCTCTTCAGCCAGCTGTCGCGGACCCGGCGCAGCATCTCGGCGTGAGGGTGGAGCGTCGAGCGCTTGCGGTCCTGATCGATCAGCACCAGGAACTTCTCGCCCGGCGCCATCGGCTTCGGCTCGGAGATCATCTCCTCGACCGCGACGACGCCCGGCTCCGAGCTGAAGATGAAGTCGTGGTTGGTCTCGAGCTGCCAGAGCGGCCGCAGTCCCATCGCGTCGGCCGAGAACACGCACTCGTCCTGATGGCGGGCGATCAGCGCGACCGGGCCTTGAGCGAACGGGCCCATCGTCTGGCGCAGGTACATGTAGAAGGAATGGAGCTCCTCCGGGAGGCCGGCGATCTCGGCGACGATCGGAGGGACGACCATCTCCATGGCCTCAGCCAGCGAGAGGCCGTGGCTCCGCACCAGCGTCTCGATCGTCCGGTTCAGGTCCTGCGAGTCCGAGTTGCCCTCGCCGATCGGCACGTTCAGCATCCGCGCCTCCTGGCGAAGCTGCTCGATCGTGTTGATCTCGCCGTTGTGGCCGAGGACGCCGAACGGCTGGACCCGGGTGAACGACGGCCAGGTGTTGGTCGAGTAGCGGTTGTGGCCGAAGCAGCCGATCGTCTCGGCGCGCTCGTCCGAGAGATCGACGTAGTAGGAGCCGAGGACCTTCGGGTTGCCCATCACCTTGTAGACGCAGGTCCGTCCCGAGAAGGAGGCGACATGGACCCCGAGCTTCTCCTCGAGCGCCACCTTCAGGTGGAAGCAGGCGCGATCGGCATCGGCCGCCTCCGGCACCAGGCCCGCGAACTGCCAGAACTGCGGCTCCTCCTCGCGGGCTGTCGGGCCCAGCGCCGCGGAATCAACGGCGCCGACCCGCTCCGCGAGGATGCGGAATCCGGCCTTGCCGAGGAGCTCTCTGGCGCCGTGGCGGACCTTCTCCAGGTCCTGCGAGCGCTCGACGAAGACGTGCGCGACGGCGAAGGCGTCGTCCAGGGCGAGCGAGGGGTTGTGCCCGCCCTGGCGGACCTCCTCCGCCCAGATCTTGGTGGGGATGTCGACCAGCAGGCCGCAGCCGTCACCCTCGCCGTCGACGTTGCCGGCGCGGTGGAGCATCTTCTGCAGCGACTCGAGCGCGAGGGTTACGGGATCGTGGCTCGGGGTCGCGTCGCGGCGAACGGACGCGTAGATCGCGCACGCGTCCTTGTCCTCCACGCTCGGGGGAGAGACAAGTGGGCGATAGGCGCGCTCGGGGGAAAAGCGCTGACGCTCTGGGGACGAGTTCTTCATTTTTCTCCGGTTCCGCGCCTTCTTCGAGAGGGCGCGCGACGGGGGTGGACCGACGGAGCCGGGAATTATAGGGACGGCGTTACCCGGCCCCGCGCCGGTAGTCACACGGCCTCATATCGCTTTCCCCGCAATTTGCGAAAGCCGCCCACCCTCGGTTCCGGCCTGCTGCAGCGCTACTTTCAGCGCGGTGAGCGGTTCTACATAGTGTTTAGCGAACGCTCACAAACGTGGTACAACTTCACCAAGGGGAGCAACAAGCTGGGGATTGACGGAGAAGGATGAATAAGCAGACGCAGCAAGACAGCGAAGAGCAGGCAGTCGGGGAACCGTCCAGCGCCGGCTCGGAGACGGAGCGTTTCCGGGCCATCGCGGACGTCAGGCACAACGAGGCAGTGACCGGCGAGTCGGGAGTCCCGGCGAACGAGCGGGACCACGAGCTGCGCCGGCAGATGCGCTCGCTCGAAGAGTTCTCGTAGGCCGCAAGCCTCCAAACCCCGCGGGGTTCTTCGGACCCTGAGCTAGCCCCAGCCCATCCCCTGATACCCGCTGTCGACCGGGACGCCGATCAGGAGCGCGCGCACGTTTGCATCAGATTCGTTCTTGATCGTGCGTTTCACCTCCGGGGCGAAGCGGCAGAAGGTGCCGGCGGGGGCGTCGTGCTCGCTGCCGTCGGTGACGATCTTCCCCTCGCCCTCGAGGATGATGAAGACCTCCTCCTGGTTGTCGCCGGTGTGGTCGTGGGCGGGGATCTCTCCCCCGGCCTCGATGTCGACCACGTTGAAGCCGAATGCCTCGGCGCCCAGTGACTTGCGGGCCAGTCGCCAGGTCGCTCCCCCACTCCCCTCCATCTCCTCGAACTCGTCGATGCTCTTGATCGTGTAGCCGTCGGCCATCGCTCCTCCTCTGTTTCCGTCCCCTGGTCTGGACCGGCTCGCGAACATATCCTCTTCGTGTGGGAGAGGACTCGGCCCAGAGTCTCGAGCAGGCCATCGGGCGTTACAACGACGCGTGGAACGACCACGACCTCGACGCGATCATGTCGATGCACGCCCTCGACATGGTCTTCGAGAACCACACCGCGGGCGAGTCGGCGCAGGGGCCGGAGGAGGTCAGGGAGCACATCGGGTCGATCTTCGAGAGCTGGCCCGATCTGCGTTTCGAGACGCGCAGGCTCTACGTCCGCGACGGGGTGGTGACCCAGGAGTGGACGGCCAGCGCGACCCACTCCAACACGATGCGCCGAGGTGAACTGGTCGCCGAGCCCACCGGCGAGAGAATCGAGTGGCGCGGAGTCGACGTGATCCCCTACGAGGACGGACTGATCAAGCGCAAGGACGTCTACTCGGACTCCGTCTCGATCCTCCGCCAGGTCGGGCTGCTCGACTAGCTGGAACCAGGGAGTAACCCCGTGGTGCTCCCCGGCGCTTAGGCAGGTGGGAAGTCAATTGGCCATGGAGCCGAAAGACCACCAGCAGCAGCACCACTGCTCCGTCGAAGACCGATACCGAGACGGAGATGACTACCACCACGTAAATCGGGGATCCGGACGGGCGGCCTCGCGGCCTACCGGACGCTGCGGGGTCGTCCCGTCCGGTTGTTACTCCTCGATGCGCCGGCGGTAGATCGCCCAGCCGGCGATCGCGGCGCCGCAGGCGATCAGGATCCCCGCCGAGAGCAGCCCGGCGTCACTTCGGCCAGGCTCTCCAAGGATCGAGTCACGGGCCCGGGCGGAGAGCACCGAGCCGGCCGATGCGAATGACATGGCCGAGCCCGCCGAGCCGGCGGACGCGACCGAGAACGCCGACCCGGCTGAACCGATCGACCCGATCGAGGCGAATGAGCCGACCGATCCGATCGAGAGAGTCGATCCCTTCGAGGCGATCGAGAGGAACGAGTCCTCCGACCAGAGCGAGAGGGAGTCGCCGGTCACAGCTCCGGCACGTCCGCGCCGGTCGGGGAGAAGGGCACCCGGCGGACCTCCGCCCAACCGCCGACCCGCTCGCTGAGCGCCTTCATCACCTCGCCGGTGCTCTGCCAGAAGGTCCAGACGAGCACCGTCGGCCCGGCGCCTGAGATCGTCGCCCCGATCGCGCCCATGCGGGGTGCCTCCTTGACGATCTCGATCGAGCGCGGGTAGAGGTGGGCCCTGTAGGGCTGGTGCAGCCGGTCCGCAAGGCCGCGGCCGATCAGCGTCAGGTCCGAGCGCTGGATGCCGAGGACGAGCTCGGAGACGGCGGAGATGTTGGCCACCGCGTCGGGGAGAGGCACCTGCTCGGGGATCGCCTTGCGGGCCTCCTCGGTCGGCACCTGCTCCCCG
>Ga0210142_1000367_pt1 | contig 10175 bp, 12 predicted proteins | sample Goodyear_PhragC__FD_184869 | JGI IMG/M metagenome (GOLD analysis project Ga0210142, IMG submission 184869) | Wetland microbial communities from San Francisco Bay, California, USA, that impact long-term carbon sequestration - Goodyear_PhragC_D2... | ecosystem: Environmental > Aquatic > Marine >...
AGACGGCCTGGTCTCGGTCCGAGGCCAGCTGATCGCGATCGGACGCGCGCTGGTCCAGGACGGCCAGCTCGCGCTCTATGTCGGATGCCGTCTGATCCTCGTCGGCGCCGGTTTGGTCCGCGTCCGCGGCGCTCTGATCCGACTCTGCTGCAGCCTGATTGGCCGCGAGCTCGGCAAGCCGCTCCGGGTCGGGAACATCCCGCCCCCCATTGGCCTTCGGGGGCCCGGAATCCGCGCGATGCTTTTTCGGCAAGAAGCTCCAATCACGCGCTCGCCGTCGGACTTCGCCCGCCGACGGAACGCTTGAAGGGGGCGATTGTGGCAGATAGAGGCGGCATTTCCCAGCAGTCGTGTGGGCGATTGACCGCCCCGGCATCTATCGGTGCCGACCTCGGGAAACGACGCCCAGCCGGCCGCCGTTACGCCGTTTGGACGCCAGCGCACCCGCCCCACCGGCCGCCGCAAGGACCGTCGCCCCGGCGATCGCCAGCTTGCGCCCGAGCTTCTCGAACCGCATCACCCGCCAGCCCTCCCGCCGCGCGATCTCCAGCAGCTCGGCGTCGGGGTTGACGACCACGGCGTTGCCGACCGACCAGAGCATCGGCAGGTCGCTGGCCGAGTCCGAGTACGCGTAGGAGGCGTCCATGTCGATGTGGTGCTTCTTGGCGAAGCGGCGCATCGCCTCGACCTTGCCCTTGCCGTAGACGAAGGGCCCGTCCATCTCGCCCGTGTACTTGCCGTCGGAGCCGACCCCCCACCGCGTGCCGATGCCGCCCTCCATCCCGAGCACCGCCGCCAGCGCCTTGACCAGGTCGTTGCCCGCCGCGCTGACGATGAAGGTGGCTCGGCCCTCGTCCTGGTGGCGGTGGACCTCGTCGAGCATCTGGGGGTAGATGCGAGGCAGGATCCCCGCGAGCACCGCCGGCGCCATCCGCTCGACCTCCCGCTCTGGGATCTCCGCGAAGACCCGCTTGGCGACGTCGAGAACAGCGTTGGTCTGCTCGTCCGAGGACCCGCGCAGGCGGTAGCGGAGGTGGTCCCAGCCCCACTTGGCGAGTTGCCTGCGCGGGACGAATCCGCGCTGGTTCGCGACGCGCGCGAACACCATGCCCGACGAGCCGGCCATCAGCGTCTTGTCGAGGTCGAAGAACGCTGCGCCGTTGCCGCCCTCGGAGGGCGGCCGGCCGTCCGCCTTCCGATCCCGGCTAGGAGCCGTTGACTTCGACGAGGATGGCATCGCCCTGGCCACCACCGGAGCAGATCGCGGCGCAGCCGAGGCCGCCTCCGCGCCGGCGCAGCTCGTGCACCAGCGCACCGACGATGCGGGCGCCCGAGGCGCCGATCGGATGGCCGAGCGCGATCGCGCCGCCGTTCACGTTCACCTTGTCCTCGTCGATCTCGAGCATCCGCATCGAGTTGATCGCCACCGATGCGAAGGCCTCGTTGATCTCCCAGAGGTCGACGTCACCCGGCTCCTTGCCGATCTTCTCGAGCGCCTTCATCGCCGCTTCAGCGGGCGTCCTGGCCAGGTAGGCGTAGTCATCGGCGACCTGGCCGTATGCGAGCACCGTCGCGATCGCGCTCTTGCCGTTCTTCTTGGCCCACTCGTCCGAGGCGACGACGACAGCGCCGGCCCCGTCGTTGACGCCGGGCGCGTTGCCGGCGGTGTGCGTGGCGTCGTCCCCGCCGACCGCCTTCAGCTTCGAGAGCACCTCGAGGGTCGTGTCCGGCCGGATCGCCTCGTCCGCGGCGACCTCGTTCTCGCCCTTCCTCGACTTGACCGTCACGGTGACGATCTCCTCGGCGAGCTTGCCGTCCTCGGTCGCCTTGTGGGCGAGCTGGTGGGAGCGCTCGGCGAAGCGGTCCATGTCGGCACGGGTGATCTCGAGCTCGTTGGAGACCTCGCTCGCCTCGTTGATCATCTGCTTCTCGGTGAAGGGGTTGGTGAGACCGTCGTGGGTCATCGCGTCGATCGCGGTGACGTCGCCCATCCGGAACCCGAAGCGGGCGCCGGGGAGCAGGTACGGCGCCGTGCTCATCGACTCCATGCCGCCGGCGACCCCGATCTCGAGGTCATCGGCGCGGATCGCCTGGTCGGCCAGCCCGATCGCGCGCATGCTGGAGGCGCAGACCTTGTTGATCGTCTCCGAGGGGACCTCCTTCGGGATCCCGGCCTTGATCTGGGCCTGCCGCGAGGGGATCTGGCCTTGGCCGGCCTGGAGCACCTGGCCGTAGACGACGCCCTGGACCTCGTCGGCCGTCACGTTGGCGCGATCGAGCGCCTCCGAGATCGCGGTGCCGCCCAGGTCGGTGGCATCGAGGGACGAGAGCCCGCCGCCCATCTTCCCGAAGGGGGTTCTGGCGGTGGAGAGGATGACCGTCTTCGACATCTGCGCCTTTCGTCTGGGCCGGGCCGTTCCGCCGGCGTTCCCAAGTGAGAGCCCAATGCTAGAGGGCCGACGTGGATCAGCCGCGCCCGCGCCTGACCCCCGTCGACCCTCCAGTCATTGCCATACTGCCGCCTCGTGCGAGTCGAGGTCGCAGACAAGCCGCTCTCTGAGGTCGATTCGGACCTCCTCGCCGTGCTGCTCTTCGACGGCGACGATCTGCCGGAGCCGCTCGCGGGCGCGCCCGGCTCGGACGACGTCAAGGGCGCGTACCGCAAGACGACCCTGATCCACCCCGAGAGCCCGCGCCGCGCCCTCGTGGTCGGCCTGGGTGACCGAGACGATTTCGAGCCCGAGCGCGCGAGGGTCGCCGGGGCGATCGCGGCGCGGACGGCCGGCTCGGTGGACGCGACCTCCATGACGATCGCCGGACCGGATTCCGAGGACCCGAAGGCGCTGGCGACGGCCGCGGTCGAGGGAGCGATCCTGGGCTCATACCGGTTCGACCGCTTCAAGTCGAAGCAGGACGATGAGAACGGGGCCAAGGATCTCGATCAGCTCACCGTGATCGACGGCGGCGGGATCGCGGAGGCGGTCGAGTCTGCCCGCGTCTCCGCCGAGGCGGAGAACTTCGCGCGCGAGCTCCAGGATCTGCCGTCCAACGTCGTCACCCCCTCCTACCTGGCGGGCCGCGCGAAGGCGATCGCCGACGAGCACTCGTCCGTCACCTGCGAGGTCCTCGGCCGCAAGGAGATCGCCGACAAGAAGATGGGCGGGCTCGTGGCCGTCTCGCAGGGAACCGCCGAGGAGCCCCAGCTGATCGTGCTCCGATACCAGGCCGGCGGCGACGGCGAGACCCTCGGCCTGGTCGGCAAGGGCGTCACCTTCGACTCCGGCGGCATCTCGATCAAGCCGTCCGGCGGGATGCACGAGATGAAGATGGACATGTCGGGAGCCGCGGCCGTCCTCGAAGCATTCTCGGCGATCGCCAAGCTCGAGCTGCCCATCAACATCCTCGCGGTCATCCCCTCCACGGAGAACATGCCGAGCGGCACCGCGGTCAAGCCCGGCGACATCATCACCCAGCTCAACGGCAAGACGGTCGAGGTGAACAACACCGACGCCGAGGGCCGCTTGATCCTCGCCGACGCGCTCGCCTACTCCGTCGAGCTGGGCGCCGACAGGATCGTCGACCTGGCCACGCTGACCGGCGCGGTGATCGTCGCGCTCGGCTCCACCTACGCGGGGCTGATCTCCAACGACGACGCCTTCGCGGACGAGGTCGAGGGCGCCGCCGGCCGGACCGGAGAGCTCGCCTGGCGCCTCCCCCTCCACCCCGAGTACAAGGAGCTCACCAAGGGCACCGCCGCCGACCTCACCAACGCCTCGTCGAAGCGCAAAGCCTCGACCATCTACGCGGGCTCCTTTCTCGAGGAGTTCGTGGACGGCAAGCCCTGGGTCCACCTCGATATCGCCGGTACGGCCTGGGACGTCGGCCGCGAGTACACGGGCAAGGGGCCGAGCGGGTTCGGGACGAGGTTGCTCGTGGACCTTGCGCGGTCGTTGTCGAGCTAGACCGCGAGCAGCCGCAGCAGCCGGCGGCCGAGCACGCGATCGCCCTCGATCCTGACCCGGCCGCTGGCGATCCTGCCGAGCGCTCTGCGGCCTCGCGGCTGCCGCGGATCGGGAACGCCGTGCAGCCGGCCCCGGAGGGTCGGCACGGTGGTGAAGTGGACGATGTCGGGCAGGCTCCCCGTAATCACCAGATCGGGCTTGCGCGAGTCGCCGTCCTCGACGATCACGCTGCGCGGCTTGAATTGGATCCGCAGCGGCGAGAAGTCCTCGCTGAAGCGGAAGACGACCCGCCCGCGCATCTGGGACGCGAGCTCGGGCTCGCGCGCGATGCCGCGCTCGATCAGCCCGAAGATGCTCGGCGCGACGCCGTCCTCGACCATCCGGCCGAGGCGGACGCTGGGGACCCTGCCGTTTGCGCTCACCCCTCGATCGTAGGCATCTCCCGGGCGCCTCTCGACATACTCTGAGCGAGTCGCATGGCCAAGCTGATCTACACGGCGATCGCCTCCCTGGACGGCTACACGGAGGACGCGGACGGCCGCTTCGATTGGGCCGCGCCCGCTGAGGACGTGCACGCCTTCATCAACGACCTCGAGCGCCCGGTCGGCACCTACCTGTACGGCCGGCGTATGTACGAGACGATGGCCCCGTGGGAGACCGATCAGACCCTGGCTGCCAAGTCGGAGCTATTGCGGGACTTCGCTCAGATCTGGCAGGGGGCCGAGAAGGTCGTCTACTCCAGGACGCTGGAGGGGACGTCGACCGACCGGACTCGAATCGAGCGGGAATTCGAGCCTGAGGCGATCCGCGAACTGAAGGCATCGGCGGGAAGCGACCTGGGCGTGGGCGGTCCCGAGCTCGCGGCGCACGCGTTCAGGGCGGGATTGGTCGACGAATGCCACCTGTTCCTGGCGCCAATCGCCGTGGGAGGCGGCAAGAGTGCGCTTCCCGGCGACCTCCGCATCGACCTCGAGCTGCTGGACGAGCACCGCTTCGACAGCGGCATGGTCCACCTGCGGTACCGGGTCAGAACGTGAAGAGGTGGAGCTAGCCGCCGAGGATCAGGCAGGTGCTGGTTCCGGTGGCGAGCAGCTTGTCCGTCTCGGCGGAGGTGAGCTTGGCCTCCGCGGTCGCCATCTTGCGGCCCTTGTGGATCACCACGGACTCGGCGCGGACGGCGCCGGTGTCCCGCGTGATCGCGCGCAGGTACTTCACCTCGAGCGTCTGGCTGGTGTAGCCGACGCCGGCGGCCAGGGTCGTGTGCACCGAGCAGCCGAGCGCGGAGTCGAGGATCGTCGACGCGTAGCCGCCGTGCACGACCCCGATCGGGTTGTAGTGCTCCTCGCCGGGCTCGCCGACGAAGACCGCCCTCCCCTCCTCGAGCAGCTCGATCGAGAAGTTCATCACCACGGCGATCGGGGGCGGCGGGATCTCGCCGGATTGGATCGCACGCACGTAGTCGAGTCCGGCCATCCCCGCGCCAAGGGCCGCGCTCGCGACCGGGTCCTGCCAGGTGATGGTCCGCGTGCTGGTCGTCTCCGGCGAGGACTCGGCGTAGGACCGGGCCGCCTCGGTCGCTGGCGTGCTCAAGCCCGCCCCCTCATGAAACGGGTTGCGCCTCACGGCGCACCCTCGCATTACGGGCGCGCTTGCGCCCGCCGTTGTCGCGATCCTGGCGGACCGGATAGCGAAGGTCCTCGAGGATCTCCTCGGAGCTGATCCTGACCTGCTCTGGGTGGAACTCGAATCGGAGTGCTCTCATCTCGACTCCTCGATCGTCGGTTGCTTCACGCAACTACAACGTGGCCGACCCTACCAGCGTGAGTTGCGTGATGCAACCGAGTGTGCGAACATCACATTGATGCTGGGAAACGAATACGAGGGGCAGGTCTGTTCCATCGCGCGCAGCCTCGAGCTGATTGGCGAGCGCTGGACGCTCTTGGTGGTGCGGGAGATCTTCCACGGACGACGGAAGTTCTCGGAGATGCAGCGCTCCCTCGGGGTCGCCCGGAACGTGCTCACGGCACGGCTCCAGCGGATGGTCGACGAGGACATCATCGAGCGGCGTCCCTATAGCGAGCGGCCCGAGCGCTACGAGTACTTCCTGACGGAGAAGGGGCTCGACCTCTGGCCGGTGATGACCGCGCTGATGTTCTGGGGCGACAAGTACGAGCCCCTGCCGGACGGGCCCCCCGTCCTGGTCGTCCACAAGGGCGAGTGCGGCGGCGAGATCGACGAACGCCGGATCTGCACGAAGTGCGGCAAGCCGCTGACGGTGCGCGAGACGCGCGCGGTCGACGGGCCCGGCATAGCGGCCACCAGGCCGGTCGCTGTCGGAGCGTAGGGCGAAGCCCGAAGCGACTTAAGTGGGCCGGCCGCTTGTGGCCGCGATCTGATGGCGAAGCCGTCCCTAGACTTCGCCCCCCCGTGGACTTCGACCTGAGCGACGAGCAGCGATTGCTGCGCGACACCGTCCGCGACTTCGCCCGGAACGAGGTCGCGCCGGTCGCCGAGGAGCTCGACCGCACCAAGGCCTTCCCCTACGAGCTGGTCGCCAAGATGGGCGAGCTCGGCCTGATGGGCATTCCCTTCCCCGAGCAGTACGGCGGCGGCGGGGCCGACACCCTCGCCTACGCGCTCGCGGTCGAGGAGCTGACCCGGATCGACTCCTCCGTCGCGATCACGATGGCGGCCCACACCTCGCTTGGGACGATGCCGATCTACCTCTGGGGCACCGACGAGCAGAAGGACGACTGGCTGCCTCAGCTCTGCAGCGGGGGGAAGCTCGCGGCCTTCGGGCTGACCGAGCCCGAGGCGGGCTCCGACGCCGGCAACACGCATACGCGCGCGGCTCTCGAGGACGGCGAGTGGGTCGTCAACGGCTCCAAGCAGTTCATCACCAACTCGGGCACCGACATCTCGGGCTGCGTGACGATCACGGCGGTAACCGCCCAGGAGAACGGCAGCAAGGAGATCTGCAACATCATCGTCCCCAACGGGACCCCCGGCTTCGAGGCGGGCGAGCCCTACCGGAAGATGGGCTGGAACGCCTCGGACACCCGCCCGCTGACGTTCGACGACTGCCGCGTTCCGGAGGGCAATCTCCTGGGGCCGCGCGGCGCCGGCTTCAAGCAGTTCCTGGCGATTCTCGACGGCGGCCGGATCGGCGTCGCGGCGATGGGCGTCGGGCTGGCGCAGGGCGCGCTCGACGAGGCCATCTCATACTCGAAGGAGCGGCAGGCCTTCGGTCAGCCGATCGGCAAGTTCCAGGCGATCCAGGCGAAGATCGCAGACCTCTCGGCCCAGATTGAGGCGGCCCGGCTGCTCGTCTACCGCGCGGCGATCCTCAAGGACCGCGGCGAGAACTTCACCCTGACCGCGGCCCAGGCCAAGCTGATCACCGGCCGGCTCGCCGTCCGGGCGACCGAGGAGGCCGTCCAGATCCACGGCGGCTACGGCTACATCGAGGAGTACCCGGTCTGCCGCTTCTATCGCGACGCGAAGATCCTCACCATCGGCGAGGGCACCGATGAGGTGCAGCAGATGGTGATCGCGAGGCAGCTGGGGGTCTAGTCCTCCCCCGGGACCGCCGTGATCTCGTCCGAGTCCCGCTCGGCGACCTCGGCCGCCCTCCCGTACCCCTCGCGGATCCCCCAGTGGGCGCAGAGCTCGAGCTCCTGTAGCGCCGTCAGCGACTCGTTCGAGCGGAAGCGCGGCGCCTCGCGGACCCAGTCGCGCTCGTAGGCGGCCCAGAGGCGGCCGGCGCCCTCCGCGACGTGCTCGAACGGGATCGCCGTGCAGCCCGCAATCGGCCCGAGCCGGATCAGGGCCCAGCGGGGCTCCCCGTCCTCGGCGTCGACCTGGATCCCGGCGATCCGGCCGAGGGTCCTGTTCCCCAGCCCGTCGATCTGCATGCCGTCCCACGCCAGCGCTTCCTCCAGGCTCGGCAGCGAGGCGCGGCTTCGGTCCTTGCCCTTGGTGGTCTCAGCCATCCTCGCGCTCAAGCAGCTCCTGGGCCGCGCTGGCCGGGTCGATCTCCCGCTTGACGACGCGGTCGAGCAGCTCCTGGACCGAGGTGTCGTCCGCGACGGCCGCCTCGAGGCGCCGCCGCATCCGGGAGGCCGCCAGCTCCAGCACCTCGTTGCGGAGGTTCCGGGCCCGCCTTTCCTCCAGCGTCCCCTCCGCCTCGATGTGCGCGCGATGCTCGGAGATCTTCTCGGCGAGCTCCGCCACGCCCTCGCCCCTCGCGGCCTCCGTCTTGACGATCGGGACCCGCCATGAGGTCGACGGCCCGAGCGAGAGGACGCCGCGGATCTCGCGGATCATCGTGTCCGTCATCGGGTGATCGGCCTTGTTCACGCAGATCACGTCGGGGATCTCCATCACCCCCGCCTTCAGGGCCTGGATCGAATCGCCTGAGCCGGGCATCAGCACCAGCACGATCGTGTCGCCGTGGTCGACGATGTCGATCTCGGCCTGGCCGACGCCCACCGTCTCGATGAAGACGTCGTCCTTGCCGGAGGCGTCCATCAGCAGGGCCGCCTGGAGCGTGGCCTCGGAGAGACCGCCAAGGGCGCCGCGGCTGGCCATCGAGCGGATGAAGACGCCCGAGTCGAGGAAGTGGTCGGAGAGGCGAATGCGATCACCGAGCAGGGCGCCACGGGTGAAGGGGCTCGAGGGGTCGATCGAGAGCACGGCGACCTGGCGGTCGGCCTTCCGCATCTCGGCGGTGAGCGCCCCAATCAATGTGCTCTTCCCCACCCCCGGCGGACCCGTCAGCCCAACGATCCGAGCCCTGCCGGTCCGCGGAAAGACCTCACGAACGAGCTCCCACCCGGCCGGATCGTCGTTCTCGATCAATGTGATGGCCCGCGCCAGCGCGCGCTTGTCGCCGGCCACCAACCGCTCCGCGAGGGTCTGCTCAGTCGTCTGAGCCATGGGCGGCCGAGTCTAGGCGCGCGGGCGGTCGTCGGGGGGCGCGGCCCGGCAACCTCAAAACGGTTCCAGGGTTGCCGGGACGCGCCCCCCGGGGGCCGCCCCATGAACCACGAACTTAGACTCCGCCCGTGCTCCGCGCCCTCCGGTTCTACCGTCGCAACCGCATGCTCAATCTCCGCTACGCGAGGTTGCTTTGGCGATACGCCTGGCGGCGCCTTTTTACCCTCGCAGGCTGGCGGTGGGAAACGGACGGTCCTGTGTTTTTCGGCAAGAACCTCCAGTTGCAGATTGCGCGCGGGGCGACGATCAAGTTCGGGCGCTTCTCGTGGATCGGCGACGGGACGAAGATCCGCAGCCACGAGGGGGTCGTCGAGATCGGCGCCAAGACCGTGTGCGGGCAGGAATGCACGATCTCGTCGTACAAGCGGGTGCGGATCGGCGAGCAGTGCGTGATCGCCGACCGGGCGATGTTCATCGACTTCGACCACGGGGTCGTCGAGGTCGAACGTCCGATCCGCCAGCAGGGCATCTACACGCGCGAGTGCGTGGTCGGCTCCAACGTCTGGGTCGGCTACGGCGCCTGCGTGCTGCGTGGCGTCCGGGTCGGCGACAACGCGATCGTGGGCACCAACTCCGTCGTCACCAGGGATGTTCCCGCCAACGCCGTCGTCGGCGGAGTCCCGGCCAAGGTCATCCGCATGCGCGAGGCGCCCGAGTCGTTGCAGTGGCCGGACCCGATCGAACCTACGCCCCAATAACGCTGGTCTGCATATACTCGCTTCTGGGCACGGAGCCCGGGGTATGTCTCTGGCAATGAGGCCAGAGGGGACAGATCGGAGAGGCATGAAGCGCACTCCGCGGCGTCTGATCGGGATGTTCATCGTCCTTGTCGCGTTGGCGGCGCTCGTTCCGGCGTCCGCACAGGCGCTGAGCTTCTCACCCAATCCCACCGTCACCCCTGCCAGCTCCCAGGCCGGCGCGCACAGCAACGTCGCCATCCACATGGACTTCACGGGCGGCCAGGTCAAGAACCTGACGGTCGGGCTTCCGCCTGGATTGATCGGTGATCCGAGCGCGACGCCGCTGTGCACCGTGGCCGAGCTCAACGGCGACAACTGCCCCGCCAACACCGAGGTCGGCAGCGTGACGGCGAACGCGACGGTGACCGTACTGGTGCCCGTGCCCGTGACGGTCAACGGGACCCTGTACAACCTCACCCCGCAGGCCGGCGAGCCCGCTCGATTCGGAATCGTGCTGCGGCCTCTCTCGGTCCCC
>Ga0210142_1000368_pt1 | contig 10162 bp, 5 predicted proteins | sample Goodyear_PhragC__FD_184869 | JGI IMG/M metagenome (GOLD analysis project Ga0210142, IMG submission 184869) | Wetland microbial communities from San Francisco Bay, California, USA, that impact long-term carbon sequestration - Goodyear_PhragC_D2... | ecosystem: Environmental > Aquatic > Marine >...
CGATCTGGTCCTGCCCCTCGATCAGGGTGACCGGCAGCCCGCCGCGGGCCAGCTCGATGGCCGCCGCCAGGCCATTTGGGCCGGCGCCCACAACGATGGCGGCAGTCGGTGCGATAGACCGGTTCATGGCGTCGGCTCCAGGAAATCCGCCGCGGTCAACGGGGCGCTGGCGCCGACTTCCCGGCGCTCCCACCAGCGGCCGCTGGCCCGGCGGGTGGCCAGATCGGTGAAATGGTAGCGGAAGACCCGCACCCGGATGCGCTCCGGCGGCGCTTCCGCGAAGGGCACGCTGCGAAACAGGGCCAGGACCGGCGTGGAGCCTTCCAGCAGGCGTCGGATGAGGCTGAGCAGCCAGGGCTCGAGCACACCGGGCTGGAGAGCGGCAAACCACATCTGCCAGTCGAGGCGCGGTTGGTGGGGAGCGACCTGGCGCGGCGGCCGGGCCGGGTCCCCAGGCTTCCAGCGGAACTCGTAGACGCGCCAGTCCTCGCCGTCGTCGCTCCCCTCGATCTGGAACTCGAAGCGGTCGGTAGTCATGACCGCGAACAGCCCGTAGGCGTTGGAGATCCACCAGGGGCGGAGCCGGGCCAGCAGTCGCCGGATCCAGGCCGGGCGGACGAAGAGCCGCAGCAACTGCATGAGGTTGAGGAGCAGAATGACCAGGAAGACGGCGCTGACCAGGAAAGCGGCAGCGGATGTCTCGGCCGGTGCTGCGGACGCGCCGGGGAACCCGATGGCAGCCAGGTAGCGGTCGTCGACAAGGGGCACGGCCAACAGGATGGTCAGCAGATTGAAGAAGCCGTAGTTGCCGGTCAGCAGGATCAATCCCTGGAACAGGATCAGCAGGGCGCAGCCGGCCAGGCGCAGCGGCGCCGGCGCGAGAAACAGCAAGGGGACGGCCAGCTCGAAACAGAAAGTGCCTAGGGTCGAGAGTTTCTGCACAGGCTCCGGCAGCTGGTGGGCGTACCAGCCGATCCGGTTGGGCAGCGGCTGGGTTTCGTAGTGGTAGCAGAGGGCGCGCAGGTTGCGCCAGTTGGGATCGCCGCTGGTCAGTTTCACCACCCCGGCGGAAACCATGAAACGGAAGATGAAGACCTGGAAGGCCAGGCCGGCCAGCGGCGGCGTCGCCACGCCCAGGAAGATGGTCATGAAGCCGGTTTCCAACAGTAGGGCATCCCACTGGAAGGAGAGGAAATCCTGGCCGAGGGTCGCGTAGGAGAGATAGAGGAGCCAGAGTCCCAGCAGCAGCGGCAGGGACCAGATTCCGGCCAACAGCAGCAGTGCCAGGACCACGCCGAGCAGGGTGCCGCCGAACAGGATCCGATCGTCAGCTCGCAGCCAGAACAGGCTCGGGTAGATCTGCCAGCCCCTGGAGCCGAGCTGGCGGCGGAGGCGGGTGACATGATCGGCGATCGGCAGGATCCCCCGGGCGCCGTAGAGCCCCTGGACCTGGACCAGCAGGGAGAGGAAGGCCACCAGGTAAACCATGCCGAGAAGTTGCGGCATGAGGCGAAGGGCGATACCGGAATCCGGAAGGGTGATGGTCATGGCGGCTCAAACCCGCCCCCGGCGCACGCCGGTAGTCTCGACGGCCCGCAGGGTATCGGCCAAGATCGGACGGCTATCGGGGGGTATTTCCCAAACGATACCCCTTTCCTGGCGCGGAGTTCATCGTTCCAGCCCATGGAACAGCTCCTTTGCTAAGGACAATCCCGTTTTCGCCACCCCTGCACCCAAGAATAACTCGTTTTTTCGTGAGTGGTAAACGAGAGGGGTGCGGCGGGGCGGTTACCATGACACTGGAGGGCCAACGAAAGCATAAACTTTTCAAATGGGTAGCTTTGACACCTTGAGCTTCTTCCTTAAGCTCTGACTAACTCAGCCGGGAAGGGATATCCGCCCAATCCCGCGATACGATTCCCCCTCCGGGGCTCCCTCCTCGCTCCAAACCGCCCGCCTGGGTCCCCCTTCGAGCATCAAGGTAAAAGAAATTAGTTGCCCTCCAGTGATGACCCATGCTACAGAATGAACGTTCATTCCGCTTCTGAATCGAGGTGACCATGACGAATGGAGACAAGCGCGAGGAGATTATCCGCGCGGCCCTGGAGTTGATCGCGGAGCACGGTTTCCACGGCGCGCCGATGGCGATGATCGCCGCCCAGGCCGGGGTCGGCGCGGGCACCATCTACCGCTATTTCGAGAACAAGGATGTCCTCATCGCCGAGCTCTACCGGGAACTCGAGGCCCGGATCAACCCGGTGTTGATGGTGGGCTATGCGACGGACAAGCCGATCCGCGAGCGGTTCATTCACCTGGGCTCGGCCTGGCTCAAGTACTTCATCGACCATCCCCTCGATTTCCGTTACCTGGAACAGTTTCACAATTCTCCCTACGGGGTGGAGTTCCGCCGCGACAAGCTGCTGGGGAAGAAGGGGAACTGCGACATTTACCGGGAGCTGTTCGCGGACGCGATCGCCCAGCAGGCGATGAAGGATTTTCCCCTGGCCGTGCTGTTCGCCCTGGCCTTCGGGCCCCTGCTGGCCGTGGCGCGCGACCACATCCTCGGCTTCATCACCCTTGACGACGCGCTGATCGCCCGCATTGTCGAGGCCTGCTGGGACGGGGTGAAACGATAGTCGCGAAAGGGCGCTTTATTTTAGAACCGTCCCGGCCGGCGCCGGAACGAATGTTCGTTTTCACATCTTGCCAGAGGTTGTTATGCGAAACATGTGCAAACTCAAAGGGATCCTTTTTGCCGGGCTGATCATGGCCGGGTTGACGATAGCCGGCTGCGGCCAATCTTCCGTTGCCGCTCCTCCTTCCCAGGCGCCGCCGCCTGAAGTGGGCGTCATGGTGATGAAAACGCAGCAGGTGACCCTTACCAGGGAACTTTCCGGCCGAGTTTCGGCGCGGTTGATTGCCGAGGTGCGTCCCCAGGTGGGAGGGATCATCCAGAAGCGCCTCTTCACTGAGGGCGCCGAGGTGAAGGCCGGTGATGTCCTCTACCAGATCGATCCGGCTACCTACCAGGCGGCCTATGCCAGCGCCCAGGCGGCTCTCGCCAAGGCGGCGGCGAACGTCGAGCCGGCGCGCCTCAAGGCAGAGCGCTATGCCGACCTGGTCAAGATCGATGCGGTGAGCAAGCAGGACTCGGACGATGCCGCAGCCGCCATCAAACAGGCCGAGGCCGACGTCCAGGTGGCCAAGGCGGCGGTAGATACGGCGCGCATCAACCTCGACTACACCACCGTCAAGGCGCCGATCAGCGGTCGAATCGGCCGCTCCCTGGTCACCACCGGCGCCTTGGTGACTGCCAGTCAAGATACCCCGCTGGCGACACTCCAGGCGCTCGATCCGGCCTACGTGGATGTCACCCAGTCGAGCGCCGAGCTGCTGCGGCTGAAGCGGGAACTGGCCAGCGGTGCTCTCAAGGGGGCGGCCAGCCAGGCCCAGGTACGGCTCGTCTTCGAGGATGGGACGGACTACGACCAGAAAGGGATCCTCAAGTTTTCCGACGTCACTGTCGACCCGAGCACCGGCTCGGTCACTCTGCGCACCCTCTTCCCCAATCCCAAACAGCTCCTGTTGCCCGGGATGTTCGTCCGCGCCGTCCTCGAAGAGGGGGTCAACGAGAATGCCATTCTGGTGCCGCAGCGAGGCGTGACCCGCAATCCGGACGGCGACGCCCTGGTGATGCTGGTCGGTGCCGGCGACAAGGTCGAGCAACGGGTGATTCAGGTCGCGCGCACGGTCGGTGACAACTGGCTGGTCTCGGGCGGACTCCAGCCCGGCGACCGCGTCATCCTGGAGGGGCTGCAACGGGCCCGGCCGGGGACGGTGGTCAAGCCTGTTCCCTTCGGAACCCCTGCCGCTGCAGCGCAGCCGGCCGCAGCGAAGTAGAGGAGCCCAGCCATGCCGAAATTTTTTATCAATCGCCCGATCTTTGCCTGGGTGATTGCCATTGGCGTCATGCTGGCCGGCCTGCTGGCGATCAAGACCCTGCCGGTCTCCCAGTATCCGCCGATCGCGCCGCCGCAGGTCGCCATTCGCGCCGTCTATCCGGGGGCCTCGGCCCAGACCGTACAGGATACGGTCACCCAGGTGATCGAACAGAAGCTCAACGGTATCGACAACCTGCTCTACATGTCCTCGACCAGCGACTCCTCAGGGGCGGTCGCCATCACCCTGACCTTCAAGGCCGGCACCGACCCCAACATCGCCCAGGTCCAGACGCAGAACAAGCTGCAGCTGGCCGTGCCGCTCTTGCCGCAGATCGTCCAACGGCAGGGGATACAGGTGGTCAAATCGACCCGCAACTTCCTGCTGATCGTCGGCCTGGTCTCGGAAAACGACTCGATGGATCGCAACGCCATCACCGACTACATGGTCTCCAACGTCCAGGACATCATCAGCCGCCTGGACGGCGTCGGCGAACTGCAGGTCTTCGGCACCCAGAACGCGATGCGGGTCTGGCTCGATCCCGCCAAACTCTACAACTACCACCTTACCACCAGCGACGTGGTGACGGCGCTGCAGTCCCAGAACGCCCAGGTCTCGGCCGGCCAGTTCGGCGGCCTGCCGGCGGAGAAGGGGCAGCAGCTCAACGCCACCATCACCGCCCGCACCCTGCTGCGCACGCCGGACGAGTTCGACGCCATTATCCTGCGCACCAACCCCGACGGCTCGACGGTGCGGCTGAAGGACGTGGCGACCACCAAGATCGGCACCGAAGACTACCAGATCCAGGCCTTCTATAACGGCAAGCCGCTGGGCGGCATGGCGGTCCGTCTCGCCTCCGGCGCCAACGCCCTGGAGACCGGGACCCGGATCAAGGCCAAGATGGCCAACCTTGAGAAGTACTTCCCGGCGGGGCTGAAGGTGGTCTACCCCTACGACTCCACCCCTTTCGTCAAGATTTCCATCGAAGAAGTGGTCCGGACGCTGATCGAGGCGATCTGCCTGGTCTTCGTCATCATGTTCCTGTTTTTGCAGAACATCCGCGCCACCCTGATCCCGACCATCGCCGTGCCGGTGGTGCTGCTCGGAACGATGGGGGCGTTGGCGGCCGCCGGTTTCTCGATCAACACCCTGACCATGTTCGCTCTGGTCATCGTCATCGGCCTGTTGGTCGACGATGCCATCGTCGTGGTCGAGAACGTCGAGCGGATCATGTCCGAGGAGGGGCTCTCGCCCCATGACGCGACTATCAAGTCGATGGGGCAGATCACCGGGGCGCTGTGGGGGATCGCCACCGTGCTGACGGCGGTTTTCCTCCCCATGGCCTTTTTCGGCGGCTCGACCGGCGTCATCTACCGCCAGTTTTCGATCACCATCATCTCCGCCATGATCCTCTCGGTTCTGGTGGCGATGATCCTCACCCCGGCCCTGTGCGCCACCATCCTGAAGCCGATCCCCAAGGGCCACCAGGCCGGCGAGAGCGGCTGGTTCCCCTGGTTTTTCCGCTATTTCAACCGCGCCTTCGAATTCTGCCGCCACAACTACGAGCGGATCGTCGGCCACTCGTTCCGAAAACCGCTGCGCTACGTCCTGGTTTACGGCATCCTCGTCGCCGCCATGGCGCACTTCTTCCTCAAGCTGCCGACCTCCTTCCTCCCCAGCGAGGACCAGGGCTTTCTCATCTGCCAGGCCCAGCTGCCGGCCGGAGCGACCCAGGATCGAACGATCAAGGTCCTGCGGCAGATGGAGCAGCACTTTCTCGTGGACGAGAAGCAGGCCGTCGAGGGGGTCATCACCGTGGCCGGCTTCAGCTTCGCCGGCCGCGGCCAGAATATGGGGCTGGCCTTCGTCAAGCTCAAGGACTGGAAGCTGCGGCAGAGCCCCGCGCTGAAGGCCGACGCCATCGCCGGCCGGGCCATGCGGGCCTTCTCCCACATTCGTGACGGCCTCGCTTTCGCCTTTTCGCCGCCGGCGGTGTTGGAGCTCGGGGTGGCCAACGGCTTCGACCTGGAACTCCAGGATCGCGGCGGACTCGGCCATGACAAGCTGATGGCGGCGCGCAACCAGCTCCTCGGCATGGCGATGCAGAATCCCAACCTGGTTGCGGTGCGTCCCAACGGCCAGAACGATACCCCGGAGTTCAAGCTCGACATCGATGACGGCCGGGCCGGTGCCCAGGGGGTGGCGATCGGGGACATCAACAGCGTTCTCTCTACCGCCTGGGGGAGCAGCTACGTCAACGACTTCATCCAGAACGGCCGGGTCAAGAAGGTCTACGTCCAGGCTGACCCCCAGTTCCGGATGCTGCCGGAGGACATCAATCGCTGGTATGTCCGCAACGAGCAGGGGGCGATGGTTCCTTTCTCGGCCTTTTCCACCGCCCACTGGCAGTACGGTTCGCCGCGCCTGGAACGCTACAACGGCATCCCCGCGGTGGAGGTCATGGGGCAGGCGGCCCCCGGCATCAGCACCGGCGAGGCGATGATCCAGATGGAACAGCTGGCGTCCAAGCTGCCGGCCGGGATCGGCTACGAGTGGACCGGCCTCTCCTACGAGGAGAAGAGGGCGGGCGCCCAGGCCCCGGCGCTCTATGCCATCTCGCTTTTGGTGGTCTTTCTCGCCGTGGCGGCCCTCTACGAGAGCGTCACCATCCCCTTCGTCAACATGCTGATGCTCCCTTTGGGGCTGGTCGGGGCGGTGACGGCGGTAACCCTGCGCGGGCTGCCCAACGACATCTATCTGCAGATCGGCCTGTTGACCACGGTGGGCCTCTCGACCAAGAACGCCATCCTGATCATCCAGTTCATCAAGGCCCAGTTGCACGAAGGGCTGGAACTGATGGAGGCGACCCTGGCGGCGGTCAGAATCCGGCTGCGGCCGGTCATCATGACCTCGCTGGCATTCTTCTTCGGCACCCTGCCGCTGGCCCTGACCAAGGGGGCGGGAGCGGCGGCCCAGAACGCCATCGGTACGGCGGTCACCGGCGGCCTGTTGTCGGCGACCTTCATCGACCTGATCTTCATCCCTTTCTTCTTCGTCCTGATTTCGCGGCTCTTCGCCAGGAAGAAGAAAGACCTCGCCGAGCCGGCGGAGGTGCACTGATATGAAACGGAAACCAATCTTTCTGCTGCTTCTGTTCGCGCTGCTGGCCGGCTGTTCGGCCCTGGCTCCCAGCTACTCCCGGCCCGCCGCGCCGGTGCCGGCCGCATGGCCGGGCCGGACCGGGGAACTGCAACCGGCGGCCGACAAGGCCGTCGCCGCCATCCCCTGGCGGGACTTTTTCGTCGATCCGCAGCTGCGCCAGGTGATCGACCTGGCTCTGACCAACAACCGCGACCTGCGTGTCGCCCTGCTCAACGTCGAGCGGACCCGCTCCCTTTACCAGATCGAGCGCGCCAATCTGCTGCCGAACGTCGAGGCCGACGCTGCCGGCAGCGCCAAGCGCGTTCCGGCCGATCTCTCGGGGAGCGGCCGGGCGGAAGTCGTGCGCCAATACAGCGTCGGCCTTGGGGTGACATCCTACGAACTCGACCTCTTTGGCCGCGTTCGCAGCCTCAAGGAGCAGGCGCTGCAACAGTTCTTCGCCAGCGAAGAGGGGCGCCGTGCCGCCCAGCTCAGCCTGGTCTCCCAGGTGGCGGCCAGCTACCTGACCCTGGCTGCGGACCGCGAGGGGCTGCGCCTGGCGCATGAGACGTTGAAATCCCAGGAAGCGGCCTATCGGCTCATCGAGAGCCGCTACAAGGCCGGCGTCGCTTCCGGCCTCGATCTGCAGCAGGCCAGGACCAGCGTCGCGGCTGCCAAGGTGGGGATCTCCATTTACACGACGCTGGTCGAGCAGGACCGCAACGCCCTCGATCTGCTGGCCGGCGCCACCGTCCCCGCACAGCTCCTCCCCACGGGCCTGCCGCAAACGCTCGTTGCCGTGCAGGAGATCGCCCCCGGGCTTCCCTCCGAAGTCCTGCTGCGCCGCCCGGACATCCTGCAGGCGGAGGATCGTCTGAAGGCCGCCAACGCCAACATCGGCGCCGCGCGGGCCGCCTTTTTCCCGCGCATCACCCTGGTCTCCTCCCTCGGGACGGGCAGCGCCGAGCTCTCCGGGCTGTTCCAGTCCGGTTCCATGACTTGGAATTTCGCCCCCCAGATCACCCTGCCGATCTTCGACGCCGGCAGCAACCGTGCCGCGCTCAAGGTGGCCAAGACCGACCGCGACATCGCCGTGGCGGGCTACGAGAAGGCGATCCAGGGCGCTTTCCGGGAAGTGGCCGACGCTCTGGCCCGGCGTATGACGATCGACGACCAGCTCGCGGCCCAGCAGGCCCTCACCGACGCGGTCGCCCAGAGCTACCGCCTCTCCCAGGCCCGCTATGACAAAGGAGTCGACAGCTACCTCAATGTCCTCGATTCCCAGCGCGCCCTCTACAGCGCCCGGCAGAACCTGATCGGCACCCGTTTGACCAGACTCACAAACCTGGTCAATCTCTACAAAGTTCTCGGCGGGGGGAGCAGGTAGACGGGGAAATATGAAGGGCTGAGGGGAAGCACCGTGCCTTCACCAAGCCCCTTTTTCCCTTATGCTTCATCGGCTTACGTTCTGGAACACTGAATCCACCTTGAACACAAAAAGCGCCTATGGCCCTCAACGGTCCATAGGCGCTTTTTGGTTGGGATATCTGGTCATTTATGCGGGCAATTTTGACTCTGAAAATCGGCCTTTAAGGATAAAAAGAGGTGTGGGTTGCGTGCATTCTTCCTTTTTTTAACGAATTGCCTGGGTCTGGCCCCGCTATGTCCTTCCCTGAAAGCTCAAATTTGGACATTTTTTCTCGGGGAAGTTTACGGTCCATGAGCGTAAACTGAACTGACATCTAATTATCAAAGATTAAATCTTGCGCATAATGATTTAACAAGCCTTCGAAAACCCAATGACAGAAAAACATCGCGGTTAATTTGATGAACAGAATTGTTTAACGTTATTATTAAGCAAGACGTAGACTGAGTTTGAAGATTTATAGATCCCGTATAGAGAATTTTCCGAAATTGTAGTTACTGGTGTTTTGCATAAGCTTTCTATGAAATCAGGATCTTTCAAGTAGAATTCAGAATCCCAAGAAAATTGTGTGTTGTACACCCCTGCAGATTGAAACATTTTTTCGGCGGAGTATCCTAACATAGGCCTTGCGTTACGGCGAATTAGACTATTATGTTCTATTATCGTTTTTGATTGAGGTGCCACCTTGTTTTGACCTATTATGTATACGGGATAATCGTCATGCGTACCAGATCTCAATAAATCTGCCTGAATAAGGTTTACTGTATTCATATCATAGTCAAATTGATTTTTTAATGCAACTCCATATTGGTAGCTTATTCCAAGTGAAACGATAATGGGAATGGTCCACATGTATGAAAATCTTCCGTTACGTGCCTTGAATGTTAATATAATTGGAAATGCAGCGAATAAATAAAATGAAGGAATGGTTCTTGGCATGGCAATTGGTTCTTTAAGTAAGATCATTGGACCAAAAATTGATACAATGTAGAACAATAACGCTAAAAATAAACAAGTTATTCGCTGAGATTTATTTTCTTTTTTAAAGACATCAAAGGCCCAAATCGAAAGCGCCCATATAAACAAAAAGGCAAAAAATAACATTATTGATTTGTTATCGAGAAAAAGTAGGGGCTTAAAAAAATCCGTGGCATTTATGAATATTTTGTCAAAGAAATTGCTGTCAATAGGAATCAGGGTGTCCCTTCCGGGATGTCTATAGAAATATTCATTTATGGTAAATTGATAAACAATTAAAGAAATTAAATATTGAGATATGCGTACAGAAACTTTTTTGATAATTTTAGACAAATTGATTTCATCATCTAATAGTAAAATTTCGAGCGAAAGAAGGCCAAGAAAAAAATTAATCATCGGTTGATATAGACTGAGAGCTACTATTAGGAGTACGATAGATTTAATAAAACCATTTTTATTTTTAAAAATTTGACAAAATGCAAGAGTTGCAAAAAATAAACCCAGTACCATTCCAAGGGAATCAAATTTGTATGACAAATTACCCAAAAGAAATGGACTTATTGTCAGGACGGATGAGACGAAAAGCATGCCGTGCTGGAATTCCCGCTTTATATACTCGTTATAGACAAAGGCTGTTAGTGTTAATACAAAGATTGAGGCAATTTGAGTAAGGGGAGC
>Ga0210142_1000369_pt1 | contig 10158 bp, 12 predicted proteins | sample Goodyear_PhragC__FD_184869 | JGI IMG/M metagenome (GOLD analysis project Ga0210142, IMG submission 184869) | Wetland microbial communities from San Francisco Bay, California, USA, that impact long-term carbon sequestration - Goodyear_PhragC_D2... | ecosystem: Environmental > Aquatic > Marine >...
CGCGGTCACCGCGCTGCCGTAGCCGCGCCGGCGCTGGTCGGGAGGGGTGTAGATCGGCCCGATCCGGATCCCGTTCGGCGTCAGCCCGCCGCAGCCGCCCATGCTGACGGCCGTGCCGTCGACCTCCCAGATGACGATCCCGCTGTCGGGGTCGGTCTTGCGGCGCTCGAGCCACTCTTCCGAGGTCTCCGGGGGCGGCTCGGTCATCGCCTCGTCGACGAACGCGTCCATCCAGGCGATCGCGAGCTCGCGGTCGCGTTCCTCGTAGGGGCGCATCGCGCCGGGGACGCCAACAGGCCGGTCGACGTGCTCGGCTCGATAGATCCGCAGTCGCATGACGACACGCGCGGAGGCGCCGGTGCGCTCGTGCCAGAGCGGCACGAACCGCTCCACCGCGGCGCGTGGGCCCCCGACTCCGGGGAGCGATCCAAACGCGTCCAGCGCGTCGTCGGCGAGCGGCGCGAGCGCGTTGTCGTCGTCGACCTCGGAGAGGATCAGGTTGTGCGGCGGCGTGCGCATCGTGACCGCGACCAGCCGCTCGCCGTCGTCGAGCGCGACCGCGAAGTACGGGTCCTCGCCGTAGGTGCGCGGGTCGGTGCGCAGCCGGCCCGACAGCCCGAGGATCAGGTTGTGCTCCGCCTCGCGCGCGCCCAGGAACTCGCCGGCCCGCGCGAGGAACGAATTCGCATCTTCGTGCCGCTCGACGTGCACGGGGCTTACGCCGTCGCGGTGATCGTGATTCCGCCGCGCGCCTTCTGCTCCAGCGAGACGGTCACGTCGCCTGCGTCGAGCTCGAGCGCGGCGGCGGCGTCGTCCCGGATCCGCACCGCGAGCGCCTCGCAGAACGCGCCTTCGTTGCGGAACGAGCTGAGGTAGAGCTTGACCGACTTGGATTCGAGGCAGAGAGCTTTCGGCCGGTACGAGATCGACGCGACGTAGAGGTCGGGCTGACCCGTGATCGGGCAGACGGCGGTCAGCTCGTCGCTGCGCAGCTCGACGCTGGAGACGCCCGGGTTCTCGAATGTCTCCAGACCCGCGTAGTACTCGGAACCGGCGTGGCCGAGCGCGACGAAGTCGGTCGAGCGTTCCACGCTGCGTACTGTACGCGCGTGCCGCGCGTCTACCTTGCCGGTCCCCCGTTCGCCGACGAGTACCGCCGCCGGGCAATCGAGCTCGTCCGCGAGCTGGGCTGGGAGCCGGTCGACCCGATGCGGCGCGACTTCCGCGGGCACACCGAGGGAAACGAGGCGGAGATCGTCGAGGGCGACCTCGTCGAGATCGAGTCCTGCGACGCGGTGCTCGCCGACTTCACCGAGCCCGACGAGGGGACGGCGATGGAGGCCTGGCACGCACATTCGATCGGCCGGCCGGTCGTTGCCTGGACCGGCGGCCGCAAGCCCCACCCGTGGACTGTGTACGTCGCGGCCGAGATCTGCGCGGAGCTCGACGACGCCGTCCGCGCGGTGGCCGGGCGCTAGGCTCCGCCTCCTTGGCCGCGCCGACCGGAGCCGCACAGAGCCTGCGCCTCTACGGCGCCGCGGTGGCCCGCGTCCTCGCGCGCTCGGGACGGCGCGCGTTTCGGGACGTCGACCTGGTCACGGAGCGGCCGGTCTTCGTGCTCGGCTCGCCGCGCTCGGGGACGAGCTTCGTCGCGCGCTCGATCGGCCGCGTGCCGGGCTTTGCCGACCTCGGCGAGCTCGGGCCGTGGAAGGCGGCGATCCCCGCGCTCTTCGGGAGCGACGAGGAGGTGGCCGCCGCCCAGCTGCGGCGGATGCTCGAGCGCGTCAGGCGCTACGGGCTCGTGCGCGGGCTGCGGGCGATCGAACAGTCCCCCGAGACGGCGTTCGTCCTGCCGGCGGCGCTGCGCGCGTACCCGCAGGCCGCGGTCGTGCACATGGTGCGGGATCCCCGGGACGTGGCGGCGTCGCTCGTGCAGAAGGGCTGGCTGCGCGCCGGGCGGCCCGGCCGCGACGACATCGGTGAGCCGTACGGCGAGCATCCGCGCTTCTGGGTCGAGCCGGAGCGGCTCGACGAGTTCGACGACGCGAGCGAGGCGAAGCGCGCGGGGTGGGCCTGGCGGCGCTACGTCACGGCGGCGCGCGCCGCGCCGTCGAGCACGGTCGAGGTGCGCTACGAGGCGCTCGCCGTCGAGCCCGACGCGGCCTCGGAGCCGCTGGCCGCGCACCTCGGCGCCGATCCGGCCCTCCTCGCGGAAGCGCTCCGCGGGATGCACGCCGAGTCGGTCGGCCGCTGGCACCGCAACCTGACCCGCGAGCAGGTCGACGAGGTCGAGGCGGAGGCCGGCGAGCTGATGCTGGAGCTCGGCTATTCGTAGGCCAGCCGGTCGTAATTTGGCGACGCTCGTCCCGACGATCCCGGGCCCGGTGCGGGCGGTCGTCCGAAACGCGGTCTGGACGTACGGCAGGGCGACTGCGCCGCTTCGGCCGCTGCCCGACTTCCTGATCCTCGGCGCGCAGAAGGCAGGCACGACCGCGCTCTACGCCTACCTGCGCCGCCACCCCGGCATCACCGGGCCGTCGTGGAAAGAGGTCAGCTTCTTCGACCGCCACTACGCGCGCGGGGAGGCCTGGTACCGCGGCAACTTCCCGAACAAGCTTCGGGCGCGCGGGCTCGTCGGCGAGGCGAGCCCGAGCTACGTGTTCCACCCGCTCGCACCGGAGCGCGTGCGCGGGCTCGTCCCGGAGGCGAAGCTGATCGTGCTCGTCCGCAACCCGGTCGACCGCGCGTTCTCGCACTACCAGCACGAGGTCGCGCTCGGGCGCGAGCCGCTCTCGTTCGAGGACGCCCTCGACGCAGAAGAGGAGCGGCTGCGCGGAGAGGAGGAGCGGATGCTCGCCGACCCGCGCTACTTCAGCCACGCCTGGTGGAACTACACCTACCGCGCCCGCGGCCGCTACGCGGAGCAGCTCGAGCGCTGGCTCGAGGGCTTCCCGCCCGAGCAGCTGCTGATCGTGTCGAGCGAGGACCTCGGCTCGGACCCGGGCGGGACGTACGGCCGCGTGCTCGAATTCGTCGGCGCGCCGCCGCACCGGCTCGAGTCGTACCCGCGCGTCTTCGAGCGCCGCTACGAGCCGATGCGCCCCGAGACGCGTCGTCGCCTCGCCGGGGACTTCGCCGAGCCGAACGCCCGGCTCTACGCGCTGCTCGGTCGCAACCTCGGCTGGGAGTAGGCGAGCGTCCCGAGGCAGATCGCCGCGAGCAGGACGTACGGGACGACGTCGCCTCCGGCCTGCGCGAGCGCGCCGCCAGCAGCGGGGCCCAGGGCCGCGCCGAGCGCCCAGCCGAGGTTCATCACGCCGAAGGCGAGCCCCTGCGCGAGACCGGCCTCCTCGGCGCGGTCGGAGATGAGCGCCATCCCGGGCGTGTAGAACGTGCCGTAGACGAGCCCGGCGGTGACGACGAGCGCGGCCACGAGTGCGCTCCTGTCGGCGAAGGCGAGGGCGAGCGAGACCGCGATCGAGCCGACGAGCGCGAAGCGGAGCAGGAACAGCCGACCGCGGACGTCGCTCAGGTGCCCGAGCAGCGGGTTCCAGGCCGTCTCGAGCCCGGCCGTGACGAAGAAGAGCGCGCCGATCGCGGTCCCGCCCCAGCCGAGCGCGTGCAGCTTGAGCGGGACGAGCACGACCAGGACGCCGAACAGGAGCGCGGGGAGGATGACCAGCCAGACCGCCGCGAGCAGGGACGCGTCGACCCGGCGGAGAGCCGAGAGCGGCTGCGGTTCGGCCCGGGCGCCGGGCGTGAACGCGAGGAGCGCGCAGAGCGCGAGGCCGAGCCCGCTGACCCCGACGAACGCCGGCCGGACGCCGACGACCGTCGCCAGGGCGCCGAGCGCGGGGCCGAGCAACGCCCCGAAGACGGCCGCGCCCATCGCCGTCCCGATCAGCGCGCCGCGGCGACCGGGCTGCGCAGAGCCGACCAGCCAGGCGAGCGCCCCCGCCCACGAGAAGGCGCTGCCGAAGCCCTGCGCGAGCCGCGCCGCGCCGAGCGCCCAGGCACCGGTCGCGAGCCCGAAGCCGAGGCTGGCCGCGGCGGTGAAGGCGACGCCGACCAGGACGGCCGGCTTCGCGCCGAAACGGGAGGCGGCGAGACCGCCGGGCACCGAGGCCGCGAGCACGCCCACCGCGTAGGCGGCCGAGAGCGCGCCGGCGCCGCTCTTCGTCAACCCGTAGCGCGTCGCGAAGTGCGGGAGCAGCGGCGCGAGCGCCGTGTAGAACATCGTGTCCACGGCGACGACGGCGCTCAGGAGCAGGACGAGGCGGCGCACGGATTTCGACGCTAGCAAGCCGATCTGCGGCGATCATCGTGCTGATCCGCACGACCGCGCCTAACTCGGCGCCGGGTTTCGCGTCTAGTCCTCTCGGAACAGAAAGGTCACAACCAGGCCCCGGTGCTCGTATCCGCGCCGCCCGCGACGCGCATCCGGAGAGCCGTTTCGTCTCAGGACTTCTCAAAGGGGGGTCTTTGCGTGAGGAAAAATCTCGTTCTGCTGCCGCTGCTCGTGCTCGCCCTGCTGCTGCTCGTCGGCGCGGGCGTCTCGAGCCTGTCGGCGGCGACACTGCGGGCGCACCACGTCGCCAAGAGGCCGTTGCCTCGCGTGGTGAGGGTTCACCGGGTCAATCCCAGGCTGGCACGCAGGCTGCGCGCCACCGCGTGGCACTGGCAGGCGGTCGTCGGTCGCCGCCGTGTGCGGGCGCACGTGCCGCTGGCCACGCCGAGCGGTCTCCGCTACTGGCGGCGCCAGGCCCGCCGGATGAGGCGGCTCGCCGCACATCCGCCGCACAAGGGCGCCTGGCTCTGCATCCACCACTTCGAGGGGAGCTGGCGCGACTCCGGCGACCCGTACTGGGGCGGCCTGCAGATGGATCGCGGTTTCATGCGCACGTATGCCCCGCGCGAGCTCCGGCGGCGCGGCTTGGCCGACCGCTGGACGCCGCTCGAGCAGATGTGGGTCGCCGAGCGGGCGCACCGCACGCGCGGCTTCTACCCGTGGCCGAACACCGCGCGCTCCTGCGGCTTGCTCTAGCCTTGCCGGAGAGGCGTAGAGGATGGCGCTCGCGGATATGAGACAAGCATGAGCGAACATCTCCAAGAGTCGATCGAGAAGCTGGTCGCCGACGGGGAGCGCGACGGTTGCGTCAACCTCTCGCGCTTCAACGAGTTCGTCGCCGAGCACGAGCTCGACGACGAGGACGTCCGCGGCCTCTACGACCAGTTCGACGAGCGCGGCATCGAGGTGAGCGACGACTGCGGCCGTGAGTCGAACCAGCCGACGTACGTGAACGGCGACCTCGCCGTCGCGACCACCGACGCGCTCCAGCTCTTCCTCAACGAGGCAGGGCGCTGGCCGCTGCTGACGGCGCAGGAGGAGGTCGACCTCGCGAAGCTGATCGAGCGCGGCGACCTGGAGGCGAAGGAGCGGATGATCAACTCGAACCTCCGGCTCGTCGTCTCGATCGCGAAGCGCTACCAGGGCCACGGGCTCTCGCTGCTCGACCTGATCCAGGAAGGGATCATCGGGCTGATCCGCGCGGTCGAGAAGTTCGACTGGCGGCGCGGCTTCAAGTTCTCGACCTACGCGACGTGGTGGATCCGCCAGGCCGTGCAGCGCGGGGTCGCGAACAAGTCGCGGACGATCCGGATCCCCGTCCACATCGCCGAGCGGGAGCAGAAGATCGGGCGCGCGGAGCGCGAGCTGGCGCCGAAGCTCGGGCGGCATCCGACCGAGGAGGAGGTCGCCAAGCACGCGAAGCTGCCGCTCAAGCAGGTGCGGGAGGTGCGGTCGGCGGCGCGGGCGGTCACGAGCCTCGACAAGCCGATCGGCGACGAGAACGACGCTGCCCTCGGCGATCTGTTCGAGAGCGGCACGGCGGCGCCGGAGGAGGAGCTCGACGTCAGCCTCGAGCAGGAGGTGCTGCACAAGGCGCTGTCGGACCTGCCGGACCGCGAGCAGGAAGTGCTCAAGCTCCGCTACGGGCTCAACGGCGACCGCGATCCCGCGTCGCTCGAGTCGATCGGACGGCAGCTCGGGATCACCCGCGAGCGGGTGCGCCAGATCGAGGCGAACGCGCTCGAGCAGCTCGCCGTGCACCGCGAGATCGAAGCGCTCAAAGACGTCGCCTAGGACCCCGAATCGAGCGTCTGACGAAAAACCGTCGGTACGCTCACGGCCTCCGCGCCGCGACCCGGCTCAACGCGCAAGCGTTTGCGTTCTCGATCATGATCACTTCGACCTTCGGCGTCGTTTCCGCCGCCGAGGGATCGCCGCATCTCGGGGAGGTGTACGCCTTCATGGGCGGCGCGATACTCGGGTTCGTAGCGGTGCTCGCGCTTGCGTCAGGAGGCTTCCGGCACAACGAGATGGCAGGCGAGCGGACGAACGTGCTGGTTGTCGCGGCCGCTCTGTCCCTGGGCTCGACCGCGGCCGGGCTCGGCGCCGCCACGCTTGTCACTCACGTGCTCGGCGGCCCGCTCGCCTGGGGTCTGTCCCCGTTTGCGGCCTGCGCGGTCTTCCTGTTCGTGGTTGGGCTCGAATTCTGGATTGCGGAGCAGCTCGAGAGCTGATTGCCGACGTCAGGCGCTGACCTCGAGCTCGTCCACGAGCGTCATGAACGCCTTCGCGTAGGGCGAGTGCTCGGTGCGCTTCCGCACCTCGCTCCAGTCGATCTGCTCGCGCACCGCCCGCGCGGTCTCGAGCACGCTCTCGTAGTCGACCTCGTGCTCGCGCATCGCGAGCAGCTTCGTCACGAGCACGTCCTCGGGCCGCAGCACCCGCATGCGCACCGCGTAGACCTCGGTGACCGGCGCGCCGTCGATGAACTCGTCGTCGATCTCGACGCCGCTCGGGTCGAAGATCAGGTCGACGAGCACGTCGCCGTCCCAGGCCTTGTAGAGCCAGTTCTCCGGAGGCTTCTCCGCCCGCAGCCCCGCGTCCGCGAGCGCGTGCAGCGCCGGCTCGGCGTCGGCCGGCTTGAGGAAGAGATCGAGATCGTGGACGGTCTCCGGCCCGCCGTGCGCCCAGATCGCGACGCCGCCGCCGAGGACGAACGGCACGTTCGCATCGCGCAGCACCGCGGAGACGACCTTCAGGCTCTCGAGCAGCCGCTCGAACGTGACCTCGGTCTCGCCCATGGCTGCGGCGTACCCCACAGAGAGCCGGCTCAATCGGTTGAATGCCCGGCATGGCCAGGCCGATCCGGCTTGCCGCGGCGGGCGACGTCCACGCCGAGCAGGCAAACAGCGAGGAGCTGGCGCGAGCGTTCCGCGAGGTCGACGGCGCCGTCGACCTCGTCCTGCTGGCGGGCGACCTGACGACCTACGGCGAGCCCGAGCAGGCGGCGCTCCTGGCCGAGATCTGCCGGCCGCTGCAGGTGCCGGTCTACGCCGTGCTCGGCAACCACGACTGGCACTGCAACCAGGTGCCGGAGATCGTCGCGCTGCTCTCGGGCGCGGGCGTGCGAGTGCTCGATCGCAGCTGGGCGGTCGAGGACGTGGAAGGCGCGTCGGTCGGGATCGTCGGCCTGAAGGGCTTCGTCGGCGGCTTCCCCGACTCGCAGCTACCGGACTTCGGCGAGCCGCTCCTGCGCCAGGTCTACGCGGAGACGACCGCCGAGGTCGAGGCGCTCGAAGCCGGGCTCGCGGCGGTCGAGGGGAGCGACTACCGGATCGTGCTGCTGCACTACGCGCCGACGGAGACGACCCTCGAGGGCGAGCCGCGCGGGATCTGGCCGTTCCTCGGCACCGACCGCCTCGCCGGCCCGATCGCCGAGCACCATCCGGACGTCGTCCTCCACGGCCACACGCACGCCGGCAAGTTCGAGGGCGCGATCGGCGACGTGCCCGTCTTCAACGTCGCGCTCCCCGTCCTCGGCCGCGACTTCTTCGTGTTCGAGCTGGACGGCGCTTCGGTGCGGGCTGCGGCCTAGGGCTAGGTCCCGACGACCTGGACGATCCAGCGGCGGTCGCGCTCGCGGTCGAGCTCGAGGAAGAGCACGCGCTGCCAGGTGCCGAGGCAGAGCTCGCCGTCGCGCACCGGGATCGACTCGCCGGCCGTCCCGAGCAGCATCGCCATGCAGTGCGAGTGGCCGTTGCCGAAGTCCATGTCCTCTTCGCAGATGTTCTCGGTGCGGCGGTCCCAGTCGTCGTGCGCGTAGTAGGTCTCGCTCGGGACGAGCCGCTTGAGCAGGTTGGCGAAGTCGTCCAGGAAGCCGCTCTCGAACTCGTTCACCCGCACGCAGCACGTCGTGTGGGGCGAGTAGACGCACGCGATGCCGTCGACGACGCCGCTCTCCCGGACGGCCTCGCTCACTTCCTCGGTGATGTCGCGGACGGCCAGGCCGCCGCTGGTTCGAAGCTGTCGTTCGTGCTGGAAGACCTTCACCGTTGGCTCACCCTCCTTCGTGGACGGCCGCGGGAGTGCGGGCAGCGCCTATTGTGCGCGATCAGCCCGCGAACGTCGAGTGGAACCATCCTAGGCGCCTGCTCGCAATCCGAACATCCGCACGCGACGTAGCTCCCAGTGACTACCACGATGGGGGAGGTTCGCGATGAACCGTGGCACCTTGGGCCGCGTCCGCATTGCGCAGTGCGCGGCGGTCTTGCTCGGCAGCCTGTTCCTGACGCAGGCGGCGGGAGGGGGGCTGTCGGCGCTGCCCTCGATACCGGCCGGCGGCTGGAAGGTCGTCCCCAGCCCGGCACTCGCCGGCGGTGAGCTGATCGCCGTCTCGGCGCTGAACCAGAACGAGGCCTGGGCAGTGGGCTCGCGCGCTCCCGGCGGCGGCTTCTACCCGTTGGCCGAGCACTGGGACGGAGCTCAGTGGAAGAACGTCGACATCTCGGGCCCGGGGGGCTTCAACCAGCTCCGCGCAGTGGCCGACGTCTCCACCTCGAACGCGTGGGCCGTCGGCGTCACCGGCAGCTGGTCGGCGCTGATCGAGCACTGGAACGGATCGTCGTGGACGCCGGTCTCGAGCCCGGTGTCGGGCGCGCAGACGCCGCTCTACGGCCTCAAGGCCTTCGCGGCCAACGACATCTGGGCTGTCGGCGAGAACGGCAGCAACGGCCTCGCTCTCCACTTCGACGGGACGAGCTGGTCGAACGTGCCGCTCCCCGAGCCGCCGGGTGACTCCCTGACGGTGTTCACGCAGGTCGACGGGACGTCCGCCAGCGACGTCTGGGTCGTGGGCCAGTCCGGCGACGGCCCCGCGCAGCCACTGGTGGAGCACTTCGACGGCTCGACCTGGACGATCGTCCCGAGCCCGCCGAGCGCGGGCGACTACGCATACGTCCGCGGCCTCGACGTCCGTCCCGGCGGCAACCTCTGGCTGGTGGGCGACACGCTCGGGCCGCCGCCGGACTACACGGAGAGCCCGCTCGTCCAGCACCGGGACGCGAACGGGTGGACGACGCTCGACAGCACCGGCAACGCCGAGCCCTGGGGAGTCGCCGCCCTGTCGGACACCGATGCCTGGATCGTGGGCAACAGGTTCGACGGCTCCAGCGACTACGTCGCGACCATCGAGCACTGGAACGGAACCTCGTGGCGCATGGTCCCGATGATCCAGACGCTCGGCGGCGACAGCGCGCTGAACGGCGTCGACGCCCTCCCCGGCGGCACGGTCTGGGCAGTCGGGAGCTACTCGCCCCGCGGCTTCGACCAGCCGCTGATCGAGCTCAACGCCGCGGGCTAGGAAATCGGTTGCGGGCCCGCGCGGCGGTTACGCTTTCGTCGCCAGGCCCGTAGCTCAGCTGGTCAGAGCAGCGGACTGAGCACGGAGGAACCCCTGGTTCCCCCGTGAGCCCCCTCCTCGACTGCGGAGGCGCCCTTCCCTCGGCAGCGGAGCCGGCGATCGGCGGCCTGATCTGTGCGTCTTGGTGTCTGTGTGCCTCCCGCCGGGCGAAGCCCGGCTCCGGCGGCGGTTCGTCGAGACCCGACCAGGTTGGGCGGTACGCTTGGCGCGCCGGGCCCGTAGCTCAGCTGGTCAGAGCAGCGGACTCATAATCCGTTGGTCCCTGGTTCGAATCCAGGCGGGCCCACACCGCATCGCAGTGGCGCCCCGCGCCACTGCTCGCTTCACGGGGGAAACCCGGTTTCCCCCGTGAGCCCCCTCGTCTGTACCACCCGCGGTCGATGAGCCGCTC
>Ga0210142_1000371_pt1 | contig 10123 bp, 10 predicted proteins | sample Goodyear_PhragC__FD_184869 | JGI IMG/M metagenome (GOLD analysis project Ga0210142, IMG submission 184869) | Wetland microbial communities from San Francisco Bay, California, USA, that impact long-term carbon sequestration - Goodyear_PhragC_D2... | ecosystem: Environmental > Aquatic > Marine >...
CTCCTCGGTCGAGATCCGGCCGCCACTGGTCGCCTTCTTCCGGCTCTGGCCGGCGCCGGCGTGGCGCTCGGTGTCGCGGACGGACCATCCCTCGGCGGCCGCCTGCTTGGCGAGCCTGGTCCGCCGGTCCTGGTCTGCGACCTGGAGGATCGCGCGGCCGTGGCCCTCCGTCAGCTCTCCGCGCTCGAGCAGGGAGAGCGCGGGGTCGGGGAGGTCGAGCAGCCGGATCAGGTTCGAGATCGCGGCGCGGCTGCGGCCGACGCGGCGTGCGAGCTCCTCCTTGGAGATGCCGAGGTCGTCGACGAGGGCGGCGCAGGCGCGCGCCTCCTCGACCGGGTTCAGGTCCTCGCGGACCATGTTCTCGATCAGCGCCGCCTGGAGGCGCTCGTCCTCCGGCGAGGTGCGGATCACGGCCGGGACACGGTCGATGCCGGCCTTCTGCGCCGCCCGCCAGCGGCGTTCGCCGGCGACCAGCTCGTAACGGCCGTCGTCGATCGGGCGGACGATCAGCGGCTGCAGCAACCCGACCGAGCCGATCGAGCCGGCCAGGGCGTCCAGGGCGGCGGCATCGAACTTGGCGCGTGGCTGGTCCGGGTTCGGCTCGATCTGGGTGACGTCGAGCTCGCGGAGCTCCGGCCCGCCCGCGGAGCTCTCTGGCAGGATCGCCGCCAGCCCCCTCCCCATCCCGCGCTTGCGCTCAGCCATCCACCGCTCCCAGGGCGAGGACCTCGTCGGCCAGGGCGCGGTAAGCCCTGGAGCCGGTGGACTTCGGGTCGTGCTCCGAGACCGGGATGCCATAGCTCGGCGCCTCGGCCACCCGGACGCTCCGGGGCACGACCGTCTTGAAGACCCTGGCGGGCAGGTGCTCGCGCAGCTCGCGCTCGACGTCCCGGGAGAGCCGGGTGCGGTCGTCGTGCATGGTGATCAGGACCCCGGCCATCTCGAGCGAGGGGTTGAGGTCCCGGCGCACCAGCTTCAGGGTGTCGAGGAACTGGACCAGCCCCTCCAGGGCGAGATACTCGGCCTGGACCGGCACGATCACCTTGTCGGCAGCGACGAGCGCGTTGACGGCGACCGGTCCCAGCGACGGCGGGCAGTCCAGCAGCGTGTACGAGAATCGCGAGCGAACGGGCCCAAGCCCATCACGCAGCCTGGTCTCGTATCCGTCGAAGCGTGGCAGCTCCACCGCCGCCCCCGCCAGGTCCACGTGCGCCGGAACCACCCATAGGTTGTCCGGGCCGGCGGGGCGGGCCGCCTCCGCTACGGAGACCTCCCCGGTGAGGCAATCGTAGGACGAGGGCGACGAGTCCTTGGGCAGGCCAAGCGCAACCGTGGCGTTGCACTGAGCGTCGAGGTCGACGATCAGCGTCTGCTGCCCGTCGTTGGCGACGCAGGCGCCCATGTTGACCGCCGTGGTCGTCTTGCCGACCCCGCCCTTCTGATTTGCGATTGCGTAGACGGTTCCCATTGGAGTTGTTCGGGTTGGAGCTATTCGGATCCGAACGGCCGCTTCGCTGCCATTCCGGGCCGGCGCGGCAATCCGTTCGGAGTCGGTCCATTCTTGCGGAGGAGGTGGATGTGTCTGTCGCGGCTGCCCGGATAGGGCTCCACGGGCCGCACCTCGACCGCTTCCATCGCCACTCGCTCGGCCCCACGGGCGAGCTCCGCCTCCTCGGCCTCGGAGCGAGCTCCCCTCCAGGCCGCCAGCACACCGCCGTCCCGGAGCAGCGGGGAGGCGAGCTCCGCCAGGATGGGGAGAGCTCCCACCGCCCGGGCGGTGACGGCGTCGTAGGCCTCGCGGCCGGGGCCGGACGCCCAGGCCTCCGAGCGCTCGCAGACGACGGTCGCGTTGGCGAGGCCCATGCGCTCGATCGCCCGATGGAGGAACTCGCACTTGCGAGAGGTTGACTCGATCAGGTCGACGCGGGACTCCGGAAGGCAGGCGGCGAGGACGAGCCCCGGGAGGCCGGCGCCGCTGCCGAGGTCCGCGATCCGCCCCGCCGATCGCAGCGGCTCGAGCTCCAGGCCGCTGAGGGAATCGGCGATGTGAACCTCGCGGGCCCTGCGGACGCTCGAGGCCGACACGGGCGCCCGCGGCTCGGCCAGCATCTCCAGCAGCGCCCCCAGGGCCGGTTCGGCGCCGGCCGGGACGGCGTTCAATCCGAGACGAGGGGCGCGACGACCACGGAGCGATTCGGCTCGTCGCCCTCGCTGTAGGTCTCGATCTCCGGGCGGTCGCGCAGGTGCTCGTGGACGACGCGCCGGTCGTTCGAGCTCATCGGGTCCATCTCCACGGCCTGGCCGTGGCGAATCGCGTCCTCCGCGGCCAGATCCGCGCGGCGTCGCAGCGACTCTCCCTGGCGGCGCCGGTAGCCCGCCGCGTCGACCGAGACGCGCTTCCGGTCCTGGCGGCCTCGGAAGGCGGCCTGGTAGGCGATCAGCTGGATCGCGTCGATCGTCTGGCCGTGCCGGCCGATCAGGAGGCCGACCTCCTCGCCCTCTATATCGGCGTGGATCTCCTCATCGCCCTCCTCGACCGCAACGGAGGCCTCGAGGCCGAGCTCCTCGAGAATCCGCTCGAGGAGGACACGCACTCGTTCGACGGGCTGCTCAGGCAGGACGGAAGTCCCGGCATCTGTTCTTCCTTCCATTGCCGCAGTCTTACACGGCTTGATCCGGCCGCGGTGTTTGTGGCGGCCGCGGATGGGGTCGCGGCCACAAGCGGCCGCCCCGCGTAAGTCGCTCCGGGCTTCGCCCTTCGCTCCTAGGTACAGCGGCCTGGTGGCCGCTACTTCCTGCGCTTGCGCTTGCGCGGAGGCGGCGGCGGGGCCTTGGTGGCCCGGACCTCCTCCGGCGTCGGCAACGCCGGCAGCGGCCAGACGATCCTGATCACACCCTGCTGGCCCATCTGCCAGATGCCGCTGGCGATGAAGTAGACCGCGATGCCGGCCGGGGCGTTCGGGATCAGGAAGACGGTGACCAGTGAGAAGGCTCCCGCCATCAGGTAGCGCTGAGAGGCGCCGCCGGTGGTCGGCGAGGGGTTGAAGAAGAGCAGGGCGAAGGTGGAGAGCACCGAGAGCACGATCAGCACCGCGGCTTCCGCACCGGTCGGGTGCGTCGTCAGGTCGGAGACGAACAGCCAGCCCGTGTTGCCGACCTCGGTCTTGAACTCGCTGCTGCGCAGCAGCGCGTAGAGCGCGATGAAGACCGGGAACTGGAAGACCAGCGGCAGGCAGGCCGAGAGCGGATTGACGCCGTGCTCCTGGAAGAGCGCCATCTGCTCACGCTGCTGGCGCTGGCGGTCGTCCTTGTACTTCTCCTGGATCTCCTTCAGATGGGGCTGCAGCGCCTGCATCTCGCGCATCCCGTGCATCGAGCGCAGCGTGAACGGCAGCACGACCAGCCGTGAGAGCCAGGTGATCAGGACGATCCCGAGGCCCCATGCCAAGCCGACGTCGTTGTGCAGCCACTTGAGGACGTCGTTGAAGAGATCGATCAGTGGCTGCAGGATGTGGGCTTCTGGGATCACGATTGAGTTCTACGTCAGATCGGCGCTACTGGTCCACTCGGCCGTTGATCTCGGTCCCGCTCCGAGTGGGTCGGGGTGCCGCGAAAGAGCCGCCGGTCGGAGAGCTCGTCGACCCCTCCATGGCTGAACGGGTTGCAACGAAGCAGTCGCCAGACGGCCAGGATCAACCCGCGGACGGGGCCGAGCTCGCGGATCGCCGCCACGGCGTAGCTGGAGCAGGTCGGGTAGTAGCGGCAGCGGGGGGCGAACGCCGGGGAGATCCAGCGCTGGTAGAGGCGGATCGGCGCGGTCAGGGTGCCGGCGGCCAGCCGTTTCACGACAAACGCTCCTGATCGGGTCCCTCCACCAGCTCGGCGAGTGAGGAGCGGAGGCCCTCCTGGCCTTCCCTCTCGAGCAGCCCCTCCACACCCGGGCGCGCGACGATCACATAGTCGTGTCCTTCGTCGAAGCCCTCGGAGAGCTCCCAGAAGGCCTCCCGCACCGAACGCTTCACCTTGTTCCTCGTCACGGCCTTGCCGATCTTGCGGCCGACCGAGAGACCGAGTCGCGCGTCGTCACTCGAATCGTCATCCCGGCGAGCGAAGGAATAGAGGACCAGAAAGCGGTTTCCCCGCGAGTTGCCCTCCCGGTAGACGCGATCGAAGTCGCCGCTCCGCGAGAGGCGGCGCCGGTGCGCATCGGGGCGGCCCTTGGAGGCCAACGTCTACGACGGGGTGAGCCGCTTGCGGCCCTTCCTGCGCCGGCGGCGCAGGATCGCGCGGCCGGAGCGAGTCGCGCTCCGGGCTCGGAACCCGTGGGTCCGGGCTCGCTTGCGCTTCTTCGGCTGATAGGTCCGCTTCATCAGGAGGGCCCCAACCGGTCGGGTCGAGGGCACGGCAGTATAGGGCGTGACCGCCACCGTCCTCCCCAACCACCGGCCTCCGAAATCCCCTTCCCGGTTTTAGCCGCGTATTGCACGGAGGTCGCCCGCCGGCCCTTTCGAGGCGAGCGGGCCGAGCCTATGATCGCCGCTCTGCTCGGTCCACGTAATCGGGTCGCTCCTGCCGGAGCGTCCTCGTGTCAGAGGAAGGAGAACCAGGTTTCGGGGCAGGTTCGCGATGCTGGTCAGGACCTCGGTGGTCCCTGGCACGAGATCCAGCGTGAGCTGGCCGCCTCCGTGCACGAGGACACCTACCGCCTCTGGTTCTCGCCCCTCTCGCCGGTCTCGCAACGCGGCGCCACCCTCTATCTGACCGGGCCCCGCCGAGTCGTCCGCTGGGTCGGCCGGCGCTACATGGAGCTGCTCCGTGCGGCCGCCCAACGGGCCGTCGACGGAATCAGGGAGGTCGAGCTGGTCGGCGCGGACGACGCCCCCGCGGCGTCCGCGGCCTCCGAGGAGGCCGCCTCGCAGGTCGCCCTCAACCCCGACTACACCTTCGAGCGGTTCGTCATCGGCCCCGGAAACCAGCTGGCCCACGCAGCGGCACTGGCGATCGCGGAGGCCCCCGGCGAGGCCTACAACCCGCTCTTCCTCCACGGCCCTCCGGGGCTCGGCAAGACCCACCTGCTCGGCGCGATCGCCAACTACCTCCACCGCCACAGCCCGCAGCTCGCCGTCCACTACACCACCGCCGAGTCGTTCACCAATGAGTTCGTCTCCTCGCTGCACGGTTCCGGCATCGACGCCTTCAAGGAGCGCTACCGCCGCACCGACGTGCTCCTCATCGACGACGTCCAGTTCCTGCAGGGCAAGGCGCACACCGCCGACGAGTTCTTCCACACCTTCAACGCCCTGTATGAGGGCGGCGCGCAGCTCGTCCTCACCGCCGACCGGGTCCCGGCCGAGCTCTCGGCTCTCGCCGAGCGCCTGCGCGACCGCTTCGAATGGGGCCTCACCGTCCCCGTCGAGCCACCAGATCTCGCCACCCGCCTCGTCTTTCTCGGCACCCTCGCTCGAGAGCAGACCGAGCAGCTGCCGGCCGACGCCCTCCGCGCCCTCGCCTCCAAGGCCTCCGCGAACCTCCGCGTCCTCAAGGGGGCCCTAACCCGTGTCGTCGCTCTGTCGTCCCTGACCGCGTCCGACGTCACGCCCGCATCCATCCAAAGCGCCCTCGGCGCCACCGAGATCACCGCGCCTCCACCCGACCACCCCGACCCTCGCGAGGTCCAGGAGGCGGTCGCCGCCCGTCTCGGCCTCAGCGTCGACACCATCCTCTCCCCCACCCGAACCGCGCCCGTCGCCAAGGCCCGCCAGCTCGCGATGTACCTCACTCGCGAGCTCACCGACCTCTCACTCCCCGCCATCGCGGAAGCGTTCAACCGGCGCGATCACACCACCGTCCTGCACGCCATCCGCAGGGTCGAGAGCCGCGCCCTCGAGGACGCGAGCCTCTCCCGCGCCCTCGAGGAGCTCACCTCGCAGCTTCAATCCGCGGGCGCAATCGATCGTGACCGAACGGATTGACAGAATCGTCAGAGGAGGCTCTCCACATATCCACCTCATCCACAACCCTTACTACTACTAGGAATGCCGAAGACCAACAGGCCATGAAGATCAACACCACAAGGCAATCGCTTCTCGACGCTCTGCTCGTCGTCTCTCGCGCCGTCTCCGCCCGTGCCGCACTGCAGGCGCTCTCCGGGATCCTGATCACCATCGACGGGGAAGCCCGCATGCGCGCCACCGACATGGAGCTGGGACTCGAGGTCGGGCTCGACGGCGAGATCGAGGGATCGGGCTCGGTGGTGCTCCCGGGGCGGCTCCTCGTCGAGGTGGCCCGCTCGCTCCCCGACGGCCAGGTGACGCTCGCCCTGCGGGAGGCCGAGCGGGACATCGAGCTCAGCGCGGGTTCCTCACGCTTCCACCTGCGCACGCTCCCCGCCGATGACTTCCCCCGTTTCCCCGAGACGGACGGCGACCCGGTGGAGCTGCCGGCAGCGCCGCTGCGGGATACGATCAACCGCGTTGCCCGCGCCGCCTCTCGGGACGAGGCGAGGCCGGTCCTGACCGGCGTGCTGGTCACGGTCGAGGGCGACGAGATGACGATGGTCGCAACGGACTCGTACCGGCTCGCCGTGAAGACGACGAAGCTCGAGATGTCGGTGCCCGAGCGGCTCGAGGCCAATGTCCCGGCTCGCGCGCTGCGGGAGCTGGCGCGGCTGATCGAGGCCGGCGGAGAGGAAACGCTGAGCGTCTGGCTGACGCGAAACCAGGCGATCTTCAAGGTCGGCCCGACGTCGCTGAGCTCGAGATTGATCGATGGTCAGTTCCCGAACCATTCGCAGCTCCTGCCCGAGTCCTACGAGCACGAGGTCAAGCTGCCGCGTACTGACCTGCTGGAGGTGACCCGCCGGGTCTCCCAGCTGGCGCAGCGGAACGCGGCGCTGCGGCTCTCCTTCTCGGAGGGCGAGCTGGTGGTCTCGGCCGAGACGCCCGATCTGGGCGACGCCCGCGAGGCGCTCCCGGCTCCGTATTCGGGCGAGCTGCTCGAGATCGGCTTCAACCCGGAGTTCGTCCGGGACGGCCTGGAGAGCATCGAGTCCGACGAGATCGTGCTGAAGCTGATCTCGCCACTGCGGCCGGGCCTGCTCGAGCCGGCGGCGGAGGATGAGTTCCGCTACCTGGTGATGCCCATTCGCCTGAACGTGTGAGGCGATGGTCGTCGGCGCAGTCGAGTGCCGCGGGTTCCGCAACCTCGTAGGGGCGCGTACCGAAATAGCCGCCGGCGTCATCGTCGTCCACGGGCCGAACGGCGCCGGCAAGACGAATCTGCTCGAGGCCATCTACTTCGGCCTGACCGGCCGCTCGTTTCGGACCGGAAACGATCGAGACCTGATCCGCCACGGGGAGGAAGGTGCCCGGGTGGAGCTCGAGCTTTCGGATGGCGGATCCCTCTTGGCCGCGCTCGATCGCTCGGGTGAGCGCAGGCACCTGGTATCCGGCAGGCCTATCTCGGGCGAACCAGGCGAGCGCCCCCTGGTGAGCGTCTTCCATCCCGACCGGCTGCAGCTCGTCAAGGGTGCTCCCGCGCACCGCCGGGCGCACCTCGACCGGCTCTGCGGAGCGATCTGGCCGGCCCGTGCGGACCTGCGCCGCCGCTTCGGTAGGACGCTCGCGCAGCGCAACGCGCTCGTGGCGAGGATTCGCGCGGGCCTCGGCAGCGTCGATTCGCTGCCCTCCTGGGATGAGCGCCTCGCCGCCGAGGCTGCTCCGCTGATCGCGGCGCGTGCCGAGGCGGTCGCAGCCCTGACGGCACCCTTCTCGGGGCTCGCGGGGAAGCTCGGGCTGCCCGAGGCCGAGATCTCCTACCGCCCTCGCGCCTCCGCCGGCGGGGAGGAGCTGGCCGCGGAGCTCGCCAGGCGCCGCGAGCAGGACCTCGGTCGCGCCTACACCTCCTACGGGCCGCAGCTCGACGAGGTGGAGGTCCGCCTGGGGGACAAGCAGCTGCGGCGCTTCGCCTCCCAGGGACAGCAGCGCCTCGCACTGCTTGCACTTCTCTTCGCCGAGCGAGCGGCCCTGCTGGAGGCCGGACGCGCCGCGCCGCTGATGCTCCTCGACGACGTGATGAGCGAGCTCGACTCCGCTCATCGCGAGCTGCTCGTCTCCCTGCTCGAGGTCGAGGGCCAGTCGGTGATCAGCGCAACGGAAACGGCCCATGTTCCCTCGGCGAGCGCTCTTCGCATCGAGGTCAGCGACGGCGCCCTGTCGGCGAAGCCGGCGCTGAGGGCGGCGTGATGGGCCGGCGGGCACCCCGGCCGATCGGCGCGGCGCTCGAGACGGTGATGTCGGGGGCCGAGCCGGCGACGCTGCTGGCGGCCGTGCAGAGCGCCTGGCCCGGCGCGGTGGGGGAGGCCGTAGCCCGAGAGGCGGCGCCGGTCTCCGAGCGCGCCGGGGTAGTCACCGTCGCCTGCCGGTCGGCAACCTGGGCGCAGGAACTGGATCTTCTGGGCGCTCAGATTCTCGACCAGGTGAGGCAGAATCTCCCCGATTGGGCCACTTTGGAGGCTATTCGCTTCACCGCCTCCGGAGATCCGGGCTAAGTTTGCGTTTATACGTGCTTTGCAGGCCTTTTGTGCGCCTTTCCCGCAATTTCCGAGGCATGCGGCTGGTAAACTATGTCTACTTGTGTGAAGCCTCGACCCTCCTGTCCGCGAGGACGTTCCGAGCCGGGTCACGAAGGCCGAGGCGTCCCCTGATGGAACCGAAAGGAAGCTGAGTGGCGAAGACCTCCCAGCGCGGAGGAGCGAGCAAGAAGGGCTCCTCCCGCACGAATGGTGCCCCCAAGCGCACCGCAACCAAGACCAAGTCCACAGCGAAGGGCTCGTCCTACGGCGCCAAGGACATCACCGTCCTCGAGGGCCTCGAGGCGGTTCGTAAGCGCCCCGGCATGTACATCGGCTCGACCGGCCCACGCGGGTTGCACCATCTCGTCTACGAGGTTGTGGACAACTCCGTCGACGAGGCCATCGCCGGCCATGCCAAGAGGGTGACGGTCACCCTGCATCCCGACAACAGCTGCACCGTCGTCGACGACGGGCGCGGCATCCCCGTCGGCAAGATGAAGAAGGCCAAGAACAAGCCGGCCGCCGAGGTCGTGCTGACGACGCTGCACGCCGGCGGCAAGTTCGGCGACGGCGGGGGATACAAGGTCTCCGGCGGCCTGCACGGTGTCGGCATCTCGGTCGTCAACGCCCTCTCCGAGAGGCTCGAGCTCGAGATCTGGACGGAGGGCGCCGTCTGGACCCAGTCCTACTCGCGCGGCAAGCCCGTGACCAAGTTCAAGAAGGGCAGGGCGGTGAAGGGCACGGGGACCACGATCACCTTCGTCCCGGACACCGAGATCTTCGAGGACATCGAGTTCGACTTCGACATCCTCTCCGAGCGCCTGCGCGAGACGGCGTTTCTCACCCGCGGCCTCAAGGTCGAGCTGATCGACGAGCGGGGTGAGGGCCGCAAGGTCGAGTTCCTCTACAAGGGCGGTATCGCGGACTTCGTCAAGCACCTGAACGAGTCCAAGGACCCGCTCCACCGCAAGATCATCTACTTCGAGGGCGAGACCAAGGACGGTCAGGTCGAGGTGGCGCTGCAGTGGAACTCCTCCTACCAGGAGTCCACCTTCAGCTTCGCCAACAACATCAACACGCATGAGGGCGGCACCCACCTCTCCGGCTTCCGGTCGGCCCTGACCAGGACGCTCAACGCGATCGCCCGCAAGCGCAACCTGATCAAGGAGAAGGACGAGAACCTCTCCGGCGAGGACGTGCGCGAGGGGCTGACAGCCGTGGTCTCGGTGAAGCTCGCCGATCCTCAGTTCGAGGGACAAACGAAGGGCAAGCTCGGCAATCCGCCGATCGAAGGCCTGGTCAAGGAGGTCGTCAACCGGCAGCTCGGCGACTTCCTCGAGGAGCACCCGGCCGACGCGCGCCGGATCCTCACCAAGGCGGTCGACGCCGCCCGGGCCCGCGACGCGGCCCGGAAGGCTCGCGATCTGACCCGGCGGAAGTCCGCGCTGGAGAACTCGATGCTGCCCGGCAAGCTGGCCGACTGCTCGGTCAAGGACCCCTCGCTCGCGGAGCTCTTCATCGTCGAGGGCGACTCGGCCGGCGGCTCCGCGA
>Ga0210142_1000372_pt1 | contig 10119 bp, 10 predicted proteins | sample Goodyear_PhragC__FD_184869 | JGI IMG/M metagenome (GOLD analysis project Ga0210142, IMG submission 184869) | Wetland microbial communities from San Francisco Bay, California, USA, that impact long-term carbon sequestration - Goodyear_PhragC_D2... | ecosystem: Environmental > Aquatic > Marine >...
GAGCGACACGCGCGAGCTCATCTTCGAGGACGCGGTGGTGCCCAAGGAGAACGTGCTCGGCCAGCTGGGCTTTGGGTTCATCAACTTTCTCAAGACGCTCGATGGGGGGCGCATCGGGATCGCGGCGCTCTCGCTCGGCATCGCGGAGGGCGCCTACGAGGAGGCGCTCCGCTACGCCGGCGTCCGGAAGCAGTTCGGCCGCCTCATCGGCAGCTTCCAGGGCATCAATTTCCAGCTGGCCGATATGGCCATGGAGATCGAGGCCGGCACCCACCTCCTGTATCACGCCGCCTGGCTCAAGCAGAACGGCAAGCCGTTCAAGAAGGAGGCGGCCATGGCCAAGCTCTTCTGTTCCGAGCTGGCCATGCGGAACACCACCAAGGCGGTCCAGATCTTCGGCGGATACGGTTACACCACCGACTATCCGGTCGAGCGGATGATGCGGGACGCCAAGGTCTGCGAGATCGGGGAGGGGACGAGCGAGATCCAGCGGCTGGTCATCGCCCGGCAGATCCTCGGCCAGGTGGTGGATTGAGTTGCCCTAAGCTTCGACGCGACATATAATTGGCGCGAGTGCTGACGCGCCGTCTCGCGGGCCCGGCTGTTTCCGGGCGCGCCCCCGGGTCGGCGCGTTGCTGCAAGACCGAAGTCCATTCCCAGGCATGCCGCGGCAAGCGGTTTCGGGAGCGCATTCACGGCGCCCTCCGTGGCTGAGGTCATCACTTGAAGCGCGAGATCCTGATCAACGGAAGCCAGCGGGAAACCCGCGTGGCGATCCTCGAAGACGACCGCCTCGTCGAGCTTCTCGTCGACCGCCCCGACCATCGCCGCACGGTCGGCGACATCTACCTCGGACGGGTCGAGGCGGTGTTGCCCGGCATTCAGGCGGCGTTCGTCGACATCGGCCTCGAGAAGAGCGCCTTCCTGCACGCCTCCGACCTGCTCGAGCCCGATGAGGACGAGGATCCCGGCGAGGACGCCGAGGCCGACGATGAAGCCGAGGCCGATCCTCCCTCGGCCGAGGCAACCGAGGCGGCGCCGGCCGAAGAGGGACAGGGTGAGCGCAAGAGCGGGTGGCGGGGGCGTGACCGGCGGCGCCGCGGGCGGCCCATTGGCGGCCCGGCGGCCACCGAGCGCGCCCCCAACGCGGGCGAGGCTCGCCAGCGAGAGATCTCCCCGCGACGTGCCGTCCCGAACATTCAGGACATCCTCAAGAAGGGCCAGACCCTCCCCGTCCAGGTCACCAAGGAGCCCATCAGCACCAAGGGCTGCCGGGTCACCGCCCAGATCTCCCTCCCGGGCCGCTTCCTGGTCTATATGCCCTACGCCTCGAAGGTGGGGGTCAGCCGGAAGATCGAAAGCCGCGAGCAGCGGTCCAAGCTGCGCGAGATGGTCACCAAGATCCTGCCCAAGGACTCGGGCGGCGTCATCGTGCGCACGGTGGCCGAAGGCGTCACCGAGGAGCACTTCCAGCGGGAGATCGACTCCCTCCTCGCGCTCTGGCGGAAGATCAACCGGAAGAAGACCTTCGTCCGGCGCGCGCCGGCGCTGCTGCAGCGCGAGACCAGCCTGACGCGGGGCATCATTCGCGACCTGTTCAGCGCCAAGGTGGACGCGCTCCACGTCGACTCGCGCGAGCTCTACAACGAGATCGAGCAGTACCTCAGCCAGATCGATCCCGAGCTCATCGGCCGCGTGCACATGTACACCGAGCCCACCCCGCTGTTCGACAAGTTCGACATCGAGTCCGAGATCCGGGAGTTGTTCAAGGCCCGGGTGGAGCTGCCCACGGGAGGCTCGCTGATCGTCCAGCCGACCGAGGCGCTCGTCAGCATCGACGTCAACACCGGCCGTTACACCGGGAAGAAGGATCCGGAGAAGACCATCCTCCGCACCAACCTGGAGGCCGCGCGCGAGATCGCCCGGCAGATCCGGTTGCGCGACATCGGCGGCATCATCGTGTGCGACTTCATCGACATGGAGACCCGCTCCAACCGCGACAAGGTGCTCCAGGAGCTGCGCACCCATCTCGGCCGCGACCGGGCCCGGACCAAGGCCCTCGCCGTCTCCGAGCTCGGCCTGGTGGAGATGACCCGGCAGCGGGTACGACCGTCACTGTGGCACTCGATGACGACCGACTGTCCCACCTGCGGGGCGACCGGTCGCGTCTTCACCCCCGAGGTGGTGGCGCGGCGGCTGGAGCGGGCCCTCAAGCGGGCAGGCCACGAGCACCGGGAACGGCAGCTGACCGTCCGGCTTCATCCGGAGGTGGCGCTCTACCTACTTGAGGAAGAGCCCAAGCTTCTGCAGACCCTCTCCAAACTGACCAGCCTGGACCTCGAGCTCCGCGACGACCCCATGATGCGACTCGACGAATTCCGCCTGATGAGCCGGCCGGCGGGCAGGGACGTGACGGAGCTGTACGCGGTGGCGTGAGGACGGACCGACCGTCCGACCGCCCCTTGCCTCAACCACAACTGCAGCCTATGTTTACAGGCTAACATCGTGGCTAACCTAGGACACAGGCACCCCATGTACGCGATTTTCCGGGCCTTGGGCAAGCAGTTCCGGGCCGAGAAGGGCAAGACCCTCCGCCTTCCCCTCATGCACGCCGAGGCGGGCGCCAAGGTCACCTTCGACGAGGTGCTGCTCTCCTCGGACGGAGAGACCATCCGCGCCGGCACGCCGCTCGTGGCCGGCGCCAGCGTCGAGGCAGAGGTCGTGGGCGTGGGCAAGGAGCCCAAGATCTACGTGTTCAAGTTCAAGCGGCGGAAGAACTACCGCCGCAAGACCGGGCATCGGCAGAAGTTCACCGAAGTCCGCATCACCGACGTCAAGCTCGGCTGAGGCGCACATGGCACACAAGAAGGGCGTAGGCTCCAGCCGGAACGGCCGGACCAGCAACCCCCAGTATCTCGGCATCAAGCGGTACGGTGGCGAGCAGGTGGTGGCGGGGAACATCCTGGTGCGGCAGCGCGGCACCAGGTTCCACGCCGGCAAGAACGTTCGGCGAGCCAACGACGACACGCTGTTCGCGCTCGTCGACGGCGTCGTGAAGTTCGAGTTCAAGGACAAAGACCGGCAGAAGGTGTCGGTGTACCCGGTCGTCGAGCTCGCGGCGGGCTGATCCGCTCGAAGCTTTGGTGCGCGGGGCGTGGCGAGAGCCACGCCCCGCTTTTTTGCGTGTATGATTCACAGAGGTCCGGCCTCTTCGCCGGGCGGTTCCACGACTCTCCGGAGGACCCGATGTCCAATTCCACGCTGTTCGACCGCCTCAACCACGAGCTCGAGGCGATTGGCAAGAAGGCGCAGGCCGCCCTCGACGAGGGCAAGCTGCAGATCGAGCTCATGCGCGCGCGCAAGCGGCGCGACAATGCCGCCCGGGATCTCGGCCTGCTGGTCTATCGCCGGGAGCGCGGTGGCGAGGTGGAGCCGCGCCGGATCGACGCGTTGTTCGTCCGCCTGGATGATCTCGTGGCCGAGGTGACCCGGCTGGAGGGGCTGGTGGATGCACGGCGCAAGCCGGAGCCGGCGGCGAGCCCGGCGGCCACCCAGCCGCCAGCCAGCACGGTGGCGAGCTAGTCGCCGGCGAGATCCGCCTCGGACGAGGGTTGCAAATCGACGTTGGCACCTCGCGCGGCCGATCCGCCGCGGAAGTCGATCTGGCGACCCTCGGGATTGCCCCTATATTGGCCAGGAACTCGATAAAAACGGCAAGCTCGGATTTTCGGGGAGTCATCTCGCAACTGGCCAGGCTATCGGCGCCTGGTGGAGTCGGGCGATCATGGTGGAGCTGCTCGAACGGCTCAGCGGCGCGCTCGCCGCCCGCTACAGGATCCAGCGGGAACTGGGGCAGGGCGGGATGGCGAGAGTCTTCCTGGCCCACGATCTCAAGTACGAGCGCGCAGTGGCCGTGAAGGTGCTTCGCCCCGAGCTGGCCGCGGAGGTCGGACCAGCGCGGTTCCTGCGTGAGATTCAAATCGCCGCCCGGCTCCACCATCCCCATATCCTGCCGCTGTACGATTCGGACCAGACCGATGGGCTGGTCTACTACGTCATGCCCTACATCGAGGGCGAGACCCTGCGCCACCGCCTCACCCGGGAACGCCAGCTCCCCGTTGGCGACGCCCTCCGGATCGCGCGCGAGGTGGCCGACGCCCTCAGCTACGCGCACAGCTGCAACGTGGTGCATCGGGATATCAAGCCGGCCAACATCCTGCTGGATGCGGGGCACGCGCTCGTGGCGGATTTCGGCATCGCGCGCGCCATGGGCGCCGGAGAGTCTTCGACCGGGCACATCGTCGGCACGCCCACGTACATGAGCCCGGAACAAGTCGAAGGGCTCGAGCACCTCGACGGCCGCAGCGACATCTACAGCCTGGGCGGTGTCCTCTTCGAAATGCTGGTGGGGGAGCCACCCTTCCGGGGGTCGACGGTGATGGCCGTCATCGCCAACCGGTTGAGCGGCCCCGCTCCGTCACCGCGCGCATTTCGCGAGCTGGTGCCCGAAGCGGTCGACGCGGCAGTGAGAAAGGCGATGGCCACCCTGCCGGCCGATCGTTACACCTCCGCGGCCCAGTTCGCCGAAGCGCTGGGCACGCCGGCGACCGTCGACATCGCGGTGGGGGCGGCCCAGGCAATGGTCAAGGAGGTCGTCGCCGCGAAGTCGGTGGCGGTCCTCCCGTTCGAGAACATGAGCACCGATCCCGAGAACGAGTACTTCAGCGACGGGATCACCGACGACATCATCGCGCAGCTCTCCAAGATCAGCGCGCTCAAGGTGATCTCCCGGACGTCCTCCATGCAGTACAAGAAGACGACCAAGAAGATCACCTCGATCGCGCAGGAGCTGGGCGTGGGGGCCATCCTGGAAGGCAGCGTGCGGAAGGCCGGTCAGCGGGTGCGGATCGTGGTGCACCTGGTCGAGCCGGGATCCGAGAAGCACCTGTGGGGCGACACCTTCGATCGCCAGCTGACCGACATCTTCGAGGTGCAGAGCGAGGTGGCGCAGCAGATTACCGGCGCGCTGTCCCTGGCCCTGTCCCCCGAGGAGAAGCAGCGGGTCGAGAAGAAGGCCACCAGCGACGCCGATGCCTACAACCTGTATCTCCTCGGCCTCTTTCACGCCAACAAATGGGCCGAAGCGGACGTCCTGAAGGCCATCGAGTGCTTCCAGGGCGCCATCGCCAAGGATCCCGGATACGCCGTCGCCTACGCCGGCCTGGCCGATGCCTACGAGCTGCTGAGCATCGGGTTCAGCTCCAAGCCGCCGGCGGTGTACCTCGCGCAGGCGAAGGCCATGGCGTTGAAGGCGCTCGAGATGGATGACAGCCTCGCGGAGGCCCACACGTCCCTGGCCTACGCCCGTTGGCTCGGCGATCTGGACTGGCCGGGCGCGGAGCGGGAGTTCAAGCGCGCCATCGAGCTCAAGACGAGTTACGTCATGGCCCACGAGTGGTACGCCGAGTATCTGGCGGCACTTGGCCGGCACGACGAGGCGCTCACCGAGATCAAGCGGGCCCAGCAGCTCGACCCGCTCTCGGTTCCCGTGAGTCGGGCCGTGGGATGGGTACTCTATTTCGCCCGCCGCTACGACCAGGCGATCGACGAGCTGCAGAAGACCCTGGCGATGAACCCGGACTTCCTGGGCGCCCGCATGGTGCTCTGGTGGGTCTACATCGCGAAGGGCGCCTACCAGGAGGCGATTGCGGATATCCGAAGAGAGTCCGAGCGCCCCGGGTTGCGCACCGTCAAGAAGCTGATGTTGGCCTACGCCTGCGCTGCCGCGGGCGAGAAGGAAGAGGCCAACGGCATCCTGTGGGAGATCGAAGCCAAGCTGGCCTCCGAGGACCGGCTGGCCCTGCTGTCGGCGCTGGTGTTCACGGCTCTGGACATCAAGGATCGGGCGTTCCAGCAGCTCCACCGGGCCTACGAGATTCGCGAGCCCGGCCTGTTGTTCCTGAAGGTCGCCCCCTGGCTCGATCCGTTGCGGTCGGACCCGCGGTACGGCGCGTTGGTAGAGAAGCTGGGTCTCGGGTGAGACGGAGGCATCCGGCGCCCGAATGATGATCGAAACCACCAGGGACGGTGGCTCCGCGGTCCTGCGGATCGCGGGTCGATTGGACCGGGAGGGTGCCGAACATCTGTCCCAGAGTCTGGAGGAGCTGCTCCGGGACGGCGTACGCTCGCTGGCCATCGACCTCTCCTCGGTCACCTACATCAGCTCGGCCGCCACCACCGTCCTGTCCCGCTGGCGCCAGGAGCTCGCCGTCCTGCGAGGCGAGGTGCAGCTGACGTCCGTGCCGCCCGCGGTCCGCGAGTCGCTGGCCATCCTGGGGTGGGATGCCGGCGTCGAGATCGACGCCGGGCCGGGCCCCGCATCGATGGACCTCCGACTCTCCTCCTGGCAAATCCCGGCCACCATCGCGAGGAGCGGCGAGTACCAGATGTCCGCCTGCGTGCCGAACGGCACGCTGCGCTGCCAGCTGCGAGGCCAGCCGGATTGGGTGAGGCACGTTCCCCTCGGGCCGGACGACTGTGACGTCGTGGCCCTCCCCGCCAACGCGTTCGGCCTCGGCCTGGGTGCGATCGGCGGGGCCTATGACGACTGCCGCGACGGCCTCGGGGAGCTGCTCGCGGTCGCGGGGTGCGTCGCCCACTTCCCGAATGATGGCGCCCGGATGGCGGACTATCTCGTCGGGGACGGGGCGATCGCGCCACGCGCCGTGCTCGCGTCGGGCCTGACCTGCGAGGGGGCCTTCTCGAACCTGGTCAGATTCAGCCCCAAGGCCGACGTAGACGCGGTGCCGCTGTCCGAGGTGGCGGGTGTCTGCCTCGACACCGTGGGCGCCGCCACCGCGGGAGTGGTCATTGCCGCCGAGACGCTGGGTCTCTCCGGCGCGAGGATTCGGCGGTCGCCGGCCGCGGCGGACGCACCGCCACTGCAATTCGAGACCTCGGCCCTGCGCGACTGGCTCTCCTTCACGCCGGAGCGTGCGTCCTCGCTGACCACGATGCTGGCGGCGGGGGTGGTCGCCCGCGCCCCCGAAGGCCCGCTCGCCGCCCATCTCCGTCCACTCGGCTCGACCGGTAACCTGTACGGCCATTTCCACGCCGCGGTGTTCTCCTATCGCCCCTTGCCGCAGCGCACGGTGGAGCTCGGCGTGCTGGCGAGAGGGCTGTTCAAGGACCATCAGCTCCGCGACGTCCTGCACCTGGTCTGGGACGACCGGGGCGAGGATGGCGTGGCCGAGAGCATGCTCGTCCGCGGCGTCGGCTGGGTCGCGCCCATCACTCTGGTCTCCTGAGCACTCGTGACCCCCGTGCGGGAGCTGCTGGCCGAAGCCCTGGGCGATCGCTACGCGCTCGAGCAGGAGCTCGGGCGCGGCGGCATGGCGACCGTGTATCTCGCCCGAGAGGCGCGCGGCCAGCGAGCGGTGGCCGTCAAGGTCATGCATCCGGGACTGGTCGCCGACATCGGCGCGGAGCGATTTCTCCGCGAGATGGAGATCGCGGCCTCCCTGGCCCATCCGCTCATCGTGCCGCTCTCCGAGTCGGGCCATGCGGGCGGCGTACCCTATTACATCATGCCCTACGTCGAGGGGGAGTCGCTCTACTCGCGGCTCCAGCGGGAGCGGCAACTACCGCTCGAGGCGGCGCTGCAGATCACGCACGACGTGGCCGCCGCGCTCGGGTACGCCCACGGGCGCGGGGTACTGCATCGCGATGTGAAGCCGGAGAACATTCTGCTGGCCGGCGGCCGGGCCCTGGTGGCCGACTTCGGACTGGCCCGGGCCATCGGCGCGGCGGACTACCGCAGGCTCACGGAGACCGGCGTGATCGTCGGCACGGTGTTCTACATGAGTCCGGAGCAGCTGCGTGAGGACCGCGGCCTCGACCAGCGGGCGGATATCTACAGCCTGGGATGCATTCTGTTCGAGATGTTGATGGGCGGACCGCCGTTTACCGGCCGGTCCCTGACGGAAGTCGCCACCCGGATTCTCCGCGCGCCCGTGCCCTCCGTGTCCCAGGCTCGGGCGGGAGTGCCGGGGTCGGTGGATGCGGCCCTCGTCCGGGCGCTTGCCAAGTCGGCGGCCGGGCGGTTCGCGACCATGCAGGAATTCGCCGCCGCGCTCCCCCCTCCGGCGGTGACGTGACCGGGTATCTTGGTCAGGCGGGAGTGGGGGACCGGTCCCGGGCTGCCAGCGCCACCCGAATCCGATCCGGATAGTTTCCGCAGAGCCCGTCCACCCCCAAGCGAAGCAGGCGATCGACCTCACCGATCTCGTTCACGGTCCAGGCCACGATCTCCGCGCCGGCATCGTGCACCCGCTGGACGAGCGCCTGGTCGACCAGCGGTGCTTCCTGCCAGAGTGTCGTGGCGCCAACTGCCTGCAGCGCCGCCACCGGGTCGTCCAGATAGGCCGTGAGCAGGATGCCGCGCTTGAGCCCGGGACACGCCGCGCCCAGACGGCGGACGATGCGGTGGTCGAAGCTGTGCACGGCGTAGCGCTCGGGGGCCGGCCCGCCCGCGAGGATCGCGAGCAGTCCGTGATCGTGCTCCGCAGGCAAGGTCTTCACCTCCACCCACACCGTCATGTCGCCCACCAGATCCAGCACCTCCTCGAGCAGGGGCAGGATCTCCCCGTTCCCGATGCGGAGCTGTCGCGCCTGGGCGCGTGTGAGCTCCGAAATGGGACCGAATCCCGGCACTTCGGCGTCGTGGTGCACCACCAGGACGCCGTCGCTGGTCGCGTGGATGTCGAGCTCGATGGCATCCGCGTCCAGCATCAGCGCTCGGCGGAACGCCGCGCGGGAGTTCTCGTACTCGTATCCTGAGGCGCCGCGATGGGCGATGACGGTGGGGCGTTGCATGGCCTCTAAGGTAGTCCCGCTTAACGGACCCGTCCAACTGTCGTCCATCGTGGCTGGATGACCGCGCGTCAGACCCCCGACCTTCCCACCGATGTGGCCCTGGTGGCCGCGTACCGGAACGGCGATCAGCGGGCGGCCACCGAGCTGGTGGGCCGCCACGCCGGGCCGGTCGGCCGGTTTCTGTACGCCAGCGGGGCCTCCCCGAGCGACGTGGACGACCTGGTGCAGGACACGTTCTTCCGGGCGTTCCGGGGGCTCGATCGCTGGCGGGGCGAGGCCTCGTTCCGGAGCTGGCTCTTCACCATCGGCGGCAACCTGCTGCGGGACGAATTCCGCAAGCGAAAGGGGTGCCAGATGCTCTCGCTCGACGACCGGGATCTGCCCGACACCGCCGATCCCCACGCGGAGCTGGCCGCGGCCGAAGCCGAGCGGCGGGTCCGGGACGGAGTGGCGACCCTGCCGCGACTGCAGCGCGAGGTGTTTCTCCGCCGCGCGCAGCAGGGGGACGACTACGAGGAGATCGCGGCGGCGCTCGGCACGACTCCCGGCGCCGCCCGGGTGCACTACCATCACGCCGTGAAACGCCTGAAGGAGCTGTTGCGATGACCAGCTGCACGCAGCTGTCGGACCGGATGCCCGACGTGGCGCACGGAGCGTCGCGGTGGACGGAGACGGAGGAGCGCCACCTCGCGGCGTGCGCCGACTGCCGCGCGGAATGGGAGCTCGTCACGGCCGCGTGCCGCCTGGGTGCGCCGTTCCGGCCGCCGGCCGATCCCGCCCTGATGGCGAGCCTCGTGCTCGAGCGGCTGGCGCACGAGCGCCGGCGGGCCCGCTTCCGGGTCCGTCTCTGGCCGGCGGCGGGACTCGCGGCCGCGGCGGCCGTCATTCTGGCGGTGTGGACCGGGGTCGGGGTTCGTCCGGGGGGCGACGGGGCACGCGGCACGGCTCCACGGGTGGCCACGGCCCCGCCCGACGCCCCACGCGCCGAGCTTCCCCTGCCGGAGCTCGATGACCTGCCGGCGGAAGCGCTCGATTCCATACTCCAGGCGCTGGACTCGCCGGGGGCGCGCGCCGATACGTACGAGCTGCCGGGGCTCGGCGACCCCGGCGACCGCGAGCTCGAGCGGGCGCTCACCGGACTGGAGGGATGATGCGACGGTCGATGATCGGCGTTCTGACCCTGCTGATGGCCCTCGCGGCCACCCCGCTCCACTCGCAGGAGCCCGGTGTGGCGCGGCCCCGCGT
>Ga0210142_1000373_pt1 | contig 10117 bp, 9 predicted proteins | sample Goodyear_PhragC__FD_184869 | JGI IMG/M metagenome (GOLD analysis project Ga0210142, IMG submission 184869) | Wetland microbial communities from San Francisco Bay, California, USA, that impact long-term carbon sequestration - Goodyear_PhragC_D2... | ecosystem: Environmental > Aquatic > Marine >...
CGTCGGCGGCAGTGTTCGGACGAGTCCCGACCGGCGGACCCAAGAGCTTCGCGCCCTTCACGGGCGCGGCGGTCACGGCTGGTCCCGCTCTGGCCGGCATGGCCGGCGGCACGCTGGTGCTGTTCACGCAGACGATCTCCGACGCCAACGCCCTGGGCGCCCGGAGCGACGACTTGCAGGTGAGGATCGACCTGACCGGCGCGCCGGAGCTGCCGGCCGGGAGTTACACGGGGACCCTCAACCTGCTGGTGATCACGCAATGAGGCACTATGCGCGCGTCCCAGATCGGCAACACTCTTCTCCGGCGGTCGGTCCGCCGCGCTAGCCTCGCAGTCGGCGCCTTCGCCTGCCTTGCCGCACCACGCGCGCTCGACGCGCAGACCGTCAGCCCTCCCATCGCCGAATACCAGGAACGCGCCCGCTCGAGCTTCCAGCTCATCAACTCCAGCGTCTTCCCGCTGAGCGTCGTGCTCGAGGTGCGCGGGTTCACCGTGACGGAACAGGGCGAAGTGCAGGAAGCTCCACTCGACACCGCCAAGGTGCGCGTGAAGCTGTCAGCGATGAGCTTCCGCATCCCACCGCGCCAGACCTACACCGTGTTCTACGAGGCGACGGCCGACAGCGTTCCCGCCTGGTTCAACATCGTGAGCGCCATGACCGGCGCCAAGACCGAGAGCGGCCTCAACGTGCGGATCCTGCTGCCGCACGTGGTATACCTCAACCAGAAGGCGCCGCTCAAGCAGGAGCAGGTGCTCCTGCGGGCGGTCGAGGTCGACACGGCGACCGGCAAGCTCCGGGTGCAACTCGAGAACCTCGGCCCCAACCTCGGGCGCGTGCAGCAGGTGACGGCAGTCGCCGGGAAGACCACCAGCCCGCCGGGCGCGGGATTCCCCCTGTTCCCGCACATGCTGCGCTGGACCGAGGTGGATTGGCCCGACCGCGTCGCCCCGGAACGGGTGACGGTGCGCTTCACGCGCTTCACCATGGACACGGTGCTGGCCGCGCCGGCGTCACCCTAGACAGTGGCCGTCCGGATGCGCTCCACCCTCGCCTGCGCCGCCGCGATTGTCGCGGCGGCGCTCGGCGCGTCCGGGACGGCGGTAGCGCAGACGGTGGTCGAAGTGCAAGGCGGCGGCTCCACGCTCATGAACGGCTATGGCGCCACCGCGAACTTCTGGCGAAACGGGACGGACGGATGGGTGGGCCTCGGCTACCTCGACGGGCTCCGCATCGGCGCCTTCCTTCGGACCGCGGTCGGCAAGGACACCGTCCGCCTCGGCAACGACGCGCTGGTGCTGCGCTTCCCGACCGACCTCTTCAGCGCCGGCTACAACCTCCTGGTCCAGGGCGTGAGCGTGGGCGGCGGCACGACGAACCGGTCGTATCTCGCCTTCGGCGGAGCCAGCTCGAGCAGCCTGTCCGCACCGTCGTTTCAGGCCACCCGGATCGACAAGCCGCTGGGCGCGCTCTTCCTGCAGCGCCGGATCTCGCCGACGGTGCGGCTCACCGGGAACGTGCTCATCGCCCGGCGGCAGACGGTCATGCCCGGGGTGCAGTGGCAGGCCACACCGGATCTCACGACGGCCCTCGTGGCCGGCACCGGCGCGGGCAGCTTCTACTCGGCCGGGGCGGCATCCCTCCGGCGAGGACCGCTGGGCATCCGGGCGATGTACGCCTGGAACCCCGACCGGTTCCGCCGGGCCGACGTACCTGGCCCGACCCAGACGGAATCGGAGCGGGAAAACGTCTCGGTGACCTACGAGATCGGCTCGGCGTTTCAGGTCGGCGCCGCGCGGCAGCACTTCCTGCAGGACTCGGCCGACGGGACGGCGCCGGTGCGGGCCACCGGCAACTCGGCCTTCGCCAGCGGTCGGGTGCACGACGTGCGCATCACCGGCGGGGTGTACGACTCGCGCTCCGAGGGCATCAGCAACCTCAGCTCCTATCTCGCCGTCGGACGCGAGGTGACGCAGTGGCTGGACGCCGAGCTGTTCCTGCTGCAGAGCCGGCCGTCGGGGCGTCCGTCGAGCACGACGCCGATCGTCAACCTCAGGTGGCGGGTGTCGCCGCGCGTGCGGCTGATGCAGCAGCTCTCGGTGCACGACCACCGGCCGACCATTCTGTTCGGCGCCAACCTGATCACGGCGCTCGGGGAGTTCGGCGCGGACTATCAGATCGTCCACCAACCGTTCCAGCCGTTCCAGCCCTTCCGGAGCACGCTCAATCTCACGGCCCGCCTGCAGCTCGGCCGCTATTCGACGAACCTGGGCACCTACGTGCGGCCCGATGGCTCGGTCGACTACTCCGCCTCGGGCAGCACGTTTCTCTACATGGGCGCCTTCGGCGGCGTGCAGCCTCAGCAGCTGGGTCAAAGCCTCGGCCGCTACGTAGTGCGCGGAGTGGTGCGGGACGAGGAAGGGCAGCCGGTCGAGGGCGCGGCCGTGGACCTGAACGGTGAGATGGCCTTCACCAACTCGCGCGGCGAGTTCTTCGTGCGGGTGCGCCGGCCGCAGCGCTACGCCCTCACGATTCCACTCGACGACTTCCTGCTGCCGGGCCACTGGGAGGTCGTGTCCGCGCCGTCCGAGGCGATCGCCGAGTCGGAGGAGCGGGCGCAGGCGGTCGCAATCGTGCTCAGGCGGGTCCGGAGAGGGGCTCCGGCAGTGGCGCCGACGCCGCCGTCCGCCATCCCGGGGCCCGATGCGATCCCGGCGGATACTGGCGTGTGGCACACCTCGGACACGCTGCACCGGGTGAGCGCGGCGCCGGCGGCGGCGGACCTGCCCAGGCTGGTCCTGCACTTCCCTGCCGGGCGGCTCGCGTCCCTCGGTCGCTCACGGCTTCGCCCGGCGAAAACGGGGGTCGAATCGCTCGGACGGAGTCGCCAATGCGGACCCTACAAAGGCGAGCCGCCGCGCATGCCTGTTGCCGTCGTGAGGCCGGAGCGGGGTTGTCTCGACAGACTGCGTCGGCCGGAGGAGCTCAACTGAGCGCAAGCGAAGGAGGCATGCCTCGAGGCCTGCCCCTTTCGCTCAGGACTTCTCCGGCGAGGCATGGAGCATTACGGCATCGCCACCTGATCGCTCGCGATCGCCGCATGGTCGATCACCAACGCCACACGCCGGTTCTCGACACCCACATCTCCCGGGCCCTTGGCGCCCGGAACCACCTGCCGCTGCTTCACCTCGCCGTAGCTCACCGCCTTGAGCGTCTCGCTGGTGAACCCACCGGCGGTCGCCAGGTACTCCTTCACCGCATCGGCACGGCGCTGGCCGAGGCGCTGGTTATAGGCCGCGCTGCCCGCGGGATCGGTGAATCCCTCCACCGTCACGAGCGCGCCCGGGTAGTACTCCCTTACCACCGCGGCGAACCGGTCGAGCACCGGGCGGTCGGCCTCCCGCAACTCACTGCTTGCGAACTCGAAGTGCACCGGCACATCGAACTTGAGCATGCCCTTCATCTTCTCCATGCTCACATTGTACTCGCTCCGAAAGGCCTGCAGCTCCTGCTCAAGCGCATCGAGCCTGCGCGTGTGCTCGCCGACGGCCTGGTTGGTCGAATCGACCCGGCTCCCGACGTTGCGATCACCGCCCTGCATCTCTTCGCGAATTTTCGCGACCTCCGCCGTGTACTCGTCGCGCCTGACCTTGGCGGCGCACCCGCTCAACCCAAGCAGCAGGCCGACCGCCCCGAGCGTTGTGACCACCTGCACGCCGCGATGTCGCATAAACATCCGGACCTCCCGCTGGAATGAGGAACGCTGTGAATGACGACGCTCGAAGCGAGCGCCATGCGCAACGTCTAGGCCCGGACCATCCCTCGGCGGTGATCCAGATCACTGCAGGCCGAGCACCTCGACGTCGAAGACCAGCGTCGCGCCGGGCGGAATGTCCGGCGGGGCCCCTCCCTCGCCGTACGCCATCGACGGCGGCAAGACCAGTTTCCGGCGCCCACCCACCTTCATGCCCTTGACCCCTTCGTCCCACCCCGTGATCACCTGCCCGGCCCCGAGCGTGAAGGCGAAGGGCTCGCCCCGATCGCGGCTGCTGTCGAACTTCTTCCCGTTGGGCAGCCAGCCCGTGTAGTGCACCCGCACGGTTCGGCCTGGCTCCGCTTCGGGGCCCTCGCCGGCCGCCACGTCGGTGTACCAGAAGCCCGAAGGCGCTTTGGTCATCGTGGTGGTGTCCACGCCGAGGTCGGCGCTGAAGCCACCGGCTTTCGAGTCGCCGCGCGCGCCGCACGCGGCGACCAGAGCGAGCCATGGAAGGAGAGCAAGACGATACATGCGGGCTCCGCGAGAGAAAGGAGGAGAGGGCCATCAACGACAAGGCCGACCCGAAGGTCGGCCTCGCAGGAATCGGGACGGCGGGATTTGAACCCGCGACCCCTGCAACCCCATTGCAGTGCGCTACCGGACTGCGCTACGTCCCGTTTGTGCGAGGCGGAAGTCTAGTCGTCGGTCTCCACCGGCGGAAGGGCCGCAGGGGACCGATTCCCGACCAACGCATTCCACGAGCGCCCGCTGCGATTGGGCGGCTTGCCGGCAAGGCCCTCCGGGCCACACGCCGCCTGTGACCGGTCCCACCTCATCTCTCGCCGCGTCAATCCGATACTTAGGCGGCCCCTGGACCCGCACGTCCAGGTTGGGCCCGGCATTTGCGAATAGCTCCCTCGCTCGCAGGCCACCCACGCTCGAACGAAGGAGACCGAGATGAGCCTCGATGATGGGCGGCCCTGGGAGGGCAGCGGTGAGGACCTCCCGTGGGACTCGCCAGATGAGCCATGGGAGCCCGCCGATACCGAGGCGTGGCGCGGAGAGGTCCACCTTGGCGAATGGCCGGAAAACCTCGCCGGCCCCGAATACTGGCTCTACAAGAAGAAGCAGCAGGGCGATGAATAACCCCCGTTGCCGAGCGTCGTGAGCGGGCCGGAGGCCACCGGCCCCTCATTCTCCACCCCCATTTGCCACCCCTGAACGAACCCCGAAGCGCATCTGCCGTAACCCATTGCCCGGTGGGGAGATACACTTCTGTTGACATGATCTAAGTTATTGCTATATTGAGTGTTACGTTGAGTCGCACAGAACATCCCGCTGTCGCTTGCCCCAGGCAGGTTCGCCCCCGGGAAGTCACGCTATGATCCCCCGATTCAGCGATGTGATCGGTCCCGCCGTGCGGGATCACCCAGACCCGGAGGGGCCGCCCGTCGGCGGTCCCATGACAGGAGAGTGGAACGATGTCCGAAACGAAGCCGCATCCCGACGAAATGGTGGCTCCCACGCCGCAGCCCTGGGATCCGTTTCAGTTGATGGACCGGTTGGACGAAGAGGCGCTCCGGAGGGAGCTCGAGGGGGTCGCCGGTACGGACCTCGTCTACGTGGTGAAGGAGGGCGGCCAGGAGGTCGTGGGACTCTCCAAGACCGGGGTGGACGAGTGCTGCCTGGCGCTGGTGGCGCAGGGCCAGGTCATCCGCGAAGAGGACCTGCAGTACGAGGTGGTCGGTGACGGTGAGAACCGGGAGGCGCTCTTCAAGGTGAAGGCGGCCCGCTTCGCCGTCTCGCCCGCAGGGCAGGAGGTCCGGCTGGACCAGGTCATCGGCGTGAAGCGTCAGGCGCTGTACTACGAACCGGCACGCCTCGAGCTCGATGCCCGGGTGCCGAGCAAGAAGTACAAGGGCCGGACGTATCGCGAGTTGCTCGCCACCGATGAGGGGCGGGACTACCTCGGCTGGATGGCGGAGAACTTCGCCGAGCCGGCCATCCGCGACTTTGTCCGCCGGATCCTGGCTGGCGAGGAGATCAACGGTCAGCGCGAGCGACAGCTCAACCCCCACTGGTACGAGGCCGGCGCCATGAAGGCGGCGCGCAACGCGCGGTTCCGCCTGATCCCGGGCAACGTACGCGCCCAGATCATCGCGATGGCGCGGCAGGGTGGCCAGGCGCGTGTCGTCGAGGTCGCCGCACCGGCGTCGAGCGCAGCCACCGCTCCACCGGCTCAGGAGCCGCTCGTAGAGACGCGCCCGGGGCCATATGCACCGACAGAGAAGCAGGCAGCGTTCTACCAGCGACTGGCCGAGTCGTCGGTCTTCAGCGAGGAGGAGCGCCGGCGCGCGCTCGAGTGGCTCGCCACCAGAGCCACGCGGCAGACGATCAAGGATCAGATCGACTGGCTCAAGCGGCAGGTGGAGACGCGCCGGGCAAGCCGCGGACAGTCGTCGGCGGCCTGATGCTTCCCGGGGCCTAGCTCCGAGTCAGACGCCGATGCCGGCTCCGCACGGTGGGGCGATCGGTGGCGCCACAAGAAAACGCAATCGCGCCACGGATCGCCTCGCTTCGCACCAGCTATTCGCATCACCGGTCGATCTTCTCGTTCGCGTCTGCCCGATCGCGTCTGCCCGATTCGCGTCTGCTTCGCCTCCTCCACTTCTCCAGCTTTCCCTCCCAGTTTCCGCTGTTCGACTTTCCGGTTTCCTCCTCCCTCCAAACCTTCCGTCCTTCCGTGAGGCCGATCAGCCCGAGCGAGAGGGGTCGTGCGTGAGCGCATAGACCTGCCGGGAGACGACGACGGACTGGAGCTGGGTCGCCACGTTCATCGTCAGGAGGTTGAGGATGAATCGGCGGAAATTGGGGATCCGGAGCGACCCAGTGTGACGACACCATGCCGTTGCAGCAATCGCCAGTGCAAGCACCCAATACCGTCGCGCAGCCAGAGCTCCGCGACTAACCCGCAAGGCGTTTTGCGGTCAGCTTGAGATTTTGCGTTCCTGCCGGTCGAACCCGCCGTTGGAAGGCCGCCTAACATGAAGCCCTGCAACGCATTGATTGGCCGTTACAAGCGGCCCGATTCGTGCGTACTACGCGCGCGTACCCCCGGTGCTCTACCCAGCTCTCCCTATCACGATCACGCCATTCATGACGCGACTGTCCTTGCTGTGCCCGCTGTTCGGACTGGTCGCGTGCGCGAGCCAGCTTCCGCCCGCTCCGGCCGCGGTGCCGGTCTCCAGTGCCATTCACGATTCCCTGACTCCCGTCGTCGATCTCGACGCCCTCATCCACGAGAGCGCGGCGGAGGATGCCGTCGTCCTCAACGACCTGGCCGCCACTGCCCCCGATGAATCGGTCGTGCCGGCGTTCGATGCCAGCGCCGTTCGCTGGGATATGGACGTCCAGACCTACGCCAGCCATCCGCGGGTCCGCTACTACCTGGCCTACTTCCAGGGGCCGGCCCGGAGCCGGATGGAGGTCTTCCTCCACCGGAGCGCGCGCTTCGAGCCGATGATCCGGGCCCGCTTCCGCGCCGAGGGCCTCCCCGGCGACCTGGGATACCTGGCGCTGATCGAGAGCGGGTACTCCAGCGAGGCCGTCAGCCGCGCCTACGCCGTCGGGATGTGGCAGTTCATGCGCGGTACCGGCAAGGGCTATGGTCTCCGGGTCGACTCCTGGGTCGACGAGCGCCGCGATCCCGTGAAGGCCACCGATGCCGCCGCCCGGCACCTGCGGGATCTGGGCGAGCGCTTCGGGTCGCTCTACCTGGCCGCCGCCGCGTACAACGCCGGCGCAGGCAAGGTCTCGCGCAGCCTGGGCAAGCTCGAGTGGGACGCCCCGGCCGAGCCCACGGCGGAGGTTCCCGACTCGGTCCTGGCCGACTCGATGGTGGCCGACGTTGCCGACGAAGCCTCGGATTCCACCGACGACCCCGCTGCCGCGACCCTCGCCGAGGCGGAAGAGGCTGAGGAAGCGGACGTCGATGCCGCACCGGACGCCAACATCATCACGAGCGACGCCGCGTTCTTCCGTTTGGCCTCGAACGACCTTCTGGCGGCCGAGACCCGGGATTACGTGCCGAAGCTCATCGCCGCCGCGCTGATTGCGAAGGCGCCCGGGCACTACGGCTTCACCATGCCGGCGCCGGCACCCTTCGCCTACGATTCGCTCGTGGTGGACGACGCGACCGGCCTCGACGTGGTGGCCCACCTGGCCGGCGCGAGCGTGGCCGAGCTCCGCGAGCTCAACCCGCAGTATCTGCGGCTCGTGACGCCTCCGCGCTCCACCACGGTGATCCGCCTGCCGACCGGCACCGGTCCGGCGGTGGCCGAGGGCTACGCCGATCTGAGCCCCAAGGCGCGGGTCCACTACATGACGCACGTCGTGGGGCGGCGGGAGAAGCTCAGCGGGATCGCCGCGCACTACCATCTCCCGATGCGGGAGATCCGGATCGCCAACCCGAAGCTCAAGGACACGAGCCCGGCCAAGGGCACGCGCCTCGTCATTCCCACTGTCGTGATTCCGTCCGCGCTCGCGATGAAGGCCACCGGCACCGTCGGCGGCGGTCGCGCCCTCCGCGGCCACGGGAGGCTGCACCGCGTGCGTCGCGGTGAAACGCTGAGCGGTATCGCCCGGAAGTATCGGGTCACGGTCCGCTCGCTTCGCCGCGTGAACGCCATCCACAGCGATCACGCGCTCCGTGCCGGGATGCGCATTCGCATCCCCGCCTGACCTCCACCTTCACCGTCCACACCGACGAGACTCCCGTGTCCCCCGACAGCAGCGCCCCAGCGTCCCCCTCCGCCGCTCCCGCTTCCGCGGCTACCCCGGTCCCGCCGCTGTCCGAGCGCGCCGCCGCCGCGGTGCTCGGCTCCATGCTGTTCCTGATCGTCGCGCTGACGCTGCTGCTGGTACAGAGCACCCTGGTCGAGCCGGCGAGCGCCGCCGACACGCCACCGGCTGCCGACACGCCGTTCGCCATCGATACCTCCTTCGCCGCGGGCGGCGGGAGCCTGGCGCACCGGTGAGCCGACGGCCGGCCCGGCAGCTCGCGGTCTGCGCCGCGCTCGTGCTTGCCGCGAGCGCGGCAACGTCTGTCGCGGCGGCCGCTCGCGGCATCACGGTCCCGCGCGACACGCTGCGGGTACGACTGGCCGATGCGAGGAACGGGACGCGCCGCGACCGGACGATGCTGGGGTCGCTCGTAGTGGGCTACTTCTCGCCGCGTGGGTTGCCGCCGATGCAGGGCGCACTCGCGCTGACCGACACCGGGCTGGTCTTCCGCTCGGCGGACGGCCGGTTCACGGCCACGCTGCCCGTCGTCGGGCCCGTGCGGCAGTCGCCCGAGGGGCCCTGGCGCGCCGCGGCGGTCTCGCTCGCCTACGTCGACCAGGCGCTCGGTAAGGATTCGTATCTCTTCCGGGTGGATGGCGGGGTGTTCGAGACCGAGGCCCCGGGGGCACTGATGGACGTGGCTGCGCACCCGCCCTGGCTCGACAGCCTGAGCTCACGCGAGTGGACGGCGGACCGCGCGCTGGTGAACGGAGCGGACGACGCCTCGGTCCGCAGGCTGCTCGCCAGCCTCACGCTCAGCGCCTACGCCGATTCGCTCTACGCGATCTTCGGCCGGCCGGTCCGGGCGGCCGGCGTGGTGGGCGAACGCGGTCGCGCGGCCGGCCGCCTGGGCGAGTACATCGCGTCGCGCGATTCGCTGGCGCTCGATCCCGGACGGATGATCAGCGAGGCCCAGCTCCGCCACACCCTGGCCCACGAGCTGGCCCATCGCTGGCAGGCGCGCTCGGCCGCCCAGCTCGCGGTCCTGTGGCGGGGTGTCCCGGCGATCCGCGATCCCAAGCGCTACGGCTACGACAACCTGGCCGAGCACCAGGCCGAGGCGGCAGCATTCGCCATGCACTTCCTGCTGGCCACCGCCGCCGCACGTGATCCGTCCGGCGAGCTGACCACCCTGGACCACTACGACCTGCTCGTCCCCGGCACCCGCACGATGGCGCGCTACTTCGCGATGCAGCCAGGCTTCCTCCGGCACCCCATGCGAGCCGTGCTGACGACGGGGCGAGCTCGGTAACGGGCCGAACGACGCTGGCACAAGGCCGATACTCTGCGCCGGGGCGAACAGGAGCGACGGATGGCGGTGCCACGCCGGACGCCGTCGCGGGGTCGCTTTGATGCGGCCAGTGCCGTTGCCGTCGCTGGGCCGCAGCCTAATGCGCAGGGAGAGGGATGACGGGCGAAGGAGCCCGCGATGGGAAGGGTGCAGAGAGCCACAGGTCGGATTTGAACCGACGACCGCTCGATTACGAATCGAGTGCTCTACCCCTGAGCTACTGTGGCGGA
>Ga0210142_1000374_pt1 | contig 10099 bp, 10 predicted proteins | sample Goodyear_PhragC__FD_184869 | JGI IMG/M metagenome (GOLD analysis project Ga0210142, IMG submission 184869) | Wetland microbial communities from San Francisco Bay, California, USA, that impact long-term carbon sequestration - Goodyear_PhragC_D2... | ecosystem: Environmental > Aquatic > Marine >...
ACCGCGGCGGCGCCGATCCCGACCATCGGCATCGGCGCCGGCATCGACTGCGACGGCCAGGTGCTGGTGATCCACGACATCCTCGGCCTCTGCGAGAAGTACTCGCCCAAGTTCGTCAAGCGCTACGCCGATGCTGCCACGCTGATCAGTGGTGCCGTCGACGACTATATCCGCGAGGTGAAAGGGGGCGTTTTCCCGGGCAAGGAGCATTCGTTTTAGGGTCGGTGAAAAGTGAAATGTGAAAGGTGAAAAGTGGTTAAAGGCCCTTAGGTCCAGAGCCTTTGCCCCAATCTTTTTACATTTTACTTTTAACCTTTCACTATTCACCCATTCACGGTCCCAAGTAGCCATGCAAATTATCGACGACATCCAACGGATGCAGAAGATCTGCCTCGACCTGCGCCGGGAGGGGCGACGGATCGCCTTCGTGCCGACCATGGGTTACCTCCACGAAGGGCACCTCTCGCTGCTGCGCGAGGGGCGGGCACAGGGGGATATCCTGGTCCTGTCGATCTTCGTCAACCCGACCCAGTTCGGCGCCAACGAGGACCTCGACGCCTATCCCCGCGACTTCGAGCGCGATGCGTCCCTGGCCCGGGAGGCGGGGGTCGACCTGCTCTTTTACCCCACCCCGGCGACCATCTACCCACCCGGCTACGCCACCTACGTCAACGTCGAGGGACTCACCGAAACCCTCTGCGGCGCCAGCCGCCCCGGCCACTTTCGTGGCGTGACCACGGTGGTGGCCAAGCTCTTCAACATCGTCCAGCCGCACCTCGCCCTCTTCGGTCAGAAGGATTTCCAGCAGCTGGCGGTGATCCGGCGCATGACCCTTGATCTCAACCTGCCGGTGGAGATCGCCGGCATGCCGATCGTCCGCGAAGCGGACGGGCTGGCGATGAGTTCCCGCAACGTCTACCTCTCCGCGGACGAACGGGCTCAGGCCCTGGTCCTCTCCCGGGCGCTGGCAGCGGCGCGGCTACTGGCCCGCGACGGCGTGCGCGACGTGCCGGCCATTTTGAGCACCCTGCGCGCTATGATCGCGGCGCAGCCGGCGGCGCGCATCGACTACCTGCAGATTTGCCACCAACTGACGCTGCAGGAGCAGTTTCGGGTGGATGCCGACTCGGTTTTGCTGCTGGCGGTCTTCATTGGCAAGACCCGGCTGATCGACAACGGTTACCTCCTCTCCGAGGCGAATTGACCATGCCGAAAAATCGCGAAACGGCTCGCGCCACCCTGGAAAACCTCTACCGCATCTTCACGGTCCCCGAGGCGCGCCATTCGACCCTGGGAGCGATCGACCGGGCGATCAGCGATGATGTCGCCGGTTTTCTGCAGACCCACATCGTCGCCCTGGAGCACAGCCTGGAGGATATCGAGGCCGACTTTTCCTCCAGCCGGATTCCCGAAGAGCCCACCTTTGTCTCCGAATATACCGAGTTCGTCAAAGAGAAGCTGGTCGCCCAGTCGGTGCATACCGCCGCCCCCGGCTTCATCGGCCACATGACTTCGGCTCTGCCGTATTTCATGCTGCCGCTCTCCCGGATCATGACGGCGCTGAACCAGAACCTGGTCAAGGTGGAGACCTCCAAGGCCTTCACTCCGCTGGAACGGCAGGTGCTGGCCATGCTCCATCACCTGGTCTACCAGGCCGACGACGCCTTCTACGCGCACTGGATGCACGACAGCCGGCATGCCCTGGGGGCGTTCTGCAGCGGCGGCACCATCGCCAACGTGACCGCCCTGTGGGTGGCGCGCAACCGCCTCTTCGCCGCGGACAGCGAATTCCGGGGGATCGCCCAGGAGGGGCTGGTGCGCGCGATGAAACACCTCGGCTGCGAGGGGGTCGCCGTGCTCGCCTCCCGCCGCGGGCACTATTCCCTGGGCAAGGCCGCCGACCTATTGGGGATCGGCCGCGACCACCTGGTGCTGGTCGAAACCGACGACGACAATCGCATCGACCTGGCACTGCTCAAAGAGACCTGTGCCCGGCTGCGGGACGAGAATATTCGCCCCCTGGCGCTGGTCGGCATCGCCGGCACCACCGAGACCGGCAACATCGATCCGCTGGAGGCCATGGCCGATATCGCCTTAGAGCTCGACTGCCATTTCCACGTCGATGCCGCCTGGGGCGGCCCGACCCTCTTTTCCGAGCGCCACCGGCATCTGCTCAAGGGGATCGCCCGCGCCGATTCGGTCACCATCGACGCTCACAAGCAGCTCTACGTGCCGATGGGGGCGGGAATGGTGGTCTTCAAGGACCCCACCGCGCTGTCGGCCATCGAGCACCATGCCGCCTACATCCTGCGCCACGGCTCCAAGGACCTGGGCAGCCATACCCTCGAGGGGTCGCGGCCGGGCAAGGCGCTGCTGGTCCACGCCGGACTGTCGATCATCGGCCGCAAGGGGTATGAGCTTCTCATCGACCTGGGAATCGAGCGCGCCCGCACCTTCGCCGGTATGATCCGGCGGCATCCCGATTTCGAGCTGACCAGCGCCCCGGAACTGAACATCCTCACCTACCGTTACTGTCCGGCCGCCGTGCAGCAGGCTCTGGCACGGGCGGATTCGGGCCGCAGCTGCCGCATCAATGCCCTGCTCGACCAGGTCAACCAGCTGGTGCAGAAGATCGAGCGTGAGGCCGGCAAGACCTTCGTTTCCCGCACCCGGCTGCGGGTGGCGGCCTACCGGCGCAAGGAACTCACGGTCTTCCGCGTGGTGCTGGCCAACCCGCTGACCACCGACGCGATCCTCGCCGAGGTGCTGGACGAACAGTGCGCGATCGTGCAACAGCCGGAGGTGGCCGCCCTGCTGCGGCAGGTTGAAGCGCTCTGCGCCGAGCGCGCCGCCTCCTAGGAGACCATCTCAACAGACAGGCTCCCAGGACCGATGGAAAAAGCCAGGATCTACACTGCCCGCTACCTGCTGCCCATCTCATCCGCTCCGGTCGAGGACGGCGCCCTCCTGGTCCAGGCCGGCCGCATCGCCGCCGTCGGCCGCCGCGACGCCGTCCGCCGCCTTGCTCCGCACGCCCTCGGCACCGATTTCGGCGATGCCATCCTGCTGCCGCCGCTGGTCAACGCCCATACCCACCTGGAGTTGACCAGATACCCCGACTGGGCGCAGGCCGTCGGCGAAACCCGCCAGCCGAGCAGTTTCGTCGACTGGATTCTCCAAGTCGTGCGTATCAAACGCAGTCTTCCCCTGGATGCTTTTGCCGGCTCCCTGGCCGAAGGGATTCGGCGTTCGCTGCGTGCCGGCACCGGAGCGGTGGGGGATATCCTCAGCTATTTTCCGGCCCGCAAGGCCTATGCCGGCTGCCCACTGCACGGCCGCTCCTTCCTCGAAGTCCTCGGCCGCAGCGCCGAGCGTTGGGATCCCCTGCTGGAGAGCGTTGAGCGGATCCTGGACCAGGCCCTTTCGGGGCCGATCGGTTTGGGTCTCTCCCCGCACTCCCCCTACACTCTGGCCGAAGGCTACCTGCACCAAGCCTTTGACCTGGCTCGCCGCCGCCACCTGCCAGCGACGATCCACCTCGCCGAGTCGGCCGACGAGACCGCCTTTCTGGCCTCCATGGACGGTCCCCTGGCAGAGCGTTTCTACCCGCTGGTCGGCTGGGGCAAGCTGCTGCCGCCGGCCGCCGGCCTCTCCCCGGTGCGCTACCTCCAGGCCTGCGGCGGCCTCCATCCCGGGGTCATGCTGGTTCACGGCGTTCACGTCGATGAGGACGACATCGCCCTGATTGCCGACCACGGCGCCCCGGTAGTCCTCTGCCCGCGCTCCAACGCCCGCCTCGACGTCGGCCGGGCGCCCCTTGCCGGCTACCTCGCCGCCGACGCGCTCCTCGCCCTCGGCACCGACAGCATGGCCAGCAACGATTCCCTCTCGATCTGGGACGAACTCGCCTTTGCCCGGCAGTGGTTCGGCGATGCGGGCACGCCACAGCAACTCTTGACCATGGCGACCCTCGGCGGCGCCCGAGCCCTCGGCCTGGCCGGCGAGATCGGCTCTTTGCAGGCCGGGTGGGGCGGCCATTTCCAGGTCCTGGCGCCGTCCCGCCTGCCGCCTGTCGCGGAGTTGTGGGACTACCTCTGCTCTGGCTGCGGCGGCGACCTGCAACAGCTCTACCTGGATGGCTGCGAGGCCTTGCCAATCGGCAATTGAAGGACTATAATCCTCCCCCTGTCGAAGCCGGTACGGCTGTGGTATCATTCAAAAAAAGAACTGGCAAGAACGGGACCAGCGATGATCGAAGAAACCGGCAGCATTGTCGAACTGAAGGGGAAACAGATCGCCAAGGTGCTCTGTGAAAAGCAGAGTTTTTGCGCCCATTGCGCCTCGATGGAGAGCTGCCAGGTCGGCAACGACGGCCGCAGCCGGCTGGTCGAGGCCCACAATCAGCTCGGCGCCAAGGTTGGCGACCGGGTGAAGCTGGCCACCAGTACCCGGACCTTTCTGCAGTCCTCGTTCATTCTCTACATCGTCCCGCTGCTGTTCCTGATTGTCGGGGCGGTCAGCGGCCAGCTGGTCGGCAGCTATGTCCAACTCGGGATCGACCCCAACCTGCTCTCGGCGATTCTCGGCGTCGCTTTTTTGTGTCTTTCCTTCGTGCTGATCCGGGTTGGCTCCCGGGCCATTCCCCGCGAAACGACCATGCCCCGCGTTGTCGAAATCCTTCCGGAAGACTGACCTCAATTCATGGGCATCAAAATCATCGCCAGCAACAAGAAGGCCTACCACGACTATTTCATCGACGAGGTCTTCGAGGCCGGTATCGTCCTTGCGGGGACCGAGGTGAAATCGATCCGGCTCGGCAAGGTCAATCTCAAGGAGGCCTTCTGCCGCATCAAGGACGGGGAGGTGTTCGTCAACAACATGAACATCAGCCCCTACGAGCAGGGCAACCGGGAGAACCCGTCCGATCCCACGCGGGTGCGCAAACTGCTGCTGCACAAGACCGAGATCGACAAGCTGTGGCGGCTCAGCGAGCAGAAGGGGCTGACCCTGATCCCGACCAAGATCTATCTCAAGGAGAGCCGGGTCAAGCTCGAGATCGGCGTCGGCCGCGGCAAGAAGCTGCACGACAAGCGCGAAACCCTCAAGCGCAAGGAAGCCGACCGCGAGATGGCCAAGGTGCTCAAGGGCCGGCATCAGGAGTGACCCGGGATGTTCGGCATTAAATGCTTGAAATTTAAATAAAAATAGTTTATAAAGAATATTGATTTCAAGGCTCGAGGGTTTTAATTCAAAACCCAAAACTTAAAATTCAAAATTGCCTTAAAGGGGGTGCCCAGGTTTCGACGGGAATTGGAAGCGAAGGTGGCATGCCGGGGACGCCAGTTGGCCTCGTTAAAAAACTGGCACACACACAAACGCCGACAACGACGTTCAGTACGCACTGGCGGCTTAATTGCCGTCACGTCTCTTACCCGAGTTCCCGCGTAGGGTAAAAGACGTCAATTTAGCGGGATAGTCTCCGGAAGGCCTGTGGTCCGGGGGCGAAACTCAAGCAGGCTCACCCGAAAGGCATCCTGTTCGTGGGAGACCTCAGGGTTAAAACAAAACACGAACTACGCATGTAGAAGCCTTACGTAGAAGATTTTCGGACGGGGGTTCGATTCCCCCCACCTCCACCAGTTCATCGTCCGGGCAGGTCCGGAGAAGTAGAAAAGGCTCTGAGAAATCAGGGTCTTTTCTTCTTATTGCGTCCTGTAGGGGACACGGAAAACCATTGACGTCCACGCCGATTGTTGGTATTTCCCGTTGGCAGTGGACTCTCGAAAATCCAGTTACCAACCAATGGTCGGGGGTGCCCATGAAGCTCAGCGATGCCAAGGTGCGGAACGTCAAGGCGGGGGAGAAGCCGATCAAGCTGTCCGACGGTGGCGAAACCGACTTCATCGTCAAGGAGGGGATGAAGATCATCCGACGCCAGAAACCGCCAGACCGGCATGACCTGAATAGTACCGAAACCAACGGGGATGGTCTCATCGGTCCGCCCGGTAACAATGGTCCCTTCCGCCACCGCCGTCTCGCCCCTGGCCTCCGAGAGGGAGCGCGCGGCGCTCTGTTTGACACGGGGATGGACCGGTGAGGCGCAGACTTGGACCAGCAGCATGGCTCGTTCATTGCCGGGCGCTGTCGGCAGCAGCGCGTCAAGGTCTACCTCCCGGCCCACCTTGTCTAGTAGTAAAAGTTGTCCGGCGCAGCGCGGTGAACACAATATTCTCCAGCAAGCTGTCGCGGTTGGTGAGAATGCCGGAGCTGACCGATGTCACCAGGCCGTGGTCAATGCAGTAGACCTTGCGGGGATTGACCCTGATCCGGATCGATGAGTTGGAAAAGATGTTCGCGCTGAAGAGGAACTGCGCGTCCTCGAATCCGGCGAGCCAATCGGCCACCGAACTTTTGCGCACCCGGTGGCGAAGGGATTTCAGGTAATCGGCCAGATGGCTGAGGGAAGAATAGGAGCCGGTGTAGTCGACCTGCCGGTGGTCAGATCGATCACCGCTCGTGGGTGGAAAATGTTATGGTGCGCGATGATTCCGGAGAGGATTGTTTCCCGGTTTGCCTGATGGGCTTCAATGCGCCGCCTTTGGTCGAGACGGTTCATGTCGGGAAAGCCGCCGAACAGTCAGCAGTCCGCGAACGCCCTCTGGATGATCAGCTGCTGTTTGGTGGACAGAGGCCCGCTGTTCTCAATCCCTTTGCCGTCAAGAAACTCCCGGAACGAAAGTGGGAAGGTTTTCCAGGATACGCCCCGGCCGGGAAAGGGGACGACGGTCTCCTCGCCTGGTGAAGGCAGCGAGGAACCGGCGACGGTCACCGCGCATTTTTCGCTGCGCGTCAGGCGGTCGATGAAAATCTGCCAGTAAGGAAGGGATTTGAACCTCATCGAAGAGTTATAATCCTCTCCGGCGTCGATTTTAGCCAAACGAAACAGGATTCAAGATAGACATGAGCTCTTCCCGCGCGATCAAGATCATAAAAGACATCTCTCCGGCTCAGGCGCTGGTTTTTTACTATGCCGTCGCCATTTTGATTGGCAGCCTGTTGCTGGCCACCCCGTGGGCGGCCCATGGTGAGCCCCTCTCTTTTCTGGACGCTTTGTTTACCGCCACTTCGGCCCAATGCGTGACCGGCCTGATCGTCGTTGACACCGGCACCAGGCTGACCCTTTTCGGGCAATGCGTGGTTCTGGTCCTGATCCAGGTTGGCGGGCTGGGGATCATGACCTTCTCGGTCTACCTGTTTATTTATCTCCGGGTGGGCATCAGTTCGCGGGGTCGATGGATTATCCATGAAACCCTGCTGCATACACCGGTCAGCTCCTGGCGTGAGTTGATCCGGGGGGTTTTTCTTATGACGCTGGTGATTGAAGCGGCGGGTGCGCTGCTGCTCTCCTTTGCCTTTGTGCCGGTCCTCGGTTTTTGGGAAGGGGTCTACAGTGCTGTTTTTCATTCCATCTCGGCGTTCTGCAATGCCGGGTTCTCCTTGTTTCCCGACAGCCTGATCGGGTTCCGCGATAACCCGTTGGTCAATCTGACGGTCATGGGGTTGATCATTCTCGGGGGGATTGGTTTTCTGGTGATCCGGGAATTGGTGCAGATAGGCATGGTTCGGACCCAGAAACGCTCCCAACGGCCGAAACTTTCCCTTCACACCAAGATCGTGCTGCTCGCCAGCTCTTTTCTGATCGTCTACGGCGCGGTGATGATCGGGTGGCTGGAGAGCAGAAATTCCCTGGCGGGCATGCCGTTTATGGAAGGCTTCTGGACGGCCCTGTTTCAATCGGTGACTGCCCGCACGGCCGGATTCAACACCATCGACTTGAACGCGTTTCGTGCGCCAACAGTGTTTCTGGTCATCTTCCTGATGTTTGTCGGGGCCTCCCCGGGATCGGCAGGGGGCGGAGTCAAGACCACCAGCATGGCGCTGTTCTTTGCCATTTTCTATAACCGGCTCAGGGGAAACCAGCACACCAGTCTGTTTCGTCGAACCATTCCAGATGAAGCGATCACCAAGGCGCTGGCCCTGGTGCTGCTTGCCATCATCCTGGTCGCGCTCGCACTGTTTGGTTTGACGATCGTCCAAAGCCCTGACCTGGCCCATGAAAACATGCGGGAATTTCTTGGCTATACCTTCGAGGCCTTTTCCGCCTTCGGGACCGTCGGCTTGTCGATTGGCGCGACGGCCAAGCTGAACGCAATGGGCAAGCTCATCATCATTTTGCTGATGTTTGTCGGCAGGGTGGGTCTTCTGACCATGGCGTTTGCCATTGCCGGGCGAACCAGGCGTCATGCCCCCCACTACGCAGAAGAAAACATCATGATTGGATAACAGGAGAAACTTCTATGAAAAAAAAGTTCTGCGTGATTGGTCTCGGGAACTTTGGTTTCCACATTGTGTCCACTCTTTTCGAAGAGGGCCACGAAGTGACCGCCATCGACGCCGACAAGGACAAGGTCCAGGCGGTGAAAGATATCTGTGACTATGCGATTCTTGGGGACGCGGCCAATAAAGAATTTCTGGCCGCTCAGGGCGTTCAGGAGATGGATGCCGTGGTGGTGTCCACCGGGGACCGGTCCCACCTGTCAACGTTGATGACCTTGTATCTGAAAGAGCTGAAGGTCCGGCGTATTCTCGTAAAGGCCATCAGTGAAGACCACGGACGAATTCTTGATCGGGTCGGTGCGACAGACGTCATCTATCCCGAGAAGGACATGGCGATTCGGGTGGCCCGGAACATGTCAAGTCCCAATGTTCTGGAATTCATTCCTCTTGCGGAAGACTATTCGCTGTCGGAGACCGAGCCTCCCAAGCATTTCCTTGGCAAAACCCTCATTGAGCTGGATCTCAGGAAAAAGCATCAGCTGACCATTATCGCCATCAAGGATGTTCTGACCGATCAGTTCATACCGGCTCCACCGCCGACATACAAAATCAAAGACAGTGACGTCCTGATTATTCTGGGGAAGACGGATGATATCGACAAGGCTCTTGAAGTTCGCAAATAGAAGATTGCAGAGGGAAAAATGCGAAATTCTGTAGAGCCTGCTTCGCCGGCAAAGCACACAGGCCGTTATCTGCTGAGTCTGTCCCTGACCGCTGTCGGGGTGGTCTACGGTGATATCGGCACCAGCCCGCTTTATGCGATCCGGGAATGCTTTGGTGAGCATGGTGCCCTGGCGGTGACCTTGCCGAATATCCTTGGGGTGCTTTCTCTGATCCTCTGGTCCCTGATTCTTGTCATCTCCCTGAAGTATCTGGTTTTTATCCTGCGGGCCGACAATAACGGCGAAGGCGGCATCCTCGCTCTCACGGCCCTGGTGACGCCGGTGCGCGCCTCGGCCAGCGGGGGGCGCTGGCTGTTGGTCATCATGGGGCTGTTCGGCGCGGCCCTGCTCTACGGCGACGGCATGATCACGCCAGCCATCTCCGTTTTGAGCGCGGTGGAGGGGTTGTCGATCGCGACACCATTATTCGACCCCTACATCATCCCCCTCACCATCGGCATCCTCATCGGACTGTTCTGGTTTCAGCATCACGGCACGGCCGGCATCGGCGCCGTGTTCGGTCCAGTGACCCTGGTCTGGTTCCTGGTCCTTGCCGTTCTCGGTGTCGGCCAGATCATCCAGCAGCCGGCGGTTCTGGCAGCGGCAAATCCATGGTACGGTCTCGAGTTTTTTCTGCGCAACGGCTGGACCGGGTTTCTGGTGCTGGGCGCGGTCTTTCTGGTGGTCACCGGAGGCGAAGCGCTGTATGCCGACATGGGGCACTTCGGCCCGGGTCCGATCAGATTAGCCTGGTTCGCGGTGGTTCTTCCCGCGTTGCTGCTTAATTATTTCGGCCAGGGAGCCCTGCTGCTCGCTCATCCGGAGACCGTCGTCAACCCTTTCTATCATATGGCTCCGGTCTGGGCTCTCTATCCCCTGGTCGTCATGGCCACGGTGGCAACAATCATCGCCTCTCAGGCGGTGATCTCGGGGGCGTTTTCCCTGACCATGCAGGCCATTCAGCTCGGCTACAGCCCCCGCTTGGAGATTCAACATACATCTTCGAGTGAGAGGGGCCAGATCTATCTGCCGGCCGTCAA
>Ga0210142_1000375_pt1 | contig 10091 bp, 8 predicted proteins | sample Goodyear_PhragC__FD_184869 | JGI IMG/M metagenome (GOLD analysis project Ga0210142, IMG submission 184869) | Wetland microbial communities from San Francisco Bay, California, USA, that impact long-term carbon sequestration - Goodyear_PhragC_D2... | ecosystem: Environmental > Aquatic > Marine >...
TCAATAAGCCGAAAAGAATGCACAGACTCAGGAACGCCGATTGAACAGTAGGTTTCTTTTTCATGGATGGAGGTTACGGGCGTGGTGCCTGAGTGGGACGAGGCCGCGGAGTAGGTGTACCTCTAGGTGTAGCAGTCGCCGTCGCCGTCGGACTAGGTGTAGCCGTTGCGGTCGGTGTGACGGTTGGTGTTGGGGTGGGCGTCGGTTGCACCTCAAACGATCCGACGTCGATGAGACCGTTGAATACGCGAACAAATCCGGGCCCCCGCTGGTCGTAGTCAGGCGGTGGAGTAAAGTTCGGATCGCCTGCGTCGATGGCCGGGCTGCCCGGTAACAAGGCGTGGGTGAACGTTGGTCCGCCATTGTCCTGCAAGGGGCCCAACATCGGATCGGTATTGATCTGGTCGCCGGGGCCGTTCAGAAAACCGCTGCCATCATCGCTACAGACATTGTAGCCATGAGTGATAAAGCTGCCGCCATTATTGTAGATATTGACGCCCGAGGTGCCTGCTTTTAGGATCGTGTCCCCAAGGTCGAGCGAGCTGGTTAGGTAGATTGCGCCGCCGTTTGCGCTGGCTGAGTTATTGCTGAAGGTGGTGTACGCGATGTTACCGCCGCCGGCGATCCCCCCGCCGTCTCCGACGCTTTGGTTACCGTCAATTGTGCAGTTGGTGATGATGAAGCCGTCGCCCGAGAGGCCGCCGCCGCTCGCAGGCGTCGCCAACGTCCGGTTGTTACTGATTAGGCTATCGGTGATTGTCCCTCCCCCGGCGATTCCACCGCCGGTAAACGTAGCGCGGTTTCCTGTGATCGAGCTATCAAGTACCTCTAGCGCTCCTCCATTGTCGATACCGCCACCTGAACCGTCCGAGAAATCGGGGTCGGCAGAGTTATTGGTGATGAGACTGTTCTGAATCGTTAGTTTCCCGACGTTGGCAATTCCACCGCCATGTCCGGCGCCGTGGCCGGCGCTTGCCTCGTTGTTGCTGATTGTGGTACCGATGATGGTCATCATGCCCTCATTCCAAATGCCGCCCCCGGCGAGCCAGCAAAAATTCGCCACAACACTCCCATTAATAATTATCATGGAGCCGGTGTTGGAGATACCGCCGCCCATTGACAGGAGGACATCACCGATCGCTTGGTTACTGCTCACCGAGCTGTCAAGAAGCGTGAGTGTTCCGGTGTTATGAATGCCGCCGCCTTCGCCAATGGGCTGGTTTCCCGAGATGATGCAACTGGCGATCGTCAGCGTTGATCGATCGTTGAAAACACCACCTCCGTTATTCATGCCGTGACCGGCCGTGATGTAAAGGCTAGTGATTTGGACTGTATAACCGGGCATCACATGAAAAATACGAAATTGGGTCGTCTGTGAACGCACCGTCACCGTTTGCGGTGAAGCGCTGATGGTAATGCTTTTGGTGATGACGAGCTCGGCTGTGGACAGCGTTACCATGTTTACAGAGGGATCGAAGTTAATTGTGTCGCCATCATTCGCGTCCACGAGCGCCTGGCGCAATGAGCCGGGGCCGCTGTCGTTTCCGTTGGTAACCGTGATGATGTTGGCAGGCCTGTTTCCCTTAGCCGTGCTTCGCTGTGCGAGCGCGAATGGGATCACGCACACGACTAGCAACAACAGCAGGTAAAACGCGCCTCGAATAAGATGGGCTCTGACGTTCGGGTTAATTTGCTTTTTCATAAGTCTGGATTTGTGAGTGGAGCAGTGCGTCTCTTTTCATCGATGGAAGCTACGGGCGCAGTGCTGGAGTGGGACGAGGCCGCGGAGTAGGTGTACCTCTAGGCGTAGGTGTAGCAGTCGCCGTCGCCGTCGCCGTTGCCGTCGGAGTAAGTGTAGCCGTTGCGGTCGGTGTGAGGGTTGGTGTTGGGGTGGGCGTCGGTTGCACCTCAAACGATCCGACGTCGATGCGACCGTTGAATACGCGAACAAATCCGGGCCCGCGCTGGTCGTAGTCAGGCGGCGGAGTGAAGTTCGGATCGCCGGTGTCAAGCGCGGGGCTGCCCGGTAACAAGGCGTGGGTGAATGTTGGCCCGCCATTGTCCTGCAACGGGCCAAGCAAGGGATCGGTATTGATCTGGTCGCCTGGGCCGTTCAGAAAACCCCCGCCATTATCGCTGCAGACATTGTATCCGTGCGAGGTGACCGTACCACCATTATTATAGATGTTGGCGCCTGAGGCGCCTGCTTTTAGGATCGTGTTCCCAAGCTCGAGCGGGCTGGTTAAGTAGAGAGCGCCGCCGTATCCGACGTCCGAGTTATTGCTGAAGGTGGTGTGAGCGATGTTACCACCGCCAGCAACCCCGCCCCCGAAACGACCGCTATTTCCGGTGATGGTACTGTTGGTGATGGTAGTGTTGTTACCGAAGAGACCGCCACCGTAACCACCGTCAAAGCCGCCCCCGAGCGCTGTGTTTCCGCTGATGGTGCTGTCCTGAATCGTCATTGTTCCATCATTTTCAATTCCGCCGCCATCCCCGCCAAAGTGACCAGGGTTGTCGGTTCGGTTGTCACTGATCGTGCTGCCGGTAATGGTCATCATGCCTGTATTGTAGATGCCACCGCCGGCATAATAGGCCATGTTCCCTTGCACCGTCCCAGCAATAATGATCATGGTGCCGGTGTTGGAGATACCGCCTCCGAACGGAACACTGTTACAGCCACAATAAACGCCATTGTTATTGTTAACGATGGCCTGATTGAGCGTCATCGTTCCGCTGTTATAGATGCCGCCCCCAAAAACATTCACGGATTCGCCACTCACAATGGTGTTTGCGGAGACCGTGCAATGAGCGATCGTCAGAGTTGAATTGTCGTTCAGGATACCACCGCCGTTATCGCCTGTAATGTGACCGCCAGAGATGGTTAAGCCGTTGATTTCCACGCTATGACCGGGCATCACATGGAAAATACGGAACTCTGTCTGTGAAGACCGCACCACCGCGACCATCTGCGGTGAAGCGCTGATGGTAATGCTCTTAGTGATGACGAGCTCGGCTGTGGACAGCGTTACGGTGTTTACAGAAGGATCGAAGTTAATTGTGTCGCCGTCATTCGCGTCCGCGAGCGCCTGTCGCAGTGAGCCGGGGCCGCTATCGTTTCCGTTGGTCACAGTGATGGTGTTTGCGGGAGCGCGCCAGATGGTTCGCTGCGCGAGCGCGAATGGGATGAAAGAAACAGCCGTCACTAAAAGCAAGAAGGACGCGCTGCGAGTGAAGTGAGCTTTTAGGTTCGGATTAATTTGTCTTTTCATAAATCCGACCCCCCCGAGGGATGGCACCACGCCTTGCGACGCGCCCAACGCAAGGCGGATTTCGTACGCCACCACCACCAGCAGCAGCGCAATGTAAAAAGCGTTTCGATTAATATGGCGTTTCATGACGCCGGTTTTTGCTGTCTCGCTGTCTCCTAATGAACCTCCTCGTGGAGCCCGATTTTGTGGCGAGCGCGTAAGAATGTCGAGATTTTTTGCATTTTCCGTTGAGAAACCACGGAGGCGGTGCGAAACCGGGATTGCCGATTCCCGCTACAGCTGGATCAATTGAGTCTCTTTACCGTTCAGCTTCGGGATGGTGCACGCATTTGCGATCGAGATGAAAGCGGCGACGAGCCGCCGCACTCCGAAGCTCGCTACGCGAGCAAAAACATTCGTGTGAATTAGTGTCCATTGGTGGTTAGTTTCGCTGGGATGGAGGCGCTTACTGATTTCAAAATTCGACCGGCGCACGTGGAAGATGTGCCGATCATTCTGCAACTGATCCGCGATTTGGCGACGTACGAGCGCGCGCCGGATGACGTTGTCGCGACGGAAGAATTGCTTAGCGATGTTTTGTTCGGCGAAAAACCTGCGGCGGAAGTGCTGTTGGCGTTTGAAGAAAAATCGCCGATCGGATTTGCAGTTTATTTTTATAATTTTTCCACGTGGCTTGGGCGGCCCGGACTTTATCTCGAAGATTTGTTTGTTAGGCCGGAGAAGCGCGGCAAAGGCTATGGTCGCGCGTTGCTGGTGGAATTGGCGAAAATTGCGCGCGATCGCGGCTGCGGCCGGATGGAATGGGCGGTGCTCGATTGGAACGAGCCGGCAATTGAGTTCTATCGAGCGCTTGGCGCCAAGCCGATGAACGAATGGACAGTGTTTCGATTAACGCGCGATGAAATCGCGAACCTGGCGGATTCCAAACAGGTAGGTAAAGATTGACGCGTCCCGTTCGCTAAGGCATCGCTGCTGTAGTGTCCACTGTCCTCAGCGGAGTTCCCATTATGGACTGAGGCAGCGCACGCTAGAGCATTCAACCGAGGAAGAGTAAGAGCCAGAGGAAGAGGAAGAGTCGCGTGGCCAAGGCAAATACAAAGATTGAGGACTACGCTTTTCTGAGCGACACCCAGACGGGCGCGTTGGTGAGTCGCGACGGATGCGTGGATTGGCTTTGCCTGCCGAGGTTTGATTCCCCGGCGTGTTTTGCCTCGCTTCTGGGCGACGAAAAAAACGGGCATTGGCGGATGTTCCCAATGGAACAGATCAAGCAGACTCATCGCCGTTACCGTGGCGATACGCTGATCCTCGAGACGGATATCGAGACGGAAAATGGCACGGTACGCTTGATCGATTTCATGCCGCCGCGCGGTATGGATCCAGACATCGTCCGGATCGTCGAAGGTGTGTGCGGAGAGGTCTCGATGCGGATGGAATTGATCATCCGTTTCGATTACGGGCAGATCGTTCCGTGGGTTCGGAGGCGTAAGCGTTTCGACGGACTGGAGGCAATTGCCGGGCCGGATGCTTTGATCTTGCGAACACCGGTTGAAACACACGGCGAAGATTTAACCACTGTGGCTGAGTTCACCGTAGCGAAAGGTGATCGGGTCCCATTTGTGCTCACCTGGTTCCCATCTCATCAGGACCCTCCCAGAAAGATAACTCCCGAGCACGCATTACAGGAGACAGAAGAATTCTGGAATGCCTGGGCAACGCAGTTTCGAAGCGAAAACAAATGGCGTGAAGCAGTGGTGCGCTCCCTCATCACACTTAAAGGCCTTACCTATGCGCCGACTGGGGGCTTGGTCGCTGCGCTGACTACATCATTACCCGAGCAGATAGGAGGCGTGCGCAACTGGGATTATCGCTACTGCTGGTTGCGCGATGCGGCGCTTATTTTGGTCGTGTTAATGCGCGCCGGTTATCGGGAAGAAGCGGAATCGTGGCGGGAATGGCTGCTGCGCGCCATCGCAGGCAGCCCTGCGCAAATGCAAATGATTTATGGCGTCCAAGGCGAACGTCGCCTCGACGAGTTTGAGGTTCCGTGGCTGTCGGGATATGAAAACTCACGGCCGGTGCGCATCGGCAACGCAGCTTCAAATCAATTTCAGCTCGACGTCTATGGCGAAGTGCTGGCCGCTGTATGGCTGGGTGATCGTGCCGGTATCAAACTGACCGAGCACGATTGGGCCCTCATGCTTGAACTGATGAAATTTTTGGAATCACATTGGCAGGAGCCGGATGAAGGAATCTGGGAAGTACGCGGCGGTCGCCAACATTTCACGCATTCCAAAGTGATGGCGTGGCTGGCGTTCGACCGCGCAATTAAAATGGTTGAAAACTGCGAGTGCGCCGCGGACGAGCACGCCGCTCGGTGGCAGGAAATTCGGGATCAAATTCACGCCCAGGTTTGCGCCAGGGGATATAACCCAAAAAAGAAGTCATTCACCCAGGTTTACGGTTCAGACGCGCTGGACGCGAGCCTGCTCATACTGCCGCTGGTCGGGTTTTTACCAATTACTGACGAGCGCGTCCGCGGCACAATCGAGGCGATTGAACGCGAATTAATGTATGACGGTTTCGTGTTACGTTATCGCCCACAGGAATGCGGCGTTGACGGCTTACCCGGCTCGGAAGGTGTGTTTCTTCCGTGCTCATTCTGGCTGGCGGATTGCTGGCACCTCCTCGGCCGGAAAAAGGAAGCGCGAGAATTGTTCGAGCGCTTGCTCGACGTCCGCAACGACCTTGGCCTGCTATCGGAGGAGTATGATCCTCGCGCAAAGCGTCAGCTGGGAAATTTTCCGCAGGCTTTCTCGCACGTTGCATTAGTAAGTTGCGCCCGAATTTTAGGCGACGAAGACCACCTCCTGGCTCGTAGTGAGTAGATCATTGCGCGCCGTCCGGCGAAACGAGCCGGCGCACCAGATCCTCGATGGCTACAATGCCGCGAAAATTTCTTTTTCCGTCTACCACAGCTGCCAGGCCCAGGCGTGCGGCGCGTAATTGCTGCATGATGCGATAAGCGGGCTCATCGTCCCTGGTAGTTACGATACGCCGCACATAATTGCCCAACGGTTTGTTTCCGTTTCGGTCGAACAGGATATCGACAACATTCACTAGCCCGGCGGGCCGGCCGTCGGGGGTCACCACCGGTAGACGATCAAGACCCGTGGAGGCGCTAAGCTCCAGCGCTTCCTCGGTGGATGCGCCGGAGTGTAACGCCACAACCTTCGACGAGGGCAGCATCACCTCGCGAATTTTGGTGCCGCGAAAGTCAACAAGGCTGTGGATCATTGCGCGCTCTGTCGAAGTAAGCGCTCCCTCGCGTTCGCTCTGTGCAGTGATCTGTTTCAGTTCTTCGCGTGCGGCAAACAGACGCCGCCGTTTCGCGGCCTGACTTGGAAGCAATAGCTTGCCGAGCCGTGCCCCCACTTCGAGCAAGGGAGAAAACAGGATCGACGTGAATTCGAGCACGCCTGCAAGGCGTGCCAGAGCGCGAAAGGGAAATCGGCGGAACAACGATTTGGGGAGAACGGCTAACACAAACAAATAAACCGGGAGCGCGATCACCAGAGCGAAGAAGAATCCAGCATAGCCGTACGAGCGAACCAATCCGCTGGTCAGCAAAAGCAGAGCCATGATATCCGCCGCATTTGTTACCAGTAGCACGGTTACCAACAATCGTTCCGGGCGTTTGAGCAGGCGATTTAACTGCAAGGCGGCGGGCACGCGGCGCTTCACATTTTGCCGCAACCGGATCGGATCGATTGAAAGCAGTCCGCTTTCGATTCCGTTAAAGAAAAACGAAACGATCCAGCAACCACCGATGATCAGCGGCGCCGTCATGCCGCCTCCTCGAATGCGTCGGTGTCCTTCTCCAGCAGGACTTCTTCGATTCTCTTGCGTCCCGCCCGGCGCACGGTAATCACAAGTCCAGGAATTTGGAGTTTTGTTCCGGACGAAGGCAGGTAGCCCAGACGGGTAAAGACAAGTCCACCTATGGTGTCGATTCCTTCGGATTCGATTGGAAAACCGAGGTGTTCGCTCAAATCGTCCAGACGCGCGTTGCCGCTTACAAGGAATTTGCCGTTCCCGAGAGGCTCGATGTAAAAGCTCGAATTCTCTCCCGGCACCGCGTCGCTGAGAATCTCTTCCACCAAATCCTCCATGGTGATAATTCCTTCGGTACCGCCAAATTCGTCTACTACAACGCCCATTCCCTGGGGACGAGTGAGAAAAAGCTTGAGCAACTCGAGCGCGCGCATCGTCTCCGGGACAAATGACGGCGCGATCAGCCTCTCGGTGTAGTGTTCCGTTGGATCCAGCAGGAACAATTTCACGTCGATAATCCCGAGGATTTGATCGGGCGTATCGGCGTAAACGGGCACGCGCCGGTGACGTTTCTCCTTCAAACGCGCGATGGCCTCCTCGTTAGTCAAATCGTCCGGCAGCATGAAACTGTCCACGCGCGGCTTCATGCAATCCTTGGCCGTTTTGTCCCCCAGCTTAATGATTTCCTGGATCATTTCGGCTTCACCCTGGTATAACGCGCCCTCTTCTTCGCCGATTTGAAGCAGTGTTCCCAGCTCCTCGTCGCTTAACCGCGGACGATTGCGTAGATGCACTGGTGTGAAAAGATCGATCACATAATCGCTGACCGTCTCAAGTCCGCGGCCGATTCGGTCGAGAAACGGCATCGCGATTTGTAACGTGAAAGCGCCGATCGCCGAGAGCTTCGAAGGCGCCGCGAGCGCAACCAGTTTCGGCACCAGATCGCAGAGCAGCACCACCACGGTGAAAATCAGGATGCCGACCAGCCATTGTGGAACATGTCCTGCCAACGGCCCTTCCCACACGAAGAAAAGACATAACACCACCAGGAGCACGTTGACCAATCCGTCTCCTACCAACAGCACGTTTAAGACGCGACGCGGATTTTCGCGGAAGAGCTGTATGAAACTCGTAAGCCTGGCGTGATTCACCTCCAACCGGCGGAGTTGATGCGGCTTCAGCAGGAATAACGCCGTTTCCACCCTGGAGAAAAGCGCAGAGCAGAAAACCAGGATCGCGACGGCACCCAGCACAATGATCAGAGTAACGGCACTCATTTGTGCGGTGGCAAACCACACAGACGTTGGGTGGTCGTTTCGAGGCGAGAGACACCGGATGAGTGAGAATGTCCCTCGGAAGAGTTGGTGATTGGTGGTTTGCTCATTCTCTGAGCTGCAACCAAATTAAAGCTCCCCATGAACAAACGCGAGAGGATTTCACAGTGGGTTGCCGAATCGACCGGGAAAGATGTGACCCCGGATCAGTCAGAAGTAGCAACTAATCCGTATTACCTTGGATTTTTTCGTTGCTGGAACGAGCAGCGTTACTATGAAGCGCACGACGTTTTGGAACAGCTTTGGCTTGAGACGAAATCGCGCGACGCGGATTTCTTCAAGGGATTGATCCAGGCCGCAGGGGCTTTCGTTCATCTCCAAAAAAGGTTCGAACATCCGCTGCATGCCAAGCACAGCAGGCGTTTGCCGCCGGCGGAGCGTTTGTTCAGGTTAGCGGAGCAAAATCTGGCGAGTTTCTCCCCGTGGCATCATCGGCTTGACGTGGCGGCGCTCTGCCGACTTTTGAACCGGTACGCGGACCAAATCGTCGCATCCGATTACAATTCCAATCCCTGGTCACCGGAAACCGCGCCGAAGCTGGAGATAAAATAAATTCCCGCCAATTGCACAGTATTTCATTAACACCGGTCTTTAGACCGGTGAGCGGAACCTGAAAAGCGGCACCAGCCGTTTCAACGGCTTATCGGTCCCATTGGATTCTCTGCACCTGGCTAAAGCCAGGTGCTAATGAAAGGATTGGACGAAGATTACGTTGTGAAAATCAATTTTATTCCTGCGATTAGCAGGACCATCGAGAGAGATAGCGAAATCCCTCGGACAGCAAAACGTCTGCTGCCCAAATGGGATCCGATGATGCCGCCGATGATTGCTGCCGCTGCAAGGATGAATCCGAGTGAAGGGATCGAGTGAATTTTTGTGACGTAACCCGCCAGCCCGGCGACGGAGTTCACCCAGATGAACAGAGCTGAAACCGCAGCGGCCTGCCGAATATGAGCCCACTTACAAAACAGCAGTAGCGGCGTGAGAAATATTCCACCCCCGGTTCCGGTCAAGCCCGCAAGAAATCCCAGACCTGCACCGGCACTTATCGCCACCGGCTGCGATGGAGGATGGATTTGGGGCGGATCGCTTCGGCGAAACACGAGGCGCACCGCCGAGAAAAGCAGTACCAGTCCGATCAGAATTCTGAGAATCGAAGCCGACGGCTGCAAGTAACCACCGAGATACGCCGCAGGAATGGAAAACAGCGCGAACGGCCAGAATAGTTTCCACGAGAAATGTCCTGCCCGCCAAAACTGAAATGTGCCAATGGATGCGACCAGAATGTTGAGCACCAGCGCGGTCGGACGAATCTCCGCCGGTGCGATCCCGAACAAAGTCATCGTTGCGATATAGCCCGAAGCACCGGCGTGGCCCACGGATGAGTAAAGGAAGGCGATCACGCCAATGGCGAGGAAAAGAAGAACCAGATGCGTGGTGTCCATGCTGCCCTGTCATGTCGAGCGGAGTCGAGACATCTCTTGAACGATTTCCGCGCTCCGCGTTGTAAAAGCCAGCCAGAGATTCCTCGACTTCGCTCGGAATGACAAGAGTGTGAACTCTGACCGTGCAGTGAGCACCATCATGAGAACCTGCTTCCGCTTTGCGATCCTCGCGCTAACGTGGTTAGTGGGAACAAATCATACTGCTG
>Ga0210142_1000376_pt1 | contig 10064 bp, 8 predicted proteins | sample Goodyear_PhragC__FD_184869 | JGI IMG/M metagenome (GOLD analysis project Ga0210142, IMG submission 184869) | Wetland microbial communities from San Francisco Bay, California, USA, that impact long-term carbon sequestration - Goodyear_PhragC_D2... | ecosystem: Environmental > Aquatic > Marine >...
CTTATCGCTTGGCTGGTTCCTGGTACTTTTGCCAGGTGGCGTCGGGGTCGAAGTTGGTCATGGCTGCCGCCGCACGGGCCGTGTCTTCGCCCAGGTCCTTTTCGTAGATCACCCCTTCCTGGTTGACAATGAAGGTCATGATGCCCGACGCCCCGTATTTGGCGGGATAGGCGACGAGGGCGAAACCGAGGATCATCTTGCCGTCGGCCACATAGTCGAAAGCGCCGCCTTCGGCATGCGCCCCCTGCGCCTTGAGGATTTTGAAAAAATAACCGTGATAGGGTTCGGGGGAAGCTTCATCCAGCCCTGCCGCATACCCCTCCTCGGCAGCCCTGGCGATCAGCGGGCCGAAAGGGCTTTCTTCCTCCCCCGGCCCGGCTTCCCAGTAGAGTCCGTCATGCTTGCCCGCGCTGCTGGCTAACTTCTGGGCGAACTCCGAGCACGCGCCCTGGCGCTTCATGCAGGCATAGCGGCGCTGGGCGTCGGTATAGGCGTGCATCACCTCGACGGTATGCAGCTCGTTTCGGCCGATCCGCCGGTCGAGGATCTCCTCCCGGCCGGCCGCGGTGTCAAAGCGCCAGGCCTCCCCCGCGCGGACGAGTGGAATCGGGAAGGGGAAATCCTTGGCGCCGATGATCAGCACCGTCCTGCCGTCCGGCTCCCTTTCGAGGCGGTGCTGCGTGGCGTAGGCCTTGGCAAAGCGCTCCCGCCCCTTCCGGTCGGCGACCCGGTCGCCGGAGGAGATCAGCTCCTCGGCACCGGGACCGAGGATGGTAAGCAGCGCGGACTCGTCATTCGCCTTGACCGCCGTCACCAGCGCGGTCACCGCCTGCTGCGGTGAGGCATAGCTCCTCTGCCCCCCCGCCGCCCCGGCCGGCGTCGGGGAGGCGATCAGGACAAGCCAGCCCGCCAGCAGCACCACGGCTCCGGCCGGCAGTCGCCACAGCTTCGATTTATTCGCTTTTGGTCCCTTCATCTGTGTCCCCCACAGTTGGAATGGAATCAGCGCCGCTTGAAATGGCCGCGCTGCTCGCCGCCACCCGAGCTGCCCCCGGTGCGGAGGTTCCCGCCCTGCCCCTGGCGGCTGGTTCGGCCCCGTTCGCTCCACTGGCGTTCACTTCTGCCATTGTCGACCCGGTTGAAGACGTTGTCGCGAAGCCGCTGCTGCAGCGCCCGCCGTTGCTGATCGGTCTGTTGCCGCAGCTGGCGTTTCTGCTCGACGGATTGCCGCACCTGGTTTTCACGCTCGATTATCGGCCGGCTCTGCCGGTCACGGTCGGTTTGCTCGCGCAGTTGCAGCTCCTGTTGGCGGCGCAGCTGCTCCTGGCGATTCTGATCCAGCTGGTGCCGCTGGCGGTCAGGCTGGGCTGGTTGCTGCTGGCGGTAGCGCAGGGCCGGTTGCTGCTGGCGGGTGCCGCGGTCGGTGGCGGGGCGCTCCACGGTTCGCGGCTGCACCGTCCCGGTCCGGCCGTCCCTGCGAAAATCCCGTTCCCGCACCGTGACCCCCGAATCGGGGAAGCCGCGGACGTCGCGCCGGAAATCCCGGGTGTGATAGGGGACCTGGCCGTATTCCCTGGCCGTGGCCGGGTCGCGATAGGCGACCCCCCGGCGATGAAGCGGAGCGTGATGCCAGGGCCCCGGCTTGTCCCGCCACCGATCATGCCTGACGTAGCGGGGACGGTGGCGGACGTCGATGAAGATAGAGTGGTGCGGCCAGTCGAAATAGCACCAGTTGCCGAAGACGAAACTGAAGGTGAAGCCGGGCCAGTAGAAGAGGCCGGCACCGACGTAGACTCCCGGCGGCCCCCAGTAATAGGGCGGATAGGCCGGATACCACCACGGGCCATAGACATAGAGCGGATCGTAATAGGGAACGTAGACTACCTGGGGATCCGCCGGCTCGATGATGATCGTCCGGTTATCGACAATCACCTTCTGCCGGTCGTTGCTGTCGAGGTTGCCCTGGGCATAGGCCTCGGCCCGCAGTTTCTGGACCATGTTCATGACGTCCCCCTCCTGGGCGAGGAAGGCGTTGCCGAGGTTGGTGGTCTCGCCGATCCGCTCGCTCATCAGGTCCAGGATGCCCGGGAAATGGCAGAGCGCCTTGACGCTGGGGTCCCAGTCCACGTCCAGCAGCGCCGTATCCAGGGCCTCCCCGGCCAGGCCCTGGTTCTTCCGGAGCCAGCGGTCGGCCTCGATCACCTCGAGGGGATAGGTCGAGGCCATCAGAACCTGCGACAGGAGGGCGTCGGGATAGAGGGCGATGGGCGCCAGCAACTGGGCCAGTTCCTCCTGGCCGTAGGGGCCCGATGCACCGGCATAGCCGGCGTCCTGAGCCCGGGCCGGCGGCGCCGGCAGGGCGAGGCCGGCGAGCAGCAGTGGCAGGACGAGCAGCCCGAGGATCCGCTGCGGCATGGTCGTTTTCTTCATGGCAACCTCCTTAAAGCCGGGACGCCGGAAAGGGTGGCGTCCGGCCTGCGGTGGTGGCGGAAAAGTCGTTTGTTCCCTGTTGCTAACTAAAAAATAGCACCGAATTGAGAACTAAATGGGGAAGAAATAAGGAAATTCTCCCGGCCGGGACAAACACCCGACGGTGCGGACCCGGGGGCCGATTTCCTGGCAACCAAGTTCCGGCTTCGGAATCAGCGAACTCTCTGGTACTCTTCAGGTATCTAGCTTTGGCCGGGGATGGGCCGGTCGTTTTCCAGCCACCGGATTGCCGGTGCACCTCTTTCGGACCGGGATGGGGACATTCGCTATGGACGTCCTGAAAAATCACTTCGATGTCATCGTGATCGGCAGCGGTCCCGGCGGCGAAGGCGCCTCGATCGCGCTGGCCAAGGCCGGCAGGTCGGTCGCCGTCGTGGAGCGCTACCCCCTGGTCGGCGGTGGCTGCACCCACTGGGGGACGATCCCGAGCAAGACGCTCATCCACGTCGTCCGGCAGTACGCCGAACAGAAAAAAAGCCACCTCTTCGACCGGGTGCACCATCCCGTCAGGGTCACCGCCGCCGATCTGCTGGCGGCTATTCAGCAGGTCGTCGACCAGCAGGTCGGCGACCGCGAGGGATTCTACGAGCGCAACGCCGTGGAGGTGATCGAGGGGCAGGCCCGCTTCGTCGATGCGCACTGCCTTGAGATCGCCGACCGCTCCGGCAACGCCCGTCGCTTCACTGCCGACCATTTCGTCATCGCGGCCGGCTCCCACCCCTACCGGCCGGACGACGTCGATTTCACCACCCCGCAGGTCGTCGACAGCGACACCATCCTGCAGCTGCGCGAACTCCCCGCCACCCTCACCGTCTACGGCGCCGGAGTGATCGGCTGCGAATACGCCTCGGCGTTTCGGGACCTGGGGATCAAGGTCAACCTGGTCAATACCCGCGAGCGCCTGCTCGAATTCCTCGACGACGAGATCAGCAATGCGCTGAGCTACCACATGCGTGACGAGCAGGGGATCCTGATCCGCCAGAGTGAGGAGTACGAGCGGGTCGAGGTGACGGAGGGCGGGGTGGTGCTGCACCTGAAAACCGGCAAGATCATCAAGTCGGACATGCTGCTGTGGGCCAACGGCCGCACCGGCAACGCGGCCGGCCTCGGCCTCGAGGCGCTGGGACTTGCGGCCGACCATCGCGGCCACCTCGCCGTGAACGAGGTCTACCAGACCGCCCAAGCGCACATCTACGCGGTCGGCGACATCGTCGGCTTTCCCAACCTGGCGAGCGCCGCTTACGACCAGGGACGCTGCGCGGGAACCCACATCGCCACGGGGCACTGCGACGAGCACCTGGTCGCGGACATCCCGACCGGGATCTACACCACCCCGGAGATCAGCTGCCTGGGCCGGACGGAACGGGAGCTGACCGCGGCGCGCGTCCCCTACGAGGTGGGGCGCTCCTTCTTCCGCCACCTCGCCCGCGGCCAGATCACCGCCCACACCGCCGGCATGCTCAAGCTCCTTTTTCACCGCGAGACCCTGGAGATCCTCGGCATCCACTGCTTCGGCCACAACGCCGCCGAGATCCTCCACATCGGCCAGGCGATCATGGCCCAGCCGGCCCCCTACAACACGGTCAAGTACTTCATCAACACCACCTTCAACTACCCGACCATGGCCGAGGCCTACCGAGTGGCGGCGCTGAACGGCTACAACCGGCTGTGAGGCGGGGTCGGCGTTAGGCGCGCGGTCCTCGCCAGACCGTAAACGGGGAAAAATCACCATGAACCAGGAGCTGTTTTTCAGCCTGATCTGCAACGCCGCGCTGCTTCTTTCGCTCGGCCTGCTTTTCGACCTCTTCCACCTGCGTCAGGGCACCGCCGGCCGTCTCGCCCAAATCGCCCTCGGCCTGGTCATCGGCCTGGTGGCAATCGTCCTGATGGCGACTCCGGCACGGTGGGTTTCGGGGGTTTTCTTCGACACCCGCACCATCCTGCTCGGGGTGACGGGGCTTTTCTTCGGTCCCCTGCCGACCCTTACCGCCATAACCGTCGCGACCGCCTACCGGATCAACCTTGGCGGCGGCGGGACCGCCATGGGCATCGCCACCATCCTCGCCGCCGGGCTGATCGGCCTGGCCTGGGGCCACTACCGCAATCGCGGGGACAGGGAACTCTCCCTCGCCGAACTCTTCCTGTTCGGGCTGGTCGTGCACGGCGTCATGATCCTCTGCATATTCCTGCTGCCGCCGGCGGTCCAGGCGCGAACCTTGCGCGCCCTGGCCGCGCCCGTCCTGCTCATCTATCCCGCCGGGACCGCCCTTTTGGGGAGCCTGCTGACCGGCCGGCAGCGCCGGCACCGGGTCGCGACCGAGTTGGCGGCCAGCGAGAATCTGCACCGCACCATCCTGCAGACGACGATGGACGGCATCTGGCGGACGGACCTGCAGGGACGCCTGATCGAAGTCAACGCGGCCTACTGCCGGATGAGCGGCTACCGCCAGGAAGAGCTGATGGCGATGAATATCGCCGACCTCGAGGTCATCCATTCCCCGGAAGACATCGCCGCCCACATCCGGAAGACCAAAGAGCAGGAGACCATTCGCTTCGAGTCGATACACCGCCGCAAGGACGGCTCCACCTTCGACGTCGAGGTCAGTGCCCAGTACCTCGCCGTCGCCGGGGGGCAGTGCGTGGCCTTTTTGCGGGACATCTCCGAACGCAAGCGGGCCGCCCGGGAGCTGCAGGCCAGCCGGCAGCAGTACCTCGACCTGGTCGAGGGAACGCCCGATCTCATCACCCGGGTCGATACGGCAGGACGCCTGGTGTTCGTCAACCATGCCGCGGAGGAAATCTTCGGGATGTCCCCCCGGGACTGCCTCGGCCGGGTGGCCTTCGATTTCATCCATCCCGAGGACCGGGCGGCCACCGTAGCCGCCTTCGAGGAGTGGCTCGCTTCCACTGAGGCTCTCTTTTTTCATGAAAACCGCCAGGTCGGCATCGACGGCCGGGAACATTACATGGCCTGGTCGATACGCGCCGAGCGCGACGAAGACGCCAGGATCCAGGGATTTGCCGGCACGGCAAGGGACATCACCGAGAAGAAACACGCCGCGGAGGAAAGGGGCAAACTCGAAAAGCAGCTGCAGCAGGCGCAGCGCATGGAAAGCCTGGGCGTCCTGGCCGGCGGCATCGCCCACGACTTCAACAACATCCTGATGACCATTTTGGGCAATGCCGATTTGGCCCTGCTGCGGCTCCCCGCCGAATCTCCCGCCCTCGGCAACCTGCAGCAGATCGAGAACGCCGCCCGCAAGGCCGCCGACCTCGCCGGCCAGATGCTCGCCTATTCGGGAAAGGGGCGCTTCGTCGTCGAATCGGTCGACCTCAACCGGCTCATCGAGGAGATGATCCACATCCTCAAGGTCGGCATCGCCAAAAAAGCCGGCCTGAATTTAAACTTCGGGCAGGGCATCCCCGCCGTCGAAGGGGACGCCACCCAGTTGCGCCAGATCATCATGAACCTGGTGATCAATGCTTCGGAGGCGATCGGCGATCACAGCGGGTTCATCTCGGTCTCCACCGGCCTTCAGAAATGCGACCGCAGCGACCTGCAAGACACCGCCTTCGGCGATGATCTTCCGGCAGGACCCTATGTTTTCCTCGAAGTGGCCGACACCGGCTGCGGCATGGATGCCGAGACCCTCGGTCACCTTTACGAGCCCTTTTTCACCACCAAGTTCACCGGCCGTGGTCTCGGCATGGCGGCGACGCTGGGCATCGTCCGAGGCCACAAGGGCGTCATCAAGGTCTCCAGCGAAGTCGGCCGGGGGACGGCCTTCAAGGTTTTGCTGCCGGCGCATGTCGGGACCACGGTTCCCGCCGCCACCCGTGAGGCCGGCTCGCACTGGCAGGGGAACGGGACGGTTCTGCTGGTCGACGACGAGGAGACGGTTCGCGCCGTCGGCAGGGAAATGCTCCAGGAACTGGGCTTCAGCGTGCTGCTCGCCGCCGACGGCCGCGAGGCGGTGGACATCTACCGGGAACGCCACGGGGAGATCGGTTGGGTCCTGATGGATCTGACCATGCCCCGCCTCGACGGTGAGCAGGCCTTTCGCCAGTTGCGCTGCATCGACCCCGCGGCGCGGGTCATCATGACCAGCGGCTACAACGTCCAGGAGGTCAGCCAGAAATTCCAGGATCAGGGGATGACAGGCTTTCTTCAGAAACCGTTCCGCATCTCCACCCTGCGCGACCTGCTGAGCGCCCCGGGGGAGAATCCCGGCAGCTAGATCCACCGGGCAGACCGACCGTGCCGCGACCAATACCTCCGGACTTTCTGGCCTATAATTCAAGAGGGAGGGACCAAACGAAAGGGGTGAAAATTCCCGGGGGGAAAGGCATGAAAAGCAAAGCGAACAACCCAAAGGGCGGCGAATCGCGGCGGGAAACCGAACACTACCAGCGCTATCCGGAAGAGGAGTTCATCGACGAGCAGGTGGCGGACGACGGCAAGCCGGGGCGCGCGGGGGCCGAACTTGCGGAGCACTTCCGCGCCGTCAGCGGCAGGGCGGGAAGGACGACAGGTCGGAAGGACTGATCCGGACCACCCGCACCCGGCCATGTATCCCGGAAAGACGGGCTGGCTTCAGACAAGGTTCCGGGAGCGTGGCGGGATAAAGGGGCCCGGGAAAGGATCCGATTTGGACAGATGCACCGCCCCCGCGCTCATCTTATTCCGAAGGGGATTTTTCGCCTCGGCCTTTGGGCCGTCCCTATCTGGGGAAACCTACGGCGTCACTGGCCAGACAGGGAATTATTCCAACCATGCAACAAACACTTTCCAAAGGACCTCATCCAATGAAACGACTCGCCATTCTGTTCGTTGTTAGTGCCGCATTCGTTTCGGCCTGCACTGGCGCCAAATTGGTGCGTACACCGGTCGCCAAACAAAATTATTATATCGTTACCCTGGAGCAGCGGCAGGCGAAAGACCCTACTGATCTGCCAAAATACAAGCATCCTGCGATGATCGAGCTGGCCGAACTTGAAAAAGCGATGGGCGATTTGACCTACACCGAGAAGGCAGGGCTGACGAGCGCAAAACGACAAACTCCGGTCTTTCAGGCGGTTGAAATCGACCGACTGGCGCCCGTCCTGGCGGAGGCACTGGCCAAAGCCGATGCCAGTCAACGCATCCGGTTCGCCTCCTTCAACCAGGGCAAGGCCTTGATCTTTTCCGAAAGCAGGAAAACCGAAGGTGTGATTTTTGTCGATGCCGACGGACGCTTGAATTTCGCGTTTAATTATATCAATGCCGATCGCCACCCGAGTGAAACCAGCGCTATTTACCATGTCTTTTCGGGTGTCGACCCCTTGCAGATAAAAAGTTCGGACACCCCCTTGTCGCCCACGGCCCCCTATGCGGAACTGCACCAATTTGGAACCGGCCAGCAGGCCCCGATGTGGATCGTGATAAATCTCGACGCGCTGAAGCAAGCGACCGGCACGGTGACGGCACCCGTTGGCCAAGGAACCGAAGAAGCCGTCCCGGCCGTCGCCCCAGGGACCGGGGCAGTGGCCAGCCCGGCTGAAACAACGGCGCCGGCCCGGGCAGCTGAAGACCTGCTCAAAGAAGACATCAGGAATAACCTGATCTATTTAAAAGAATTGCTGGACGAAGGGCTCATCACGGAAAAGGACTACACCGTCAAAAAAATGCAACTGCTGGACAAAATCAAATAACGCCTATCCCGACCAGCGGCGGGAAGGACCTCGGGACGGGGAAAGTGGGCCGGAGCCCTGACGTTACCCGGCAACGCCGCTCGGAAAGACCTGACTGGCTTCGGTGCCGGTGGGACGGCGCTAAAATTCACCGGGAAAGGCCCGCCTCGCAAGGGGTGGGCCTTTCCTGTCAGCGCATCGGAAGGAGCGGTTCCCCTCCGGTTCGCTCGCCGTTAGCGCCGAAACGGGGCCGGAGGGTCTGGCAGCCGGGGCACTTGGCATATTTGGCCCCCTCGGCGAAGACGTTGACGCGCAGGCAGCGTTCGCAAAACCAAAATCCGCGCCGGGCGGATTCCCGGCCGCCCAGCTGCCGGAAATACCAGCGGTAGTAGGCGGTCCAATCGTACGCGGGCCCCTTGCGGTGCTGTTCCACAAGTTGTTCCAGCAACATGCTCGCTCCTTGGTAATGAGGCCAAAACCCAGACGGCAAATCTGATTCTGTTTCGGGGCTGGCTCCGATTTTCATTTCACGTTTTACCTTTCACCATTCACAACTTCAGACAATTCCGCTCATCATCCCAGTAGGGCGAGAGGCGGCGCAGGCGGACGACGATCTCCGGCAAAACCTCGATGATCCGGTCGATCTCGGCGTCGGTGTTGTAGCGGCTCAGGCTGATCCGCAGCGAGCCGTGGATCGCCGAGAAGGGCACCGCCATCGCCTTGAGGACGTGGGACGGATCGAGGGTGCCGGAGGTGCAGGCCGAGCCGCTGGAGGCGCAGATGCCTTGACTGCTCAGCTCGTAGAGGATCGCCTCCCCCTCGATGCCGTGGATCGCCAGGTTGAGGGTGTTCGGCAGGCGCAGCGCGGCGTCCTTGCCGTTCACTTCGAGGGCCGGGATGCGCTCGAGCAGCGCCGCCTGCAGGCGGTCGCGCATGCCGCGCACCCGGGTCTGCTCCTCCTCCATTCCGGCCATGGCCAGCTCGCAGGCCTTGGCGAGGCCGACGATGTAGGGGACGTTCTCGGTGCCGGCCCGGCGGCCCCGCTCCTGGTGGCCGCCGAGGATGAAGGGGCGCCAGCGGGTGCCGCGCCGCACGAACAGGGCGCCGACCCCCTTGGGGGCGTGGAGCTTGTGCCCGGAGAAGGCGAGCAGGTCGACCTGCCTGAGGTCGGTCTGCAGGTCGACCGGCAGCTTGCCGACCGCCTGGGTGGCGTCGGTGTGCACCACGATCTGCGGGTCGGTTTCTTTGGCGAGCCGCGCCAGCTCGGCCACCGGGAAGCAGACCCCGGTCTCGTTGTTGGCCATCATCACGCTCACCATCAGGGTGTCGCGGCGCAGCGCCTTGACGTAGGCGTCGATGCTCAGCTCGCCGTTGCGGTCGACCGGTAAAAAAGTCACCTCCAGGCCGCGGCGCGCCAGCTCCTTGCCGATCTCGAGCACCGAGGGGTGCTCGACGGCGGTGGTGATCAGGTGCCGGCGCTGCGGGTTGGCCTGGACGCAGCCGAACAGGGCGGCGTTGTTGCTCTCGGTGGCCGAGCCGGTGAAGAGCAGCTGGTCCGGATCGATGCCGCCGAGGCAGCGGGCGATCGTCGCGCGGGCGGCCTGGATGGCGTGGGCCGCCGAGCGGGCGGCGTCGTACATCGAGCTGGGATTGAAGTAGTCGGCGGTGAAGTATGGCTGCATCGCCGCGACCACTTCCGGGGCGATCGCGGTGGTCGCGTTGTTGTCGACGTAAATCGTCTGCATCGTGCCCATCTCCTTCCGGGCGGCTCAGACCGCGATCACCTGCAGGCGGTCGTCGACCTGCTCCTTGAGCTGCTGTTCGACCAGCAGCTTGAGGGTCCGGTCCGCCGCCCCGCAGGCGCGGCAGGCGCCGCTCAGGCGGCAGTAGACCTTGTCCCCCTT
>Ga0210142_1000377_pt1 | contig 10059 bp, 13 predicted proteins | sample Goodyear_PhragC__FD_184869 | JGI IMG/M metagenome (GOLD analysis project Ga0210142, IMG submission 184869) | Wetland microbial communities from San Francisco Bay, California, USA, that impact long-term carbon sequestration - Goodyear_PhragC_D2... | ecosystem: Environmental > Aquatic > Marine >...
GAAGCCGGAAACCAGCCGCAGGGCGATGACTGCCGGGATCGAAAGGTGGATGTAGAGGAACCAGCGGAAGGAATACTTGTCGCTCCCCTCGCGCAGATAGCCGAGCGGGAGGTTGGCAAAGAAGGCGAAGCCGAGCAGGGCGCCGAGGGCGACGGTCTGTTGAGGGTTCACGGTGATACCTTTCGCGGGCCGACGGCCCTGTCTGAAATAGGCCTACAGTCTAACCGCAAGACTTCCAGGCTGTCAACGCAAGGCCTTTGTTGGCCGGCGGCGCCCGACGTGACATGATAATTCAAAGACCAAGGGGACTGAATGTCGATGGTAAAGGATGGCGACCTGGTAGCGATATTTCACTCCATTCACCGGGTGATGCAGGCGGAAAAGCTTCTCAAGCAGCAGGGGACGGATATCCTGCTGATCCCAGTGCCGCGGCAGCTGACCTCCGACTGCGGGCTGGCCATTCGCTACCCGGAGACGGAACGCGCCCGGGTGGAATCGGCCCTGGCTGAAGCCGGGTTGGCGCCAGCGGAAACCTACCGCCGCCAGGGGGCTAACTACCTGCTCCTGGAGGCAGGGAAACCCGGGGTTTGCTAAAGGTTTTTCCCTTGACAAGGGTGTGCCCCTTCACTATAGTCCGTATTTTGCGGTGACCAGCACCCGCCAGAGCAAGGCAATGTTCGATAACCTGACGGAAAAATTCGACGCGGTCTTCAAGAAGCTGCGTGGCCACGGTCGGCTGACGGAAGAGAATATCCAGGAAGCGTTGCGTGAAGTCCGCCTGGTGCTGCTCGAGGCTGACGTTAATTTCCGGGTAGTCAAGGACTTTGTCGCCACGGTGCGCGAACGGGCCGTCGGCCAGGACGTTCTCAAGAGTCTGACCCCGGCCCAGCAGGTGATCAAGGTCGTGCGCGAGGAACTGGCGCGGCTGATGGGGGAAGGAGAGGATAACGCTCTCGACCTCGCTGCCCGGCCACCGGTCGCGGTGATGCTCTGCGGTCTGCAGGGGGCAGGCAAGACGACTACCTGCGGCAAGTTGGCGCTCAAGCTGCGCAAGGAAAAGCGCAACCCGCTGCTGGTGCCGGCCGATATCTACCGCCCGGCGGCCATCGAGCAGCTCAAGACTCTCGGCCGGCAGCTGAATGTCCCGGTCTTCGACTCCCGGGCTGACATGGACCCGGTGGAGATCTGCCGCCAGGCCCGGCGGTTTGCCGAGCTCAACGGCTATGATACGCTGATTCTGGATACCGCTGGCCGGCTCCACATCGACGAGGCGTTGATGGGGGAACTGCAGCGGATTAAGGAAGCGGTGGCACCGCGCGAGGTGCTCTTCGTCGCCGACGCCATGACCGGTCAGGATGCGGTCACCGTTGCCCAGTCCTTCGACCAGCAGCTCGACCTGACCGGGGTGATCCTCACCAAGCTCGATGGTGACGCCCGCGGCGGAGCGGCGTTGTCGGTGCGGGCCGTGACCGGCAAGCCGATCAAGCTGGTCGGGCTTGGCGAAAAACTCGACGCGCTGGAGACTTTCCATCCCGACCGGATGGCGCAGCGCATTCTCGGCATGGGCGATGTCTTGTCGTTGATCGAAAAGGCCCAGTCGGCCATCGATCAGGACGAGGCCGCAACCATGCAGGAGCGGCTGCGCAAGGACGGTTTCACCCTGGAGAACTTCCGGGACCAGCTCCAGGCGATCAAGAAGATGGGCTCCATGGAGTCGATTCTCAAGCTCATCCCCGGTGCCGGCAAGGCCCTCAAGGAGATGCAGGGGACCCAGCTTCCCGACAAGGAGCTGAAAAAGATCGAGGCGATCATCAACTCGATGACCGCCCGGGAACGCCGCGATCACCGGGTTCTCAACGGTTCCCGGCGCCTGCGCATCGCCCGGGGCAGCGGCACGACGGTGCAGGACGTCAACCAGTTGCTCAAGCGTTTCACCGAAGCGCAGAAAATGATGAAGAAGATGCAGAAGATGGGATCCCGCGGCCTCAAAGGCATGCTCGGGCGCGGTGGCGGTCTCCCCTTTTAAGCCGAGGACTCAGGCGCCGGGTGCCGGGATGCAAACCGCTATCACCCCGTTATCCTGATCACCGAATCCTGAAACCTGAACGACAGTTTGGAAAGACCGAGGAGGAACAGTAATTATGTCCGTTAAAATCCGGCTGGCCCGTGGTGGCGCCAAGAAGAAGCCCTTTTACCAGGTGGTGGTCGCCGACGAGCGTTTCCCCCGCGACGGCCGCTTCATCGAAAAACTCGGCCAGTACGATCCGAAACAGAATCCGCCGCTGGTGACCCTGAAGGAAGACCGCGCCCTCGCCTGGCTGCAACAGGGAGCCCAGCCGACCGACACGGTGCGCCAGCTGCTGCGCCAGCAGGGTCTCTGGGCCAAGTTCAAACAACCGCAGGAGGCCTGAGGCCACAGGCCGGTGTAGCCCTACGGAGTTTTGCCACTTTCCCCGAAGGACGGACTCCATGAAAGAGCTCATCGAATTCATCGCCAAATCCCTAGTGGAAAACCCCGACGCGGTGACCATCTCCGAAGAAGAGGCCGAGGACGGGACGATTCTCATCAAACTGGCTGCCGCCCAGGAAGACATGGGCCGGATTATCGGCAAGCAGGGGCGGACGGCCAAGGCCATGCGCACCCTGCTCAATGCCAAGGCCACGCGGGAGAGTCGTCGCGCCAACCTCCAGATCATGGAGTGATGAGCCAAGCGCACCAGGAAGGGCTGTTCCAACTTGGCACCGTCGTCGGCACCCATGGCCTGCGGGGGGATCTCAAGGTGCGGCCGTTGAGCGAGGATTCGACCTCCCTGGCGGGAGCGCGGGAGGTGGTGCTGCGCAATACCGATGGCTCGCTGCAGAGTTTCCGTCCACTGCGGGCGACGCAGCACAAGGGGCTGTGGCTGCTGCGTCTGGAGGGACGGGAGAGCATTGAGGCTGCGCAACCGCTGGTCGGCTGCACGGTATTGATGGCGCTTCGGGACCTGCCTGAACCGGCGGCTGATGAGTTCTACTGGCACCAGTTGCAGGGTCTCAAGGTTGTCGACCGGCAGCTTGGGGAACTCGGAGTGATGACCGACCTGCTGAGCACCGCGGCCCACGACATCTACGTGGTTGAGGGCCCCTTTGGCGAAGTGCTCATTCCGGCGGTCGCCCAATTCGTCCTCGACATCGACCCTGAGGCCGGGCTGGTCAGGGTTGATCTGCCGGAAGGCCTGGTCCGGTTGAACAATGACGTTTGATGTCCTGACCCTCTTTCCCGGCATGTTCGCTTCCCCCTTCGCCGCCAGTATTCTCGGCAAGGCGGTGGAGAAGAACCTGATCGGGATTGCCGCCCACAACCTGCGCGACTGGGCCGAGGAGCGGCACAAGGTGACCGACGACACCCCCTACGGCGGGGGCGAGGGGATGGTCATGAAGCCGGAACCGGTGGCTCGTGCGCTCGACGAGCTGCGCAGCCGCCAGCCCGGCTCGAAGGTCCTGCTCATGTCCCCCCAGGGGCGCACCTTTCGCCAGGCCGACGCCCGACAGCTGGCGACCGAATCGGGGCTGATCCTGGTCTGCGGCCGCTACGAGGGTTTCGACGAGCGCATTCGCGTTCTGGTGGACGGCGAATACTCTCTCGGCGATTTCGTCCTGACCGGCGGCGAGTTGGCGGCGATGGTGATCATCGATGCGGTCGCCCGGCTCGTTCCCGGCGTGCTCGGCAACGAGGGGAGCGCCGCGAGCGATTCGTTCTCCGACGGTCTGCTCGAATATCCCCATTACACCCGGCCGGTGGAGTTCGCCGGGCAGCGGGTGCCGGAGGTGCTTCTCTCCGGGAATCACGCGGCGATCGCTCGCTGGCGGCGCCGGGAACAGCTGCGTCGAACCCTGCTGCGGCGCCCCGAGCTGCTCGAAACGGCCCCCTTGAATGCCGAGGACCGACGCCTGCTGGAGGAGCTGCGTAGCGAGCGGACGGGCGACGAGGCATGATCGGGCGCCTCGCGCTTGCCTTGGTTCATCAGCCGGTGCTCGATCGCAGCGGGGCGGTGGTCAGTGCTGCGGTGACCAATCTCGACCTGCACGATATTGCGCGGGTCGCCCGCACCTTCGGGGCGGGGCGCTTCTACGTCGTCACGGCGGCGGCCGGCCAGCAGCACCTGGTCGCTCGGATCCTGGGCCACTGGCGGGAAGGTTTCGGTGCCGGCTACAACCCGGATCGCCGGGAAGCTCTCTCCCTGGTGGAAACGGTTCCGGACCTCGACGCGGCAGTGGCCGCTTGGGGTTCCCGTTGCGGGGCTCCGGCACTGCCCCTGCTGACGGGGGCGCGGCGCAGCGACGGCATCGGCTTCGGCGCTGCCCGCGAGCTGCTTGCCGACCGGCCCCTGCTGCTGGTGCTGGGAACCGGCTGGGGTCTGGCCCCTGAGCTTTTCACCCATGGCTGGCCGGTACTGGAACCGGTATCCGGGGGGAGCGACTACAATCATCTTCCGGTCCGGGCGGCCGCGGCGATCATTCTCGATCGCCTTTACCGCTCCGGAACCTGAGCAGAACCGACAGGGCGGGCATGGAGGCCGGCCCCACGACTTGAACCCAGGGTTGGCTGAATACCAGACGACTACAGGCATCGCCGATAGAGGAGGACGCAATGAACAACATCGACCGCATCGATATGGAACAGATTAAGAAGAACATCCCGGTCTTCAAGGCCGGCGACACCCTGCGGGTGCACGTCAAGATCACCGAGGGGGACAAACAGCGTATCCAGGTCTACCAGGGGGTGTGCATCAAGCGGGTCAACCGCGGCCTCGGTTCGACCTTCGCCGTGCGCAAGATCTCCAACGGCTTCGGCGTCGAGCGTATCTTCTCCCTCCATTCGCCGGCGGTGGATAAAATCGAGGTGGTGATGGTCGGCCAGGTGCGCCGCGCCAAGCTCTACTACCTGCGCAACCTGCATGGCAAGAAGGCCCGTATCCGCGAGAAGCGCCAGGCCTGATTTGCTCCTGTTTCGGGACGGCCCCGGTCTGAGGATCGGGGCCGTCCTGCGTTCAGGATCACCCCGCCGCATGGACCTGTTCCCCGCCCCGGGAGGCGACCATGAGCGAAACCCTCTTCGACCTGCCGGAACTCTCCACATTGCATTTCGAATGCCGCGCGCGAGCTCGCGGCTTTCGGGCGGTGGCCGGCATTGACGAAGCCGGGCGTGGACCGCTGGCAGGCCCGGTGGTGGCTGCTGCAGTCATCCTCCCTGAAGTTTTCGACCTCCCCGGCCTCGACGATTCCAAAAAACTCAGTGAAAAGCAACGTGATCGACTTTTCCCGCTGATCCGCTCCCAGTCCCTGGCAATCGGCGTCGGCTTCGCCTCGCCCGCGGAAATCGACGCCGTCAACATTCTCCAGGCGACGCTGCGCGGCATGTGTCTGGCCGTCAATCGTTTGCGCCAACCCGCCGATTTCCTGCTCATCGACGGCATTTCCCCGGTTCCTCTTTCGCTTCCCCAGCAGACCCTGAAACAGGGGGACAGCCGTTCCCTTTCCATTGCCGCCGCTTCAGTGATCGCTAAGGTCGTTCGCGACCGGGTGATGATCGCCTATGACCGCCGCTATCCGGGGTACGGTTTCGCTCGCCACAAGGGGTATGGCAGCCGCGAACACCTCGCGGCGATCGCCCGGCTCGGTCCCTCCGTCCTGCACCGGAAGAGTTTCGGTGGCGTCCGCGAACACCTGGAGCGGCCATGACCGAGGAACGCCTGGCCCTTGGTCGCTGGGGCGAAGCCGCCGCCAGCCGTTTCCTGCAGCGCTGCGGCTACCGGATCGTCGCCCGCAATCTGCGTACCCCGGTGGGGGAGATCGACATCATTGCCCGCGACCGCCGGCTGCTGCTGTTCGTCGAGGTCAAGACCCGGCGCAGCGTCGCCTTCGGTGCGCCGGCCGAGGCCGTCGGTCCGACCAAGCAGCGCCAGATCCTTCGCGCGGCCCAGTGGTATCTGGCCGACCATCCGTCCGGGCGCCTGCAGCCGCGCTTCGATGTGATCGCGGTGATGCCGGGAGCCGCCGGCGAGCCCGAATGCGAACACATCGAGAATGCCTTTGGCGCCTGACCCGGCAGCGGAGAAAACCCCCTTGAAACCATTGCATTTTTTCGTGGGGTCTCTAGAATAAAGGGCACCGGAGGACGTTGCCGTGGGGGCAGCGCCCGAACTTTGCACCACTCAACCTGCCAAGGCCATCCCATGAACCAGACGCTCTCTGATTTCGGCTACTTGCGGGTCGGCGTGGCCAGCCCGGCGCTGCGGGTCGCCGACGTCGCCTACAATCTGGAACAGATGTCCGAGGCAGTGCAGGTGGCCCGCGAACGTCACTGCCAGTTGTTGATCTTTCCGGAACTGGCGATCACCGGTTACACCTGTGCCGACCTTTTCCTCCAGTCGCTGCTGCTCGACGCCGCGGGTTCCGCCCTGGACGAGCTGGCCGTCATCGCCGGCCAAAAAGGGGTTGCGGTGGTAGTCGGTGTGCCGCTGGCGGTGGGCGACCGACTCTATAACTGCGCGGCCTTTCTCGCTGGCGGGCGGCTCCGCGGCCTGGTGCCGAAACAGTATCTGCCCAACAGCCAGGAGTTTTACGAAAAACGCTGGTTCGCCCCGGCAAGTCTGCTGCGCCAGACGAGCGTCGCGTGGCGCGGCGACACGGTGCCGGTCGGCACCGACCTCCTCTTCCAGGCTGAAGGGTTCAGCGCCTGCCGGGTCGGCATTGAAATCTGCGAAGATGCCTGGACCGTCAACCCGCCCAGCGGCCGGTTGGCCGCCCAGGGCGCCACGCTGCTGGTCAATCTCTCCGCCAGCCCGGAAATCCTCGGCAAAGAGCGCTATCGGCGCGAGCTGGTCCGCAGCCAGTCGGCCCGTTGCCTCGCCGTCTACGCCTACGCCTCAGCCGGACCCGGCGAATCGACCACCGACCTGGTCTTTTCCGGACATTCGCTGATTGCCGAGAACGGTCAGTTGCTTGCCGAAAGCGAGCGCTTCAGTTTCGCGTCCAGCCTCAGCTGTGCCGACGTCGATCTAGGGCGGATGGTCAGCGAGCGACTGCGCAGCAGCAGTTTTGCCGATGCCGCGGCCGATCTGCCGCCGCGCCTTGTTTCCTTTCCCCTCCTCACGGCTCCGGCGGCGTGCTTCGCTCGTGCGGTGCCGGCCATGCCCTTCGTTCCGGGGAAGGATGACGAGCGGGCCGAACGCTGCCGGGAAATCTTTGCTCTGCAGACCACCGGGCTGGCCAAGCGTCTGCTGCATACCGCGACCCGCCAGGTGGTGATCGGGATTTCCGGCGGCCTCGATTCGACCCTGGCGCTACTCGTCATCTGCCGGGCTTTCGACCGCCTGGAGTTGCCGCGCAGCGGCATCGTGGCCGTAACCATGCCCGGTTTCGGCACCACGGAGCGGACGCGCAGCAACGCTGTGGGGCTGGCGCAGCAGCTTGGTGTGCGGCTGCGCACCATTTCCATCGACGCGGCGGTCCGCCAACATTTTGCCGATATCGGCCACCCCGAGGAGCGCCACGATATCACCTTCGAAAACGCCCAGGCCCGGGAGCGCACCCAGCTGCTGATGGATATCGCCAACCAGGTCGGGGGGCTGGTGATCGGCACCGGCGACCTCTCGGAGCTGGCGCTGGGCTGGTGCACCTACAACGGTGACCACATGTCGATGTACGCCGTCAACAGCGGCGTGCCCAAGACCCTGGTCCGCTATCTGGTCGAGTGGTGTGCCGAGGAGGAGTTCAGCGGCCGCAGCGCCGAAATCCTCCACGATATCTGCACCACCCCGGTCTCCCCGGAACTGCTGCCGCCGGCGGCCAACGGCGAGATCGAACAGCGTACCGAGGAACAGGTCGGTCCCTACCTGCTGCACGACTTCTTCCTCTTCCACGCCCTGCGCCTGCAATTCCCCCCGGCGAAGATTTTGTTCCTCGCCGAACGCGCCTTTGCCGGCAGCTATTCTCCGCCGCAACTGCGCCGCTGGCTGCGGCTCTTCTACCAGCGATTCTTCGCTCAGCAGTTCAAGCGCTCCTGCCTGCCCGACGGTCCCAAGGTCGGCAGCGTTGCCCTCTCGCCGCGCGGTGACTGGCGCATGCCGAGTGATGCCTGCGCCCGGCTCTGGCTGGAGGAACTGGAGCGCCTCGATGGGAACGCCGGTGACTGAATCGGCACCGGCACGTCCCGGCATCCTGTACGTGGTCGCCACCCCGATCGGCAACCTCGAAGACCTGACCTTCCGCGCCCTGCGTATCTTGCGCGAGGTCGACCTGGTGGCGGCCGAGGACACTCGCCACAGCCGCAAGCTGTTCAGCCATTACGGCATCGCCACGCCCCTGACCTCCTGTTTTGCCCACAACGAGCTGCGCAAGGCCGAGGATATCCTGCGTCTGCTGGAAACGGGGCGTTCGGTGGCGCTGATCTCCGATGCCGGCACCCCGGCCATCTCCGATCCCGGCTATCTGCTGGTGAAACGCTGCCGGGAGGCCGGCCACACCGTGGTGCCGGTGCCGGGTCCCTCGGCGGCGATCGCCGCACTCTCGGCGGCGGGCCAGCCGGTCGACCGTTTCGCCTTCGAAGGATTTCTCCCCAGTCGCGCCGCTGCCCGGCGCAGCCACCTGGAACAGCTGGCCCGTGAGGAACGCAGCCTGGTCTTCTACGAAGCGCCCCACCGATTGCTGGCGACCCTCAAAGACCTGGAGATGGTCTGCGGTGCCGGGCGCGGTCTGACCGTGGCTCGGGAGCTGACCAAGCTCCATGAGGAGATCTTTCGCGGCACGGTCGGCACCGCCCTGGAACATTTCGGAGCCAGCCGGATCCGTGGGGAACTGGTCCTGGTGCTGGCACCGGCAGCGGCGCCGGAACGGCCGGCGGAAACGGTGCGCGAGGCGCTCTTGCGCAAACGTCGGGAATGCGACCTCCCGCCCCGGCAACTGGCCCGGGAAGTGGCCCGGGAACTAGGGGTGGCGGGCAGCGAGGTCTATAGCGAGGTGCTCAGGCTCAAGGCGGAGGAGGAATGAAGGGAGGAGAGGTGGGACCCGGTAGCTGGGCCACCTTTTGAACGGTCAATCGACCGCCCGCAGATTCCCTGCGGGCCGTGGCCGATAGGACAACTGCTCAGTAACGTACGGTAAAATCAATGAATTCCTTGGCGGACGACTGCCAGTCGACCCGGAACTCCTCGACCTCCGCCGCTGGGGGGCCCTGGCGACAGGCGGCGAGGGCCTCCTCGATGCTCTCCCGTTCCCCCTCGAAAAGTGCTTCCACGGTCCCGTCCGGCAGATTGCGCACCCAGCCGGTCAGCCCCAGAGCCCGCGCGGTACGCTGGGTGAAGTAGCGAAAACTGACTCCCTGGACCCGGCCGCGGATCCGGACCAGGGCTCTAAGCGTCGCCATGCGTTCCTCCCTTCTCCACCATCCGGGCAAATTCCTCTTCACTGAGAACCGGCACCCCGAGCTGGCGGGCCTTGTCGAGCTTGCTGCCGGCCTCGGCGCCGGCGACGACATAGCTGGTTTTCTTGCTGACCGAGCCGGTCGCCCGCCCCCCGAGACGTTCCACCAGAGTTTCGGCCTCCTTGCGCGACCAACGCTCCAGGGTGCCGGTGATCACCAGGGTTTTGCCGCTCAGCGACCCGTCCTGATGGATGATCGCCTCGGACTGCGGCGCCACTCCGAGTTCCCGCAACTCCTCGAGCAGTTGCTGCTGTTGCGGGTCGCGGAAAAAGTCGACGACGGAATCGGCCACCTTGTCGCCGATTTCGTGGATCTTTTTCAGCTGTTCGCGGTCGGCGGCGGCCAGCTCATCGAGGGTCGCAAAACGTTTGGCGAGAATTTTGGCCGTATGCTCACCGACGTGGCGAATGCCGAGTGCATAGAGAAACCGCGACAGGGGAGGATGCTTGCTGGCAACAATATTCTGCAGCAGCTTGTCGGCGAGGACCTCGCCCATGCGTTCCATGGCAAACAGGTCGGTTTTCCGCAATCGGTAGAGGTCGCTGAAGGTTTCGAGGCGGCCCAGATTGATCAGCTGCGCGAGCTGCTTCTCACCG
>Ga0210142_1000378_pt1 | contig 10040 bp, 3 predicted proteins | sample Goodyear_PhragC__FD_184869 | JGI IMG/M metagenome (GOLD analysis project Ga0210142, IMG submission 184869) | Wetland microbial communities from San Francisco Bay, California, USA, that impact long-term carbon sequestration - Goodyear_PhragC_D2... | ecosystem: Environmental > Aquatic > Marine >...
CAGTTCAGGCCGCAGCACCTTGATGGCGACCTTGCGGTCGTGCTTGAGATCCTGGGCGAGGTACACCGTGGCCATGCCCCCGGCGCCGAGTTCCCGCTCGATGCGGTAGCGGTCGGCCAGGCTTGCCCCGAGGCGATCGAGCGTGCTCATGGCGTCTCCCCGTCCGGCACGGCGGCCGGGAGCCGGAACCGCTTGGCCAGCGCGGCATAGCGCGGGTCAGAGCGCAGCCGATCCCAACGGGCGTCATTGCCCATGTAGAGGATCGGCAATGCCTCACCATCGTCGCAGGCCCGCTGGAGCCAGGCGAAGGCCTCATCCCTGTCGCCCAGGCCGGCGTAAATGAGAGCGATGTTGTACGGCCCGACGTAGCTCCGCGTGGCCGTCGCCTTCAGGTCGTTGAGGATCTGTCGAGCTCGCGCCGGGTTCCCCGACACCGCGTACGCATGCCCGAGATTGGACCAGTTCTCCGCGTTGCTCCTGTCGAGGTCCACCGCCCTCTGATACGCCGTGAACGCCTCCGGCATTCGGTTCATCTGCTCATAGGCCCGGCCCAGGAAGTCCTCGGCGTAGAAATAGGTCGGGTCGAGGTCGAGGGCCGAACGCAGCTGGGTGATGGCCTGGTCGTACCGGTGCGCCAGGACGAGCACCATCCCAAGGACCTGGCTCGCTTCCACCGATACCGGATCGAGCTGCTGAGCCCGCTGGGCCTCCGCGACGGCTTCGTCGTAGCGTCCCATTGAGACCAGGAACCACGCGTAGTAGTCGTGGGGCCTGGCGTTGGTGGGGTCCATCGCGATCGCCCGGGAGAACGCCCGCTCCGCCGCGGGCCAATCCCAGTCGTACCAGTGGGACACGATGCCGAGCATCAGGTGTGCGCTGGCGAGCGTCGAGTCAATCGCCAGGGCTCTTCCGGCGGCCGCCTTCGCCTGGGGTCCGGCCTCCCTGGGCGGGATGAACCAGTCACCGGCGGTGACATTGTTCCACGCCAGACCTTCCCATGCCAGGGCGTAGTTCGAATCGATGGCGAGCGCCTGTTGAAAGAAGGCACGGCCCCTGTCGAAACCATCCTTGGTGAACCTGGCGGTGAAGTACATGCCCTTCAGGTAGAGCTGGTAGGCTTGGGGGTCGTCTGTCGAACCGCTCCGAAGGCGCTGTTGGTCCTCCCCGGATCGTTCGGGGCGCAACCGCTGAGACACCTCGTTGGCGATGTCACGCTGCACCGCCAGGAGGTCGGCCAGCCCGCGGCTGTATTGCGTACCCCAGAGTTGGCTTCCCCGCCGCACATCATCGAGCTCGACGCTGACGAAGAGGCTGTCGCCACGCTGTGCCACGCGCCCGGTCAGGATGGCGGCGATCCGCAGCTCGTCACCGATCTGCTGCGCGTTCATCGCCTTGCCCTTGTAATGGAAGGCAACGCTGGTCGGAATGACCTTGAGACCGGGCAGCCGGGTGAGGCTGTTGCTGATGCTCTCGGTGAGTCCGTCGGAGATGTATTCCACCCCGGCGTCGTTGCTCCGGTTCTCGAACGGGAGGACCACGATCGAGTCGATGGTCGTCGTGCGCGCGCCCAGCTGACGGGCGATGACGACCGCTCCGGCGGCCAGCGCACTGAGGGCGATGGCGGCCGCCACCCATCGCCCGCGAACCCGTGCGACCGCGCCGTTGGAGCCGCCAGTGGTGCCCGAGGTCATGCCGGCCACCAGCGCCTGGGCAAAGGCGCCGCAGCTGGGGAAGCGATCAGCCGGCACCTTGGCCAGCGCCCGCGCAACGGCAAGATCCATCGCCACCGGCACACCGGACCGGGTGGCGCACACACTCCGGGGTTTCTCGGTCAACAGGCGCGCGACGATCGCCTGGGCGGTGGGGCCAGTGTGGGGAGGTTCGCCGCTCAGCATCTCGTAGGTCACCGCGCCCAGGGCGTATTGGTCCGACCGGGCATCGAGGTCGCGGTCGCCGGCGGCCTGCTCCGGGCTCATGTAGTGCGGGGTGCCGAGCGAGAGCCCCGTCTCGGTGACACGGGACCCTCCGGCCTGAGCCACGGCCAGCGCGATCCCGAAATCGGCGATCACCGGCTGGCCCGACTGGAGCAGGATGTTTTCCGGCTTGAGATCGCGATGGATCACCCCGCGGGCATGGGCATAGTCGAGCGCCCCGGCCATCAACGGGACCAGGCGAACGACCTCCTCGACGGGAAGCTGGCGTTCACGATCGAGCCGGGTCCGGAGGGTCTCGCCCTCGACGTACGGCATTACATAGTAGAGAAAGCCGTCGGCTCCCCCGGAGTCGAACAGCGGCAGCAGGTTGGGGTGCTGCAGGTTGGCGGTGACCTTGATCTCGGCCAGGAAGCGCTCGGCGCCCAGCACCGCGGCGAGCTCGGGCTTGAGGACCTTCACTGCGACCTTGCGGTCGTGCTTGAGATCGTGGGCCAGGTACACCGTGGCCATGCCGCCCTGCCCCAGCTCGCGCTCGATGCGGTAGCGGTCGGCGAGCGCAGCACCGAGTCGAGTCAGGACATCGCTCATGTCGTCCCCCGGCCGAGCCTGTCGAGCATGGCGGCCACACGCGGGTCCCTGCGCAGCCGGTCGTACCGCGCCGCCCGGGGGAACTGCACCAGCCAGACATCGTGCTTCGCGACGGCTTCGGCGAGGAGCGCGACCGCCGCCTCGTGATCGCCCAGCTCCTCGAGCGCCGCCGCGGCGGCTCCGGCGGCGGGGAGCCGTCCTCCCGATCGTGCCCGGATCTGCTCGAGGGTGGCGCGCGCTTCCGTCGCTCGGCCGGCGACGGCGTACGCGTACGCGAGCAGACAGTGCACTTCCTGCGAGCGACCGGCCGGAAGCGTCCCGACCTGCCGCTCGAGCAGGGCCACCGCCTGCGCCGCGCGCCCCAGGCCCAGCAGCGCGTTCGCCCGCCACTCCCACGCGAGCATGAACGTGGAATCCAGCGCGATCGCGGCACTGGCCATCGAGTCGGCTTCGGCGAAGCGGCGCTCCGGTCCCAGGACCTGCGCCTCCCAGACCCGCGCGATCAGCGAGGCCGGCTCCAGCTCGAGCGCCCGGGCGATGCGCTCGTGCGCGGCGCGGTAGTCGCCCAGGCGGTTGGCGAGCAGTCCGTACCATCCCCACGTCGACGCGACCGTCGAGTCGAGCGCAAGCGCGCGGCGGAAGCTCGCCTCGGCCCGAGCACGCTCGCCCAGCAACGTGTTCGCGTAGCCCAACGCGGCGTACGACTCGGCGATGGTCGAGTCCATGGCGATGGCGCGCCCCGCGGCGGCGATCGCGCGTGTCGCCATCGCCGGGGTACTGTCCTGCACGTACGCCGGAAGCACCGCAAGAGCCATGGCGAGCGAAGCCTGCGCCCGGGCGTACCGCGGGTCTCGCGCCGCGGCCTGCTCGAAGAGCACGATCGCCTGCTGGAGCGCGCGCGCCCCGCGCCGGTTGAACAGCAGCTGCCCTTGCAGGAAGAGCGCGTGGGCTTCGGGGTCGGCGGTCTCTGCCCGGGCCGCGGTCGCCGTGGACGACGGGCCGAGCGATCCGAGCAGGGTGGACGCGACGGTGCGTGCGATCTCGTCCTGCACCGCGAACACGTTCGTCAGCGGCCGGTCGTACTTCTCGGTCCAGCGCACGGCGCCGTCGTCGGCCGACAGCAGGGTCACGTTGATGCGCAGGTCGCCTCCGGCGTGCTGGACCGCGCCGGTGAGCAGCCAGCCGACGCCGAGCTCTCTGGCGATCGCTCGCTCATCGAGCCCCTTGGACCGAAGCGCGGCGGCACTGAGGCGCCCGATGACCCGCACTCCGTTCTTGGCGAGGGCGCGGGTGATCTCTTCGGCGAGGCCGATGCCGAAGTAGTCGTCCGCCTTGTCGCCGCTGAGGTTCGCCAGCGGGAGCACGGCGATGGATCGCTCCGCCGCGTCTGGGGTGGCGGCGGCCGCGCCGCGGGCCGCGCGAGCGCCCGACCCCGGCTCGCGCGTCATCACCCACGCGCCGACGACGACCACCACAATCGTCGCGGCGACGCCGAGCGCCCGGATCCGGCGCCCCGCCGGCGACGCGCCTGGGGACGGCGCGCCCGGAGACGAGGCGGCCGGAAGCGAGGCGCCCGGCCCCGGCGCATGGAGCGTGGTCGCCGCGTCGAGCGCGGCGAGCAGCTCGGCGGCCGATGCCGGCCGATGCATCGGATCCTTCTCGAGGCAGCGCATGACCGCGTCGGCCAGCGGCGCGGGGATCGACGGAAGTCTCGAGGCGATCGCCGCCGGCGTCTCGGCAATGTGCGCCGCGACGAGCTGCTGTGCGGTCGCCCGCCCCGCGAACGGGTGCATGCCGGTGAGCAACTCGTACGCCATCACACCCCACGCGTACAGGTCGGCGCGGGCGTCGACTGCTGACCCGACAGCCTGCTCCGGCGCCATGTAGGCGGGGGTGCCCAGCGAGGTGCCGACCGAGGTGAGCGTTCCGCTCGTGTTCATGGGGTGGTCGCCGCTCCCGCCCACTGCCCGCGAGGCGGTGAGCGCCTTCGCGATCCCGAAGTCCGTGACCATCGCGGTGCCGCCCGAGATGAGGACGTTCTCCGGCTTGATGTCCCGGTGGACGACGCCCTGCGCGTGGGCGTACGCGAGCGCCTTGGCGACGTCCCGCAGGATGTGCGTGGCCTCGCCGAACGTCATCGGACCGCCGCCCGCGAGCCGGGCGCGGAGCGACAGCCCCTCGACGAACGGCATGGTGTAGTAGGGAAAGCCATCCGCGTCGCCAGCGCTCAGGAGCGGGACAATGTTCGCCTGCTGCAGCCGCGCGGCCAGCCGGACCTCGCGCGTGAAGCGCTCGGCCGAGAGTCCCTCGAGCAGCGCCGGGGCGATGATCTTCACGACGACGGTGCGCCCGAGCGCCACCTCGTCGGCGACGAAGACGCGCGACATCCCGCCGCCGCCGAGCTCGCGCTCGATGCGGTAGCGGTCGGCCAAGGCGGTCGTGAGGCGGACCAGGGACTCACTCATGGTTCGCCCGCCGCGACAGCTCCGCGAGCGTCGTGAACCAGTCGGTCACCACCGTCAGCCGGGTCGTCGTGGCTGGCCCGGCCGGTGCCAGCAAGTACAGCCGCTCGCCACCAGGCGCGACGGCATACTCGACGCCGCTGACGTTCAGGTAGGGCCCCCGGGCCCGGAGCGCCGGCTCGGTCACCGCGAAGGGCGCCGTCGACGTCACCGTCACCGTCCACCACTCCTGACCGCTGCGGTAGACCAGCTCACGGCCGCCCCGGGTCCAGAGCGGCTCCTCGCCGCCGGTGCGCGAGATGCGCCAGCGCTGACCGGTCGCCGGGTAGGGCTGCACGTAGACCTCGTCGGTCCCCGACTCGCTGGAGGAGTACGCGATCCAGCGGCCGTCGGGCGAGAAGATCCCGCCCCACTCGAGCGCCGGGGTCCCGGCCACCGGGTGCACGCCAGCGGCGCTGTCCAGCTCGACCGCGAGCACGTCCACGCCGGTGGAGTCCCGCTGGGCGTACACGAGCACCCGCTTCCCGTCGGGCGCCCAGCGGACCGCGGACCGGCTCACATCGAGCGTGAGTTGAGCCACGGTCGCCGGACTCTCGCGGCCGGTGGCGCTCTGGGCGAGAATCATCGCGCTGTCCCCGGAACGGACCACATAGGTGATGCGGCCGTCCGGCGAGAAGCTGGGACAGCCCGGCCGCCCGCCCGATGTGAGGCGGAGGCGGGTGCCCCGGGCCAGATCGAAGACCCACACATCCCACTCGCCCGTCGCCCCGTCGGCCACGAGGGCGGCGAGGCGGGTGCCATCGGGAGACAGCGAGAGGCACCCGTGCCGGGCGGGCTCGAAGGGAAGCGTGTCCAGCCGTCCCGCGGCGTTGAGCGTGACCAGCCGGCTCACGTCGCCCGTCCCGCCGGGCGCATAGATCAGGAGCCCATTCCGCGCAAAGGCATACTGGGCCTTCCCCAACGAGGACTCGGTTCGGAGGTGCGGCAGGACGGCGAGCGGCTCGCCGGTCACCTCGAGCTTCGAGAGATCGAAGGGCACCGCCCAGAGCGCGCCCTGGTGCGCATAGGTGATGTGCCCGGAGGCCGCATAGCGCGCATCCGTTCCCGCCGCGAGCAACCTCCGCCGCTCCTTCTTCGCGGGGATGAACAGGATCGTGTCGGAGAGGATCCCGCGAGCGCCGGGGAGGACGCTGGGAGTGTACATGCCCGGCTGCAGCTCCTCCCGCACGCCGGTCTCGGCGTTCACCCGGGCCGCGCGCCGGCCCTGCAGGTCGGCGACCACGATCCAGCCATCGTCGCCCCAGCCGGCCCCGAAGAAGCTGTTGACGGCCGTGATGGGGATCGGTGAACCGGGAAAGGAAATCCGCACCTTGCTCAGTTGATCGCGAGCCAGGAAGGCGAGCCAGGCGCCGTCGGGCGAGAAGAAGGGACAGCAAGCACCCTCAGTGCCGGCCACGGGGAACACCGTGTCACGGTCCATCGGCCGGAGGTAGAGCTGAGTTCCGGCACCCCGTTGCGCGGCATACGCGAGCACGGCACCGTCCGGCGAGAGCGCGAACGCGGTCCTGCCGATCCCCAGGGGCGAGGTGCCGATGAAGGCGAGCGGGACGGAATCGGGGAGGGTGATGGTGGATGTGACGACACCTGCCGGGGCGCGGCTCCCGCCGGGCCGCCACCAGCCCCAGACGGCCAGCGCCGCGCCGAACACCGCCAGCGCCCAGGGCAGGGCTGACGCCAGGCGCGCGCGCGGTAGGCCGGCGAGCGCCCGTGCGGCGTGGGTGGAGCGAGTTGTCGTCCTGACGGTCGAAGCGCCGGTCAGGGCCGCCGCGAATTCCGCCGCGGTGGCGAAGCGGTCGGCGGGGAGCTTCTCGAGCGCCGTGAGCACCGCCGCCTCGACGTGCGGCGGGATGGTCTTCCGCTGCAGCGTGAGCGAACGCGGCTCCTCGGTCATCACCCGCGCCACGATGGCCTGCGCGGTGGAGCCGGTGAAGGGTGGGTCGCCGGTCAGCATCTCGTAGGCGACCACGCCGAGCGCGTAGACATCGCTCCGCGCGGTGATCTCCCGCTCGCCCATGGCCTGCTCGGGTGACATGTAATGCGGCGTGCCGAGACTCATCCCGGTCTCGGTCATCCGGCTGCCGCCAGCGTTGCTGGCGGCCAAGGCGATGCCGAAGTCGGCGACCAACGCGCGCCCGTCGTGCAACAGGATGTTTTCGGGTTTAATGTCCCGATGGATGATGCCGTGGCGATGGGCGTAGTCGAGGGCGCCGGCGACCTCGGTGGCGAGGCGAACCGCATCGGCGATCGAGAGCTGTTTCTCGCGACGCAGGCGATCCCGCAGACTCTCGCCTTCGACGAACGGCATCACATAGTACGCGGTGCCGTTCACTTCGCCGCTGTCGATCAATCCGAGAATGTGCGGATGCTGCAGCGTCGCGATGGTCTTGATCTCGCGCAGGAATCGCTCGGCCCCGATCACCGCCGACAGCTCCGGCCGCAGCACCTTGATGGCGACCTTGCGGTCGTGCCTGAGATCCTGGGCCAGGTACACCGTGGCCATGCCGCCGGCACCGAGCTCGCGCTCGAGCCGGTAGCGGTCGGCGAGCGCGGCCGCCAGGCGCTCCAGCGTCGCGCTCACGGCCGCTCCAGCTCCATCACCCACACGTCGCTCTGCCGCTCTTCCGCGCTGTAGTACATCCGGCCACCGGCAAAGCCCCAGCCACCTCGGAGCGTCGAGACGTTCGGATCCTCGAACACTGCCAGGAGCCGAGGCGTTCCCCCGGTGGCCGGGATGGAGAACACAGAGGCCAGGCCGCGCGCGTCGTGACCTCTGAACACCAGCTCCTTGCCCTTCGCGATCCAGTACGCCTTGTTGGCCTGGATCCCGTGCGTGCCGTCCATCAGGATGCGCGGCGGACCCGAATCCACCGGCACGACGCCGAGGGCCCCGCCCACGACCAAGGTGGCAAACGACAGCTCCCGACTATCGGGCGACCAGCTGGGCCAGAACCCGTGGTCCATACGCCTGACGGGAGCGCCCCAGACGCCCTTGGTCCGTCTCGCGATCCAGATAGCGCCCGTGGTCGTGAACTCGATGAAGGCCAGGGCATTGCCATCGGGCGACCAGGCCACGGTCGCCTCTTGAAGCGGCGTGTTGGTCACCCGCTGCACCGGTCCGCCGTCGAGCGGCATGACGTAGATGTCCCGCGATCCGCGGCCGCGCCAGGAATGGAACGCGACTTCGCGTCCATCGGGCGAGGGCTCCGGGGCGAAGTCGTCGCTGGGATCGGTGGTCAGGCGCTCCGCAATGCCGGTCGCGAGCGGCATCCGGTAGAGATCCATGTTGCCGCCCAGATCCGAATCGTAGAACAGCCACTTGCCGTCGGCCGAGATGCTGGCGGACTCCGTGCTCTGGGTGCCCCTGGTCACCTTGACGGCGCCGGATCCCGAGACCGGAAAGGGAGGCGTGAGCGCGAGTGACCAGATGTTGCTCTCGGCGGTGAGGCTGGCGTAGGCAAGACGCCGGCCATCCTGAGACAGCGAGATCGTGTGTGCACCGAGTCCCGTCGTCAGGCGCACCGGCTCGCCGCTGGGCCGGCCCGCGCTGGACAGGCGCTGGGCGTAAATGTCCCTGGGCCCGTGCCGGTTGGAGACGAAGTAGAGCCAGCGGCCATCGGGCGACCATACCGGAGCCTGATTGAGCGAGAGACTATCGCTCGCCCGGGTCAGGCTGCCATCGGACACCCGGCACACCACGATCCCGCTGGGGGAGATATTTCCGAACGTGTTCCCGAACGTCAGGGCTATCGCATTGCCGCTGCCGCAGGCGATCAGCTCACCGTTCGGCGACCAGGTGCAGGCGCTGGCCTGAACGATCCGCTGCAGCGGCCGCGAGGTCCCATCCTCACCCCGCAGGAACAGCGAATCTTCGATCACATAGGCGATGGTCTTGCCGTCGGGGGCGTACGCCGCAGAGATGATCGGGGTCGGACGGCCGGGAGGCAGCTCCGGCCGTGCGGGGCCGCCCGCCGCCGGCGCGCTGAAGACGCCACCCCCGGCCAGGAACAGGATCCGGGTCCCGTCGGGGGACCAGCGGGCATGCGCCTGGACCCCCGAACTGTCATCGGTGAGCTGGATGCTTCGGCCACCAGCAACAGGACGGACGAAGATCCGCATGTTGTTCATGGCGGTGCCACTGGAGTAGGCCACGCTCTTGCCGAGCCAGTACGCGCCAGCCACGAGCCCCAGCATCACCAGGGCGACGGAGAAGACGGTCAGACGGACGGACGCTCGGACGGTCGGACGACGACTCGACGGACCCTGAGCCGACCGTCTGACCGTCTGACCGTCCGACCGTCCTGCCAGCGCCGCAGCGAACTCGGCGGCGGACGCGAACCGATCGGCCGGCAGCTTCTCCAGCGCGGTCAGCACCGCGTCTTCCACCGGCGGCGGAATCCGTTCCCGCCGGGCGATGAGAGGGGCCGGCTTCTCGGTCATGACCTTGGCCACGATCGACTGCGCCGTGGGGCCGGTGAAGGGCGGCTCGCCGAGCAGCATCTCGTAGGTCATGGCCCCGAGCGCATAGACGTCGGAGCGCGGGGTGATCTCCCGTTGCCCCATCGCCTGCTCGGGGGACATGTAGTGCGGCGTGCCGAGGCTCATCCCGGTCTCGGTCATCCGGCTGCCGCCAGCCTTGCTGGCAGCCAGCGCGATGCCGAAATCGGCGACCAGGGCCTGGCCGTCGTGCAGCAGCACGTTCTCGGGCTTGATGTCGCGGTGGATGACGTTGTGGCGGTGGGCGTAGTCGAGTGCCGAAGCGACTTCGGTGGCGATGCGCACCGCATCGGTGATGGGGAGCTGCTTTTCCCGGGTGAGTCTGTCCCGAAGACTCTCGCCCTCGATGAACGGCATCACATAGAAGAGGAAGGAATCGGCAGCGCCGGAGTCGAACAGCGGCAGGATGTGCGGGTGCTGCAGGTTGGCCGTCGTCTTGATCTCGCTCAGGAACCGCTCGGCGCCGATGACCGCGGCGAGTTCCGGTCGCAGCACCTTGATG
>Ga0210142_1000379_pt1 | contig 10009 bp, 11 predicted proteins | sample Goodyear_PhragC__FD_184869 | JGI IMG/M metagenome (GOLD analysis project Ga0210142, IMG submission 184869) | Wetland microbial communities from San Francisco Bay, California, USA, that impact long-term carbon sequestration - Goodyear_PhragC_D2... | ecosystem: Environmental > Aquatic > Marine >...
TCGAACGGCAACACGACGTTGGGCCCCGTCAACTCCGAGCGCCAGCTCGAGCGCGTCGAGGGGTTCCTCGAGCGCCGGCCGGACAACGCTGAGATCGTCACCGGCGGCAAGAAGGCGCGCCGTCCCGGCTTCTTCATGAAGCCCGCGGTGGTGGCGGGCCTGAAGCAGAGGGACGAGATGATCCAGAACGAGATCTTCGGCCCGGTGATCACGGTGCAGCCGTTCACCAGCGAGGAGAAGGCGATCGAGTGGGCGAACGGAACCCGCTACGGCCTCGCCTCCTCGGTCTGGACCCAGAACCTCGGTCGCGCGATGCGGGTGTCGAAGGCGCTCCAGTTCGGCTGTGTCTGGATCAACGACCACATCCCGGTCGTCTCTGAGATGCCGCACGGCGGCTACAAGCAGTCCGGCTACGGCAAGGACCTGTCGATGTACGGCCTGGAGGACTACACCCAGGTCAAGCACGTCATGGCGAACATCGGCTGAGGCCGGCGCTGCGCCTTGGGCCTAACCCTTGGCGCGGAGGCAGTATCCGTAAGCCGTGAGCGGCGTGGCGCCGAAGTGGCCGACTGCGGTGGTTGAGGATGAGCCGTCGCCGTTGAGGGAGCTGCCGATGAAGAAGGCGTTCGATGAGCCGTCGGTGCTGAAGCCGGTGCTGGTCAGCCTCAGCCGCGACGGGCAGGACGGCGTCGTGGCGGTCGCGATCCCGCCGGCGGGAACGTCCGCGTTGGCCGAGACCTCCCTCAGGATCGGGCCCTTGTGCCTGACGCAGTAGGCGATCGCGGTCAGCTCGCCCCCGCCCAGCGGGAAGGCGCTCCCCGAGACACGCCAGGCCCTGGGGCCGTCGGCGCGGGACTCGGTGATGTAGTTGCCGCCGTCGGCCCCGAAGTCGGTCCGCTGGAAGCCGCCGGTGATCAGGAACTGCCCCTTGGGGCAGCGTGCGGTAGCCGAGCGGGTCTCGCCCTGCTTGATGAAGACGGTCTTGTGAGGCGACGGGTTGGCCGGGACCAGCCCGCGGCCGCAGACCAGCTGGACGGTGATCTGGCGCGGGGTCGTAGATCCCGGAGAGCCGTCGAAGAGGATCGTGCTGACGTGGAAGCCGCGCTGAGCCCCGAGCCTCTCGTACGAATGGGGGTAGATCCCCTCACCGTCGGGGTCGGGTGCCTGGTGGTTGATCACGCCGCCGCCGAGCGGATAAGACCCGCCGCGGCAGAGGACCTCGAACCGATCCTGCTGCTCGGGTTTGTCCATCGTGAAGGTCCTCTGCCGGAACGTCAGGCCGCGAGCCGGACCGCTCTTGCCGGGGTCGGTCCTCGGCCCGCGCTGGCCCTGTACCCGGATGTTCCCGGATGCCGAGTTGAGGATGTAGAGCCCCGAGCTCGCGCGCAGCGCCATCCTCACATGTCCGCAGGCGCTGCCCTTCCGGAGCACGAAGACCACGTTCGAGCGGTGGACTGACCCCGGCCCCTTCGCCACGCCCATCTTCAGATTCGACTCCCTGGCGATCAGCTTCGCCAGCCGGCGAGGCACCGGATAGCACCCGTCCAGGCTCACGGAACGCTCGTGCAGCGCGTACTTGAAGGCGGCCTCGAGCTTCCTTGTCGGTGGGTTGTGGCCGGCACCTCCGCGCTTCGCGAACCCGGTGCCGGCGAGCAGCGCGAGCAGCGCGATCAGGACGGCGGCAGCGAGAAGTGCTCGTTTCAGCGTCACGATTGGCTACCAACACGCCGTCGCATGAGAAAGAGCGCCAGGGCGCCGATCAGCACCGCGCCTCCGACGGCGAAGGGCCACCAGGGTAGGCCACCATCCGGCGAGGACGCGTCCTCGGCCTCCGGGACCCCGCCGGGCAGGACCTGCGCCAGGAAGCGCCCGTACGCATGGGCGCCCGTGAAGTTCGGGTGGAAGAGGTCAGGAAGGAACCATGCCCCGGGAGCGGGCTCGATCTTGTGGTGGGGGAGGCTGTACTTGACCCAGTCGAGCAGCTCGATCTGGTCCGGGTGCTCCTTCGCGGCTCGCTTCAACACGTCGGTGTCGGGCGCCGGCGGATGCCCGGTGTCCGCGTCGTAGGCGGTGACCAGCACGAGCTTGCGCTTCGGCCCGATGACCTTGAGCGCGAACTTGATCAGGTCGTCGTTGACCCCGCCGTTGCCGTAGGAATTGATCAGGATCAGCTTTGGGAGGACCCCGCGGTTGCGTAGGTCGCGCGCCACCCAGATCGCCTGCTTGAAGCCGCGACAACCTTTCGCGTCGACGTCGAATCCAACCCTGGTCAGATCAGGAATCGGGAGCAGCATCGTCGAGTCCCCGATGGCGATTGGGGGAGGGCCGTCGCCGCTCCCGTAGGGGTTGCGCAGCGCCTGGGCCCTGTGCACGTGTCCGCAGCCAAAGGCGGGCTCGCCGGCCGCGACCGCGACGCCCGCCTGCCAGAGCCCGATCAGGGTCAGCGCCATGCACAGCAGTCCCAGCTTGATCCGCAAGTACCCGTCCCGCCTAGAAGTTCTGGGTGTAGGTGCTCTTGATCTCGGCGTCGCCCTTGCGGCAGTCGGCCGTCGCGTTGTACTGCACCCCAGGCACGGATTGCCGGCCCCCCTCCGTGCAGGTGAAGCCCATCACCTGCGAATTGCAGGTCCCGCCGGCGCCCCCGTTCGCCAGGCGGCACTGGTGGTAGGCGACGACGACCTTCTCCGCCTGGGTGCAGCTCACCTTCGCCACCTCGATGGAGGTGACGTAGGAGGCGCCCAGATCCTGCTGCTTGCCGTTGATGTCACAGGGCGTCAGCGCGGCGGCGCTCGTGCTGCTCGACGACGAACCGCCACCGCCACAGCCGGCGATCAGCGCGGCGCAGAGGGGCAGGGCGAGAGCGATCCGTGGAGCGTTGGGACGGTTCAAGGCGGTCGCCAGTCTATTCTTCGCCTCCTTGAGACCTGCGGCGATCATCCTCGTCCTGGCCGGCCTGATGGCGGGATTGCTCACGCAGAGCAGCGGCGCCTCTCCGGCGGCTCACGCCTCGAGCTTCTCCGCCTGCGACATCAACGGCAAGCAGCAGAAGCTCGGTGCCTCTTACGTGACCGCTCTCAAGGTCCGGGGCGTCAGTTGCAGGAAGGGCGAGAAGGTGATCAAGGCCTACCACCGGTGCCGCCACCGGTCCGGCGGCCCGGCCGGCAACTGCAGTGCCACCCTGTTCGGCTTCAAGTGCAAGGACGGCAAGCGCATCGGCGTACCGAACGTCCAGTACAACGCGACGGCCAAGTGTCACAAGGTCTCCAACTCCGCCAAGCGGGTCAAGAGCTCCTACACGCAGAACACGTAGGCCGGCGACTTTCCGACCCCCGTAGGTCGGAAATGCGCCAACCGACGGCAGCTCAGGCGCTCGCTTCTCGCGCGAGGGAGGAGCGAGTGCACCGGCGGTCCGTGCCACTCCTCTCGCACGAAAGCAGCACGCCGCGCGGTGGCCGTGCACTGGTAGCGGGTGCTCGGGGTGCCGACGAACCCCAGAATATTGTTCTAGAATCTAGTTCTATGCGGGAGCTCGGAACCACGGCCGATCGGCCGCAGGCAATTCTCGATGCCGCGCTCGAGGCCTTCTCCGAAAAGGGCTTCAGCGCTGCGACTGTCGCCGACGTTCGCCGGCACTCCGGTGCCAGCACCGGCTCGATTTACCACCACTTCGGGGGAAAGGAAGAGCTCGCCGCCGCCGTCTACGTCGAAGGACTGCGCGACTACCAGCGCGGCTTGTTGCGCACTCTCGCTCGGCATTCCGAAGCCGAGGACGGGGTGAAGGCGATCGTCCGCCACCACCTGCGCTGGGTGGCCGCGAATCACAAGCTCGCCCGATTCCTCGCCAGCCGCCGCGAAACCGAGATCGCGCTCGCTTCCGGGGAGCGCCTCCAGGAGCTCAACCGCAGGACCTTCGCTGAGACGGGCGCCTGGCTCGCCCCGCACGTCACCGCCGGCAGGATCAAGAAGCTGCCCAACGACCTCTATTACACGCTGTTGATCGGCCCCGCCCAGGAGTTCTCACGTCACTGGCTCGAGGGGCAGATGCGCAGCTCGATCGCAACCGCGGAGCAGGCCCTGGCCGACGCGGCCTGGGCTTCGCTGCGCGCGAAAGGAGCGTGAGCAGTGGCCGAGTCATACGCAGCAACCGTCGCCGAGGCGATAGCCGCCGACCGGGGCGACCTCGTGCTCGTCGAGCGCGAGGGCACGCGAGCGACGGTGACCCTCAACGATCCCGAGAAGCTCAATCCGCTGAGCGCCGAGCTCACCGTCGCGCTGCGCCGCTCGCTCGAGGAGCTCGTCCGTGACGAGGAGCTGCGCTCGATCGTGCTCACCGGGGCCGACCCTGCGTTTTCCGCCGGCGGCGACCTGCGGTTGATGCGCGACTCGGCCCGCCCGATGCTCGCCGCCGACGGTGGCGCGCCGCAGCTGTGGCGCTGGATCCGCTTGGAGTTCGGCGGTATCGCGCGGCTGATCACCCGGACCGACAAGACCTTCATCGCCGCCGTCAACGGTGCCGCGGCAGGCGTTGGGCTCGCCTTCGCGCTGGCGAGCGACCTGATCCTCTGCTCGGAACGAGCGGTGATCGTGCCGGCTTTCGGTCGAATCGGGCTGCTTCCAGAGGTCGGCAACAGCTGGCTGCTCACCCGTCGCCTCGGCTATCAGCGCGCCTACGAGCTGTTTGCGGGCGGGCGGCACCTGAGCGGGACCGAGGCCGCAGAGACCGGAATCGCCAACTCGGTGCACCCTCACGACGAGCTGCTCGTCGCCGCTGATGAGTGGTGCGAGAAGGTCGATCGGCTGCCCGCCCACGTCGCCTCGATGATGAAGCCGCTGCTGCGCCAGGCCGCTGACCTGACCTGGGAGCAGGCGATCGCGATGGAGGAGTTCGCCGAGCCGCAGTGTTTCACGACGGCCGAGCACCAACAAGCCGTCGACGAGCTGCTCAGGGCAGCCGACAGCTCGTAGGTGCCGCGTCGCGCAGCTGGCCGCAACGCGGCCGCCGGCTTGACCCGAGCGGGAGCCGCGCCGTCGGCGACGGCAAGGACGCTTGGTTTCGGACAGGAGGACTGATAGTCGGAAGAGTCACGCCGCTCCGCATGAGCAGGAGCAGCGGGAAGCGCTTCATCCGCCACCCCTCCTCCTCGCGTGCCACGGGAACTCGAAAAGGACCCAGAACCTCTCGGCTTCGCTGCTGCTCTTAGTCCTTTCCAGTAGCGAGCCCGGGCGCGACCGGTGCTCGCGCAAGGGAGCCGTGACCTCGGGCCACCAAGCGCGCCTGCTCCTCGTCCGCGGTGAGCGTCTCGGGCGTGGCGGCCGAGACGCCCTCGGTCCCGTCTGTGGGGACGGTAAGGTCCTCAGTCGTGAGGGGAGGAGCTCGGTCTTCTGCCGCTGTCGGCCTTGCGGCTCTCGCGTTGCTCGCCGGCTGCGGCGGCTCCTCGGGCGGGAGCGGATCCACGGCAACCAGCTCGAGCACCGCGAGCACCGGGCGGGCGGTGACCGCGACTCCGGTCGATGTCCACGCACTTCCTGTCGGCACGGACAAGTACGTCACCGACGGGCCGAAGAAGGGCTACGTCTACTCCTGCATCACCAACTTCAACGGCGGCGGCGCCGATGTGATGGGGCCGTGGTTCAACTCCGGCGGCACGACCTACGACCTGACCAAGAAGGTTGCGGTCGAGGGCAAGGTGAAGTGGGACTCGAGCTTCTCCGAGAAGGTCTCGGGCTCGAAGCGGATCCTGAAGGGCAACGGCCTGCCCCCCGACCCCTCCGGGGTCTTCCCGGTCCAATCCGACGATCCCGCCTACCAGTACGACCGCAACCCGAACACGATCTCGAGCTACACGCTGGCGGCCTCGCTGCCTGCGGACCCCACACAGGCTTCCAAGCCGAGTTGCGTCGGCGGGACGATCGGGGTGGCGAAGACCGGCATCCCGATCTTCAGCGCCTTCGACGCCGGCGGGCGCGATGCGGTTGCCTGGGAGACCCAGGACCGCTGCGACGCCCATCCGGAGATGACCGGGCAGTACCACTACCACTCGCTCTCGGCCTGCATCGCCGCGCAGACCGACACGGGCGGCGATCCGAACTCCTCCGAGCTGATCGGCTGGGCCTTGGACGGCTTCGGCATCTACGTCGAGCGCGACTCGAGCGGCACGATGCTCTCCAGCGCCGACCTCGACGCCTGCCACGGGCGCACCAGCACGGTGGAGTGGGACGGCCAGCAGGTCGAGATGTACCACTACGTCGCCACCCTCGACTTCCCCTACCTTGTCGCCTGCTACCGCGGCACCGCGATCACCCAGGCCGAGGGCCTCCGCCTCGGCCCACCCGACACGGGCGGCACGCAGCCGACCGGCCCGCCCGGCGGCGGCCCGCCCGGGCAGTAGCCGGCATCGGCCCGGTTCTGGCTAGTGGCGCCGTACCCGGGCCGCGGGGCTCGCATGGGATTGCCACGACCCCGACGGGCGCGCTTGCGGCTCTCGAAGACGAGGAGGCAGAAATGACCAGCGATGCAATTCCCGACTTCATGAAGAGCGTCGTCACGCCGACCCCTCCCCGGCCGTCGGCCGCCGAGGTGGCCACGGAGCGGGCCCTCGTCCTCGACTCGGCCATGCTGGGGATCTACGAGGATGCGCTGGCCAGGTTCGAGGCGAACATCCGGGCCAACTGCCCGATCATCCTCGGCCTGTTCACGAACGAGGGTGGCGAGTTCACCCTCTACCGCCCGGGAGAGGATCCGCTCGCCGCTCCGCCGGTGCCGATCGGCTACCAGGTCGTCAAGTCGACCGGCCACAGCTCGATGGCCGTCTACCAGCTCGTGGCGCCCTACCTCGGCGATCCAGAAAGCGACGCCTGGCGGGCGCCGATGTCCACCTACTGCCACCAGCAGCAGCTCGTCCTCGACGTGGTGGACGACCTCGACCTTCCGAGCGACGCCCTGGATGCGGTTCGGACCCTGCTCACCGCCAACGTCGAGTACATGCGCTCCTGCCTGGACGCCGGAGGCTTCGACATCGACGGCCTCGAGGCCTACGCGCGGAGTCTGAAGCCCCACATCCAGACGGCGATCGCCTACTGCGCCTCCACCCAGGTCTCACACTGGATGGGGGTGATGGAGGAGTGGAAGCAGCTCCTGGGGGCCGATTGGGAGAAGGCCTATGGGGTGACCAACACCCTGTACGTGACCAGGACCAACAACATCCTGTTCACGGTGATGGCTCAGTACTTCGGCAAGGCCGCCTTCAACGATCGACTGATCCTGCTCGAGACCACGGAGTTCACAACCGAGCGCGAGCAGATGCTCAACCTCCTCTGCCGGATCGTCGCCGACCGGGCGCTGGGCAGGGTGTTCTTCAAGGACTACTTCCTGATGGACGTCGAGCTCCTCTCGACGGGCGCCCGGGATGCGGTTGCCAGCGAGGTGAGCAGGCGGGTGCCGGCCTCCGGCGGCGCCTACACTGTCTTCTCCGGACGCGACACGATCGTGGAGGAGGCGAAGAGGCGGGGCATCGAGCCCCTGATGCCGCCGCTGGCCCCGTTCCACACCCAGTAATGGCCGTGGCGGACCGAGGAGGCCGAGGGCGAGGGACCCAAGACCCTGGCCGAGGTCGAGTAGCGAAGCGAGCAGCCCTTGACGGATAGCCCAGATGCTCGTGCGGCCACCGTGGTCATCCAGTCCAGACCGAGGCCGGGCCGCGACGAGGAGTTCGCCGCCTGGCAGCAGCGCATGGCCAACCTCGCCTGCCAGGCCGAGGGCTTCCTCAGCAGTCAGGTGATGCCGCCGGGTCCTCCCGAGCAGGAGGACTGGGTGATCATCGAGCGGTTCAGTTCGCGGCGCTACGCCCGGGCGTGGCTCGATTCGCCGCAGCGCGCGGAGGAGATCGCCCGTGCCGGCGATCTCATGGAGACCGACCAGGAGGTCTCGGTGATCGACGAGCTGGGAGCACCGGCGGAGCACGCGAGCACGGCAGTGATCTACACCGAGGTCGAGCCGGGGGGCGAGGAGCGGTTCCGCCGCTGGCACGAGCGGATCGGCGCCGCGCAGGCGCGCTGGCCCGGCTACGTCGGGAGCACGCTCCAGGCGCCGGTCGAGGGGGGTCCAGGACCAGTGGTTGACGATGGTCACCTTCGACTCCGAGGCCCACCTCGAGGCGTGGCTCGACAGCGATGAGCGAGCCGCGCTGTTGAAGGTGGCCGAGGGGATGGCACACGACACGGAGACCAGGCGGGTTCGGTCCGGGTTCGAGGGCTGGTTCAACCTCCGCCCGGCGGCCGGCCCCGGGCGGCCGGCCCCGTGGAAGCTCAACTTCCTGATCCTCATCGGCCTCTATCCGATCGTGATGCTCGAGATCCTCTACATGAACAACAAGCTCGCCTGGATGAACCTGGCGTTCAGCAACCTGATCGGCAACATCCTGAGCGTGGCGTTCCTCGGCTGGCCGGTCCTGGCGGTGCTCACCAAGCTGATGGGGTGGTGGATACAGCCGAGCCCGACTGCATCGAGCTCGACCGACCTGAAGGGCGCGCTGGTCCTCTCTGCCGTGCTGGCGGTGATGGTGGCCGTCTTCTATGTCTTGGTCACCTACGTCGGCTTCTCCTCAAAGGTGCTCGAGCTGTGATCGTCTCGGCGCCGGCAGTGAGCGGAGCGCGTCGATGATCTGGATTCTGATCCCGGTCCTGACGGCGGTCGTGTTCGGGCTCTGGTTCTCACCCCTGGGCGAACGGATCGGCATCGGCCGCTGGCCGAAATCCGACGATTGACTGGCAGATGACGCTTCCGTCTCGAAGGTCACACCGCGCGCCTTCAGTGCCTCAACCGCTTTCTTGATATCCGCGGTTTCGACGGTGTACGCGGCCGGGACGTTGCCCTCTACGGGCTGGGCCTGCCCGGGTGTCCCTGGCCAGAGGACCAGGCTGAAGTCATCCCCCTTGAGAGCGACGGTCAGGAATCGCGGTCCGTCGGCGCTCGGGTTGTCAAACCGTTTCTCGAAGCCAAGGACCTTCGTGTAGAAGTCGAGCGCCCTGTCCTGGTCGCTGACGAATGGCGACGAGGGAGTTCGGCAGCCGACTACCAGACGTCCGCCTGCGTCGGAGACTCTGGTCGGTCGCTCGGGCTGCCTAGCGCCCCTTGGACGAGAAGCACCTACTTGGCTCGCCAGTCCCGCATAACCGGGCAAACGTGCAAGCTCAGTAGTTGAAGTCCTTGGCGAGCGCCCCAAGCACCAGGTCAGCCGCGACCGATGAGCCGTCCTCGTTCAGATGGATGCCGTCTGACTCCCGGACGATCGTCTGCTTGCCGTCGATGTCGATCGAGTCTCGGTAGGTGTCCCCCGGGGTGAATGTCGGGATCAGGTCGATCACGCGCACCGCCGCCCCGCGGCTCGCGGCCGCTTGGCGGATCGCCTGGTTGACGTCGTCCGCGATCGGCTTGCGGGCGGGATCGCGCTGAGTGGGGATCGTCAGCCAGTAGATTCGCTCGACGCCACCGTTTAGGTAGTTGTCCATCATCTGCCCGACTCGGGACTCGAAGATCGCCTCCCAGGCGGGGCCGCAGCAACTCACCTGAGCGCCGTTCGGGCCGGGCATCGAATAGCCCTCGTTCGCGCCGATGAAGAGGACGACGGCGTCCGGGTCGTCGTTCGCCGCCTGGCTGGAGGAGAGCTGTCCCCAGTCCACCAGGCCGGTGTTGGAGATCCCGGTCGCCAGGTGCGGGTCGCGCGTGACCTGGACGCCGGCCCCCTGGTCGGCGAGCTTGCGAGCGATCTGGATGTCGAGCGGCGTGGAGAGCGAGTCGCCGGTGACCAGCAGCCGGTCGAGGGGCTGTGGCGTGGTCGGAACCGGATGCGCGGGCCTGCCCGCCCCGCCGGGGCCGGCGCGGAAGCCCCGACCCGAGAGCTCCTGGTTAGGTGACAGCCAGGAGGTGAGGTCGCGGCGGGTTCCGGCGAACGGCAGCTGGTCGGCGACCCAGCCGGCCGGCTCGCCGATCGCCTTGACGATGTCCCGACCG
>Ga0210142_1000380_pt1 | contig 9984 bp, 10 predicted proteins | sample Goodyear_PhragC__FD_184869 | JGI IMG/M metagenome (GOLD analysis project Ga0210142, IMG submission 184869) | Wetland microbial communities from San Francisco Bay, California, USA, that impact long-term carbon sequestration - Goodyear_PhragC_D2... | ecosystem: Environmental > Aquatic > Marine >...
GCCGCCCGCCGGAATACCCGGGCCGCGGACGATCAGCGGCACCCGCGACGCCGGGTCGTAGGGCAGGTACTTGCCGTTCGCGATCCGGTGCTCCCCTCGGAAGATGCCGTTGTCCGAGGAGAAGACGATGTAGGTGTCGTCGAGGATGCCCTTGTCCTTCAGGGACTGGACGAGCTCGCCCACGGCCTGGTCGACGGAGGCGAGCTGCTCCTCCTGGCGCCGGCGCTCGTTGTCGATCAGCTTCGCCTGCTTCTTGCCGATCCGCTTCCTGGCCTGGTTGCGGAACCACTTCGGCTTGTCGCTGATGTCCTTCTCGTTGAAGCCAGGGAGCTTCGGCAGCGGTGTCCCGGCGAACCGGTAGGCATCCCGGGGCGCCGGATCGAAGGGTCCGTGCGGCGAGTTGAACCAGAGGTTGAGCCAGAACGGCTGCCTCGCGACGCCGCTGTCGTTGACGAAGTCGACGGCGCGGTTCGTGAAGACGTCGGTCTGGTAGTCGCCCGGCTGGTCCCCGTAGAAGGTGATTTTCGGCGTGGCAAGGGGCCCGGTCTTCTCGATCAGCTGGTAGTTGAAGTACAGAGCATCCTCCGAGACCTTCCCGTACCACTCGTCCCAGCCCTGCGGCACGGGCAGCATGTCGTCCACGGTCCCGTAGCCGTTCAGGTACTTGCCGATGTGCACGTTGTAGTAGCCGTCGTCCTGGAGCCAGACCGCCAGGTCATTCGACTCGTGCGAGCGGAACTTGAGCCAGCTGCCGTATGGCGGGAGGTTGCCATGCACCCCGTGGTTGTGCATGTACTGCCCACTCATCATCGTCGCCCGCGATGGGCAGCAGAGCGGGAAGGAGACGTAGGCCTCGTTGAAGCTCGTCCCCTGCGCCGTGAGCAGCGACTGCACGTTCGGCATCGCCGACAGCTCGCTGTACGTCATGTCGTCGGTGAGGATGAAGATCACGTTCTTCTGCGACGAGGTGCCGCTCGCCTCGCGCGCGACCAGCGCGCCGCCGATGATCGCGAGCAGCGCGACGGCCGCCGTGAGGGTCGCCCACGCGCGGGCGTGCATCAGTCTTGGCCTGGGGAGCGACATGCTGGAGCCGGGGCGGAAGACCCTGCCTTAGAACCGTCCCGCGGGCGATGAGTTTCGCAAACGATGCGGCGTTCCCCGGCGGGCGAACCGGGTTCACGAACCTATAATCGGCCGCCCTGCGGGCGAGGTGTCAACGGTTGCACGCAAGCCTTCCAAGCTTGAAGAACGGGTTCGATTCCCGTCGCCCGCTTCGGCGTAGGATGAGGCGACATAGGCGGCCGGGTCGGCCGCCGTCTAGCCCATCGGGGCGTGGCGCAGTCTGGTAGCGCATTCGGCTGGGGGCCGAAAGGTCGCTGGTTCAAATCCAGTCGCCCCGACTCTTCCCCTGTGATTCAGGCAGGCGGCTCGTCAGCAGGAGTAGGCAGCTTCCCGACCGCCTGCAGTCCCTCGACGGTCCGCTCGAGGTCCTTGAGCATCCGCCGGCAGTTGGGGCACCAGCGCGCATGGCGGGTGACCTGGCGTGCGTCGCGCGGGTCGAGCTCGCCGTCGATCAGGTCAGACATCTTCGCCCGGGTCTCGCGGCACATCTCGTGGTAGCGCTTGATCGGGTTGATGGTCGGCGTCATCCGTATCCCTCCTCGAAGTAGTGGTCCAGCTCGGCGCGCAGCGCCATCCGCCCGCGGTGCAGGCGGCTCTTCAGAGCTCGCTCCCCGATCCCCAGGACCTCCGCGGCCTCCGCGGTGCTCAGTCCCTCGACGTCGCGCAGGGTTACGGCCGTGCGGTAGTCGAGCGGGAGCTCGGCGAGTGCGGCGTCGACCGCCTGCAGGAACTCCCGCGACTCGAAGACGCGGTCGGGCTGGCTGCCCCAGTCGGGGACGCGCTCGCCGACCAGGTCGATCATCTCCAGCGGCTCCTCGCTGTGGCGCCGCAGGCCGCGATAGGCCTCGTTGATCCCGATCCGGGTGAGCCAGGTGTAGAAGCGTGAGCGTCCCTCGAAGCGGCCGATGTTCTTCCAGGCGCGGATCAGCGCCTCCTGGACCGCGTCGTAGGCGGCGTCGCAGTCCCGGGTGATGCGGAAGAGCGTGCGCCGCAGGCGCGTCGAATAGCGATCGGCGAGCTGGTTGAAGGCCGCCTCGTCGCCGTTTCGCGCGCGAGAGACAAGCCGTTCCTCGTTTTCGGCCGTATCAGGCAATGGGAGGCTCGGTGCGGTCAGCGTGGCTTCGGTCATCTTCCCGGGTAAGACCCCTGATGCGGCGAAATGGATTCGTAAGACGGTTCGTGAATCCTTTGTGGCCCCGGTGCGGTCTGATCGGCACCAACCAGGAAAGGAAGGCGAAATGAGTGAGGCAATCACGCTCAATCAGGGGAACTTCGAGCAGGAGGTCCTCGAGTCCGAGGTGCCGGTGCTGGTCGACTACTGGGCGGCGTGGTGCGGGCCCTGTCGCGTGCTCGGCCCCGTGGTCGATGAGATCGCCCGCGAGCACGAGGGATCGCTGAAGGTCGGCAAGGTCGACGTCGATGCCGAGCCGGAGCTGGCCGCCAGCGCGGGGGCGCTCGGGCTCGTCCACGAGCTGGATCGAGCCGCGTAGTGCTCAGCTCGACCACCTCGATCTGCCCCCGCTGCAAGCGCCTGCTGAACGCCCAGCTGCTCGAGCGCGATGGCAAGGTGGTGCTGTCCCGTGTCTGCCCGGACCACGGCCTCTTCGAGGCCGTGGTCTACGGGGATGCCGAGCGCTGGGCGGAGGTGCAGCGCTTCAACAAGCCCGGCGAGCAGCCGCTCGAGCGCCAGACCGAGAGCGTCGAGGGCTGTCCCCACGACTGCGGGATCTGCCCCGAGCACGCCCAGCACACCTGCCTCGGGATCATCGAGGTGAACACCGCCTGCAACCTGGACTGCCCGATCTGCTTCGCCGACTCGGGCACGGGGGCGCAGGAGCACGGCTTCTCGCTCTCGCTCGAGCAGGTGGAGTCCATGCTGGACGCGTTCGTCCGTGCCGAGGGCGAGCCCGAGGCGGTGCAGCTCTCGGGCGGCGAGCCCTCGATCCACCCGCAGATCCTGGAGATGCTGCGCGCGGCCAAGGATCGGGAGATCCCGCTGGTGATGCTGAACACCAACGGAATCCGGCTCGCCCGTGACCCACGCTTCGCCCCGGCGCTGGCCGAGATCGGGGTCCACGTCTACCTCCAGTTCGACGGCCTCCGCGAGGAGACCCAGCTGGCGATCCGCGGCAAGGACCTGACGGAGGAGAAGCTGCGCGCCCTGGACCGCTGTGCCGAGGCAGGGGTCAGCGTCTCCCTGGCGGCGGCGGTGGAGCGCGGGATCAACGAGGCGGAGGTGGGGGAGATCGTCCGTTTCGGGATCGAGCACCCGGCCGTGACTGGCGTCTTCTTCCAGCCCGTCACCCACTCGGGCCGCTTCCGCGTCGATGCCGACCCGCTCGACAAGCTCACCAACCCCGACGTGATCGACGCCATCGCGGAGCAGCTGCCGGAGTGGTTCCGCGCGGACGACTTCGTCCCCGTGCCCTGCTGCTCCCCGACCTGCCGCTCGGCGACCTTCGCGCTCTACGACGGAGAGGACCTTGTTCCCCTGCCGCGCCTGGTCGACGTCGAGCAGTACCTCGACTACGTCGCGAATCGCGCCGTGCCCGACCCGGAGGTGCGGACGGCGCTGGAGGGCCTCTGGTCTGCCAAGGCCGCGGGCGGCACCGCGCCGGCGGCGGAGCGGCTCGAGTGCGTGGCCTGCTCGACGGCCATGCCCGAGGAGCTCAGGGAGGTCGCGGCCCAGGGGTTCATGATCGTGGTCCAGGACTTCCAGGACCCGTACACGCTCGACGTCGAGAAGCTCCGCAAGTGCTGCGTCTCGGAGATCGTCCCGGACGGCCGCCTGATCCCCTTCTGCGCCTACAACTCGGTCGGCTACCGCGAGCAGATCCGGAAGGAGGTCGCCGGTGCCGCTGGCTGACCAGGCGCTCTCCACTCTCGGCCCCGAGGAGCTGAAGTCGTGCTGTGCCTCGGCCTACGAGCATCCGGCGGTCCGCTGGCTGCTCGGCGGCGAGCTCCACCCGGGCGGCGAGCGGGCGACCCGTCGCGCCCTCGAGCTGATCATGCTGGCCCGCGGCGATCGCCTGCTCGACGTCGCCTCCGGAGCCGGGACCTCGGCGATGCTCGCCGCGCGGGAGTTCGGCGCCACGGTGACCGGCGTCGACTACGGGGAGGAGGCGGTGCTCGGGGCCACCGCCGCCGCCAGGGCCGAGCGACTCGACTACGGAGTCAGGTTCGCCCGCGGCGACGCGGAGGCCCTCGCCCTCCCGGACTGCTCCTTCGACGGGGTCCTCTGCGAGTGCTCGCTCTGCACCTTCCCGGACAAGTCGCGCGCGCTCGCCGAGATGGCTCGGGTGTTGCGGCCGAGTGGCCGGGTGGCGATCTCCGACGTCGTCGTCGATCCGGAGCGCCTGCCCGGGGAGCTGCTCGGTCCGATCGCAACGATCGCCTGCGTCGGCTCGGCGCTCACCCGGGCCGGCTACGAGGAGCTGCTTGCCGAAGCAGGGTTCGCCCTGTTCAGCGTGGAGGAGAGGGCCACGGACACCGCCGCCTTCGCCGAGCGGATCGAGGAGCGCTTGAGGGGCGCGCGGCTGCTCGGCGCCGGCGCCTGGGCGGATTCACCTTTCGGGATCGAGGAGGCGATTCGGCTGGCTGGACTGGCCCGTGAGGCGGTCGCAGACGGCGGGATCGGCTACGCGATCTTCGCGGCGACGAAGCCGCCGAGCTGATGGCTCGTGCGACGATCCTCAACCCCGACGCCGCCCCGCTCCACCTCGATCCGGTCGACCTCTCCGAGCAGATCCTGGCCGAAGCCAAGTCGGTCCAGAGCCCGGAGCATTGCGCCCGGCTCGACCGGCTGACCGCTCAGCTTCACGGAGTCGATCCCCACGGGCTGGCGGGCGATCCGGCGCGAATCGCCTTCTGGGCGAATCTCTACAACGCGCTGATCCTCCACTGCCTCTGTCTCAGGCCCTTGAAGGGAAGTCTGCTGAGGCACCTGCGGATGTTCGACCGGATCGCCTACGGGGTGGGCGGTCACGACTACCCGCTCAACCTGATCGAGCACGGCGTCCTGCGCGGCAATCGCCGCCCGCCCTTCCGCCCGCGCCGGCTGCTCGGTCAATCGGACCCGCGGCTTGCGGCCGCGGTCTCGAGCGTCGACCCCCGGATTCACTTCGCGCTCAATTGCGGCGCCCGTTCCTGCCCGCCGATCCGAGCTTACGACCCGGAAGCCCTGGAAGAGCAGCTCGAGCTGGGCACCCGCAGCTATCTGGAGACGGAGACGGATGTCGACGCCGAGCGCTGCCGGATCAAGCTGCCGCGGCTGATGCGCCTCTACCGCGCGGACTTCGGCAGCCGTGACGAGCAGGTCGCCTTCGCCGCGGCGCACGTTCCCGCCCTGCGGGAGTGCCTGGAGCGCGAGAGCCGGACGCCACGCGTCCGGTATTCGAAATTCGACTGGACCGTGACCCCACCGCGCTCGGCTTAGCCGCGCACGGCAAACCATCCGCCATGGCCGAGCGCAGCGCGAACATCCGGGTCCGCTTTGGGCCCGCCCGCTGCGGATCTGCCGCCAGCCCGAGCACCTGCGCCGACCTCGCTGATGACCCCTGATCGATGGTCGCGCTGGTCCCGCTGGTATGGGCTCCAGATTCCGTTGGAGCTCCGCCCCGTGAGGGCGCTGGTCGAGATGCTCGAGGTCCGGCAGTCCGAGGCGCTGCTCGACCTGGGGACCGGAACAGGCATCGTCCTGCGTGAGCTCGCCCGCTCGGCGCACCCACCCGGAACGGCGGTGGGCGTCGACCGCTCGGCCGAGATGCTCGCCCGGGTCCCCGACCTGCCCGCGGCCTGGCGGCTGCTCGAGGCCGACGCCGCCTCGCTGCCGTTCGATGACGGCAGCTTCGACGTCGTCACGGCCAGCTACCTGCTCCACCTCCTCGAGCGGGAGAAGCGGGCGGGGGTGATCGCCGAGGCGATCCGGGTGCTCGCGCCCGGCGGGCGCCTGGGGACGGTCACGGTGGCCCCGCCCCCCGGCCGCATCTCGTCGTTCGCGACCTGGCCGATCCGGGCCCTCGCCCGCCGCTCGGGCGGCGTCCTCGCCGGGCTGCGCCCCCTCGACCCGGGCCAGGAGCTTCTGGCGGCGGGTCTGGGTCCGGTTCGAGGGCGACGGGTCAGCGCCGGCTATCCATCCCTGTGCGTCGTCGCTGAATCCTTCCCGCGTCGAGCGGGATCGGATGGGTAGACGAAAAACAAGCCATAGGAGCGGCACGATGAAGGCAGTCTTCAACGGCAGGGTGATCGCGGAGAGCGACGAGACGATCTACCTGGAGGGCAACCACTATTTCCCGCCCGAGAGCGTCGACGATCGCTACCTGAAGCGAAGCGCGATGCGCTCGATCTGCCCCTGGAAGGGGATCGCGAGCTACTACGCGATCGAGGCCGGCGGCACAACGAGCCGCCACGCGGCATGGACCTACCGACATCCCTTTCCATGGATCCGAAAGATCCGCAACCACGTCGCGTTCTGGGACGGGGTCGAGATCGAGGACTAGGGCCGCAGAGCCGGTTCATGGCTCAACTTCCGCGCCTGAGCCGCCGAAGAGAGCATGGTGAGCTCCAGAGCGCTGCAGCGGGGGATCGTGATCGCGATGATCCTCGCGACTGTCGGTGGCGCGCTCGGCGCCTACCTCGTCTCGCACAGCCAGCTCCATTCGCGGCGATCGCATCAGGTCTCGAACGTCCGCCAGGCCATCTCCGACGCGGTCAGCCGGCGCGCCTACTACCTCCAGGACGTGGCGGACATGGTCGGCGTGCACGACGACGCCGACAAGGCCGAGTTCTCCCGCTACGCCCACGTCCGCGGCCGCAACGAGGGTTCGATCGTGGCGGTCGAGTGGATCCGGCGATCTCCCAGCGGGCGGCTGGTCCCGTCCGGCGGCATCGGGCCCGACCCGGAGCTCGTCAAGGCATCCGACCCCGCGAACGATCGGCTCTCGGATGCGGAGGCGAATCCCACGGCGACGCCCGTGATCAAGGAGGCCTCGCTCCACAAGCATGTGGGGGTCTCGGCGCCGGTCAGGCTGGCCAACGGCGACTCCGCCTTCTACCTGGCGGTCCCCGTCGTCTCCCATCGCTTCAGCGGCGACGTTTCGAGCGTCGAGTCACGGAGTACGGTCGTTGGACTGGTCGACGCGCAACAGCTGGTCGCCGCGGCGCTGCCAAGCGGCCAGCGGACCGCTCTCCAGCTGCGCGACCGGGTGACCCCCCTGGCCACGATTGGATCCGGCCTGCACGAGGCGCTCCGGGGCGCCGTTGCGGCTCCCTCGCGCAACTGGACGCTCACCGTCGACGGCGCCTCGCTGACCACGGCGGAGAAGGCGCTGCCCTGGCTGATCCTGGTGATCGGGGGCGCGCTCACCTTCACGGTTGCGCTCGTCCTGCGAACTCTGGGACGCAGGCGGGACGCGGCTGTGGCGCTCGCGGACGAGCGGTCCACGGAGCTGGCCGCCACACTCGAACGAGTCGAGCAGGCGAACCGCGAGCTCGAGCGGGCGCGGTCGGAGGCCGAACGCCTCTCGCGCGAGGACCCGGTCACCGGGATCTTCAATCGCCGGCACTTCGGCGAGGTCCTGGCCCGGGAGCTCAGCGATCCCGAGGACGGCGCCACGCCCGCGGTCCTGCTGCTGGATCTCGATCACTTCAAGCGCGTCAACGACGAGCATGGGCACCTGATGGGGGACGCCGTGCTCCAATCGGTGACCGACCGGATCGCCTCGGTGCTCCGTGAGGAGGACTGCCTGGCGCGCTGGGGCGGGGAGGAGTTCGCCGTGCTCGCGCCCTCGATCGATCGCGAGGGCGTGCGCATCCTGGCCGAACGCGCGCGCGAGGCGCTCGCCGAGGCCCCGGTGAGCGTCGGCGATGTCTCGATCGACCTCACCCTCTCGGTCGGGGGCGCGCTCGCCAAGGACGGGCAACGCACGCCGGACGCCCTCGTCCACGCCGCGGACCAGGCGCTCTATGAGGCGAAGGGCGCCGGCCGGAACTGCGTGCACATCTGGGATACGGGCCCTGCGCCGAGCGGCGTCAGTGCACGGTGATCTTGGCGAGCCCCTTGCCGAGCCGGTCCATGTCGACATCACCGGAGATCCCCGGCACGCTGCCCGAGCTCGTGTATTGCCACACCGAGTAGCCGTGGCGGGCCCAGTTGAAAGCGGGCACCGTGGGCCTTGAGACGCCCCACTCGGCGACCCAGAGCGGGTACTTCGCCTTGGCGAACTCCTTCGTGTTGCCGGTCGCCGCCCAGCTGGTCGCGTTCGTGTAGATCATCGGCTTGCGGCCGAGCCGCCTTTTCACCTTCTTCACCCAGACGCGGATCCAGGTGCGCAGGGTCGTGGAGGTCATGCCGGTGAACGGGGTCTCGACGTCGAGCACCGGGACCAGCTCGCCGGATTGCAGCGAGCCCACCGAGGCGAGGAAGACAGCCGCCTCCGCAATCGCGTCGGCGCGGGCGTCGGCGACGGTGCCGCCCGCCGCGAAGGCCCGGTGGTAGGCGCCCACCCGGATTCCGGCGGTTTCGGCGGCGAGCCGGTTGGTCGCGAAGTAGGGGTCGGCGCCGCACTGGGCGGGCTTCACGGTGCAGTCGGCGCCGCTTCCGCGACTCGCCTGCACAAACGCGAACCTGACCCCGGCGCCGGCGACGCTGGGCCAGACGATCCCTCCCTGGAAGCGGGACACGTCGATGCCGACGGCGCGGGTGCCCGCGCTCGCCCCGGCGGGGGCGAAGCCGGCCAGCCCGAGGCAGAGAGCCGCCACGGCGATCGCGCCCGTTGTTGTGATTCGCGGTCTCACGATTTGGTGCTCCAACCCACCCCGCCGATGATCGGAGCGCACGGCTACCCAGGATCGACGACGCCAGTGATCCAATTTCCCTGCAATCGGCGAATCGCCTGCGTCAAAGGTGAATCGACCGGGTAAGCAAAACAAGATGCAGTTCGACGGCGAAGCGTCCGAAGGCGTCGAAGGGTTCGTGCACCAGGCGTTGATCTACGACTCCGACGAGGAGTTCATGGATGTCGCCTTGCCGTTCCTCGAGGATGCGGCTCTCCTGCGGGAGCCGATTCTCGTCACGGTCCAGGAGAGCAACCTCGACAACCTGCGCGCTGCGCTTGGAGGCTTCCCGCCCGGCGTGACCGCCTTCTCCGTAGAGCAGTGGTACGACACCTCGGCCCGCACCCGCGAGAGGTTCGGCCGCTGGGTGGCGGAGCACGAGAACGGGGGGAGGGTGCGGGTGATCGCCGAGCCGCTGTGGGCCGTCGGTTACGAGGCGCGGGTGCGCGACTGGGCCCGGCATGAGTCGGTGCTCAACATCGCCTTTGCCGAGCACATGCTCACCTTCATCTGTCCCTACGACTCGCGCGTGTTGCCGGCCGAGATCATCGAGCACGCAGGGAGCACCCACCCCGAGATCGTCGACTCCGATGGGGCGGCGCTCAGCGAGCTCTACGAGGACCCGCTCGAGTTCTGCCGCCGCCTTGACACCTCGGTGCGCCACCCCGCGGGCGACCCGGAGACGGAGCTCACCTTCGGCCTCGCGGACCTGCCCGGCCTGCGGCGAACCATCCGCTCGCTGGCGATCGAGGCGGGACTGCCCCGCGTGCGCGCGGACGAGGTGGTGCTGGCCGTCCACGAGATCGCCACCAACGCCGTGATCCATGGGAGATCGCCTGCGACGTTGAGTGTCTGGCATGCGGACCGGGAGCTCGTCTTCGAGGTGAGCGACAGCGGCCAGGGGATCAAGGACGTGCTCGCCGGGCACGGCGTGTCGCCCGCGCTGCTCGAGCTGGAGATCACCGAGAGCAGCCTGATGGAGGACCCCAAGGACGCCATCCGCCAGCTCGAAGCGCTGCGCGAGGCGGG
>Ga0210142_1000381_pt1 | contig 9976 bp, 9 predicted proteins | sample Goodyear_PhragC__FD_184869 | JGI IMG/M metagenome (GOLD analysis project Ga0210142, IMG submission 184869) | Wetland microbial communities from San Francisco Bay, California, USA, that impact long-term carbon sequestration - Goodyear_PhragC_D2... | ecosystem: Environmental > Aquatic > Marine >...
TCTCGAGCGGGCGCTACTACGAGACCTGGCAGCGCCCGCCGCAACCGGGCACGACCGTCGTCGAGCACCTTGGCCTCGGCGGCTCGAGCCAGCCGGATGCGGTTCCGCGCTGCTCCGAGGTCATGCGCCTGGCGAGCCTTCCCGGCGTGACCAGGCTCGCGACCGCGACCAGATCTCCGGCGATCTGGCTCGGCACGCCGCCGCTCTCGGGCTCGAAGAACGTTGTTGTCGACCTTCCCGAGGGAGGCGTCTACAGCGCCTGGCTGGGAGGCGACTGGTACGGCCGGGCGTCGATCGCGGTCGACGGGCACGAGGTCGGCGCGAAGCGCGAGGAGCTGAACTGGCCGGGGCTCTACAGCGAGATCGGCAGCGTTCGTCTCCCGGCGGGCCGGCACACGGTCACGATCAGCTACACGTCCGGCGGCTGGCACCCGGGCAGCGGGGCGAAGCCGTACTCGTTCGGCCCGGCCGCGCTCAACCGGGCCGGCGACCGCGGACGGGTCGAGACGATTCCGGTCTCGGCCGCACGCTCGCTCTGCGGCAGGCGGCTCGACTGGGTCGAGGCGTTACGCTGATCGCCGCTTGGTCGAGGGCAAAACCGTCTCCGTAGTCATCCCCGCGCACGAGGAGGAGCTGCTCCTCCCTGCGACCCTGGACGGGATCCCCGACTTCGTCGACCGGATCTACGTCGTGGACGACGCCTCGGGCGACGGCACCGTGGACAAGGCCCGGGCTGCGGCCGAGGCCGATCCACGCGTGTCGGTGATCGTCCGCGAGCACAACGGAGGCGCCGGCGCAGCGGTGGTGACCGGGTACCGGCAGGTGCTCGAGGACGGCGCCGACGTCGTGGTCGTGATGAACGCCGACAACCAGATGGACCCGGACGACCTCGCCCACCTGGTGCTCCCGGTCGCGCGCGGCGAGGTCGACTACGCGAAGGCGAACCGCCTCTTCACGGGACAGGCCTGGCAGCTGATCCCGCACAGCCGCTACCTCGGCAACGCGGTGCTCTCGCTCTGGACGAAGATCGCCTCGGGCTACTGGCACGTGGCCGACGCGCAGTCGGGCTACACGGCGATCGACCGGCGCATGCTCGAGCTGCTCGACCTCGATCACCTCTATCCGCGCTACGGGTACCCGAACGACATGCTCGTGCACCTGAACGTCTGGAACGCGAAGGTGCGCGACGTTCCCTCGCGGCCGGTCTACGGCGTGGGCGAGCGTTCGGGGATCCGGCTGCGGAAGGTGATCCCGGCGATCTCGTGGCTCTTGATCAAGCGGTTCTGGTGGCGCCTCTGGCAGAAGTACGTGATCCGGGACTTCCACCCGCTCGTCTTCTTCTACGTGTTCGGGCTGCTCTCGCTGCTGTTCGGGCTCGGGCTCGGGATCTACCAGATCGTGATCAAGGCGGAGGGGTACGCGGCGACCGCTGGTGTCGTGGTGTTGGTCGCGTTGTTGTTGCTCTTCGGGCTGCTCTTCACGCTGTTCGCCATGTGGTTTGACATGGAAAGCAACAAGGACCTGCGCTAGAAGAGCTCGGGGCACGAGGGCTGGCGTGCGGTGCGGAAGAGCCGGTCGGCTCGTTCCACCCCGCCCGGCCTGGCTTCTTCGATCCTCCCCGCGCGCAGGAGCTGCTCGAAGGTGAACCCGCCGAGGTAGACGGAGCCGAGCTCGGACGCGCCCAGCACGACGTCGGCCTCGGCCGTCGTGCGGTCGACGGAGCCGTCGTGGATGTTCCAGCGGGCCTGGTTCCACGGGCAGAACTCGTCGCGGACGTCGAGCACGACCGATCCCTCGCCGAGCCCACGCGCGGCGAGCGCGGCCCCGACGTCGACGAGTCGCACCCAGAGCGCCTCGACGACCGTGAGGCCCAGGCGGCGCGGTTCCCGGAGCCAGAGCAGAAGCGGATGGTCGAGCGGCAGCCAGCTCGCCTCGATGCGGGCCACCCAGTCGATCGCCAGGAGGTAGCGCCAGATCGCGGCCTGCGCGCGCGGGGAGGTGCCGAGGGCCTCGCCGATCTCGAGCGTCGTCGTGGTGACCATGTTCCGCACGCCGAAGTTCAGCCGGTAGAGCGCGTAGGCCTCGAGCGCGCCGTCGAGCTCGAGCGCGACGCGCACCTGCTCGCCTCCGGGCCGCCCTGGACCCTGGTGCAGGCGCCTGACCTGCCACCACTCGGGCGTGCGCGTGAACATGCCCGGGGTCTCGGCCTGGACGCGGTCGTAGATGCCGGGTAGCAGCTCGAGCGTCTCCTCCTCGCCGTCGAGGATGCGCACCTGCCCGATCGGCTCGTCGTCCCGGAGCAGCGCGTGCTCCTTCGGCAGGTCGATGCTTCCGGCGAGCGAGGCGAGCCCGTAGCCGAACCGGGAGTAGATGCCGCCCTCCGAGGCGTACAGCAGCGCGAGCGGCTCCCCACGCTCGTGGGCGTCGGCGAGCTGGCGTTGCATCAGTTTGCTGAGGACGCCGCGGCGGCGGTGCGTGGGCAGCACGCCCACGGCCATCACGCCCGCCGTTGGAACCTGCGCGCCCCCGGGGACGGTGAGCTCGAAGAGGTAGGCGCCGGCGCCGCCGACGATCGTTTCGGCATCGAAGGCCGCGTGGGTGCGCTCCGCGGACAAGATCGTCTTCAGCAGCTCGGTGTTCTCCTCGGTCGCCCGCCCGCCGAAGTAGTGCCAGATCCCGTTGAGGGCGCCCGTGACCTCCTCGGGCGCACAAACCCTGACGTCGATCGCCATTACGCGATTCTCTCCAACGGCGCGTAGTCGAGCATCAGGCGCCGCTCGCTGCCGTCGCCGGCGAAGCGCACGGTGACCACCCCGCCGGCCTCGATCGCCGTCACGACGCCTTCGCCGAGCGTCTCGTGCCGCACGGAGTCGCCGGTCGAGAGGCTCGGGATGTCCTCGCGCGGCGCGATTCCGGCGGGCGAGCCGTAGTTCGACCACGACGCCGGCTGGAGACGCTGCCGCTCGGTGCTCTCGTCGGGAAGCTCGTCGAGGAAGCGCGAGGGCAGGTTGTACGAGCGGCTCCCGTACAGCGCCCTCGCGCTCGCGTGGGTCAGCGTCAGGCGCTCCTCGGCGCGCGTCATGCCGACGTAGCAGAGCCGCCGCTCCTCCTCGAGCCCCTGTTCCTCCAGCGAACGGGCGTGCGGGAAGATCCCTTCCTCCATCCCGATCATGAAGACGGCGCGGAACTCGAGCCCCTTCGCGTTGTGCAAGGTCATCAGCGTGACGAGACTCTGCTCGCCGCGGATCGCGTCCTGGTCGGAGTAGAGCGAGATCTCCTGCAGGAAGCCCGAGAGCGACGGCTCGGCCGCGGTGTGCTGGTACTCCTGCGCGACGCCGACGAGCTCCTGCAGGTTCTCGAGCCGGCCCTGCGACTCGATCGTCCGCTCGGCTTCGAGCGCCGTCCGGTAGCCGCTGCGGTCGAGCACCCGCTCGATCAGCTCCGCGACGGTCAGCTCCTGCGAGGCGGACTGGAGCGATTGCATCACCCCGTGGAACTGCTGGACCGCCTTGAGCGGCGCGGTGGCCAACCCCGCCTCTTCGGCGTCGTCGAACGCCTCCCAGAGCGAGGTCTCGTTCGCGTCGGCGTACGCCTGCAGTCGCGCGAGGCTCGCATCGCCGATCTTTCGCCGCGGCCTGTTCGCGATCCGCTGCAGCGAGACGGCGTCGAACGGGTTGTCGATCGCCTGCAGGTACGCGATCAGGTCCTTCACCTCGGCGCGCTCGTAGAAGCGCGGGCCGCCGATCACCTGGTAGGCGATTCCCTGGCGGACGAGCACGTCCTCGAGCACTCGCGACTGCGCGTTCGTCCGGTAGAAGACCGCGATCTCGGCCCCGTTGTAGCCCTCCTCGACGAGCATCGCGATCTCGGCCGCGACGAAGCGCGCCTCGGCGTGCTCGTCCTCGACCTCGAGCACGCGCACCGGCTCGCCCTCGCCGAGCTCCGACCAGAGGTTCTTCGGCTTGCGCTCGCGGTTGTGCGCGATGACCGCGTTCGCCGACTGGAGGATCGTGTTCGTCGAGCGGTAGTTCTGCTCGAGCGCGATCGTGCGCGTCTCGCCGAAGTCGCGCTCGAACTCGAGGATGTTCCGGATGTCGGCTCCGCGGAACGCGTAGATCGACTGGTCCGGATCTCCTACTGCGCAGACGTTGCGGTGCTTCTCGGCCAGGAGTTGCAGCAAGCGGTACTGCGCGTGGTTCGTGTCCTGGTACTCGTCGACGAGGATGTAGCGGAACGCCTTCTGCCAGCGGTCGCGGGCCTCGGGGAAGCGCTCCAGTACCTGCACGGTCAGCATCAGCAGATCGTCGAAGTCGACCGCGTTCGAGCCGAACATGCGGCGCTGGTAGAGGTCGTAGACCTCGGCGACGGTCTGGTCGTAGAACGAGGCGACGCGCTCGGCGTACTCGGCCGGCGTGACGAGCTGGTTCTTGGCGGCCGAGATCTGCGCGTGGATGCCGCGGGGAACGAAGCGCTTCGGGTCGCGCTCGAGCTCCTCGAGGCACTGCTTCGTCAGGCGCACCTGGTCGGCCTGGTCGTAGATCGTGAAGTTCGATCGGTAGCCGAGACGCGGCGCCTCGCGGCGCAGGATCCGTCCACAGGCGGCGTGGAAGGTGAGGATCCAGATCGCGCGTGCGACGGTGCCGAGCAGGTCCTCGAGGCGCTCGCGCATCTCGCCGGCGGCCTTGTTCGTGAAGGTGATCGCGAGGATCTCGTTCGGCTTCACCCCGCATGCCTTCAGCAGATGCGCGACGCGGTAGGTGAGGACACGCGTCTTGCCCGAGCCCGCGCCGGCGATGACGAGGAGCGGGCCTTCGGTCGCGAGGACGGCCTCGCGCTGAGCGGGATTCAGGTCGGCGAGGTAGTGCTCGGGTGATGAGACCGCCACATCGGCGATGCTAGCGGCGCCCGTGAAGATCCTCGCTACACGCCGCTACCCGGGGCCTGCCTTCGACGAGCTCGAGGACGCCGCGGTCGCTCCGCTCTCTTCGCTCGACCGGCCGCGGGAAGACGTCGAGGGGCTGATCGTGGCGAACGAACCGGTGCCGCTGGAGCTGCTGCCGCGGTTGCGAGTCGTCGCGAATTTCGGGGTCGGCCACGACCGGATCGACCTCGTTGCGTGCGGCAGGCGCGGTGTCGTCGTCACCAACACGCCCGGTGTGCTCGACGCCGCGACGGCCGACCTGACGTTCGCGCTGATCCTGGCGGCGAGGCGACAGGTCGTCGAGGGCGACGGGCTCGTGCGCTCGGGCGGCTGGGTCGGCTCGTGGTCGGAAGGTGGGCTTGCCGAGGAGGTCACGGGCTCGACGCTCGGGATTCTCGGGCTCGGCCGGATCGGGAGCGCGGTCGCCCGGCGGGCTCACGGCTTCGAGTTGCGGGTGCTCTACAACAGCCGGCGGAAAGCGGAGCCCGAGCTCGGCGAGCTCCGCGAGCTGGACGCGCTCTTCGAGGAGTCGGACATCCTCACGATCCACGCGCCGCTGACGCCGGAGACCGCGGGCCTCGTCGACGCGCGCCGGCTGGCGCTCCTGCGCGACGGCGCGTGCCTCGTCAACACCGCGCGCGGCGAGATCGTCGACGAGCCCGCGCTCGTCCGGGAGCTCGTCTCCGGCCGGCTGCGGGCCGGGCTCGACGTCTTCGCGAACGAGCCGCACGTGCCGGCGGAGCTGGTCGACCTGCCGAACGTCGTCCTCACGCCGCACCTCGGCAGCGCGACACGCCAGACACGCGAGGCGATGACCCGCCTCGTCGTCGACAACCTCCTGGCGGTCGAGCGCGGCGACCCGCCGCTGACCCCCGTGACCGCATAGGTACGCTCGCGCGGTGGGCTACTCGTTCGGGACGATCGACGAGCTGGGCGACGGCGTCTTCCGCAAGGTTCGGCAGGAGCTCGGGATCACGGCCTTCGGCGCCAACGTGCTCGTGATCCCGCCCGGCATCGTCGCGCGGCCGCACTTCCACACCGAGCAGGACGAGCTCTACTTCGTCCATGCGGGCCGGGCTCGGTTCGCGCTGCCGGGCGTATCACGCGAGCTCGGGCCGGGTGGGTTGTGCCACGTCGAGTCGACGACTCCGCGGCAGGTGTCGAGCGTCGGCGACGAGGATCTCGTGATGCTGGTGGTCGGCGCGAAGGACGGCTACATCGGCCGCGACGGAGCGCCTGCTGACCCGTCGAAGCTCGGTTAGAAACGGACGGCCGCGCGGCTCAGCCGGCCGACGTGCTTGCCGTAGAGCGCGAGGCCGACGAGAGCGGCGGCAGCGGTGGCGAGGCTGCCGGCTGCCGGGGTGAAGACGCTGGCCGCGAGCACCGCGTCGCCCTGGTGCCCGGCCATCGCGAGCGCGCCGATCGCGGCGCCCTGGTAGAGACCGACGTTGCCCGGCAGGAAAGGCATCGTGTTGGCGAGACCCGTCACGACCATGTAGAGCAGAGCCGTCCCGACGCCCACGTGGACGCCGACCGCGTGGAGCAGGAAGAGAACGCCGAACCAGCGGGCGACCCAGGTCACGATCAGGATCAGGCCCGCGCGGAGCATGACCTTCTTGGGCGCAGCCGCCCCGGCGAGGAAGGTGCCGACGCCCTGCGGGAGTCGGTGGCTCAGCTTCGCGTGCAGCACGGAGACCAGCAGGAGGCCGCCGGCGGCAGCGGGAAGGCCGACGAGCATCGTCACCTTCGCCCAGCCCGGAACCGGCAGGAAGAAGGCCGAGCCGGCGCCGACGAGAACGAACGCGACCATCTCAAGCAGGTGCGCGCAGAGCAGGCTGCCACCCGCGCGCGAGAACCCCGGCCAGCGCGGCCCGGCGGTCACCTTCAGCACCGCGACCTTCGAGGCTTCGCCGAGGCGGCCCGGCAGGACGGTGTCGAGGAACGAGCCGACCGAGCTCGCGGCGTACATCGCGCGGAAACCGATGTCGGGCTCGCGGACCGTCGAGGTCCACGCGAGCGCGCGGAGCGGCTGGACCGCGGCGCAGATCACCAGGCCGGCGAGCAGGTAGCGCCAGTTCGGCGTCGCGGCGGCCTCGAGCACTCGCGTGCCCGTGCGCTCGATCAGCAGCGCAAGCGCGCCCAGAGACGCGAGGCTGACCACGACGGCGATGCTTCGGCGACCCACCTTCACCTTCACGGCATCGGCAATTCGGCGCCGCAGCTGGAACCCCTGGAACGGGTGACGGGACGTTCGCGTCGTCGGAGTGGTCGCCGGCATGTCGCGTGGCCACGCGACTGCCCGAATCGAGCGACCGCAGGCACGGTATCAGTGAAAAATGGTGTCCGTGTCGACGATCCAGGAGCTGGACGGGCGGCGGGCGTTCGAGTGCCGGCTCACGCCGGACCGCGCACTCGAGTCGCTCGACGAAGCGGAGGAGTTCCTGCTCGACCGCGGGCTACTGACCCGGACGGCCGACAGCGCGTTGCCGAGCCTGTTCGCCGCCTGCCACGAGGAGCCGTACGCGCCGTCGAGCCCGGGGTTCGGCCAGTGGCCGCGCACGAAGTACCCGTGGTTCGGCGAGCTCGGGGCGCGCGGCTACGCGATCCTGTCCGTGCACCGCGGGAAGAACCTGCTCGTCTCGCCGGAGGTGGCGCGCCTGCTCGACCCGCTCTGCCGCGCCGAGCTCGAGCGGCACGCGGACGACCCGCTGCTACGGCACCTCGCGGAGGCCGGCCCGTCGGAGCTCGAGGACGTGCAGGTCGAGCTTTCGCTCGCGCCGAAGGAGCTCAAGCGGCGGCGCGGGCCGTTGGAGCGCTGCGGCGCGTTGGTCTCGCGGAGCATCGTCTACGAGGAGCCGCACCGGCATACGAGCCTGCTCTCGCGCTGGGACCAGGTCTTTCCGGAGCCTGCGGCCGGCGGCGGGCTCGACGAGCTGGTGGTGCGGGCGGTGCAGGCGGCGGTGGTCGCGCCGGAGGCCGAGGTGTCGCGCTGGTTCGCCTGGTCGGAGGATGGCTTGGTCGAGGGGCTCGTCGAGGAAGGCCGTCTCGCGCGGCCGGAGGCTGGATGGCTGGCGGCGTCCTGATCCGCGAGCTCCGCCGCGAAGACGCGCCCGCGGTGGCCGCGCTTCACCTCGCGGTCCACCCGGACCAGCTCGAGACGCCCGAGCGCGTCTGGTACTGGGCGAGCCGCGGCCTCGAGCGCGAGCAGTGGCGCCAGTGGGTCGGCGAGGCGGAGGGCGAGATCGTCGGCTCGGCGTGGGCGAACTTCGAGTGGTCGGTGCCGACGCCGGGCAAGGGGCGCTTCTGGATCGCCGTCCCGCCCTCGTTGCGTGGTCGAGGGACCGGCTCCGCGCTGTTCGAGCAGGTCGACGCGTACCTGCGCGGCTGCGGTGCCTGGCGCATGCGTTCTCACGTGGACGGCGACCCGGCGGGCGAGCGGTTCCTGCGGGCGCGCGGGTTCGCGCGTCGTGATGCCGACCTGGTCTCTCAACTCGACCTGGCCGGCGCCGAGCTCACCGAACCGGTCGTTCCCGCCGGATTCCGGATCGCGCCGCTCGGAGAGGTGCGCGACCGGGTCGTCGAGGACCTGTTCGCGATCTGCGCGGCAGGCGAGATCGACATGCCCGGCGACGAGCCCGAGACGGCGATGACGATCGAGGACTGGAAACTCGACGACTTCGGCATGCCGGACCTCTCGGACGAGGGCAGCTTCGTCGCGCTCCAGGGCGAGCGCGCGGTCTCGCTGGCGTTCCTCGCGATCGATCCGCGGCGGAGGCTCGCGTACAACCAGATGACGGCGACGCTCCCGGAGCTCAAGCGCCGCGGGCTCGCGCTGGCGGTGAAGCTCGCCGCCGCTCGTTGGGCGCAGGAGAACGGTTTCGAGCGGATCCTGACCGAGAACGACGAGGCAAACGCCGGCATGCTCGCGATCAACCGGCGGCTCGGCTACCGCTTTCTCTACGAGCAAACGCGCTGGATCCTAGAGTGGGAACGGCCGCCGGCTGAGCGCGGGTAGCACCTGCGCGGTCACCCAGAGCGGGGTCGTGGCGTAGCGCTTCGAGTACCGAAAGCTCCCGTCCGGCCGGCGGAGACGGCGGAGGTAGGCGAGCGAGCCGCGCGGCGCCCGCATCTGCGCGGCGGCGAAGGCCTGGATCGCCCAGGCCGTCGATTGCGCGTCCGAGCCGCGGCCGGGAGTGAGCTCGAAGCCGCCGTCTCGGTTCTGCAGGCGGCGCAGGTAGGCGAGCCCGCGGCGGATCGGCTTGCCTCGGGCCCCGGCCGAGCGCAGCGCCTCGACTGCGGCGGCGGTGTCGTTCGAGTCCGGCCGGCCGTTCGGGTACCACGACCAGCCGCCGGAGGGGCGTTGGTGGCGAAGCAGGTAGCGCACCGACCCGCGTGGTGCCGCCTTGCCCGCCTGGCGGAGCGCGAGGACGCCCCAGATCGTCGAGTTGACGTTCGGCCCGATCGCCCCCGACGGGCGGCGCAGCCTTTGGATCCGGAGGACGAGCGCCGTCGGGTCGCCGCCGAGCGCCGACTCGGCCATCGCGACGAGCTCGACGTCGGTCACGGAGGTGAGCTCGCGCTCGTGCGCCTGCAGGTACGAGAGCGCGTCCTCGCGCGGCCGGGCGCCGGCGGCGCGCAGCCCGAGCGCCGCCCAGGCGGTCAGCTGCGGGCCCGGCGTGCCTCCGGGCTCGGCGAACCCTCCGTTCGTGGCCTGGTGGGCGCGAACGTACGCGGTGCCAGGCACCGTGACAGAAGCGTCACGGAGCGCGAGAAACGCCTGCTGAGGGGCGTTTGTTGCGGTGCCAGGCACCGTCACGAAACACGCAACGCCGAGCGTGGCCAGCGGTCTCATCAGACCCACACGACCTCCGCTTTCAGGCGACGCGCGTAGCGCTCGAGCAGACGGCGGAGCTCCGGGCCGGCGGCGAGCGCCAGCACGAAGTTACCGGTCGCGTGCGCGGCGTCGAACCAGATCCCGCGCGCGTAGAGGGCCGTGAACGCCTGCCACGTGTGCGGGTAGAAGCTGAGCCACTCCCAGACGTTCAGCAGCGCGTC
>Ga0210142_1000383_pt1 | contig 9950 bp, 9 predicted proteins | sample Goodyear_PhragC__FD_184869 | JGI IMG/M metagenome (GOLD analysis project Ga0210142, IMG submission 184869) | Wetland microbial communities from San Francisco Bay, California, USA, that impact long-term carbon sequestration - Goodyear_PhragC_D2... | ecosystem: Environmental > Aquatic > Marine >...
GCCGGCCGCCCGTCGGTGTTCAATCTCGTCAAGATCGACGACCGCGCGGTCCACATCCGGCACTACCGCTGGGAGGCCGCCAGCCGGCAGTTCCTGACGTCCGATATGAACTCCTTCGCGCGCCAGGGGTCGCCGCGGGTGGCGGTCTCGGTGGCCGGGGGCTCGGGGCCGGAGACGTGAACGAGCTGCTCGCGCACCGCCTCGCGCAGCTTGGCCTGCGGGAGGTCGACCGGATCCACACCCACACCAATCGCACCGTCATGATCAGCCTCGCGCGCCGCGTGCTGCGGCTGCACCGCGGGTACGCCAGCGCGCCCGATCGCGTGCTGCGCGCCATCGTGCGGTTCCTCGATCCGCGCGTGCCGCGGGCCGCGCGCCGCGGCGCGGAGCGCGTCTTCCTCGGCTTTCCCGTGGAGCTCTACGCGCCGCCGCCGGAGCGTGCCGTCCGGCGCGAGCGGCCGCAGCCCGGCGACCTCGTCTGGCTCGAGCGGCTGGTCTCGCTCCACGAGCGGCTGAACGCGGCCCACTTCGGCCGCGCGCTCGGGATCATCCCGATCCGCCTCTCCGGCCGGATGCGCTCGCGGCTGGGCGAGCTGGCCGTGGACCTTCGCACCGGCCGGCCGCTCGAGATCGCGATCAGCCGCCGCCATCTCCTGCGTCATCCGTGGCCCGAAGTGGAGCACACCATGCTGCACGAGATGGTGCACCAGTGGCAGGCCGAGACCGGGCTGGCCGTGAACCACCTCCGGTCGTTCCGGCTGAAGGCGGCCGAGGTGGGAATCGAGCCGCAGGCACGCCGCGCTATCTTTGGGACTCACGCGAGGAGGCCTCATGCGGTGGACGCCGGGAGGGCGCAGCAGTGATCTGGAGGATCGCCGCGGCAGCAGCGGTGGCGGCTTCGGCGGGGGCGGGATGCGGATCGGGCTGGGCGGCGCGGCCGTCCTCCTGGTCCTGAGCCTCGTCTTCAAGCAGGACTTCTTTGCCCTTCTGGGCGACGGTGGCGCCGGCGGGGAGCCGACGGCGGCCGGCCCGGTCGCCGGCACTCCGGAAGAGGAGAAGAAAGTCGAGTTCGTGTCCTTCGTCCTCGACGACGCCCAGTCGACCTGGGCACGCCTCTTCCAGGCGCGCGGCCGGACCTACGAACATGCCAAGCTGGTGCTCTTCCGCGACGCGATCCAGTCCGCGTGCGGCTTCGCGGAGGCCGCCACCGGACCGTTCTATTGTCCGGGCGACGCCAAGGTCTACATCGATCTGGGCTTCTACGACGAGCTGCAGGAGCGCTTCGGCGCACCCGGCGATTTCGCGCAGGCCTACGTGCTCGCCCACGAGCTGGGGCACCACGTCCAGCGTCTGCTCGGCACGGAGGCCCAGGTGCGGGAGGAGCAGCAGCGCCGGCCCGATCTCGCCAACCAGCTTTCCGTCAAGCTGGAGCTGCAGGCGGACTGCTATGCCGGTGTCTGGGGCCACGAGACCGCGCAGCGCCAGGTCCTGGAGAGCGGTGACGTGGAGGAGGGACTGGGCGCCGCGGCCGCTGTCGGTGACGACCGCATCCAGCGCATGCAGGGGCGGGGCGTCCATCCCGAGGGATTCACGCACGGGTCCTCCGAGCAGCGCGCGAGCTGGTTCCGGCGCGGCTTCGAGTCGGGGCGCCCGGAGGACTGCGACACGTTCAAGGGCTGACGGTGAGCGTTCCCGCGTCCGGGCAGCATCCGGTTCTGCTCTACGATGGAACCTGCGGCTTCTGCGCCGAGAGCGTCCAGCTCGTGCTGCGGCACGACCGGCGGCAGACGCTGCGCTTCGCCGCACTGCAAGGCGAGTATGGGACGGCGGTACGTGCCAGGCATCACGGGCTCGGGCGGGTGGACTCGGTCATCTGGGTCGAGCCCGCCGGGGAGCGCGGGCCGGAGCGAGTACTGGTCCGCTCCGATGCCGCGCTTCGGGTGGCGCGGTACCTGGGTGGATGGTTCACCCTGGCTCGGCTGGGCGCGTTCGTGCCGCGCGCGCTCAGGGATCGGGCGTACGATCTGATCGCGCGGCACCGGCACCAGTTGCTCGCGGCGGGGCCCAGTTGTCTGGTGCCCTCGGCAGACGTACGGAGTCGTTTTCTGGATCCGCCGGTGTGACATAACTGCGCGCAATCCGTGGCGTTGTTGCACGTTCGACACGCCCCGTGCTCGATCGAAGCCTCAGGACGTTCCCCAGCCGGGACCTGGTGGAGGCTGTCCCGGCCGCTCCCGAAGCCGACTGCAAGCTTGTCGTTAAGCCACGCCGCTATAAGGCTTTACGCGACTGCGTCCGGGCCTGTTCCGCGCCACTTCAGCCGCGCGCCCCCTCGCCTACCACGCCGGCCTGCATCCTGACGGCGGGAGTTTCCTGTGGTACTTTCCTTGCCCCTCCATCGCCGTTCTCATCGTACGCTCTGGAGTGTGCATGGCTCACGGCCGCCGGCCGTCCATCTGCCATATCGTCCCGGGACTGGACCTTGTCCCCGGGTCGGCCGCGACGCGTCAGACCCTCGGTCTGGCGCGTGCGTTGGCCGCGCACGCCGAGGTCACCGTGGCCTTCCGCCGGGTGACCGGTCCGGTGTCCCATGATCCCTTCGACGTCGTCGCGCTCGAGCCGCACGGCCGCGAGCTTTCCGACGACCTCGCTCCGTCGCGGCGCGCGCTCGGGCGCTTCATCGAGGAGCGGTGCGGGACCTACGGCACGGTACTCGAAGGCACCTGGCCGATGCTGGGCAAGCTGACCGCGTGGTGCGCGCAGCGCGGGATCCCGGCCGTGCCGATCGTCGAGCGACAGCCTGCGGCCCGCTGGCTCGCGCCGATCGACATGGGGCGGTCGTGGCTTGCGCTCGGCGCCTCTGGGCGATACCTGCGGCGGGCGCCGGTCGTGATCGCCTCCAGCGACGATCTCAAGGACACCATCATCCGGCGCTGGCGCGTGGAGGCCGACCGCATCACCGTGACCGGGGCCGGCGTCGATCGGGCTCGCTTCGCGCCCCGCGACCAGGCCGATGCCCGCCGCCGTCTCGGATTCTCACCCGAGCATCGCATTCTCCTGGCTGGCGGGGTGCTCGACCATGCCCGCGACCTCACCCCCGTGATCGAGGCCATCCAGCGGGTGGGCGACCCCGACCTCCGCCTGCACGTGCTCGGACAGGGCGAGCGCCGCGCCGCGCTCGAGCGGCTCGCGGGACTGGGGAGTGCCGTAACCTTCCATGGCCGGGTCGGCGACGATCTGCTGCCGGTGTTCATCGCTGCCGCAGACCTGTGCATCGCCATCGAGCATCCCGATGGGCCGGTCACCGATTCCGCGAGCGAAGCCGCCTTCACGGTGGGGGAGTGCCTGATCTCCGGCCGCCCGGTGGCGGTCGCGTCGGACGGCGACCGCGACCACCCGCTGATCCGCCACCTGGTCTCCGGTTTCGTCATCGAACACGATCTGCTGGCCTGGATCCGCTTTCTCCAGCGCGACTGCCCGTCGCGTAACACCTTGCGCATCATGGGCCAGGCTGCCACCGCCACGCCGGTCGACGGGGTCGAACAGGCGGCCTCGGTGTACCTCGAGGCGATCGACCGCGCCCAGCGGGCGGTGAAGACCGGCGTGCCCGCGCGCTGAGGCTGCGTTGGCCCCGGGGGACGGCTATCTTACCGGCGTTTCCCGGACCCCCGCATGAGGCGATCACATGGCCACCGCAGCCGCTGCATCCCAATTCACCGGCGTTGATTTCCTGGCCTTCGACAGCCTGCTGTCGGAGGAGGAGCGCGCCGTCCGGGACACCGTCCGGACCTGGGTGGACGAGAATCTCATTCCCGTCATCGGCCACGCGTACATCGAGGGCAAGTTCCCGAAGCAGCTGATCCCGGGCATGGCCGAGCTGGGCCTGTTCGGCGCCAACCTGCCCGAGGAATACGGCTGCGCCGGGCTCAACAACGTGGCCTACGGCCTGATCATGCAGGAGCTCGAGCGGGGCGACTCCGGTATCCGCTCGTTCGCTTCGGTGCAGGGCGCGCTGGTGATGTATCCGATCTATGCCTTCGGCTCCGACGAGCAGAAGCAGCACTGGCTGCCGCTGCTCGCCTCCGGCCAGGAGATCGGCTGCTTCGGCCTCACCGAGCCCGACTTCGGCTCGAACCCGGGCGGCATGATCACGACCGCGCAGGAGACCAAGGACGGGTGGGTGCTCAACGGCACCAAGATGTGGATCACCAACGGCTCGCAGGCCACCGTCTCCATCATCTGGGCCAAGACCGGCGGCGTCGACGACTCCAAGTCGATCCGCGGGTTCATCGTGCCCACCGACACGAAGGGGTACACGGCCAAGGATCAGAAGGGGAAGCTCTCGCTCCGCGCCAGCGACACGAGCGAGATCCACCTCGCGGACGTCCACGTGCCCAGGGACGCCATCCTGCCCAAGTCGGGCGGACTCAAGAGTCCGCTCATGTGCCTCACCCAGGCGCGCTACGGCATCGCGTGGGGCGCCATGGGCGCGGCCATGGCGTGTTACGACGAGGCGCTGCGCTACGCCGGCGGCCGGGTGATGTTCGACAAGCCGATCGCCGGGACGCAGATCCAGCAGGTCCGCCTGGTGGACATGCTGACCGAGATCACCAAGGCGCAGTTCATGACCCTGCAGCTCGGCCGCCTGAAGGACGCGGGCACGATGTCGCCCGAGCAGGTGTCGCTCTGCAAGCGGAACAACGTGAACATGGCCTGCGACACGGCCCGCGAGGCGCGGCGCCTGCTCGGCGCCAACGGCATCCTGGTCGAGTACCACTCGATGCGGCACATGGCCAACCTCGAGTCGGTCTATACCTACGAGGGCACGCACGACATGCACTCGCTCATCGTGGGCCAGGCGATCACCGGGCTCCCCGCCTTCGGGTAACCGTACCCCGGCTTGCTGGCCAGGCGCCCCCCGGTGTGACGTTCGGGGGGCGCCGTCGTATATGGAGGGATATGTCCGCCCCGGCCGATCTTCCGTCCCCCGCGCGCCACCCCGGCGCCGCGCCCGACTCTGCCTGCCGGGGGTGGTACGAGGCGCACGGCCGCGCCGTCTACAGCTACCTCCGCTTTCACCTCTCGTCAGCCGACGAGGCCGGGGACCTGACGGCCGAGGTGTTCCTCCGCGCGGTGCGGGCCGAGGAGCGCTTCGACCCGGCGCGCGCTTCGGCGCGCACCTGGCTGTTCCGCATCGCGCGGAACGCGCTGCTCGATCACGCGCGCCGGGAGCGCCGCCGGCAGCAGGTCCCCCTCGGTGCGCTGCGCGATCTCCAGTCGGACGCCCCGTCGCCCGAGGAGCGCGTGCTGTGGGAGGAGGAGGTCGGACGGCTGCTGAGCGCCGTGGCAGGACTGGGCGCCCGCGACCGGGAGATCATCGGGCTCCGCTACGGCAGCGGGCTCGACACCCGCGAGGTCGCGGAGATCCTCGGCGTGGCGGAAGCGGCCGCGCGGACACGGCTCTGGCGCGCGCTCGCCAGGCTGCGGGAGGCGCTGCGATCATGAGCGAGCCGCCGGACGACCTCCGGGACCTCGACCGCGCGCTGCGGGCGGTGCGGTTCGAGCCGCGGGCATCGCTGGGGCCAGAGATCGCAGGGCGCGCCGCACGGAGGGAACCGCCCCGCACACGGCCTCTCGCACCACACGGCCGGGGCATGCGCGGGCTCGCCGCTGCCGCGGCGCTCGCGGCCGGCCTCGCCGCCGTGGTGCTCGGCCTGCCGGTGCTCCGGCGCGGTGCGCCGGTCACGATCGATCGCTGCTGCTACGACCTCGACGGCGGCGGCGCGGCCGACGACGGCATCCGGATAGTGGGACACCGGGACGCGGAGGTGCAGCGGCTCTGGATCTACGAGGACCAGGACCGCTCGGGCGGCCTCACTCCTGGCGATGTGGTGCGGCTCGAGCGGGGCGGCGCGCCCGCGCTCGCCGAGACCGGGACCGGCGGGCTGGTGACTCGCGAGCACTGCTGCGTCGACTTCGATGGCGGCGGCCCGGCCGACGACGGTGTGCTGGTGATCGGGGTGCCGCCGGATCGGGTGCTGATGGCTGCCATCTACGAGCGTGAGCGCAGGCCGGCGGCGGGTACGCCCGCCCGGTTTCCGCTCCGTTGAGGTCTCCCTCGAACGAGGTGGTTCGCCCATGATCCGGACGGCTCCCATCGCCTCGTTCGTGCTGTGGGCCGCGGTGGCCGCCCCCGCGGCGCTCCGCGCGCAGGTGCCCGATTCCACCCGGCGCGACAGTACCGCCGTGACGCTCAAGGAGATCGAAGTCGTCGGCTCGATCGCGCCGACGGCGGGTCCCGCGATCGGCTCGGGGATCCCGGCGAGAATCTCGACTGTCACCGGCGAGGCGATCGAGGCCTGGGAGCCCCGCCTCCTGGCCGACGCGCTCGCCACCCAGCCCGGCATCTCCCTGTACGACGACCTCGGCAGCGCCTACAAGCTCAACCTCAGCACGCGCGGGTTCAGCGTGGGCCCGGTGGTGGGATTGCCGCCCGGCGTGTCGGTGTTCCTCGACGGGGTGCGGCAGAACGAGCCCGACGCGGCCGAAGTCAACTTCGATCTGCTGCCGATGGAGCACGTCCGGCGGGTCGAGCTGCTGAGTGGGTCCGGCTCGCTGCTCGGAGCCAACTCGCTTGGCGGGGCGATCAACCTGATCACTCGCCGCGGCACGGGCCCGCTCGAAGGTGAGCTCGAGCTGTCGGGCGGCTCCTACGGCGCGGCCTCGGCCGAGGGGTCGGTTGCCGGGGTCACGGCGGGCAAGACCGACTACTACGTCGCCGGCGGCTACGAGCGGGAAGACGGCTGGCGCAAGGCCACTGGCGCGCACACCTACAACGTCTTCGCCAATGTCGGGCGCCGGGGCGAGCACCGCGGCATCAGCATGCAGGCGTTCGGCGCCAAGTCGCGGGCGGAGACGGCCGGCTCCCTCCCCGAGAGCATCTTCGACCTCTCGCCCGGGACCAACTTCACCACCGGCGACTTCGAGGATCTGGACCTGCTGCAGACCACGGTCTCGGGATACGCACCCGTGGGGAAGGGGCTCGGCTCGTTTACGACCTACGTGCGCCGCTCCCACGCCGAGCGCTTCAACGTCAACCAGGCGCCGGACGACAACGTCCGCTCGCTCACGACCAACGGCACGGCCGGCGCCAACCTCGACTGGCGCTGGACCGTCCCGCTGGGAGGCGGCGAGCTCTCGCTCCGGACCGGGGCGGATGCGTCGGCCAACCGGGTCCACATCCAGCTCTTCACCGAGAGCCCCGTCGACGCCGGCGACCGGACGCTCACGACCGACGTCCGGAGCCCGAGCTGGGACGTGGCGGGGTATGCGCTCGGCGACTACCGGGTGGGGCGGGTGACCCTGTCCGGCGGCTTCCGGTACGACTACATCCGGATCCCGTTCGAGAACCAGCTCGATCCCGTCGCGGATACCAGCCACAGTTTTCAGCGGCTGAGCCCGCGCGGTGGCGTGAGTGCCGACCTCGGGACCGGCGCCAGCGCCTACGGTTCCGTCGGCCGGAGCTTCCGCGCGCCCGCGGTGCTCGAGCTGGCCTGCGCGGACGAGACGGCAGCCTGCCCGCTCCCCTTCGCCCTGGGCGACGACCCGCCGCTCGACCCGGTCATCTCGACGACGTACGAGACCGGCGTGCAGCTCGTGCGCGGCCCGGCGATTCTGACCGCGTCGGTCTACCGCACCGACGTGCGCGACGACATCTCGTTCATCCAGTCCCCGGATGCGGTGTTCGAGGGCTTCTTCGACAACATCGGCGATACCCGTCGCGAGGGCGTCGAGCTCGGCGTCCAGGTGCTGCCGAGCGAGGCGGTGTCGCTCTACGCCAACTACGCCTTCACCCGCGCCACCTACCGGAACCGGGCCGAGATCTTCAGCCTGCGTGCCGAGGGCGACTTCGCCGGGTCACCGCTCGCGGGGCCCAACGCGGTGGAGGTGGGCGACCGGCTCCCGCTCGTTCCCGGGCACCAGGTGAAGGCAGGTGGGCTCGTCCGGCTGCCGGCCGGCGTGGACGTTGGCCTCGATCTCCGCTACACCGGCCGCCAGTGGCTCCGCGGCGACGAGGCCAACGAGACCGCCCCGCTCGGCGGCTATTTCACCGGGTCGCTGCGCGCCGGCCTCACCCGGGGCGACTGGGAGCTGTCCGCCGTGGTGACCAACGTCTTCGATACCCACGACGCCATCTTCGGCACGTTCAACCAGAACCGCCGCACCGGCGAGCTCGAGCGCTTCCTCACCCCGGCCGGCGCCCGGGCGGTCAAGGTCGTCGTCCGGCGAGGCTTCGGCGGCGGCTGAGAACGGCCAAAGCGACCTGCGTGACCCGGCTCACCGCCGAAAGGTGCCTCGCCGCCCATTGTGAGGTCCCCACCTCACAGACAACGGCGTCGGAGGTTACATGCAGGACACGTCCATCGCGGTCCCCGTGCGCACCATGGGCGAGACGATCCGCGCCTCGCTCGAAGGCGCCGTCAATACCCTCCTCTCGGCACTCCCCCGGCTGCTCGGCTGCGTCGCCATCCTCATCGCCGGATGGGTGCTCTCGTCGCTGCTCGCGCGGGGCGTAGCCGCCCTGCTGCACGCGATCAAGTTCAACGAGCTGGCGCGGCGGTCGGGGTTCGCGGACTTCGTCCGCAACATGGGGGTGCGCCAGGACGCCTCGTGGTTCATCGCCGGGATCGCGAAGTGGTTCGTCCGCCTGATCACTCTCGTCGTGGCCTTCGACCTGCTCGGTCTCACGGCGGTCTCCGGGGTGCTGCAGCAGCTGCTGCTGTGGCTGCCGAATCTGCTGGTGGCGCTCGTGGTGCTGGTGATCGGCGGCCTCGCCGCCAAGGCGCTGGCGCGGCTGGCGCGGGGCGCCACCGCCGAAGCCGGGTTCAGCAATCCGGACGTGCTCGCGGCGGTCACCAAGGTGGCGGTCTGGGCATTCACGATCTTGGTGGCCGTGAACCAGGTCGGGATCGCGACGGAGCTGATCAACACGCTCATGATCGGCGTCGTCGGGGCCTTGGCGCTGGCCTCGGGCCTCGCCTTCGGGCTGGGCGGGCGCGATCGGGCGGCCGACATTCTCGACCGGCTGGGCCGCCGGACGGACCATGTCGGGCCACGGCTCGAGCGCGCCACGGTTCCCGTGAGTGAGCCGGCGAGGGGCGGTGCGCGCGCGCCGGCGGCCGCGGCCTCCGGCGCCGCCATGGCCGCCGGGCCGACACCGTTCGACGAGGACTGGCTCCCGCGATCGGGCCGCGATCGTCGCCGGGTGGCGAGAAGCGGGATGGACCGGCGGATGACGAGCTCGCGCTGAGTGGCGCTGGCGGGGGTGGAACCGGGCGACTAGGTTGCGGCCAGTTTTCAGGCCGGTTCGGGACTTCTCCGGGAGCGCGCGTTGAACATCGCCGTCTGCATCAAGCGGGTGCCGGACATGGAGTTGCGGTTCTCCATCGCGGCGGACCGCAAGGCGCTCGACCAGGCAGGACTCAAATACGACATGAGCGACTTCGACGGCTATGCGCTCGAGGTCGCGCTGCAGCTGGTCGAGCGGCAGGGGCCGGGCGAGGTCGTGCTCGTATGCCTCGGCCCGGACGGGGTGCAGGAGACCCTCAGGAAGGGGCTGTCGATGGGCGCCGCGCGGGCGGTGCAGCTCAAGGCGGAGGATGTGCCGGTGGACGGCATGGTCATCGCCCAAGCGCTCGCGGCCGAGCTCGAGGGCGGCGGCTACGATCTCATCCTGTTCGGCCGGATGGCGACCGACACGGCGAGCGGCACCGTGGGGCCGATGGTCGCCGAGCTGCTCGGCCTGCCCTGCGTCACGGCGATCTCGCACCTCGAGATCGCGGACGGGCAGGGGACCGCCCGGCGTGACCTGGAGGGTGCCGCGGAGACCGTGCGCTTCCCGCTGCCGGCGGTGTTGACCATCGATGAGGGGATCGCACGGGCGCGGCTCG
>Ga0210142_1000384_pt1 | contig 9930 bp, 11 predicted proteins | sample Goodyear_PhragC__FD_184869 | JGI IMG/M metagenome (GOLD analysis project Ga0210142, IMG submission 184869) | Wetland microbial communities from San Francisco Bay, California, USA, that impact long-term carbon sequestration - Goodyear_PhragC_D2... | ecosystem: Environmental > Aquatic > Marine >...
AAGGACGCGAGAAATTCCTGAAGAGCGGGGCCGGGCGGCGGTTGAAACTCGGTCGTTTCCCACACTCCCTCGCTGCTTCCCTCGCAGCTTTACCTTCTATGTCGCTCATCCCGTTCGCTCCATTCCTCCGTACTCAACTGCGTCACTATCTCGAACGCTTTCCTGTGGACGCCTCCGCCCCAACCACGTGAGCGAACGCTTTTACGTGGTATGAGGCCTACTTGAATCAGGAAGATGCTCTAGGGCGCGAAAAATATCTTAAGAGTGGTTCAGGCAGGCGATTTCTCAAAGCACAACTCAAACGCTATCTCCGCGTAAAAGGCTTCGCCTCACGCGGCTCTAGGCAGTGACGAGTAACGAATTGACGTCACGCCGGCGCGAGATCGGCAGAGACGTAGCGAGTTTGATTGAGGACGGCGTCGCTGGTTTCGACCGGCACTTCCTTGATGAGCTCGCGAATGCTGAACTCCTGTTGCCCAACAACTTCGATGCCGATCACGTCGTTGTTCGCATCCAGATCCAGCATCACCAGACCCTTTCTCGATTCGTACGGCTCGGTCCGCGCAACCTTCCCCTGGCGAAGTCGAATATACGCCGCGGTCGCTTCCGTATCGATCTCGACAACCGGAGGTTCGTTGATCGGAATCACGAAATCTTTATAGCGGTTCTTCCCAATATCCAGTGATGATCCAGCATTCATTGGCTTTTATTTCGGCAACTACGATGAGGATTTTTACTTCCAAATGCGCGGGAGAACAACCAGATCAATCCGCTGTGGTTCCCGTTCCGCGGTGGGGTCTTCGAAATCGACGCGGGCTCGTTGATCGTGAGTATCGCTTGTTCGACCGCAAAACCGCGCTCGCGCGCACGCTTTTCGATGTGCGCAGTATCATGAAATTCGTACGCCATCGCATCGATGACTACGATCCAAGGCGAAGCTGCGCGAGATTATTTTATCGAACCGTTACGCTGGAACTTCCCGGACTTTGCCGTTTTTCCAGATGATCATCGGCAAACCCCGGCGGCGAAGCTCGGCGCGTTTCTTCCGCGTTGCGCGCTTGTGCGCTCGAGAAGCAATGCGCGCTTCCGGGGACATCTTGCTCTCTGGAATCGGTTTCAAGCCGTTATACAGATTCTTCTTCATGGAAGGAAAAGAACTCTGGCGGCGTTTTTTGCGCGCTCAATTGTGCCATTATCTCAAACGATTTCCCGCGTAAAAGGCTGCGCCTCACGCGGTCGATTGTGACGTCGGGATATCATGAATTAGAGCCGCGTGAGGCGAAGCTTTTTACGCGGTTATTTACCGAGGTGATCGGTCGAATGGATGAACGCGGCCACGTCGTCGTGTATGGCCTTGAGTGATTCCTGATGGGCGTACACCATGTGCCCCGACTGATAGTAGCGATAATCAATGTGGTCCTGGAGCCGTTCCGGAATCTGCAGGTGGTGCATCTCGTACCAGCCCTCGTAATATGGTGTGGCCAGATCGAAGTAACCGCCGGTTAAAAGAATTCTGAGGTCCGGGTTGTATTTCATGGCGGTGGCCAAATCCGGCATGGTGTTGGTCGACTGCGGCAACGGCCGGTCCGCCCCAGGCGGTTGATGCTGGAAATTCCAAGTCTTCCACAACGGGATCTCAGGCAGATACTTTTTGTCCTGACCGTAGTGCAACGATTTCCTCACGTAGTCGTTGAAAGCAGAGACATAGGCCGAGGCGATCGCGGCGGCTTGCGGATCGTAGTCGGCCTTCTTGCTCAGCGGGTCCATGGTGGGACCCGAGAAACGCGTGTCGAGCCGGCCGGTGGTGGTGTCGGTATCGTCCTCGAGGTTCTTTGCAAATTCGCCGCCGTCGATGCGCAAGTTGGCTTTGAGAATATAGCTGACGGGAAGGCCGGTGTAGGAGTGCAGTTTTTCGGCAATGGCCTGGCGTTCGGGTTTCGGTAGTCTCGCTCCTTCCGCCAGCGCGCGCGCATAGTCGTGCGTGGCGAACTCTTCCACTTCTTTGATGAAAGGTTCGAGCGCGGCGGGGGCATTCGGGCCGGGCAACTTATGGTGGTACCAGGCGCTGGCGGCGTAGGTCGGTAACGCCACAATGTAGGGCAGGTCGATTCCGGGATTGCCTTCCGGATCGTCCACGCTCAGGTCGAAGTTCAAGATCTGCGAAAGCATGATTACGCCGTTGACGTCGACGTTGTATTCCTGTGCGAGCAGGTTCACCAGCACGGCAGAGCGCGGCGTTCCGTAGCTTTCACCGAAGATGTACTTGGGCGAGTTCCAACGCCCATACTTGCTGAGATACGCCACGATGAATTCCGCGAACGCGTGCGCGTCCGGGTCCACGCCGTAAAATTCTTTTTCCTTGTTTTTACCGGCGATGCGGCTGAAGCCCGTGCCGGGAGCGTCCACGAATACCAGATCACTCGCGTCCAGCAGGCTGTAGTCGTTATTAACAATTTGATAGGGCGCTGCGGCCGTATGCGTGTCGTCGGCGGTGATCACTCGCCGGGGTCCAAAGGCGCCCATGTGCAGCCAGACCGTCGAAGAGCCAGGTCCGCCGTTGAACAGGAACGTCACGGGCCGTTTCTCCGGTGCCACGTTCTTTTTGTTATAGGCCACATAGAACATCGAAGCTTCGGCCGTCGGATTCTTATGCTCGTTAGGCCCACGTTCGCTCTCCTCGCTTTCCTCACTTGCTTCCTTTTTGATTTGCCGGTCGCCAGGCAAGGCTGCGTCGTCCCAGCCTTTGGGATGCACGACGATCGTGCCAGCCACGGCTTGATACTCGATCGGGCTGCCTTCGACAGTCACGGTGCCCGTGCTTGTGATCGATTCGGGCTTGAAGTTCGGAGTTGCAGTAGGCGTCGGCTTATCCTTCGACTCAGATTCGGAAGCCTTCTGGGAGGCCGCTTTGACTTGAACGACGAGTGCTGCAGTTGTCAGGAGGAGACTGAAGGCGAGACGAAGCAAGGGTTTTCGGAGAGTGATTTTCATTTTGGAATTCTCTACTGCACTTAAAATCCGAGATTCTTCGCTTCGCTCAGAATGACAGGAAATTTAAATGCTGCGCGATTGTTCGAGGAAGATTTCTCCATCACCATGACGCTGCTGATTCTGGCTGGGAACAGAGTTTCGAGCAAACGCTGTTTTCGGACGTTGGCAACGCGCCCGGAGGTCGCGTTGCACCCAAGGTGGATCGAGATCTCCGAGCTCGATGGCTTGAGCAATCCACATGGTGGATCGAGATCTCCGATCGAAGATTCGCCGTGGCGAAGCTCGATGGCTTAAGCAATCGCCGAAGGCGCTGGTAATCAGGCGATCTCTGATTTCTGATTTCTGATTTCCCTCGGATCTCTGTACATCTGATTAACGGTTGCGCTCGGATCGCCATCGCAGTCTCTTGGCGAGGATGCGCAAGCCGAATGCCAGGAAGCGCCGCGTAAACCGCGTAAAAGGCTCCGCCTCACGCGGTTTTTTTGGCCGCTGGAAATGGGTTTTGATTCCGGTGGTAGTTTTGCTCCTCATCCCGGCGATGCAAGTAGCGGTGGTGCGATTCATCAATCCTCCATGGACGCTGCCAATGTTTATCGACCAGATCGGCGCAACGTTCTCGAAAGGACCGAAGCCTCCGCTCCGCTACCACTGGATCCCTTTGCCGCAGATGCCTGAGATGTTCCTCAAGCACCTTTGGATTTCGGAAGATCAGCGATTCTTCCAGCACGAGGGCTTTGACTGGAAAGAGATGGAACTGGCGATGAAAAAAGCGAAGCGGAAAGGGAAACCGGTTCGTGGAGCTTCCACGATCACGAATCAATGCGCCCGGTCGATCTTCCTCTGGCAGGGCCGCTCTTGGATCAGGAAAGGACTGGAATCGTACTATACCATCTGGATGGAAATGCTGTTGCCGAAGCGGCGCATCCTGGAGCTGTATGCAAACGTGATCGAGATGGGACGCGGGATCTACGGGGTGGAAGCCGCTTCGCAGCATTATTTCGGTGTCAACGCGCGCGGCCTAACGAGGGAGCAATCGGCCATGCTGGCGGCAGTCCTGCCGAACCCGAAAGGGTGGGACCCGGCGAACCCGGGCAGGACGTTACGCTGGCGTCAGCGGCGCATTTTGCGACGTGAACAGAACGCGCACTTCCCCGAGAAGTTGCTTCGGTAAGCAGGGACGAGCACGAAGACTTCACGGCTTCGGAATGTCCAGGTCTTTGCAGATCTTTTGCGCGACAAATTCGATGATCTCGCGATGACGCGGAATGGCGGACGATTTTTGCGCGCGGCGATTGACGTAGATGGTGTGATTGCCGCCTTCGCGCAGGAATTCACAACCGTGGTTCTTAAGATGTCGAATCAGATCACGCCGCTTCATCCGGTCGCGAGTGGTTCACGCAGAACATCGGCGCCGCGCAACGATTCTTCTGCCAATTCGCGATTCGCCTGCAAAACCATCTCGACCGCTTCCTTCAAGTTTGCACGCGCTTCTTCCAGCGTTGCGCCTTGCGTATTCGCACCGGGCAGCTCTTCCACGAATGCGGCGTATCCCTCCGGAAATTTTCGGAAGACCGCAGTCAGCTTGATTTCCATGTCGATCTTGTAGCACAAAACACGAGTGCTGGACAGCCCGCGTAAAAGGCTTCGCTTCACGCCCCGGCGAGTCCGTCCGGCGGCGGACACGCGGTCTGATCATTCTACCCTCGAAGCGTGTTCGATGTGTACGTGTTGCGCTCCTGCGGCTGACGCTTGACGCCGAAATTACTGCAGCGCATATTCGCGTGCCCACAAAGAATTGAATAGCACGTTCACCGGCTCTTCAAAAAAATAACGCTGAAATTGAAGACCGAATCGTGTAAGCAGTTCTCTTTCTTTCACCGAGGCCGGTTACTCGGCCTGATTGTTTGCTTTTTTGCTGCAATGGTTCCGGTGGCAGCTCCTGCTGGTCGAAAGAGCGGGACTGCAGTATTGCCCGGCAACGCGTGGCGTGAGTTACAGACGCACCTCGAACAATTCAAACAGTTCCCGGGAACGAAGAGCGTTCGTATCGATGTCGGCAACCACACGCTGGTCTCCGATTCGTCGAGCACTCAGCTCTTCGTCGCCAGCGCAATTAAAACTTTCATCGTCTGCCAGTATTTGCGGGGCGTTGAAGCAGGCCGTCTTTCCGAGGATGAACAGCTCGAGGTCAATGACAGCGTGCGGACAGACGCCAGCCCTGTCCTGCTCAACCTGACGGGAACGACTCCCGCCCGCTCGATTCTCGAAGCGGCGATAACCCACAGCGACAACACGGCGACAGACATTGCTCTGGCGCATGTCGGTCCGGATCGGGTACGTTCCCTCATCGCCGCAGCGGGATTGAATGCAACGCTCATACCTGATTCGACACGCCGTTTCTTGTCGTACAATCTTGGCGCGCCACTCGGGGTCGATCTTGGCTGGGCGGGGATACAAGAGGTCTTTCGCACGCACCAACTGCCCGGCCCACCACGATCGCCACTCAATAATCAGCAGACCCTGGCCAGCAGCGCGGACGATCTCGTGTCGTTCTATAAACGCGCTCTGGCCGGCGAGTTTTTCAACAAGCAGGCAACGTTAACGGAATTCAAACGAATTCACCTCAACAACACGCTTTTTCCTGATGATACTGCGGGTTACGGCAAGGGCGGCAGCGGCAATTTTCTAGCAGACATGGGTGATGTGCCTGACTTCCACGTCCTTTCGTTCGCGGGGCAGATGGTTGTCGGCACAACCCCGGTTACCTTTTGTTTTGTGGTGAACTGGATGGGTGAACACCCATTGGACAGCGCCTTAACGCCTGCTTTTATTGTTGTGGTCAAGGGATCTATGGAAGCTATTAAGCAGGGTTTGCGACCTGGATCGTCGCGCGACCGAATTGTAGGTGAGTTTGACCCCGAAAGTCGCACACCGACGCGACTACAGCTCCCTAGCCAGTGATTCGGAATTATCCGTCCTTGTTTTTGAATTGGACGTGACCAGCACAACTTCAGGGGCCGGAATCGTACTACACGATCTGGATGAAGGCACTGTTGCCGAAGCGGCGCATCCTGGGAGCTGTCTGCAAATGTGACCGAGATGGAGCGCGGGATGTACGGGGTCGAAGCCGCGTAAAAAGCTTCGCCTCACGCGGCTCTCGCGGTAGCAGTCGGCCGGCTGGCAGCGGTCCTGCCGAATCCGAAAGGCTGGGATCCGGCGAACCCGGCAGGACAATCCAGGTGAAATTCACGATGGAAAACAGCGTTTGAAAGCGAGTAACCATTTCGGATTTCCTTGCAGCCGGATGCGGCGGGTGAGCAAGGCCCACAAAAGATTCCGTTCGCCCGCAAGGAATCCAAGCCACGTTTCCGAGTCGGCGATGACCTTGATGCTTGGTTTGCCGAGCAACCCATTTTCGACGCTTATTTTTCCATCGCGAATTGTGACTGTCGCCTCGGCGGTTTCATTGCCAGTGAAAGCGAAATGGTAAGTTGCGTCCAGTTTTCCGGCGGCGTGGCGTTGGAATGACACCTGCATTCCGAACAGCAGGCTCGGGATGTTTCGCGGACGCAACAAACCGCGCACGGGTCGGATAGTTTTGTGCGGATAACGCTTGCGCACATGCGCCTCAGCATCCGAACCGCGCACGACATACACTGGCTCACGCTTCGCTTGCAAAGGGCGCAGCACGTCATCAGCAAAATCCTTCTTCGATGCGAGGTAAGGCCCAATCACATCTTCGCCAGCCGGACACACGGCCATGCAATACGCCGCTTTGTAATTCGCCCCAAAGGCAAGGCTTTGCCACATGGAAACCGATTCCGAATCCTTTATGCGCCGGCGATAGTCCAGTTTGTTTTTACTCTCGGCGATGGTTTCGGCCCAATCCGTAAATCCGCCCATGAACTCGCGGTAATTGTGCGTGTAACACGCGGAAAAATTAAACGCGCCGTCCGCACCAATCGCCCCGACCGGACATGCAGCCACGCACAGCTTGCATTCCAGGCAGGGGTTGTAATCGAGTTCCTGCGAATACGCGCTGATCTCCGCGGCAACGAGAATCGTGCCGAGCAAAATGAAATTGCCGAAGCGCGGATGGATCACGTTGCGATGAATGCCCATGTGACCCAGCCCCGCCGCGGCCGCGATCGGTTTATGCGCCACTACCCACATCCGCTCAAAGCCCCACCTGTCCGCCTCCATCGGAAATCCCATCGGCGGATTCAGCGCACGAATTCCCGCGTGCTCCAGCGCCGCCGTGATGCGCCGCGCCACGTCGTTGACCTCGTCGCCCGTATGATGAAATTCCGAGTTGGCGATCGAGCGAGCCGGGCTGCGCACGTTGTCGCGGTTCATCCGCAGCACAAAACTGATGACACTGCGCGTGCGCGGAAAAGTCCGCTGAATGTGTGGGCGCTCTCCCGCCAACGCCGGACGATCCACTTCCACAAAGCCGACGTCATCCGCACCCGCGTCGAGGCATAACTGCCGCAGCCATTCAGCATCCAGCGGCTCGGACATTTTTTGCGGCGCGAGTTTTCGCCGATGCGCCGCAACCGTGGGATGCTCTTTGAGCGGCGTGTTCACAAATCAATCCAGTTGAAATTGTTTGCGAAGACTTTTGTCGAACATGCCGGCGGGCAGGAAACGGCGCATTCGGCTCAAGGCGACACCTTTGCCAACTGGATATCGCAGCCGGGGCGACTTCGCGGTCAGTGCCTTCCAAACCGCTTCCGCCACCAGGCGAGGGTCGTCTCCGCGTTCGATATTTTGCCCAGCCGCATCGGTCAAACGCTTTCGTTCATCCGCGTACACCTTGAGAGTGATTTTTGCTGATTTGGTGTTTCCGCTAAGTTTACTCCTCGTGTAGGCCGGTTCGACCAACAGTGCGCGCACACCAAATCTCCTGATCTCGTGATCCAGCGTTTCGGTATATCCTTCCACCGCATGCTTGCTCGCAGCGTATATTCCCCAATACGGCGCGGGCAAAAAACCTGGCACGGAACTGATGTTGACGATTCGCCCGTAACCTTGTTGCCGCATTCCCGGCAGGGTCGCGTTCGTCACGCTCAGCACGCCGAAAAGATTGGTTTCAAATTGCTGCCTGGCTTCGTCAACACTGGTTTCTTCCAGCGCACCCATGAATGAGTAACCGGCGTTATTGACCAGAAGCTGAACTGGTCCGGCCTTGTGCTCAATGGTTTGAACAGCTGCGCTCACGCTGGCGTCTTCTGTGACATCCATCTGAACAATCTCCACGCCGTGAATTGGCTTGGACTTCGGGTTGCGCACCGTGCCGAATACACGCGCTCCTCGCTCTGCGAGTAACTGCGCGATCTCGCGACCGATGCCGGAACTGACTCCGGTGACCAACGTGGTTTTGTTTTTTAAACTTGTGTGCATATACACTATCTAGCTTCGGTTTATCACCTTTGTGGGTACTAAGAGCTTATTTGTTGTTGTTCAGAGCCAACGCCGCCGTTTCGAGATCGGAAAGAATGGTGGACCAGCGCTTCTTACCGAGAGTTTTAACCACGGCGTTTTGAGCGGACTTCCAAGCCGGCGTGAGTTTCTCAACCTGTTTTCCGCCTTTGGTCGTGATCATGACTTCCACGCGATTGCCGCGTCCGCCTCCGATGGTTTTCACGAAGCCGTCCCGTTGCAACGGCCGGAGATTCCGGACCAGCGTGGTGCGCTCCATCCCCAGCCAATCGCTCAACTCCGCCATGTTCCAACTGTTCCTGGTTTGCAATGACGCCAGGATCGACCCTTGAGTGGGACGAATGCCGTGCCGCCGCATTTCCGCGTCATAAAACTGCGTCACCGCCCGCGTCACCCAACGCAGGTTGAAGCACACACAATTTTCCGCCGCGGACATATCCAGTTCTTTTGCCATTGATTGTGTATATGCACTTCCTCGGAAGAGTTGTCAACTGTCATTTTGATCTGATTATTTAATCGCGGCCAAAACGCCTTTAAATCAGGCCTTCGCGTAACTTCCGCGCCGCGTTGCTGAAACTCCTTCGCCTTGTCGTGAAGCCCTCGCTCGATTGCTAACGCTTGATCGATACCCTGCTCTGCTGCGAACTTCCGCACGTCCTCTGTAATTTTCATAGTGCAAAAGTGCGGCTCGCATATTGAGCATCCTCCTACGCCGAGGCTACGGAGCGACACGGAAATGCGTTGTTAAATCGGTTCATCATGGTTTGGGATAGATTTCTACCCCCGCCTGTTGAAATTCTTCTGCCTTATCACGCAAGCCTTGTTCGAGAACCGTATTCTCATCAATTCCCTTTTGTGCCGCATATTTTCTAGCGTCTTCGGTTATCTTCATGCTGCAAAAATGGGGATTACACATGAAGCAGAAATGAGCTGATTTCGCTCCTTCCATTGGAAGGGTCTCGTCATGGAAAGAACGCGCGGTCTCAGGGTCGAGTGAAAGAGTGAACTGAACCTCCCAACGAAATTGACTCGTCTGTTCCCACAAACTTCGCCCTAGTCGGGCTGGCCGTTGCCTCCAGTCTATGTCGCTCGCTTCCCAGCGGCTCCATTCAAACCGCGCTTTGCTGGTCGCGCTGTCGCGGTCTGGTGATAAAAACAATGCGGCGCTGACAGCGGGAACATTCGGCTGGTTGTGGTCCAAATTGCTCTAACTGCTCCTCGGCTTCGTGCTGCAGTTCGAACAATCTCGCCCTTTTCTTGAGCATCAAATGTGCGGACGCGATCCCCATTCGCAACCCTACTGGCGGTCACTCACACTCGACTGCTTTAAGCAGTCGAGTTGTAAACGTCGCTGAGACTGCCCCGAAGGTCGTCGTCGATGTCTCCGGATGGGCGGTAGAAGGGCGTTAGCGTTTGCGCAGACCCGAGTTGCGCCGACTTGAGTCTCGCCAACTCTGTCGCGGCCGTTTCCCCGGTTTTCTCTTGCCCAACACACAG
>Ga0210142_1000385_pt1 | contig 9922 bp, 11 predicted proteins | sample Goodyear_PhragC__FD_184869 | JGI IMG/M metagenome (GOLD analysis project Ga0210142, IMG submission 184869) | Wetland microbial communities from San Francisco Bay, California, USA, that impact long-term carbon sequestration - Goodyear_PhragC_D2... | ecosystem: Environmental > Aquatic > Marine >...
CGAACGCCTCGTCGCGATGTTCGCCCCGGCCGAGGACTCGGCGGGCGCGGCCACCGCCACCGCTCCTGCCGCGGCCTGACGCGCTCCTTCCGGCCGACGTCCGACGCGGGCGACGGTGTCGGCTCCCTAGGATTCGCCCCGTGGCGCGGATCGAGGACTACGCCCTGATCGGCGACCTCCAGACGGCGGCGCTCCTCGACCGCGGCGGGTCGATCGACTGGTGCTGCTTCCCGCGCTTCGACTCGGGAGCGTGCTTCGCGGCACTGCTCGGCACGCCCGACCACGGCCGCTGGCTCCTCGCGCCCGCCTCGCCGATCACGCGCTCCTCCCGCGCCTACCTGCGCGACACGCTCGTGCTCGAGTCGACCTACGAGACGGACGAGGGCGTCGTCAGGGCGATCGACTTCATGCCGCCCCGGGGACATGCACCCGACATCGTGCGCATCGTGATCGGGGTCGAGGGAACGGTGCCGATGCGCTCGGAGCTCGTGATCCGGTTCGACTTCGGCCAGATCGTGCCGTGGGTGCGACGCGTCGACCACGCGCGCGTGGCGGTCGCCGGCCCGGACGCGCTCTGCTTCCGCACGCCCGTCGAGATCCGCGGCGAGAACATGACGACGGTCTCCGAGTTCACCGTCGGTCCCGGCGACCGGGTGCCGTTCGTGCTCACGTGGTTCCCGTCGCACGAGAAGGTGCCGGAGCCGATCCACCCGTTCGAGGCGCTCGAGGACGCGAAGCACTACTGGCACGAATGGGCGAACTCGTGCGTCCACTACGGCCCCTACCACGACGAGATCCACGCGTCGCTGCTGCTCCTCAAGGCACTCACGTACGCGCCGACCGGCGGGATCGTGGCCGCACCGACGACGTCGCTGCCGGAGTGGATCGGAGGGGTGCGCAACTGGGATTACCGCTTCTGCTGGCTGCGCGACGCGACGCTGACGCTGCTCGCGATGCTGCAGGCCGGCTACAAGGACGAGGCGATCGCCTGGCGGCGCTGGTTGCTGCGCGCGATCGCGGGCGACCCCGCAGACGTCCAGATCATGTACGGGCTCGCCGGCGAGCGCCGTCTGGACGAGCGCACCCTGGACTGGCTGCCCGGGTACGAGGGATCGGCCCCCGTACGCGTCGGCAACGCGGCCTCGACGCAGCTCCAGCTCGACGTGTTCGGCGAGGTGGTCAACGCCCTCTACCAGGCGCGAGTGCACGGCGCCCCGGCCGACGACAACATCTGGTCGCTCTGCCGCAGGCTGTTCGACTGGCTCGAGGACGGCTGGCGCCGCAAGGACGCGGGGATCTGGGAGGTGCGCGGCGAGAACCGGCATTTCGTGCACTCCAAGGTCATGGCCTGGGTCGCCTTCGACCGGGGGGTGCGGGCGCACGAGGAGTTCGGGCGGGACGGGCCGATCGATCGCTGGCGCGCGCTGCGCGACGAGATCGCGGCGGAGGTGCTGACACACGGGTGGAGCGAGGAGAAGCAGGCGTTCACCCAGTCCTACGACTCCGACGCGCTCGACGCGAGCGCCCTGATCATGCCGCTCGTCGGCTTCCTGCCCGCGACCGACCCGAGGATGGTCTCGACCGTCGCGGCGCTCGAGCGCGAGCTGCTCGTCGACGGGCTCCTGCTGCGCTACCGGACAGAGGACGACGGCGTCGACGGCCTGCCCGAGGGAGAGGGCGTCTTTCTGGCCTGCTCCTTCTGGCTCGTCGAGGTGCTGGCGCTGCAGGGCCGGCAGGACGAGGCGCGCGAGCTCTTCGAGCGGCTGCTCGCGCTCCGCAACGACGTCGGGCTCCTGGCGGAGGAGTTCGATCCGCGCACGGGCCGTCAGCTCGGCAACTTCCCGCAGGCGTTCACACACCTGGGGCTCGTCGAGGCGGCGATCGCGCTCGGGGAGGGCCGCGGCATGCGAGAGAGCGCCTGAGGACCTGAGGACGGAACGTCCCGCGCGCGCTCGGGCCCGGCGTCGACGCGCGCTCGGGCCCGGCGTCGACGCGCGTTGCGGCCGCATCGTGAGCCCATGCGTGCGACCGACCGCGGAACGGTGTCGTCCGATGCACGTGGCAGGCTGGTGCCGTGTTGTCGTCCAGGAAGACAACGAAGAGCGGCTCTCGCCGCTCCGACCGCGATCCGTGGACGTTCGTCCGGAACTCGCTCGCCGCGAAGGCGCAGTCGGTCGCGGAGATCGAGGCGAAGCTGGCCGCGCGCGGCGTCACGGCCGAGCGAGCGGCGGCGGCCGTCGAGGAGGCACTCCGGCTCGGGTTCCTCGACGACGCCGAGCTCGCCGGTCAGCTGGCGCGTGGCTTCCGGACGCGCCGGTACGGACGCCGCCGCGCGATGGAAGCGCTCCGGCGGAGAGGGCTCGCCGAGCCGGTGGCCGAGTGCGCGATAGAGGCCGCCTACGGCGGCGAGGACGAGGTCGAGCTCGCCCGGCGCGCGCTCGGCAGCCGAGCCGTCGAGGGCGAGCGCGCGCGGCGCCGTGCAGTCGCGTTCCTCGTGCGACGCGGGTTCGCCTCCCAGGCGGCCTGGCGCGCAGTACGCCCTGCGGAGCCGCCGTAAGGCCGTTCGCGCGGGCGGGCGACTCCCCGGGGACGAAAGGAGTCGCCGTGGACACGACAACGCTGCCCTTCCAGGTCGGGGATCCCGTGGAGCACCGGGGAATCGTCCTGGCACCTCTCTTCCCGCTCCGAGACCCGGTCGCGCGCTACGTGACGCTCGACGAGGGTCTCTCCCGCGGGCTCGCGATCACCGAGACCGGTGCGACCGGCGCCGTGCCCGAGCTGGCGGTCGCGAACCCGCTCGCCGAGGACGTCCTGCTCTACGACGGCGAGGAGCTCGTCGGGGCGATGCAGAACCGGATCCTGAACGTGAGCGTGCTGGTCGCCGCCGGCTCGACGCTCGCGATCCCGGTCTCGTGCGTCGAGGAGGGGCGCTGGCGATCGGTGTCGGCGACGTTCGCGCCCGCGCCGCACGTCTCGAGCGCGCAGCTCCGGCGCCGCAAGGCGGTGGCGCTCGGCGAGGCTCCCCTCCTCCGCGGTGCCGCGCAGGCGGACGTGTGGGCATCGGTGCGGGAGCAGTCGGCGCGCATGGGTACGCCGTCGCCGACCGGGGCCCAGCGGGACCTGTTTCGCGCGCACGAGCGCGAGCTGGCAGCGCTCGAGCCGGCGTTCGCCGCCGAGCCCGGTCAGTGCGGCGCGGTGCTGGGTCTCGGGGACGCGCTCTACGTCGACGCGGTCTCGCGCCCTGAGGCGTTCGGCGCTCTCTGGCCGAAGCTGCGCGCCGGCTACCTGCTCGATGCGCTCGAGCGCCTGGACGGCCGGGCCACCCGGATCGAGCGCCTGCTCGGCTTCCTCGACGAGGTCGGCGACGCTCCGGTCACGCGGCGGGCATCCGTCGGGCTCGGCCGGGACGTCCGCTTGCGGGGCCCGGGCGTGCTCGGGTCCGGGCTCGAGCTCGACGGTGAGACGATCCAGCTCTCGGCCTTCACGGCGGAGGGGGACAGCCCGCAAAGGGCGGGCCGGATCGCGCGGCCGTCACGTCGCTCCGCGTAGCCTCGGCCGCGGGGGGCGCCCGACGCTCAGACGGACGCTTCGCGGCGGAGCGCGTCGACGTCGGCGCGCAGACGCCCGACCTCCGCCTCCAGCGTCTCGACGCGTGCCTCGAGCCCGTCCGCAGCGACAACCGGTTCGGGCGAGCTCGCGGGTGTCTCGGCGGGCTCGTCGCCGCCCAGGAGGTGGCGGTAGCGCTCCTCCTTCTGACCCGGCCGCCGATCGAGCCGGCGGAGGAGGTCGCGCGTCGCGAGCCGCTCGAGCGTGAGGTGGAGGTCGGGCAGCGTCTCGAAGTGATGCAGTCGCTCGGTTCGTTGCTTGAGCTCTCCCGGAGTCTGAGGGCCGCGCAGCATCAGCACGCAGAGCACGGCGACCTCGTCCGGTGCGAGACCGAGCTCGGTGTCGAACAGCTGGCGGTACTTCGCGGCCCGGCTGCCCGCGCCGCTCGCGAGGCGCGTCCATCCCCGCCGGGCGAGCCGCTGGAGCGCGTCGTGGATCTCGCTCTCCTCGTACGCGACGACCGGGTCGCGGTTCGTCGTCTGGTTGCAGGCGAGCCGTAGCGCGTTGAGCGACAGCGGATACTGGTCGGGCGTGGTCCGCTGCTTCTCCAGCAGGCACCCGAGCACCCTCAGCTCGACCGCGTCGGCGTCCACCCCGAGAGGGTACGCGGGCACCCGCCGGCGGCGCGGGGCATGCGGTGGTCGGAGCGGGCCGGCGATCCGGCCGACTACGGTCCCGGCAGCGCATGGGCGTCCCGATCCTCGACAGCTACCTCGTCGCCGAGCGCCTGCTCGCGGGCGAGTATCCCGGCGCGCCCCACCCGGAGAGCGCGCGGCGCCGGCTCCGCTCGTTCGCGGACCAGGGGATCACGACCTTCGTCGACCTCACGCACCCGGCCGACGGGCTCGCGTCGTACGAGCACCTGCTGCGAACGGGAGCGCGCCGGATCGCCCATCCCATCGTCGATCTCGGCACGACCACGATCCCGCACCTCACGCGGATCCTCGACGACGTCGATGCCGCGCTCGCAGACGAGGGGTCGGTCTACGTCCACTGCTGGGGCGGCGTCGGGCGCACCGGGATGGTCGTCGGCTGCTGGCTCGTCAGACATCGGCTCGACGACGGCGACCCACTCCGCATCATCGCGCGGCTCCGACGCGACACACCCGACGCCTGGGCGGCGTCGCCACAGACATCTGCCCAGCGTGCGATCGTGACCGCGTGGAAGCCCGGACGCTGACCGTGCTCGTCGAGTCCGTGCTCGCACGGGCGTGGCGCCGCGACTCGCCCATCCACGGAGACGAGCACTGGCGATGCGTCACCGCGACGGGACTGGCGCTCGCGTCCTCGGTCGGCGCGGCCGACCCGACGCTCGTGTTCTGCTTCGGGCTCCTCCACGACACGCGCCGCCTCACCGAGGCGGTCGACCCCGAGCACGGTGCCCGCGCCGCGTCCTTCGCCGGCGAGCTGCGCACGGAGGGGACGCTGACGCTCGGAGAGGCCGACTTCTCGGTGCTCGCGGCCGCGCTCACCGACCATTCGAACGGCCTTGTGTCTCCTGACCCGACCACGGGTACGTGCTGGGATGCCGACCGGCTCCACCTGCCGCGCGTGTCGATCGAGCCGCGGCCCGATCTGTTCTCGACACGCGCTGCGCTCGGGCCGGCGCCGCTCGCCGCGGCAGAGGCGCTCCGCAGCAGCGGGCCGCCGACCTGGGACGCGCTCGTCACGTCGGTCGCGCCTGTCGAACGTGGTTGAGGGGCGTGTCACGGCCGGCGCGCACCATCTTCGAGACCCTCGGAGCTCGGAGCTCGGAGCTCGGGCGAAGTGAGTGCGCGGCGATGAGCGCGCGGCCGTAGTGAGCGGCCGTGAGTGAGCGGCGCCGGGAGCGCGCGGTTGCGCACCTGCAGGACCGAGGTCGGCCGTTGCAGCGCGGACGCCGCGCGGCAGTCAGTGCGCGGGGCGATGCGTGGTCGCCGCACCCGCGCCGCCGGGGTCGGCTGGTGCCGGCGGGGAAGACGCCCGGGCGCGGTCGTGCGCATCGGGTCCCGGCGTCGCGTGACCGGACGGCTCGCCACCGCACGTCGCGGAGCCTCGCACGACCTGGCGCGGTGATGGGGTGAGGTGGCGAGGCGTCGCGTCGCGTGACGCACACGGCGCGCTTCCGCCCCGGACGCGGGAGGTGGGGTCGGCGCACGCCTTCGCCGCGGGTCGCGCGTCGCACATTCGACACGAAGTTGACACAGACATGTGACAGGTTCGCCGGCACGCTGTCTCCATGACCGAGCAAGCCCCGAACTCGAGTCGTCCGCACGACGGCGGCGGGAACACCCCGGGAGACCGCGACCCCGAGCCGGAAGGGTGTGGCAGGGACGGATCCGGCAGGCTCGCATCCGCACCGGGGTGGGTCGCGCTGCCCGTGGGGCGGGCCGACACCGGTCCCACGATCGCCGAGCTCGTCGAGGCAGTCCGGGCCGCGGGCGGGATCGTGGGCGGGGACGCGCTCTTCGACCCCCGCTACGAGCCGGAGATGCGGCGGTTCCTGATCAGGGCGCTCGAGATGGAGGGGATCCCGGTCCCGAGGGGAGGTGGTACGCCATGAGCAGCGCGTCGACGTCGGCGCCGTCCCTGCTGTAGTGGCCTCGGCGCACGCCCTCGCGCTCGAACCCGAAGCTCTCATAGAGCCGTATCGCGGGCTCGTTCCAGGGGAAGACGTGGAGCTCGAGCTTGCGGATGCCCGAGTCCTGCGCCCAGCTCACGGCGGTGCCGAGCAGCGAGCGGCCGATGCCGCGCCGCCGATGGGTGGCGGCGACCATGAGGCCCAGGTCCGCGACATGGGTGCTCGCGGGATGGGGGTCCCGGGCGAGCGAGAGACGGCCGACGACGGTCCCTTCGTCCTCCTCGACCGCGACGAACACCGCGGCGTGAGTGTGCCGGCGGACAGCCTTCAGATAGCGCCGCTCGTCTGCGACGCTGCGCCACGTCTCCGTCGTCAGGAGCCACTCCCCGGGCTCGCGGCCGACGGCGGCTGCGAGGCGCACCAGATCACCGGCGTCCTGCGGCTCCGCCCGTCTAACGGCGATCACGGGACGACCACTCCGTGACCGCCACGACGAGGATCTCCGGCCGCTCCGAGGGACGCATCCGGGCGCCGCTCGACCGCGGAAGCACCTCCGAAGAACAGGTTGCGGCCGGCCCACTCGACGACCTCGTATCCGTCGTCTGCCAGCGCCTGCGCGACCCCGTCCCCCCACCCGCCTTCCACATGGACGACAGGCCCGTCGACGTGCAGGCGGGGCCGCGCGATGGCCTCCTGCACGGGAACTCCCTGTCGCGCGACCGCGGCGACGACCTGGAGGATCGCGCCCGAGAGGCGGACCGAGCCGGCACTGCCGACAACGAGGCGCGGACGGCCCTCGTCGAGGACGAGCGTGGGGGCCATCATGCTCGGGAGTCGGGTTCCCGGCTCGCGGAGGAGCGTCCCCACGACGTCGAGCTCCCCCAGCATGTTGTTGAGCTGGAAGCCGTGGCGGAACACGCCGGACCCGGAGCCGAGGGTCGAGGAGAGGCCGACGGCGGCTCCGTCGGAGTCGACGACCGAGACGTGGGTCGTACCCGTCGGCCGGACGCCGGCCGCCGCGCCGGGGCCGGCGACCCCGTACCCGGCGGCGAGCGCGGCCGCGAGCGAGCGCGCCTCGTCCGGCGATCCGGTCGGGTCGGGTGGGCGGTCGTCGAGCTCGGCGAGCCCTGACTGGACGATCGCACCGCCGAGCGACGGCGCGGGCGTGGTCAGGACCGTCGAGCCTGCGAACTCACGGTTCAGCGGCGGTCGGTCGTCGACGGCATACGCCTCGAGGTCCCCGCCGAGGTCGGGTATGAGGATCGCGAGCGCCTCGGCCCGAGCCTCCTGCAGCAGGCGGAGCGTCGGGACGAGATCCCGAGCATCGATGAGGCCGGGCACGCCGTACACGCGGCGGCCGCCGGGCTCGCGCTGCAGGATCGGCATGAGGATCTCGTGGAGGAAGACCTGGGCGGGGCTCGCCGCCACGCCGCGCTCGGCGAGCTGGAGCGCGGGCACGAAAAGCCGCGCCCACGGAAGACGGCCCCGACGCGCGTGTGCCTCGACGAGGCCGTGGACGAGCCCCGGGACCGCGACGGACGCCTCGCCGACGTGGAAGGTCTGCGTCGACGCGCCCACGAAGTCGATCTCGACCTCCTCCATCTCCCCCCCGTCGCGCGACGGCACCGCGAAGAAGCAGTCGAGCACTGTCGCGCCCAGTTCCGGCTCGTGGACGAGCACGAAGCCCCCGGCGGCGGGGCCGGTGAGAGCGCCCTCCGCGACGAAGGCCGCGAGCGTCGCGGCGACGGCCGCGTCGGCCGCTGTCCCGCCCTCCCGGAGCGCCCAGGCGCCGGCGTCCGCCGAGTGAGGGTTTCCAGCTGCGACTGCGCCCCGCATGCTGCAGAGCGTAGAGCCGACCGAGGCGGAAGGCGGCACGGGCCGGTTCCGGCCGGTCGTGACGCCCGGCCTGATCTCGGAGCTGGCCTTGCAGCCGGGTGGAATCGGCCGTCGCTGCCGGCGCCGCGTGACCGGTCGGCCACTGCGTGAGCGCACCGTCGCGACCGGCGCGTCGCGGGCTGCGCCCGATGTGCCACGCTCGCGCGTGGTTGATGGCGGGCGAACGCACCCGGATCGGTCTCTGGCGGCCGCAGGTCGGCCTCGCGGGCGGGCGCGGCGGCGTCCACGTCCACTTCGCGATGCATCTCGACGAGTCCGCGTTCGACGCCGCAGCTCGCACGGCTGCGCGCTTTTGGCACGAGCCCGTCCAGCACGCGTTCGAGGGTCACGGTCGCGCCGCGTACGTCGACGACCCCGACAAATAACTGAAAATGTCGAACCCGGTGCCGGAGCGACGGCAGTCCACTCGGGTACCGACGATGTGATCGGAACCGAGACGGGCGTCGTGAAGCGCGGATCAACTGGAGCGACGGAAATGCTCGATCGTCTCACGCACGCCCTGCTCGAGCGGCGTCGCCGGCAGCCGTCCGATCGCCCGCTCGAGCGCACCCGATTCCAGCTCCTCGGGGAACGGCAGCGGTACGTCGTCGAACCTGATCTGCGCTTCCGGAACGACCGCCTCGATCGCAGCGACAACGTCGCGCATGTGGACCGCCGGCGCTGGGAGGTTGGCGACGAGCGCACCGCGGTGGTCGCTTCGAGACGCAGCGATGAACGCGCGGGCAACGTCCGGTGCGTAGTGGAACTGCGTGCGGCCTCCAAATGGGATGCTGTACTCCTCGCCGCGGCCGGCGGCCCGCATCGCCTCGGTTGGCGCCGAGGTGACCCCCTGGTCGCGGCCGGGCCCATAGACGACGTATGGCCGAAGCCCGATGCTCGGGAGATCGTCATCGGCCCAGTAGATCCGGGCCGTACCCTCGTTGGCCACCTTGTAGACGCCGTAGTGGGTCGCCGGCCACTCGAGGATGTCTTCGGATGCAACGCCACTCGTGCGGGCAGGCCCGTACACCGCCGCCGAACTCGCGTAGACGACCCTTCCGATCCGATTTCGGCGCCGCTTGACCGCCTCAAAGACGTTCACTGCGCCCACGACGTTCACTGCGGCGCCGAGCGACGGGTTCTTCCTGCAAGACGGGACCTGCAGCGCTGCAAGGTGGATCACGTTCGTGATCCCATGTTCGTCGAGTGCCGTCTCGAACTGGTCAAGTGAGGTGATATCGCCAGCGACCCAAGCGAACGCGTCGCGCTGGTTCTCGCGGAGCACAAGGCGCAAGCGGTGATCGCTCGTTCCGAGGTCATACGCGACGACCTCGGCGCCTTCGTCCAGCAAGATTCTGACCGTCCAGGCACCAATGCAGCCGAGCGCTCCGGTCACGAGGAAACGTTCGTTCACAAATCTCGTCGAGGTGTTGTCTGAAAAGTGGTCAGGCTTCGATGCATTGGACGCAAACCCGACTCGGTATTCTGCTGCGCCGTCCGCCCGGTGGGAAGGCCTAAGGACACTCAGGATGTGAATTGTGCGGTCGGCTCCGGCTCTCCCGCCGGCCCGCGCACGACACTTGGGAGCAGCCGGAACGGCACGGGAGCCCGGTCGAGCTGTCGGCCACCGTGGTTTGAGAGCACGATTCCGTCGATGCCGATCATCGCGACGCGCTTCGCGTCGTCCAAAGCCTGGATGCCTTTGACAACGAGCTCCCCGGGCCATTGATCTTCGATCCATTCGAGGTGGTCATACGTGACGGTCGGATCGAACACGCTGTCGACCGGCTCGCCAACCGTTCCGGGCCACCAGTCAAATGAGGCGAAGGAGAGGGGTTCGGTCGTGAGGAGATCGATCCACCAGCGGGACCGGTGTCTTTC
>Ga0210142_1000386_pt1 | contig 9913 bp, 6 predicted proteins | sample Goodyear_PhragC__FD_184869 | JGI IMG/M metagenome (GOLD analysis project Ga0210142, IMG submission 184869) | Wetland microbial communities from San Francisco Bay, California, USA, that impact long-term carbon sequestration - Goodyear_PhragC_D2... | ecosystem: Environmental > Aquatic > Marine >...
GCGGCGCGCAGCAGCCGGACCCGGCCGACCATCCCCCAGCGGGCGTCGAATCCCGCGGTACGAAGCGTCGCGGGCTCGAAGTCCTGGAGGGATCGAAGGGTGGCCTGATAGTCGCCGAGGAGGAAATACGCCTGGGCGGCCAGCGGGCGGCGGTAGCTGCCGTACATGATCTTGTACTGCATCGAATCGGGCTCGGCGAGCGCGCGGCGGGCGGCAGCGGAGTCGCCCCGGCTCAGGGCCAGCAGCGCGCGCACTTCCTTGGTCAGGGTCTCGCCCGTGAGCGCACGGTACTCGCTCAGGGCGCTGCTGTCCGCGCCGGGCCCGGTGAACAGCCCGATGGCCGCAGAGGCGCCGCTATGGGCGACGTGTATCCGCCGGTCGGCCGGCGCCATCCGCACCGCCTCGGCCGCGCTCTGCCACACCTGGCGGAGCGACGCGGTCGGGACACCCGTCGCGCCGTAGAGATCGCCCAGGGCCATCCGGCGCCACCCGTCGCGCCCCATGCTTTCGGCCTCGCGACCGGGCTGCTGGATCACCTCGCGCCGCACCTGATCGGCCAGGTCGATCGTCTTGGCGGCGCTGACGATGTCGCCCTGGTAAGCGAAGACGTTGGCCGCGGCGGCGATGTCGCCCACCACCGTGGGGGTGCCCTCGTAGGCCCGGAAATCCTGCGGTGCCACGGTGTCGAGTGCCGTGCGAAGCTCGCGGGCGGCGCGGTCGACCTCCCCCGAGGCGAACCGGATCCGGGCCTCGACGAAGGGCTGCTCGGGGTGCACCGGCGCGGTCTGCCGGAAGCGGTCCACCTCGGCGAGGGCGGCGGCGTAGTTGCCCGAGGCGAGGTAGGCATCCACCATCGCGCCGTGGGCCCGGAGCGTGGTGGGCTGGGTGTTGACCCAGCTCCGGGCTGTGGCCAGGGCCTCGGCGCGTGCGCGGCGGACCGCGGTCACCGTGGTAACGCTGTCGACCAGCGCGCGGCCGGCGGCGCCTTCGGTGAGGGCGAAGGAATCGGCCGCCACCAGCGCGTAGTAGGGCCGCGGGGCCGCCGCGCCGCTCAACATCGCCTGCACGTGCTCGTAGGCCAGCGCGTAGCCGGGGTCGAGTGCCAGGCTGTGCTTGAACGCGCGGATCGCCTGGGTAAAGGCGGGTGCCTGGTCCACGGCGGTGGTGTCGTGGAACCACGCCTCGCCGAGGCCGTACCAGGCGTCGGCGTCCGTCTGGTCGCGGGCGAGGAGCTGCTGGTAGGCGGACCGCGCCTCGGCGAACTCGCCGCCGAGGAAGGCGCGGTAGGCGTTGATGACGGTGCGGTCGTGCGCCGGCAGGTTGGCCGAGTAGGCCGTCGCCCGGATGATGGCCGCGTCGGCGATCGAGTCGCCCGTGCCCACCAGCCAGCCGCGGGTGAGCGAGAGCTTGTAGTACGCCAGGCCGAAGGTGGTGTCGATGCGGATCGCGCGGCCGAGCTCGCGCTCGGCGCCGGCCAGGTCCCACCGGTTGAGATCCTCGACGCCGGCAAGGTAGGCGCGGTACGCCTCGAGCGACGCGGTGGTGCTCCGGGCGATACCGATCCGCACCTCGTTCGGCGCACCCGACAGGTCGAGCAGCTTGGCGGCGAGCTCGTCGAACAGCGGGCGGACGTCGGCGCCGGCGCGATCGTCCACCCGCGCCACGTCCACCCGGGCGCCGCTCGCGACGTCGAACACCCGGGCCGTGAGGTGGAGCGAGTCGCCCGCCTGGGCGTAGTCGCCGAGCACCACGGTCCAGACGCCGGCCTCGCGGGCCAGCCGCCGGGCGAGGTCGAGCCCGACGTCGTCGCCGGGCCGGAGCCGGTAGGCGGCCAGGAGGTCGTGCAGCCGCTCGTGGTCGACGACGGTAAGGTCGTTCCACTGCGACAGGTTGAGGCCCAGCATGCTGACGCTGCCGTCACGCAGCCAGTCGACGGTGCGGTCGTCGCGCAGGTTGTCGAATGGCAGGACGAGAATGGAATGGCGCGGGTTGACGCCGCTGGGCGGCCCCGGCGACCGGCGCGACAGCCCGAACGCGCCCGCCCCCAGCGCGAGCGCGACCGCCACCCCGGCCAGCACCCGGCGGCGGCGATGCCGGCGCCGCGCGGCCGGTTGTTCCGTGACGAGCGCCTGCCGGAACGCCTCGCCCGTCTGCCAGCGATCGGCCGGCTGCTTCTCGAGCGCGCGCATGATCGCCGCGGCGAGCGGGCGGGGCGCGTCCGGACGGAGCCGCTCGATCGGCGCGGGCCGCTCGGCGATGTGCCTGGAGACCACGACGCGGTTGGGGCCCCGGAACGGCGGCGCCCCCGCGAGCATCTCGTAGGCGACGACACCGAGGGCGTAGAGATCGCTCCGGCCGTCGATCTCCTCGCCCGAGGCCTGCTCGGGGCTCATGTAGGCGGGGGTGCCGACGGCCACGCCCTGCCCCGTGCTGCCGGTGGCACTCTCGCCCGCCATCGCCCGGGCGATGCCGAAATCGGCCAGCATCGCGCGGCCGGTGGTCTGGTCGAGCAGCACGTTTTCCGGCTTCACATCGCGGTGCACCACGCCGGCCCGGCCCGCGGCGTCGAGCGCCGCCGCGAGGTCGGCCACGATCCGGGCGACCGTGGGCGGGTCCAGCCGCTGCTCCCGGACGAGCCGCTGCCTGAGGCTCTCACCTTCGACCTCGTCCATCACGTAATAGAGGAGGCCGTCGGCGCTCCCCGCCGCGTGGACCGCGACGATGTTGGGGTGGCGGAGCCGGGCGATGGTGCGGGCTTCGGCGAGGAAGCGGCGGCCGATCGACTGGTGTGCGGCGAGCTCGGGGTGCACCGCCTTGATGGCGACCCGGCGGTCGAGCGTCGTGTCGGTGGCGAGGAAGACGACACCCATGCCGCCGCGACCCAGCTCCCGCTCGAGCCGATACTGCGGATCCAGTACCGCTTGGAGCGCGGCGAAGTGGTCGAGGCTCGGGGTCGTCATGGTCCAACCGGCGTTGGGGGACGGACCCGAGAATATACCGTGGCGGCCTTCGGTGCACACGGATCCGCGCAGCCACCCTTGGATGCGTCACCCGCGGAAAGGGTTGCGCCCCGAGTGGAAAGGCGGAGTTTCGGGTTGAATCCATGTTGACGTGGCAGGCCTATCCTCTTGCACCAATCCGCCGGAGGAACGCGTGTCACCAGTCGCCGATCCCAGCTCCGCCACCATCGCCGCCGTACTCCTGCCCGGGGAACGCCCCCGGGTGGATGCCGCGGGAAACGGTCTCTTCGCCGTGCTGCACCGCGACTCGATTCCGGACGCGGTGCGGGCGGTCCGGGAGCGGCCGGTGGACGCGGTGCTGGTCTCCGTCCACCGCTGCGGCGCCGACCAGATGGAGGTGCTGGGCCATCTGGTGCGGGAGTTTCCGTCGATCCCCACCGTCGCGCTGGTCTCGCAGCACGACCCCGGGGCCATCGAGATGCTGCTGCGGCTGGGCGCGTCGGGCGTGCGGCAGGTGGTGGACGTCACCTCGCCTGCCGGCTGGGGGCGGCTGCGCCAGGTCGTGGGCCAGCCCGCCACGCGTGCGGTCGCGCGGATCCAGCAGCCGATCCTCGCGGCCCTGGCCGAGGCGCCGGCCGACGCGCGGCTGTTCCTCGAGGCCATGATCCGGCTCGCGCCCGAGGTCCCCACGGTCACGGCGCTCGCGGCCCAGCTCTCGGTCCGGCCGAGCACGCTGATGTCGCGGTTCGCGCGGGCGGGGCTCCCGTCGCCGAAGAACTACCTCGCCGCCATCCGCCTGCTGCACGCGGCCTGGCTGTTCGAGACGGCCGGCCTGTCGGTGGCGGACGTGGCGTACCGGCTCGAGTACAGCTCACCCCAGAGCTTCGGCCGCCACCTGCGGGCCATGCTGGGGCTGACGGCGCTGGAGTTCCGCCGCCGGTTTCCGTTCCCGGTGGCGCTGGAGCGGTTCGTGACGCTGATGATGGATCCGTACCGGGACATCTGGCGGGGGTTTCATCCGCTCGCGGCCGGGAGCTGGGAGAGCGGGCGGGGGATGGGAAGGCACTGAGGCCGCGGTGGTGGCGCGCAGTCGTCATCCCGAGCGAAGCGAGGGACCCTGGCCGCGCATCCGGGAGGGCGGCCACGTTCCGGGAGGTTTGGCGAGGTCCCTCGCTACGCTCGGAATGACGAGCTCACTTCCCCACCAGCCTCCCATGCCGCCTCAACACTTCCCGCAGCCTGTCGTGCGGCAGCGCCTCGACCCGGTACCAGTTGGCCCCCGTCATCGTCCGGGCCGCCAGCATCGCATTGATGATCGCTTCCTCGGTGGCCTGCACCGCGGCTTCGTACACAGCATCAATTACATCGTCGCTCAACATCGTCACGCGCGCCACTCCCGTGGAGTCCGGCGTGCCGGTCGGCCCGGTCGAGAACGCGATGAACAGATCCCCCGACCCCGCGCCCGCGATACCCCCCATCCGGCCGACGCCGAGCGCGGCACGGCGGGCGATGCGGCGGAGCTGATGCGGGAGCAGGGGCGCGTCGGTCGCCAGCACCACGATGATCGATCCGTGCTCCGCCTCTCGCGGTAATGCGCCCCGGTCCCCCGATGCCGTCGCACACCGATCGGGCGCCAGCGCCGAGTCGAGCGGCTCGCGGGTGTCGTAGCACGGCTCGGGCACCTGGAGCTCCTGATTCACCGGAATACCCGCGATCCGGAGCTGCCGCCGCAACCCGAAGTTGCACTGCACGAGGGCCCCTACGGTGAAGCGGCCGCGGGCCGCGGTGATCTGCCGGCTCGCCGTGCCGATGCCACCCTTGAAGCCCAGGCACTGCATGCCGGTGCCGCCGCCGACGTTGCCCTCCGCCACCGGCCCCCCCGTGGCTGCGCTCAGCGCCGCGTACACGTGCTCCCGCTTCACGTGGAAGCCGAAGATGTCGTTGAGATCGCCGTCCCAGGTCTCGGCCACCACGGGCAGGCAGCAATGCAGCGCGTCCAGCAGGCGTTCGGCGCCCCACTCGATCAGCACGTCCCGCACGGTGCCGACGCTGTTGGTGTTGGTGATGGCGATCGGATAGAACAGGAGCCCGTAGTCGTCGATCCACGCGGTGCCCGTCATTTCGCCGTTGCCGTTGAGGCTGAACCAGCCGGCGAAAACCGGCGAGAGATCCTCCCGGCCGCGTGGAAACACGGCGGTGACGCCGGTACGCACCGGGCCCTTGCCCTGCACCAGGCGGCCGCTGCCGCGGATGATCGTGCTCTGTCCCACCGTCACGCCGGGCACGTCGGTGATGGCGTCGAGCGGGCCGGGCGCGCCGTCGAGCGGGATGCCGAGGTCGCGGGCGCGCTCGGCGCTGGTCTGCGCCGCCAGCCCGCCGTGACCGAGCATGAGGGCGGCGAGCACCGTCAGGAGCGGTCGCGCCTTCACGGCCCCGCCGGCCCGCGCGATATACCACGGCCGGCCGGCCAGGTTCTGCAGGTGCGCGTACCAGGCGAAGGTCATGAATACGTTCGAGCACAGCAACAGCACGGCGGTCTGGGCGATGACGTCGGTTCTAATCGTTCCTCCCGGGGCGGAGCTCGGCATCGACGGCGCGCCCGACGCGCGCCACCATGTCAGGGATCGCCGCGACGTCGGCCTCGGTGGTGCGGAAGTTGACGATGCAGGCGCGGAGCAGGAAGCGGTCGTCGAGGACCGCGTTGGTGACGAACACCTCGCCGCCGAGCTTGAGCCGATCGAGCAGCGTCTCGTTGAGCGTGTTGAGGTAGTCCTCGGCCTTCGCCCCGGCGGCGCGGAGGTCGCGCGGCACGTAGCGGAAGGTCGCGATGCTGAGGCCCAGGGTTGCCGCCTCGAGTTCGGGGTGCCGGCCCACGTGCGCGTACAGCGCCGCGGCGAGCCGGCAGTCGTCGCCGATCATCCGCGCGTAGCCCTCGCGGCCCGCCTGGCGGAGGCCGAGCCACACCTTGAGGGCGCGGAAGCCGCGGCTGTTCTGCGGTCCGAGCTCGTGGTAGTTGATGGGCGGCTCTTCGCCTTCGGTCTCGAAGCGATAGTAGGCCGGGTGGTAGCCGAAGGCCTCGCCCAGGTACCGCGGCTCGCGCACCAGCACGCAGCCGGCCTCGAGCGGCGCGTAGAGCCACTTGTGCGGATCCACCGCGAGCGAGTCGGCCAGGCCCAGCGCGTGGAGATCGTCGGGCGCATCGGCCAGAACGGCGGCCGGCGCGCCGTAGGCGCCGTCCACGTGGAGCCAGAGCCGGTGCGTGCGGCAGATCTCGGAGATCTCGCGGATCGGGTCGACGGCGCCGGTGCTCACGCTGCCGGCGGTGCCCACCACCAGCATCGGCCTGTCTCCGCGGGCCAGGTCCTCGGCAATCTGCGCCCGGAGCGCGTCTGCCCGCAGGCGCTGCGCGGGGTCGGTGGGGATCCACCGGATCGCGTCGGTGCCCAGGCCGAAGAGATCGCACGCCTTCTGGATCCAGGTGTGGGTGCCGGCGGAGGCGTACACCCGGAGCGGCACTCCCACCGCCGTGAGGCCGGTGGTCCGGATCTCCTCGCCCAGCATCGCCCGCCGCCCGGCCAGGAAGCAGACGAAGTTGGCCATGTTGCCGCCGCTCACCAGCAGCCCGCCGCAGGTCACGGGATAGCCCACCAGCTCGGCCACCCAGCGCACCGTCTGCGCCTCGATCTCGGACGCCATCGGGGAGAGCTCCCACCCGCCGACGTTCGGGTTCACGGTCGCGGCGAGCAGGTCGGCCAGCACGCCGAGCGGCGCGGCCGACGAGGTGATGTAGCCCATGAAGCGGGGATGGCCGTTGAAGAGCGAATGCTCGAACAGCAGCCGGGTGGTCTCGGGAAGCAGCGAGGCTGCCGGCGTGCCGCCGGCCGGGAGCGAGCCCCGGCCGAGCAGGTCCCGGATTTCGGCCGGCGTCTCGCCCGAGGTCAGCGGGCGGTCGCGGATATTTCCGAAGAATTCGGCCAGCCGGTCCACCAGCTCGTGGCCGAGCCGGCGGAATTCGTCAGGTGGAAGCTCGAGCGGGACCAGTCGCTCCGGCAATGGACCTCCGCGCCGGCCTCGGCCGCCGGCTGGGGCTCAGGGAAGGTGGCAGCTCGCCAGTCCGTGCTTCTCCAGATAGCGCTGATGATACTCCTCGGCCCGGTAGAACGTCGAGGCCGGAGTGATCTCGGTGACGATCGGGCTCCGCCACCGTCCGCTCCGGTTCCAGCGCTCCTTGGCCGCCTCGGCCACGCCCCGCTGCTCCTGGTCGTGAAAGAAGATGGCCGAGCGGTACTGGGTGCCGCGGTCGGGGCCCTGGCGGTTCAGGGTCGTCGGATCGTGGTGCGTGAAGAAGACATCCACCAGTTGCTCGAACGACACCCGGGCTGGGTCGAAGGTCACCTCGACGACCTCGGCATGCCCGGTACGCCCGGTGCAGACGTCCTGGTAGCTCGGGTTCGTCAGGCTGCCGCCCTCGTATCCCGCCTCGGCGTTGAGAACGCCGGGGACCTGCCGGAACGCCACTTCGACGCCCCAGAAGCAGCCGGCGCCGAAGGTGGCCTTGCGTGTATCGGTCATGGAGTCGTGTCCTCTCGTGTTGGGGTCCGGTCCGGCGCCGTAGAACGCCGGTTGGCCCCGAACGGTTTCCCGGGCCCTACCACCCGAGCGTGCCCTCCCGGGCCAGCCGGGTGATCTCGGCCCCTGCCCGGTAGGCGAGCGCCTGGATGGTGCAGGTCGGCTGGCCGCGGCCGCCCGTGACGAAGCTGCTGCCGTCGACCAGGAACAGGTTGGGAACATCGTGAGCCCGGTGCGACCGATCAACCACCGAGCGGGCGGGATCGTTCCCCATGCGGCAGGTGCCGAGCAGGTGGACTGCCGGATAGTAGGTATCCAGGGAAAACTCCCAGCGCTGTACGGCCCCAGCCGCCCCCAGGAGGTCCAGGTTCCGGTCCTGGAACCAGCGGTAGACCTTCTGGTCGTTCTCGTGCTCCTGGAAGGTGACGCGGATCGCGGGCAGACCCCATGCGTCCCGGACAGTCGGATCGAGGCTGATGCTGTTGGTCTCCACCGGCAGCGACGTGGTGTGGGCGAGCGCGTACATCGTGCGCGTGTAGTTGCGCATGAGCGCCTGCTTGTACCCGGCGCCCCAGCGCGGGGTATCGGGCGGCAGCCCATCCAGGGCGAACCCGATGGGCGTGAAATCGAAGCGGGTGTCGATGCCCCCCCCGCCGTAGAGGCCAAGCGCGGCGTCGAGCTCGTAGAAGTCGAGAATGATCCGGGAGACGTGGACGCCGCGATAGCCGTTGATCTCGTGCTCGAACAACCCGCCGGCGAAGGCGCCACCGTTGTACATCAGGTACTTGCCCACCAGCCCGCTCGAGTTCGCCAGCCCGTCCGGGAACCGGCTCGACTGCGACATCAGCAGCAGCCGCGGCGTCTCGGCGCCGTTGGCGCAGACCACGACGGCGCGGGCGCGCTGGCGCCGCTCCTTGCCGTCCCGGTCGAAGTACACCACGCCCGTCGCCCGCCCGCGGCGATCCACCTCGATCTTCCGGACGTAGCTCTCCGGCCGGATCTCGCATCGGCCGGTGCGCACCGCCGCCGGTATCACCGTCACGAGCGTGCTGCTCTTCGCCTGCATCTCGCAGCCATAGCCCTCGCAGAAGCCGCACTGCACGCACGGCGCCCGGCCGCCGTACGGCGCCGACAGGATCGCCATGGGCGACGGCGTCGCGGTCCACCCAAGCTTGCGCGCGGCGCGCTCGGCGAGGGCGCCGACCGGCTTTCGAGGGAGTGGTGGCAGCGGATAGGGCCGGCTCCGCGGGGGATCGGACGGATGGGCGCCCCCCAGCCCGCTCACGCCGAGCTCCCACTCGGCCTTGGTGTAGTACGGCTCGAGCTCGGCATAGGTGAGGGGCCAGTCGTCCAGGCCGGTGCCCGCCAGGCCGCCCCGCCGGGTCCGCTCGACGAAGTCGAGCTCGTGGAAGCGCCAGTAGTTGGCGGTGAAGTGGACGCTGCCGCCACCCACGCCCCGGCCGTAGCTCACGGTCGGCTGGAGGGTGGCGGTCTCGCCGTCGGTCAGGCGGCGGGTGTTGGGCTGGCGGGCATGGTCGTTGGTGAGTGCGTGGCGCCGGTTGGCCCAGATCTCGTCGTGCTTGAAGTCCGGCTCGCGAAGCCAGGGGCCCTGCTCCAGCACCACGACCCGGAACCCCGCCGTCGCGAGCTCCTTGGCCACCACACCGCCGGCGGCGCCGGCGCCGACGATCAGGAAGTCCGGGTCGGTCGAGGCGGCGCTCACCCGGGGGCGCTCAGCTCCAGCCGTTCCGCGCCCGCAGGCTCGTCGCGTGTGCCACGTGGTGCTCCCCGTGCCAGGCATACATCGCGATCAGCTCATCGATCGTGATCAGCCGGCCATGCTCCGGGTGGTGAAACTGCCGGGCGCCATCCGTGGCGCCGAGGCCGCCAAGGAGGCCCACCCACCGGGCGTGCAGCCCCTCGAGCAGGGTGAGGGAGACTTCCACGGGCAGCGTCCGTGCGTCGGGCAGCTCGGCCCACCGGGCCTCCTCGTACGGTTTGATCGTGGGAGTGTCCTCGGTGAGCGCGAGCCGGATCCGGACGTACGCGTTCAGGTGGCTGTCCGGCACGTGGTGCACCACCTGCCGGACGGTCCATCCGCCGGGGCGATAGGGCGTGTCGAGCTGGGCGTCGGTCAGCCCGGTCACCGCTGCCCGGAGCGCCGTCGGCGCCGCCGCGATCCGCGCCACGCACGCGGCCCGGCGGGCGTCCGTCATCGCCCCGTCGTACGAGAAATTGCCGATGGGATACCGGAGATCGGTCACGGGACCTCCCCTGAGGGCGTCAGGACGAGTCCGCAGAGCGGTCGGCACGGGTCGGGCGCTCCGCCTCGGTCCCGCCCCGGAACTCGAAATGGGCCTCGTTCAGCGTCCGGTCGGCGAGCG
>Ga0210142_1000387_pt1 | contig 9896 bp, 11 predicted proteins | sample Goodyear_PhragC__FD_184869 | JGI IMG/M metagenome (GOLD analysis project Ga0210142, IMG submission 184869) | Wetland microbial communities from San Francisco Bay, California, USA, that impact long-term carbon sequestration - Goodyear_PhragC_D2... | ecosystem: Environmental > Aquatic > Marine >...
GCCTCGCTGCTGCCGGCCGCGGCGGCCGGGGCAAGGTGCCGGACCTGGGCGGAAGGACAGCCGCCCCCGCCGTGGGGCGCGACGTCCCGCACCTGGGCCGAGGGGCAGCCGCCGGCGGGCGGATGGCCCGGGTGGGCGGCTGCAGCCGGTGGCGGGCCGCCGAGATGCGCTTCCACCGCCGCCTCGTCGAAGGCCGCGGCGTTCCGCTTCTCGACGATGATCGCGTCCTGCGGGCAGTGGCCGAGGCAGGCGCCGAGCCCGTCGCAGAGGTTGTCGGCGATCAGCTTCGCCTTGCCGTCGATGATCTTGATCGCCCCTTCGGCGCAGGCCGGCACGCAGAGGCCGCAGCCGTTGCACTTCGCTTCGTCGATTCGCACGATGTCACGCAGCATCTTCTATTACCTCGTTCATATGGGATTGATTGAATTCGTCGCGTTGCGGATATCATCACCGCTGGCTGCCCGGTGCGCCTTGCCCACGGTCAAACTGCCACACAGTAAAGAGGATTGTACCCCAATTGCCGGATGAAATGCACCCTGACGGGTCCCGGGTCCAAAGTCTTCAGTCTTCAGCCACTGCCCCCTGACGCCGGGATTAAAAAAAATAATGCCAGAGCAGATCGAATCGTCCGCGCTGCAGCAGGCGACGGCCGGAGAAGCGCATGATCTCCCGGACCTGTTCGCGGTGCCCGGGCCGGTAGCAGTGGACGTGGCAGTGCTTGCAGGCCGGCTTGGGATCGAGGGGGCAGCGCAGGCGGCGGGCGAAGGCGTAGGCGAGGAACTCCCGGCACCCGGCGCAGAGTGGGTAGCGCTCCAGGCGCAGGGCCGCCAGTTCCAGCTCGGCCGCCACGAGGGGGGCGCGTTCGGCGTGGTGATGGGCCCGGCAGTGGACGGCGGTGAACAGGGCGAGGAGCTTGAGGTCCTTGATCTCGCGGCGGGTCAGGGCCGGGGCCGGCTGGTGCGAAGAGGTGGTCATGGCAGAGAATCTAGCACGCCGCGGCGCTCCGGTCCTTGACGGAAATCAAGAAGCGGGAGGCCTCAGCGCTCGCGGTAGCTCTCGGCGAGGTCGGCGAGCCGGTCGGCATCGAGGATGCGGATGGTGCGCCCCTCGACGGCAATCAGGTCGTCGTCGGACAGCTTGCGCAGGGTTCGCGACAGGGTCTCGCTGACCGTGCCGAGGTTGGAGGCGAGCTGCGACTTGGAGATCGGCAGCACTGCCTTGCCGGCGTCGCCGGCCAGGTCGAGGATGTAGCGGGCGAGGCGGGCCGGCACATCCTTGAAGGTCAGCTCCTCGATCTGGGTGGCGAACTGGCGCAGGAAACGGGACAGGCCGCCGATCATGTTGATGGCGATGCGCCCCTGGCGCTGCAGCAGGTCGACGAATTCGCGCTTGGGGAAGAAGACCAGCTTCGAGCTCTCCAGCGGCTCGGCGTAGGCCGGATAGCGGCCGTCGCCGAAGATCGCCGCCTCGGCGAAAGTCGCCACCGGATGGACGATGTGCAGGATGCGCTCCTTCCCCTCGGGGGAGAGCTTGTAGATCTTCACCTTGCCGGCCGCCAGGATGTAGAAGCCGTTCGCCGCGTCGCCGTCGGAGAAGAGCAGCTCCCCCTTCTCAAAATCGCGGCAACGGGCCAGGGGCAGCAGCGCGTCGAGGTCCTCGCCGGTGAGTCCGGCAAACATCGGGCATTGTTTGAGAATCAGATGCATATCCATGGCGCGCATGGTAGCAAATGGCCGCACTCCAGGCAAGCAAATAGGCGGCGTGTTCAAGGCCCGGGAACGACCCGGGCGCGAAGCAGTTCCGGCCAGGGGTTGACCGGGGTCATCCGCCCCTGGTCCCAGGCCAGGACCATGAAGTGGAGGTGGGTGGGGCTGCGCCTGGCGTAGGCGTTCTTGCCGGTGCGGCCGAGCAGCCCCAGGGGGGCGCCGGCCCGGACCCGGTCACCGGGGCGGACGTCGACCCGGGCCAGGTGGGCGTAGTAGCAGAAGCGGTCGGTGGCCGGATCGTAGATCCAGACGTAATTGCCGCCCTTCAGGGGGCTGGCGGGCAGCCAGCCGGTGTTGGTCGCCACCACCATCCCGGCGCTGAAGGCGACGACCGTCACCGGCTGGCCGGTAGCGTCGTCCCTGCCGTCCTGGTCAGGGTCGTGGATGAAGAGGTCGTGGGCCGGATGCAGCCCCTTGCGGTTGCTGCCGTAGTAGTCGTAGCGGCCGTGCTGGTAGTTGCGCCCCTTCTCGCCGCACTCGGGTCCGTAGCCGGCGACCGGAAAGACCCGCGCCGGGGAACCGGCGCCGCGGCTCGCCGCGCGCAGCCGCGGCTGCAGCGCCGTCGCCGCTTTGCGGGCCAGCCCCGGAGCGATGGTTTCGTCGCGGATCGCGACGTAGAGGTCGTTCCACTCGGTCCAGGGCGCGGCAGCCCGGGCCGGCAGCGGCAGCAACAGAAGGATCAGCAGCAGGGGCGGGAGCAGGCGCATGGCGGTTCACCGGGGCGAGCGGGCGAAAATATCTGGAACAAGGGTCGCATTACGGGCAGGATATTCCCGTCGTTGGATGGTTGTAAAGGAGAACCCGGGCGGGGGGGGTTAGGCGCTGTCCCCAACCCGAAACCGGGCTATAATAAAAGTCAGGGAAGCGGGCGGAGGGAAATCCACGGGAGCGCCGGGAGCCCCTTCGCAAAGCCGCCCTGGCACAGGAGGTGAACCATGAGACGACTAATCGCCCTGATCGGAATGCTGGCCCTGCTGGCCGCCTGCGCGGCGCCGATGGGCCCGAAGGAAGGCACCGGCACCCTGCTCGGCGCGGGGACCGGGGCGCTGCTCGGCGCGCAGGTCGGCAGCGGCACCGGGCGGCTGGTGGCCACCGCGGCCGGCACCCTGCTCGGCGCGCTGGCGGGCCAGGATATCGGCCGCAGTCTCGACAGCGCCGACCAGGCCTACGCAGTGAGCACGGCCCAGGCCGCCCTGGAACGCTCGCGGACCAACCAGCCGGCCACCTGGGTCAACCCCGATTCCGGGGCGAACGGGACGGTGACCCCGACCCGCACCTACCAGGCCGCCGACGGCCGCTACTGCCGGGAATTCACTCAGACTGTGACTATCGAGGGCCAGCTCCAGAAGGCCTACGGAACTGCCTGCCGGCAGCCTGACGGCACCTGGCAGCTGGTCTCGGGCCAGCCCCAGGCCCCACCCCGCCAAGTGGTGATCCGACAGCGGGTGGTGCCGGTCTATCCGCCGGCCACCTACTATCCGCCCGCCTGGTACGGCGGCTATTACTATCCCTACTACTCCTACTACCCGTATTATCCGGACCTCTTCTGGCCCTTCTCCTTTTCCTTCTCCTGGGTCCATCATTCCGGCGGGCATGGCGGCTGGGGCGGCGGGCACCGTAGCTGGGGCGGTGGGCACCGTAGTTGGGGCGGTGGCGGGCACGATCGCTGGCATGGCGGCGGACATCGCCGCTGACGGGTAAAACCGGACCGGGCAGCGCAGCATTCTTTCCGCTCCGCCGGCTTTTCGGCAAGGAACCGCCCGGTCCTTTCGGACCGGGCGGTTCCTTTTCCTATCTGCGATCGGCGATCAGGGTGCCGCCGACGGCGACCTGCTGCGGGGTGTTCTCGCGGATCAGGACGATGATCTTCTCCGCCGGCATGGCATAGGCTTTGGCCGCGGCGGCGGTCAGTTCCGCGACCAGGGTGCGGCGGACGTCGAGGTCGGCGATGGGCGGGCCATCGAGGTTGATGATGGGCATGATCGGCTCCTTGGCGTTGGTGGATTTTGGCTTCCAGCCGGGACCGGTCGGCCCCGGGAGACGGCTGAGGGATCTTTTTCCGGAATTCGGCAGGCCGCGGGAAAGGGGTCGGGCGCAGCTCAGGCGACCGGTTTCTGGCCGAAGCGGGCGAGCAGCTTATTGAACGCCTCGCGGGCACGGCGGCGCGGCACCGTGGCGGTCAGTCCGCCCGATTCGATGCCGGTTTCGGGTTTCTTGCCCGTCAGGATGCTGAGGAAGAGGTAAAAATCCGCCGTGACCCAGGACTCCAGAATGGCCCGCTTCCCTTCCTGGCGGATCTCCACCCAGGCCGGCGCCATCAGCAGCCGGTGCCCCTTGCGGTAGACCCTGCGGGTCCCTTCCTGGCTGTCCAGGGTGAAGCCGTTCTCCGCCGCCCAGGCCTCGACCTGGGGCCAGAGATCCTGGGGGGAGGAGAATTCGCGGGCGGTACGGCCTTTCATAAGCATATTCCTGGCAGGGGTGAAGGTGGCAGCCGGCGGTTTCCGGCCCGGCCATTATGGCCGATTCCCCGCCCGGGACGCCAGGGTAATTTGCCCGCTGCGCAGCGAACGGTGACGGCGGTTTCGGCTGCAGCCTTTCCAATATAGGTCTTATACCTCCCATACGACCTATTCAGAAGCAGCTCCCTTCCCGGGCTCGCCTTCCCGCCCGGCAGGGGCCGACACCATCTGCCACAACTTGGCATAGGGGATGGCGCTGAAAGAGAAGAGCAGGCGCTCTTTCCTGTCCCCGGGGACGAACCCCCGCTTCAGCACGGCCGCCTCGATGGCCGGCATGTGCATGCCTCCCCAGGGGACGACCACGGTGTCGTAGCGTTCGAGGCTTCGCCGCAGGGCATCGATGACCACCTGGTTGCGTTTGTCGAGGATATCGGCCATCACCCCCGATATCACCTTCGGAGTCGCATGGACCTGGGCCCAGCCGAGATATTCCTCGATCCCCTGGGCCAGCGGCTGTTTCCCGAGCACCGTACGCCCGAGAACACCGAGAAACTCCACCGTCTGCGGGTCGAATTGGTCAACGTCGAGATCGGCCCGCACGACATCCGGCTTGGTCGCATCCCGCTTGAGCCCGTTCGGCGTCTCCAGGTCGTCCAGTTCGACCGGATTGCCGTCGAGGTGCATCGTCTCCTGGGAGCTGAGGCCGACCAGGCTGGCCAGGCGACCGTAGCTGAACTGGCCCTTCAGCAGCCGCTCCCGGTCGGTCACCCCCTCGGCGAGAATGATTGTTCTTTTCGCCGGCAGCGAATGGAACAGGTCCTGGTAATACCCCTTGCGGGCGACATGCATCATCGCCGCCAGGTACACCACCTTGCCATCGTGATGATAACTGCGTTCGGAGGTGTAGACACCGACCGGACTCAGCCGCATAAAACCAGCGGTCTTCTGGTCGAGATAATGGCCGGCCGTCGCCATCAGGGAATAGACCAGCAGCAAAGGAAGCAGCAGCAGGTTGACGCCCGAAAAGACGAGCGTGTTGCGCCAGCTGAACAGCGGCCGCTGAAAAAGCTCCTCGGGCAGCAGGTTGCGCCCGTAAAAACTGCGCAGCGTGATCACGGCGACACCGCCGATGAAAACCTGCCCGAAGGAGACCAGGACCCCGAAGGACTCGCGCGGGACCATGCCCAGCAGCGGCCACATCCCCATAGCGCCCCAGAAGGCATACAGCGTCAGCGGCAGGAAGACCCGCTTCGGCAGCCGCCGGTCGATGCCCAACAGGGTGAAAACCGCCAGGGAGAGGGCGACCACCAGAAAGGCGACGAGGTTGCGCATCTCGGGGAGGCCCGGTACGGGGCTGACGAACATGGACAAAAGTTCGTCGGTCAACGAAAGTCCGGCATCGATTAGAAACAGGACGATATAAAAATTGGCGAATCGCCTCATCGATTATCCTTGCAGTCAACGGTTGCAGAAAAAAACCTGTCAAGAGCCGGCAGGCGGTCCCCCTTGGAGGTCAAAAATTCTTCTTATCAGGTCCCACTCTCAGCTTGATTCAGTTTCCTTATCCAGCCCCCAATTCCAGGCCACCACCGGTGTCCTGCCGCCCAGCGGAATGAACCGGACCTCCATCGCGGGCAGACTCAGGATCGCACAGGTATGGTTGAACCTGGTGCTGCCGGGGTTGACGACCAGGACGTCGCCCAACCGTTCGGCAAAGACCTGATGGGTGTGGCCGACCACCAGCACATCGCTGGGGAAGGTTTTCAAATAATCGGTCCAGAATTCTCTTTGCTCCGGGATGATAGCACCATTTTCATCCAGCAGGGTGATGCCGTCCATGAGGGAATCGGGCGGGCGGGCGTGGACCATGTAGAGCTGTTTTCCGGCGACGGCAAGCTCGATCACAGCCGGCAGGGAACGCAGATAGGTCTCAACAGCCCCGCCGGCCCCACAGTCCGGGCCGCTCAGCCACCAGAGATCATGATTGCCCAGGATGGCCCGGCAGCCGCTATCGACCAGCAATGCAACGGTCGCCTCCAGTTCGCTGCCGTAGCCGGCGATGTCTCCGGGGCAGAGGATGGTATCGACCCCTTCCCGCCGGAGGATCGCCAGGGCCTGCCGGACGGGGCCGGCGGTAGCATGGACATCGCTGATCAGGCCGATTTTTACGGTCACGCCGGGCCTCGCGAAGCAGACAGGAGATACTGAAACTATCCAGGGATATACGGACCTTTTTGGCTCATCCCGGGGCAGGAGGTCATGTTATCACATCCGTCGCTCAGCAAATACCAGACCGCACCAGGACCTCAGATCTTTTCCAAGCATCCCCTCCTGCATTCGCAGCGTGTCGAAGACAGAAAAACCGCCCGCGCCTCATCGGTGGCGGGCGGTTTTCATCGGTCCCCTTCCCTCCCGGATTTTGCTCAATGCAGCCGGCTGATGGACTCCCGGGCCAGGTCATCCGTCAATCCGTACTCGGGAGAAGTCTGCAGCAGATGCTCCTGGCAGGGCATCATGTCGTCCCGGTTGTCGAGGATCGCGTAGCAGGTCACTTCCACCAGGGCCTGCTCCAGCCAATAGGCGATCTCGGCTCCCCGTGGGGCACCTTCGAGCCAGGGGGTCCTGCCCAGCACCCGGCCGGTGGCGTGAATCCCGGCGCCCTTGAGGATCTCCTCCCACTCGCCGGTCGAGGCGCTCAGCCGCCAGGTAGAGGAAACGACGATCCCCGCCGTGGTGGCGTCGAGGATGGCGTTAAGCGCCCTGACGTTGACCGGATCGAAGAGTTCGCCGCGCTGCCGTGTCGAAAGGGTGTTGAGCACATCGTCGATGTCCAGAAAAATTACCGAGACTGCTGATGTCATCTTCGCCTCCCTTCATCACCTCACTCGTTGACAGCCGTTTTGCCGGCCTTTTCCAGGGCGGCGTCCCGGATGAACTGGCTCGGCTTCAACCCGGCCCGGTGCGCCGCCTCGATGACCGTTTTCGCCTCCAGATTGTTCCAGCGGGTCTGGAACCTGATCCGGCGTTTATCCGCTATCGGTTTTCGCCCGGTCCCCGGGCGCTTGCCACCGCGCATCTGAAAAACTCCTCCATTTTTAATTAAGCCTAGGACAGTTTTGAATTTTGTCAATACATTTTTCAAAAGACGGTCAGGTTCGAAATAAACTTCCGGCTCATGGCGAGACGAGATATGGCACGAGGGTGGCGTTCAAAGATGGGCTTCAACCGGGAAGGTTGCTTGGGCACCCTTGATGGGATGCCGAAGGGTGCACCGAATAGCAGAGGTCCCAGGAATCAGACCTGCAAACTCCTCTACAGCGTGGGCTGCGATGGTGAGATGATTTTTAAGCAGGGGGTGTTCGGAGGGTGGTGAGGGCGGGAAAATGTCGGGGCCGACAGGCGGGATCTCCCGAACAGCCCAGAAGCCGGAACCAGCATTATCCCCATGCGTGCCGTGCGCAACCCCCCAGGTTGCTGGCAAGTCGGGCATAAAATTTGATCCGACCGATCGGGCCTTAGGTGTTAATCGCCCTAAAAAGACCCTTCAAGGAGAGTTCCGGTTCTGTTGTTCGCCGAGCCATTCCAGCGCGCCTGGAGTTTTGGCCCATGCCGCCAGGTTGGCAGCAGCATAGTAGACCGCTTCCGTTTCGTCTCCAAAAGAGATGTATTCCGGCAGGCGCTTGGGAATTTTTTTCGAACCGAGCAGATACGGCAGGACCTGGGGATTTTGCTTTTGCGCCGCGGAAAGTTTCCTGCGCGCAAAGGGGGAATCACCGCCAGCTCTGAAAGCCAGCAGGGCAGCTCCATAGACCCACTCGACACCGCCATCTCCTGCATAGCATTCCAGCAGTCCTGCTCCCTCATCGTTGCGATCCAGTTCCAGAAGACAGCTCAGGAGTGCATACCGTACGCCCTGGTTGTCGTTCGGATTGAGGCGCAACATCCCTCGCCAAATTTCTATTGCTTCGTCACCCTGGCCGATTTCCCAGAGGGTGTTGGCTAGGGCGGCCATGGCGCGCATGAAAGGACGGGTTTCCAGAATCCCCCAGAAATGACCTTCGTTTTCCTGGAAAAATTTTTTGCCCAGGAAGCGCCGGCCTGCTTCGATCCCCTTGCGAATGAGATCCAACCGATCACGGATCGTACGGGCCTCCAGCTCGGCCAGAAGCAGATAGGCATCAGTGCACTCGGAAGAAAGATCGAGGGCCTGCCTGGCGAGCTTCAAAGCCCGTGCGGGAGAGGACTCCCAGGCATCGTAAATGAGGTTCTGGGCCTCATCTAATAATTGCTGCTTATTCCTGGGTTTGCGCAGTTGGTCGAACATGGCCAGCATTTCATTCTGAAACTTCTTCGTTTCCGCACGCTTTTGCGCCGGGGACTTCGGGACCGCCTGCGACTGATTATCTGCGGTCCCCGGCCTTTGGTCGTTCGTTTTTCCCTTCGAGGGAGAAACCGCCGCGCCCTGTTCCTTGCCCTGCATCCCGGGAAATGGCAGGACCTTTCCGGCGCCGGATTTCACCCCTTCGGACGGGCCTGCCAACTTGCCCAGCACCACCCGGGGATACTGGTATTGAAGAGCGCCCATGGGGGTCTTGTTCAATTTCGCCGCGGTCCCCGCCGGTGACTCGTCGGCAAGTATGAATTGCGCATGCTGAATGAGATCGTTCATCGACCCGAGCACGCGGCGGTCTCCAGTCTTGGAAAACCGGATGTCTCCGGTCAGCGGAGCGATGTGCTTTCGGAAAGTGTCACCGTACCCCGCGCCCTCCATCTGTTCACGGAGGGCCGTGAAGGCGTGATCAATGAAGATATCGGACTCGTTGACGCCGCGGCCAGGGAAAACGACGCTGTAAAGGGAAGCCGAATGCGTCAGGATGATGTACTGGGTCCGCCCGACGGTGAACAGGTTGGCGGTCCAGTCGGCGAAGGGATTCTCAGCACGAGGTGCCGCAGTGGTGGGGGCTTCCTTGATCTTCTTGGCCAATTTCTGGGTCAGACGGATGATCATCATGTCAGGGTGCCTTTCACTCCCGGGAGAGTTCAACATCCTCCCCCAGATCCTCCGCAAGCAACCGAAACTGCTCCAGCGCCGCTTCCAGATCCTGAACGATCTCGGCGGCGATCAGGCCCGGTTCGGGGAGGCTGTTGGAATCTTCCAGGGAGTCACCTTTGCACCAGAAGATGTTGAGACCTCCGGAATGTCAGAAAGTCAAACCTGCCCCCGCGGGGCTCCTAAATGCGCCCATTAGGCTTTAAAATTGGCAATAAATTACCCCAGCGGACTTCCACAAATTGCAGCCTCTTCAATTAACCGGTCAGAACGATCCAACATGTCTTGAACGACGACGGAAACATCGATAATTTCTTCCCAAGTAGTTCCTGTCGCCAAATCCTGGGAGTGTGCCAGCTTGTCCCTGATCTTTCCAATTCGCATCAAAGTTTTTTCTGCCGTCTGTTTCCCCAGCAGGCCAAAATGTTCAAGAATGGCTTCAGATTTCAGCGCCAAAGTTTTTTTGTCGGCAAGCTGAAGACATGAAAGCAAGTTGTGGGGTCAAGGACATAGGTAACAAAAAAGTTCAGGTACATAGGTTACACATCGAGTCTGAGGTAGTCGTTGCGGGCTTTCACTATTTGCCGCATATCGAAGCTTCCTAATCGCAATGGACCGAAA
>Ga0210142_1000388_pt1 | contig 9893 bp, 7 predicted proteins | sample Goodyear_PhragC__FD_184869 | JGI IMG/M metagenome (GOLD analysis project Ga0210142, IMG submission 184869) | Wetland microbial communities from San Francisco Bay, California, USA, that impact long-term carbon sequestration - Goodyear_PhragC_D2... | ecosystem: Environmental > Aquatic > Marine >...
CGCGGCCACGATCACCGGGGTGAGGGCATTGGGAAGGATGTGCCGCACCAGAATCCGCGGTCCCGGCACGCCCAGCCCCACCGCGCTCTCCACGAAGGGCCGCGCCGCGAGGGCGCGCACTTCGGCATAGACCAGCCGCGCGATCGGCATCCATCCCGTCAGCCCCAGCACCAGGATCACCAGCCCGGCGCTCGGCCGCCACAACGAGGCCAGGAGCAGAAGCAGCACCACCCGCGGCAGCGCCAGGGCGAAGTCGGTGAGGCCCAGCAGCGCCGTCCCGAGCCAGCCTCGCCAGAATCCCGCCGCCGCCCCGACCGCCACCCCGATCACCACCGAGAGCAGAACCGCGAGCATCCCGACGCCGAGCGAGACCCGAGCGCCGAACACCAGGCGCGCCCACACGTCCCGTCCCAGCCGGTCGGTGCCGAGCAGGTGGAAGGCGCCCAGCGGGTCGGTCGCGAAGGGCGGCAGGAAACGGGTCGCGACGATCTCGCGCTGGGCGATCGGGTCGCCGGCGAGGAGCGGTGCCAGCAGGGCCGCGAGGACGGCGAACGCCAGGATCGCGAGGCCGGCCGCGGCTCGCCGGTCGGCTAGGAGCCGGCGTGCGTCGCCTCTCATCGCGCCCTCGGATCGACCCAGCGCACCAGTGCCTCGGCCAGCAGGTTGCCGAGCACCACCAGCAGCGCACTGACCGCCGTCGCCGCCATGACGACGGGATAGTCGCGCGCCTGGACCGCCTCGACCAGAATGCGGCCGACGCCCGGCCAGGCGAAGATCGCCTCGATGAAGACCGCGCCGGAGAAGAGTGTGGGGAGCGAGAGGCCGAGCAGGGTCACGACCGGCACGAGCGCGTTCCGGAGCACGTGGTGCAGCGTGACGCGAGTTTCTGACAGGCCCTTTGCGCGCGCCACCGTCACCCACGGCGAGCCCGCCACGTCGAGCATGGCGCCGCGGACGAACCGCGCCGTACCACCGATGCCGACGAGCGTGAGGGTGGCGAGCGGGAGCGCGAGATGGCGGAGCCGGTCGGCCAGCCGTGCGGCGGGCGGGAGGAAATCGGCGTCGAAGCCGGCGGCGCCGAACGCCGGCAGCAGCCGGAGCTGGTAGGTGAAGACCATGACCAGCATCAACCCGAGCCAATAGCCCGGCAGCGCGAACAGGGTCACCGTCGCCACCGAGAGCACCGTGTCGAGCCGCCCTCCGCGCGCCGCCTGCACCACGCCCACGGCGATGCCGATCAGGTAGCTCAGCACCAGCGAGATCCCCACCAGCCGAACCGTGGCGGGCCACGCCTGCGCCAGCATCGTCCGCACCGGCCGGCCCGTCGCGATGCTGGTGCCCCAGTCGCCCCGGACGAACTGGCCGAGCCACGAGACGTACTGCTCGGCGATGGGGCGGTCGAGTCCGAGCGACCGGCGCTGGGCCGCCACCTGCTCCGCCGACGCCGCCGGGCCCACGAGCAGCAGGGCCGGATCGCCGGGCGCCAGGCGGAGCAGGGCGAACATCAGGGTCACGACCCCGAGCACGACGCCGAGGCCGCTGAGCGCGCGGCGGGCCAGCGAGAACATGGCTGCAATCTCCGCCGGTCCGGAGTCCGGCGCCAGCGGCTCTGGCCGCGGACGCGCGGGGTCCGATACCTTTCGCCGTGCCTCACCGTCTCCACGTGCCGCTCATCGTGCTCGTCGCGCTCGCCGGCTGCCAGCCGGGGGCGGCGCGCCGCCGCGCCACCGTCCTGTTCGCATCCGGCGCCGATCTCCAGAGCATGAACCCGCTCGTCACCCTGCATCCGCTGGCGCGGCAGGTGCAGCGGTATGTGCTGCTCACGACCCTCGCACGCTACGACTCGGCGCTCGTGCCCCAGCCCTACCTGGCGCGGGCCTGGGCGTGGTCGCCGGACCGGCGGACGCTGACGTTTCATCTGCAGTCCGGCGTGCCCTGGAATGACGGCGTCCCCACGACCGCGCGCGATGTGCGCTGGACGCTCGACGCGGCGCGCGACCCCAAGGTCGGTTATCCCCGGGCCGCCGAGCTCGCGGCACTGGAGCGGGTCGAGGCGCCGGACGACTCCACGGTGGCCCTGCACTTCACCGCGCCGCCCCCTCGTTTGCCCGACGTCCTCACCGATCTCGCCATTCTCCCGGCGCACCTGCTGGACACCGTGCCGCCGGACCAGCTCCGCCGGGCGGCCTGGAACGAGGCGCCGGTCGGCAACGGCCCGTTCCGCTTCGTGGCGCACGAGCCCAACCGCCGCTGGGTCTTCGCGGCCAACCCGGCATTTCCCCGGGCACTGGGCGGGCCGCCGCGGCTCGAGCGCCTCATCGTGGTGGTGGTCGACGAACCGGCCACCAAGCTCGCCGCGCTCACTGCGGGCGAGCTCGATTTCGCCGGGATCCAGCCGGCCCATGCGACTTACGTGGCCCGTGATCCGGCGCTCACGGTCCTGAGCTATCCCCTGCTCCTGACCTACGCGATCGCATTCAACACCCGCCGGGCTCCGTTCGACGCGCTGAGCGCCCGCCGCCGGGTCGACGCGGCAATCGACCGGCGTGAGATCGTCGATGGCTATCTCTACGGCTTCGGCACGCCGGCGCGATCACCGGTTCCCCCCGACGTCCCGGGCTATGTTCCTGTGTCTCCGGTCCCCGGCACGTCCGTGGCCGCGGGCCCGCCGCTCCGGTTCGAGCTGCTCACCGTCGGGAGTGGCGAGGCCCCGCTCGAGCAGATGGTGCAGGCGCGCCTGCGGGCGGTCGGGATCGCGGCGACGATCCGCCAGCTCGAGCTGGGCGCCTTCCTCGGGCGAGTGTACGGCCCGACGCACGATTTCGACGCGGCCGTGCTCGGTGTCCCGGGCGATGCGGGTCTCGCGTACCTCGGTCCGCTCGCCGCGGTGGCGGGCCTCGAGGCGCCACCGGATCCGGCGGCCGCCCAGCGGCTGTTTGCCGACTCGGTGCCGGTGGCCGTTCTCTATCACGCGCGGGGGCTTCAGGGGATGAACCGGCGGGTGCGCGGGGTGACCATGGATCTCAGGGGCGAGCTGCCGACGGTACACGACTGGTGGGTGGCGCCGTGAGCGACGTGTATCGCGCCGCGGCGCCGGTGCGGCTCGATTTCGCCGGCGGATGGACCGATGTCCCGCCGTTCTCCGCGCGCGAGGGCGGTATCGTCGTCTCGGCCGCCATCGGGCTGTACGCGCACGCGGAGGTCCGGCCCGGCGGCGAGGGGCTGCGCCTGGTCGCCGAGGATCTCGGGGCGAGCCTCGACCTGCCTGACGAGGCGGCGCTCGCCCGGCCCAGCCGGCTCGGCCTGCTCCAGGCGGGGCTGCGACTTCTGCCCCTCGGCGCCTGCGCGCTCACCACCCGGTCGGACGCGCCCCCCGGATCCGGTCTCGGCAGCTCCGGCGCGCTGGACGTCGCCCTCGTGGCGGCGCTGTCGGCCGCGCGGGGCGAGACCCGCGATGCGCGCGAGGTCGCCCGGCTCGCCTGTCGGCTCGAACGAATGGAGGCCGGCATTCCGGGCGGGAGCCAGGACCAGTTCACTGCCGCGTTCGGCGGAGTGTTGCGGATGGAGTTCCGCGACCCCGATGTCATCGTCGAGCCCCTGGCGCTCGACCCGGCGCTGCTCGACGAGCTCGAGCGCCGCATGCTGCTGGTCTACACCGGCGCGTCCCACTTCTCGGGCACGACCATCGGTCGCGTCATGGCGGCCTACGAGCGTGGCGATCGCGGGGTGACGGCGGCTCTCCACGGTCTGCGAGGCGTCGCCGAGCGCATCGTCGAGGCGCTCCGGGCCGGCGACCTCGTTCGCATCGGCGCGCTGCTCGACCTGAACTGGCGCCACCAGCAGACGCTCGATCCGGCCATGTGCACTCCGCTGATGGCCCGGATGGGCGACGCCATGCGCGAGGCCGGCGCGCTCGGCGGCAAGGCGGCGGGCTCGGGCGCGGGCGGCTCGATGTTCTTCCTGGGCCCCGACGATCCCGCCGTCGCTGTCGACGCCGCGCGGGCTTTGGGCGGCACGCTCCTGCCGGTGCGGTGGGTTCCCGACGGAGTGCGGCCGTGCTGAGTGTCGGCGAAATCGACGCCCGGCGTGAGCTGCTCGGCGGTTCGGCCGACCTCGCGGCCCTCGCACGCCGGCTGGCGGAGGGCGCGGCCCCGCTGCTGGCGCGCGCACCCGTCGTCCCGGCGGCCAAGGCGCTGCTCTCCGCTGACGGCGGCATCTGTCCCGACGACGGCACAGCCCTGGCGTTCGACCCGTGGTCCCCCGGTGCGCACCGCTGTCCGCGCTGCGCCCGGACCTATGCCGGCGAGCGCCACGACCGTGCCTGGGCCCGCTTCCAGCATCTCTGGCTCGCCGAGCGGGCGGCGACGCTGGCCGCGCTGGCCGCGCTCACCGGCAACACCGGGGCGGCGGACCGGGCGGGGGAGATCCTCTCGGCCTACGCCTCGTCCTACTTCGCCTATCCCAACAGCGACAACGTGCTCGGGCCGAGTCGGCTGTTCTTCTCCACCTATCTCGAGTCGATCTGGGTGACGAACTACCTCGCGGCGGCGAGCCTGCTGCGCGAGAGCGGTGCGCTCCCGGACACGGTCGCCGAAGGCGTGGGCGTCGTCGCCGAAGAGGCGGCCAACGTCATCGGCGAGTTCGACGAAGGCTTCTCGAACCGGCAGACCTGGCACAACGCCGCCCTCGCCGCCATCGCGATCTGGTTCGAGGACGAGGAGCTGCTGACGCGCGCAGTGCAGGCGCCGACCGGCATGCTCGCCCACCTGGTACGGGGCTTCGGCGACGACGGCATGTGGTACGAGGGCGAGAACTACCACCTCTTTGCGCTTCGCGGTCAGTTGACGGCGATGGGCTGGGCCCGCCAGGTGGGGGTGGACCTGCTGGAGGACGAGCGCCTCGCCGCGCGGCTGGCCGCCGCACTCCGGGCCCCGACCCTCTCCGCGCTCCCCGACCACACCTTCCCGGCGCGGAAGGATTCCCGGTTCGGAACCTCGCTCGCGCAGCCGATGTACCTGGAGCTGTGGGAGGTAGGGCTGGCGCGTCTGGGCGACGAGGGCGACGCGCTCTGGAGCTGGCTCCGCGAGCTCTACGCGGTGCCCGCGCCCGAAGCCGGCACCTTCGATTCCTATCTCCACGAGGCCGGCCAACCGGCGCCGACCCGGCCGCGCACGCGGGCCGACCTGTCCTGGTGGGCGCTGCTGGAGATGGCCCCGGCGCTGCCCGCGTCGCCGGAGCCGTGGGCGCCCGGGTCCGTGCTGCTCGAGGACCAGGGCCTGGCCATCCTGCGCGACGGATCGCGTTACGCGAGCCTGGAATGCGGCAAGCTCGGCGGCGGCCATGGCCATCCTGACCGGCTGAGCCTGACCCTCCACGCGGACAGTCATCACTGGCTCGCCGATCCGGGCGCCGGCTCGTATGTGGCGCCCGATCTCGCATGGTACCGCTCGACGCTGGCCCACGACGCGCCGCGCCTCGACGGTCGTTCGCAGCCCCCCGGCGACGCGCGCTGTGACGCCTTCGATGTGCGCGAGGGCTGGAGCTGGGCCCGCGGCCGCTTCGACGACCTCGTGCGCACGCTCGTGGCCGGGACCTACCTGCTCGATGTGGTCGAGCTGAACGGCGCGGAGGAGCGGACGTTGGAGCTGCCCTGGCACCCCGACGGCCGGGTCGAGGTCGTGACGCCCGGCGGATGGGTGGCCGACCGGGTCGACGGGCCGTTCGTCGAGCAGGCGGAGCGCTTCACCGGCAACACTGGCGATGGCGTGCTCCTTCGGGTGCAGGCCGGCGATGGCGCGGTGCTGAGCCTCCACCTCCGGTTCGACGGCGAGCTGCTCCGCGCCACCGGACTCGGCCGGCCCGGCGCCGCCGCCCGCGCGCCCTTCTACCTGGTGCGAGCCCAAGGCCGGGCTGCCCGGGTAGTCGCCGTGCTCGAGAGCACTCGCGGCGCCCCCGCGGTCCGCGGTGTGTCCGTTGTCGGGGAGGTGATCGTGGTGGAGACCCCGAACGGCGCCGACCGCCATTCCGCCACGCCGGAGGGATGGGAGATCGGGACGTCCGGCGGAACGGTGCGGCTGGGCGGGTTCCGCCGCGTTACCGCTGCCGTGAAGCCGCTCATCGATCCGGATCGGCCCTCACGCGCCGAAGGGACGGCCCGGTACGTCGGAGTGGCGCCGGCGCTGGACGGCTCCCTCGACGGCTTCGACGCCTCGGCGGCCCTGACGCTGGACTACGAGGACCAGTATCGCCGGAGCGAGGAGCCGTACGCAGGTCCCGAGGAGTTCTCCGCGACCCTCCTCGCCAACTGGGACGACGCCGGACTCTACCTCGGGCTCGACGTCGTGAAGGCCGAGACGATCGTGCGGCCCGAAGACGCCCCGCCGCTCCGCCTCGACAACGAGCCTGACGATATCCATGCCGACGGGGTGCAGTTGTATCTGCTCCCCGAGCCGGACGGTCCGGTCTACGGCTTCCTCGTGGCCCTCGCCGACGACCAGGGCGGCATCCGCGTCAGCCGCACCTCGGGCAGCGCGGCCGACCCGTCCATGGTCACCGGCGCGTGGCAACCCACCGGCACCGGCTATTCGCTCGCGCTCCGGCTGACGCTGCCGGAGTGGCATCCGCACGGCGGCGACGCTCTGGGCTTCGACCTGCTCGTCAACGAGGCGCATCCCGGCCGGCTCCGGCGCGCGGGCCAGCTCGTCTGGAGTGGTGGCGGCGGGTGGGTCTACCTGCGTGGGGACCGGCAGCCGGCCGGCGCGTTCGGCACGCTGGAGCTCGCGTGAGAGAGTCGGTCGCGGGATTCACCTCGACCGGCAGCAAGCGGCCGGAGGCGCTCTTCGGCGGGCCCGCCGATGGCGTGCCGAGCGCGATGGTCCGCTCCGCCGGCTGCCGGATGTGGGACGCGGAGGGCCGCGGATACCTCGACCTCGTCATGGCGCTCGGCGCCGTCGCCCTCGGCTACGGCCATCCCGCCGTGACCGAGGCGGCGGTGCGGGCGGTCCGGGACGGGGTCGTCGGCCCGTTGCCGCCGGTCCTCGAGGAGGAGGTGGCCGCGGAGCTCGCGCGCCGGATCCCGTGGGTCGAGCAGGCGCGATTCCTCAAGACCGGCGCCGAGGCGATGGCCGCGGCGGTGCGCCTGGCGCGCGCCGTTACAGGGCGGGAGGCCGTGCTCGGCTGCGGTTACCACGGCTGGCTCGACTGGTGCCAAGGCCGCACGATCCTGGGCGTGCCCGCCGGCACCCGCGCGCTCTACGGCGAGCTGCCGTTCAATGACGCGGAGCGCACCCGCGAGCGCATCCGCCGCGCGGGCGACACGCTGGCCGCGGTGGTGTTCGAGCCGGTGATCCTCGCGCCGCCGGCCCCCGAATGGCTCGCCGTGCTGCGCGAGGAGACGGCGCGGGTGGGCGCGCTGCTGATCGCGGACGAGATCAAGACCGTCGGACGGCTGGCGCCGGGAGGCGCCTGTGAGCGCTTCGGCATCCGGCCCGACCTCGTGGTGATGGCGAAGGCGATCGCCAACGGCTTCCCGCTCGCCGCCGTCGGCGGTCGCGCGGAGGTGATGCAGGCAGTGGGGCGGACCTGGATCAGCTCGACCCTCGCCACCGAGTGGGTGTCGCTGGCTGCGGCGCGCGCGACGCTGGGCGTCATGGCGGCCGAGAATGTTCCGGCGCACCTTGGCCGGGTTGGCGGGCGATTGCTGGCCGGGTTTCGGGCCCTCGCCGAGCGGCATCCGCGCGTCGTGCGCGGCGTCGCCGGCCTGCCGGAGATGTGTTGCCTCCAGTTCCACGACGAGGAGGCCGGCGCCGCGCTCGCAGTCGCGGCGGCGCGGCGGGGGCTCCTCTTCAAGCGGTCCGCGTACAACTTCGTTTCCCTGGCGCATGACGACGCCGCGATCGACCGGGCGCTGGGCGTCCTCGGGGAGGGGCTCGACGAGGCCGACGTAGCGTAGTCTTGATCGCTGTCTCACTAACCGTCATCGCGCGCTCCGCTCCGGATGACGGGCCTGACTTCGGGATGACGGCGGTGATCTGCCGAGACGACCCTCGTTACATTCCCGAAACGGCCCGGCCCTCCGCCCGGCCGATCCCCGCACCGCGCACGACGACCGGGAGGAGAGGTAGCCGCGGGTGCTCATCGACGTGCATGCGCATTTCCTGCACGACCGCACCCCGCGCGCTGACTGGCAGGCTCGGAACGCCAGTCGGCTGCGCGCGGGCGAGCGCGTGGGCATTACCATCCACGTGGCCTCGATTCTCGGAAGCTGGGGTCTGACTTCGCCCACGTATTTTCCGTCCCTGCCCGATCTCCGGTACGCCAACGACGCCCTGCTCGCCCTGCAGCGCCAGCACCCGGCGCGGATCCGCGGGTACGTCACCGTCAATCCCAACTACTCCGACGAGTCGCTGGCCGAGGGCCGGCGCTGTCTCGACGCCGGGATGATCGGTATCAAGCTGGCCGCCAGCCGGCGCGCCGATGATCCGCTGCTCGACCCCATTTGCCGCCTCGCGGTCGACCGCGGCGTGCCGATCCTGCACCACGTCTGGCAGCACCGCCGCCGGGACTTCCCGGGGCAGGAGGCGTCGGACGCCCGGGAGCTCGGCCGGCTCGCCGCTCGCCACCCGGGTGCGCGCTTCCTGCTGGCCCACATCGGCGGCGGCGGCGACTGGCTGCACTCTCTGCACGATCTGCGCGCCCTTCCGAACGTCTTCGTCGACCTCTCGGGCAGCGGCGTGGACGGCGGCATGCTCGAGGCCTGCCTCGACGCCGTCGGCGTCGAACGGCTCCTGTGGGGCTGTGATCTGACGATCGAGACCGGTTGGGCCAAGCTCCGCTATCTCGAGCACCTGCTCGCGCCCGCCGAGCTCGAGCGGGTCCGCTGGCGGAATGCCGCGGGCATCTTCCCCTCCGGCGCCTTTCCCGCCGACTGATGCGTATCGACGTCAACGCCTTCGTGGGCGCATATCCGTTCCGCCGGGTGCCGGGCACCTCCCCGGAGGCGCTCCTTGCCGCGATGGACCGGACCGGCCTCGACGAGGCATGGGTGACCCATCTCCCCGGTGTCTTCTGGCGCGATCCGACCGAGGGCAACGCGTGGCTGCTGGAGCTCGCGGATCGCCAGCCGCGGCTCCGCCCGGTGCCGGCCGTGCATCCCGGTCTGGCCGACTGGCCGGCGACGCTCCGCCGCGCGGCGGACGCCGGTGCGCCGGCCGTTCGCGCCGATCCCACCTTCTACGGTATCGATCCCTCCGGCGCCGCCATGCGCGCGCTCGCCGCGGCCTGCGGCGAAGCCGGCATGCCGCTTAGCCTGGCGGTGCGGTTCGAGGATGGGCGGCAGCGGCATCCCAACGATCACGCCTCCGAACTGCCGGCGGCCGCGGTGCGCGCGCTCATCCGCAGCCATCCGCGTGTTCGCCTGCTCGTCACCCACGCCGACCGGCCGTTCGTCGAGGAGGTCCACTTCGGCTCGACGCCCGGCGAGGCGGCGCGCATCTGGTGGGACATCTGCTGGATCTGGGGGCCGCCCGAAGACCACTTGGAGGCGTTGCTCGGAACGGTCGGCGTCGCCCGCTTTGTGCTTGGCACCGCGCAGCCGCTCCGGATTCCGGAGAACAGCGGCGCCAAACTCGACCTGCTCGACTGCTCCGCGCCGGACCGCGCGGCGATCGAGGGGGGGAACGCTGAGGCCCTGCGCGCGCGATGACCGAATACGAGCACGAGCGGGAGCACTACCGCATCGAGTATCCCACCGCGGCCCGGCCGCGCTTCTTCATAGCCGGAGAGGAACGCGAAGTGATCGACCTCTGTGAGCAGGGGCTGTGCTACCGGGCCGCTGGTGACGAACGGCGCAAGCTGGGCGACGAGATCGAGGGTATCGTGCGGTTCCGCCGGGG
>Ga0210142_1000389_pt1 | contig 9887 bp, 8 predicted proteins | sample Goodyear_PhragC__FD_184869 | JGI IMG/M metagenome (GOLD analysis project Ga0210142, IMG submission 184869) | Wetland microbial communities from San Francisco Bay, California, USA, that impact long-term carbon sequestration - Goodyear_PhragC_D2... | ecosystem: Environmental > Aquatic > Marine >...
CGACCCGCCGCAGGCGGCCACACCGAGCACCAGCAGCCAGCAGCTTCTCCGGATCATCGCACTCCAGTGCGGGCGGAATCGCCCGCCAACGGGAACAGTCCCAGCGCCGACAGCCGCTTCGCGGCGGCCTCGCCCATCGAATCAACGGCGCCGCCCGAGGCCACCGTCTGAAATGCCAGCGCTGCGGCCAGCGTGTCGCCCTGCACGAGGCGGGCGGCCCCGTACCGCAGCAAGGCGCGACGGCCCGTCGGGGTGCTCGAGTCCATCCGTGCCGACTCCGCGAACCAGAGGGCCGCGTCGTCCAGCCTCCGGGCCGAATCGGCCCGCGCGCCGAGCGCGTAGGCGCAATCCGCGGCCCCTCGGCGCGCGGGGCCGCGCATGGTGCTGTCCTGGCTCCTCCGGAGCACTGCGCGGTACTGCAGCAGCGCCTGGCCACAGCCCGCCGTGGCCTCGAGCGCCCGGCCGTAGAGCGCGAGCAGCGAATCGACCGTCTCGGGGGCCGTCGCGGCCCCGAGTGCGCCGGGGAGCAACGCCACCAGCTCGGCGGTGTCCGGATCGGGTTGCAGCGCCAGAATGAGCGCGTAGCGCCCCGTGGCGCGCTCGGGGGCTACCGCTTGAAGCCCGGTGACCACTTCGCGGAGCACCGTCCCGTTGCCGGCCCGTTCCGCCGCGCGCGCCACCGCCTCGAGCCCCTCGGCCGCCTCGTCCGCCCGGGTCGGGTCGTCGCCGGCAAGCCGCAGGTAGGCCTCCGTCGCTTCGCGCAGCTCGTTCGCGTGGAGGGCCGCGGCGCCGACCTTGGCCCAGAGGGCGGCCGTGGGCCGCCCGGCCAGGAGCGGGCGGTATTCCGCCAGCGCCTCCGCATAGCGTCCGTCGGCGTAGGCTCGATCGCCCTCGCGCTCACGGTCGCCGCCGCCGCATGCGGCCGCCAGGCCGGCAGCGAGCAGCGACGCTGCGCCGGCGCGCGCGACCCAGCGGAGTCTCACGCGCCGGTGCGTCCCAGCATTGCCAGGTAGGCCTCGACCCGCGCATTCTCGGGCCGGCGCGCGAGGCAGGCACGCCAGACGTCGCGCGCCCCGACGCCGTCGCCGGAGAGGAAATGCGCGAGGCCTAGCGCGGCTTCCGCGTCGACGAAGTTGGGCCGTGCGCGGAGAACGTCCTCCAGGGCCTCGCGGGCATCGAGCGGCCGGCCCGCCTCGAGCATCACCCGCGCCATCCGGTAGCGCAGGTCCTGGAAGCCCGGGCCAAGCTCGAGCGCGCGTTCGTATTGCTCGATCGCCCGGACCAGCGCGCCGGCCTCGGCGTAGGCGTCCGCCAGCTCGGCGTGCTGGTTGGCGAGCCGCGCGGCCACCGGCGCCGAGAGGCCGGCCGCCGACGGCGGCACGCTCTCGGCGGCGCGACGGAACGACTCCTCGGCCTCCGCGGCCCGGCCCAGCTCGCTCAGGACCAGCCCCTGGTGGATGAGTGCTTCGAGGTAGCGCGGGTTGAGCTCGAGCGCGTGGCGGAACTGCGTCAGCGCCTCCTCGGAGCGGCCCAGCAGCGAGAGAGAGACGCCGATGAGATGGTGCACGTCGGCGAAGGCGCGGCCCGAGGCGACGATCTCCTCCAGCAGGTAGATCGCGCCGTAGTAGTCCTGCACCGTGAAGCGGTCGCGCGCCCGGGCCAGCAGGCGCTCAGTCTGACCGGCCATGGGCCTCCCGGAACCAGGCGACGAAGCGTCGGATCCCCTCGGGAAACGGCGTCACGGGCGCGTAGCCCAGGACGGTCCCGGACCGGGTCAGGTCCGCGGCCGTGCGCTGGACGTCGCCCGGCTGCATCGGGCCCCACTGCAGCCTGGGCTCGATGCCGAGCGCCTGGGCGAGCTCGGCCACCATCGCGCCGGTGGGCACGGAGCGGTTGCCGCCCAGGTTGAACGGCTCCACTCCGATCGGCGCGGTGGCGGTCCAGTCGATGGCGGCGGTGACGCCGGCGACGATGTCGTCGCAGTAGGTGTAGTCGCGCGCCTGGGTGCCGTCGCCGAACAGGGTGATTACCTCGCCCGCGACCATGCGGCGCGCGAAGGCGTGAATGGCGAGGTCGGGCCGCTGCCGGGGCCCGTAGACGGTAAAGAACCGCAGCGCCGCGCAGCGGATTCCGTAGATCGGCGCGACCGCGTGGATGAGCAGCTCGCCCGCCCGCTTGGTCGCGGCGTATGGCGAGACCGGATCGACCGCCGCCGCATCCTCGCGGAAGGGCGGTGGCGTGCTGTCGCCGTATATGGAGGAGGACGAGCCGAACGCGATCCGCGACACCCCGGCACGGCGCGCGGCCTCGAGCACCGCGGCCGTGCCGGTGACGTTGGCCCGCGCGTACCCCATCGGATCGGCGATCGACGGCCGGACCCCCGCCCGAGCGGCGAGGTGGACGATGACCGTGTCGGGAGTGAGGAGTGCCTGGAGCGCATGCACGTCCAGCATGTCCTGCTCGTGGAAGCGGAACCCCGGCAGGTGCCCCATCTCCGCCAGGTTCTGTTCCTTCATCGTGCGGGCGTAGAACGGATCGAAATTGTCGATCCCCACGACCTCGTCACCCCGACGAGCCAGCGCCTCGACCAGATGCGAGCCGATGAACCCCGCAGCCCCGGTCACGAGAAGCCGGGTCACCGCGCGTTCCGTCCGATCCCGTGGTACTCGAAGCCGAGTGCGGTCATCCGGGCCGGATCGTAGAGATTGCGGCCGTCGATGAGCAGCGGGCGGCGCAGCAGCTTCCGCACCCGCTCGAAATCCGGATTGCGGTAGACCAGCCACTCGGTCATGACCAGCAGAGCGTCGGCGCCGTGCGCGGCGCTGTAGGGATCGGCCGCATACATCACCCGATCGCCGAAGATGGCGCGGGCCGAGTCGGTGGCCTTGGGATCGTGGGTCTGCACCCGGGCGCCGGCCGCGAGCAGTCCCTCGATGAGCGGGATCGTCGGGCTCTCGCGCATGTCGTCGGTCTCGGCCTTGAAGGCGAGGCCCCAGAGGCCGACGATCCTGCCGTTCAGGTCCGCGCCGAGTCGGGTGAGGGTCTTCTGCAGCACGACCAGCTTCTGCGCCTCGTTTACCTCCTCCACCGCCTTCAGCACATCGAGCGACAGCCCGAGCGCGTCGGCCGTGTGGATGATCGCCTTCACGTCCTTCGGAAAGCACGAGCCGCCGTAGCCGGGGCCCGGGTAGAGGAACGCGCGGCCGATCCGCTGATCCGAGCCGATGCCGAGCCGGACGTTGTGCACGTCGGCACCGACCAGCTCGCAGAAGCGGGCCATCTGGTTCATGAACGAGATCCGGGTAGCGAGCATCGCATTGGCGGCATACTTCGTCACCTCGGCGGAGGCGATGTCCATGAACAGGATCCGGTCGCCGCCCTGGCGGGTGAACGGCCCGTACAGCTCGCCCATGACCGCCTTCGCCTCCTCGTCGTCGATGCCGATGACGACGCGGTCCGGCTTCATGAAGTCCTCGATGGCGGCGCCTTCCTTGAGGAACTCGGGGTTCGAGCAGACCGCGAACGGGAGCGCGGTCTCCGACCGGACCGCGGCGCGCACCTTCTCCGCCGTGCCTACCGGCACCGTGGACTTGGTCACAATCACCTTGTGACCGTTCATGCTCCGGCCGATCTCCTTGGCCACTCCCAGCACGTGCTGGAGGTCGGCCGAGCCGTCCTCGCCCGGCGGCGTGCCGACGGCGATGAACACGACCCGAGCGTCGCGCACCGCCGAGGCGAGATCGGTGGTGAAGGTGAGGCGGCCCTCCTCCTGATTCCGCTTCACCATCGGCTCGAGCCCGGGCTCGTAGATCGGAATCTCGTTCCGCTGGAGCCGGGAGATCTTCTCCGCGTCCTTGTCGACGCAGGCGACGTCGTTCCCGGTCTCCGCCAGGCAGGCGCCGGCCACCAGGCCGACGTACCCGCTTCCAATCACCGCCACATGCATGTCAATCCTCTTTCGGCATGGCGTTACGGGTGTCGACCACCAACCTGGCGTGGCGCTTGATCATGTGGTAATCCACCGCCGTGTGGTCCGTGACAATCATGACGCAATCCGCTCCGGCGACCGTCGCGGGATCGAGCGCCACCGAGTGAAACTCGTGCCCGTCCTCGGTGAAGGCCGGCACGTGTGGATCGGCGTAACTGACGGTCGCACCCTGGCCTTCGAGCAGGTGGATGATGTCGAGCGCGGGGCTCTCCCGGATATCGTCGATGTCGCGCTTGTAGGCGATTCCCAACACCAGCACGGCCGCACCCCGCACGGCCTTTCCCTGCCCGTTCAGCGCCTCGGCCACCTTGCGGACCCAGAAGAGCGGCATTTCGGTGTTGAGCTCGCCGGCCAGGTCGATGAACCGGGTCTTGTAGTTGAGCCCGCGCATCTTCCAGGCGAGGTAGTGGGGGTCGACCGGAATGCAATGACCGCCGAGCCCGGGGCCGGGCAGGAATTTCATGAAGCCGAACGGCTTCGTGGCCGCGGCCTCGATGACTTCCCAGACGTCCACGCCGAGCTTGTCGCAAACGATGGCCATCTCGTTGACCAGCCCGATGTTCACGCTGCGGAAGGTGTTCTCGAGCAGCTTCACGAGCTCGGCGGCCTCGGTGGTCGACACCGGGACGAGCGTGTCGATGGCCGGCTGGTAGAGGGCCACGGCCACGCGAATGCAGTCCTTGGTGATGCCGCCGACCACCTTGGGCGTGTTGCGGGTGCCGTAGTGGGCATTGCCCGGGTCGACTCGCTCGGGGCTGAAGGCGAGAAAGAAGTCCTGGCCCACCGTGAGCCCCGTGCTTTCCAGGGCCGGCAGCAGGATCTCCCGCGTGGTCCCCGGATAAGTGGTGCTCTCGAGAATGATGGCCTGGCCGCGGCGGAGCGTCTGCTTGACGGCCTCGGTGGCCGCCACGATGTAGCTGACGTCCGGGTCCTTGAACTTGGAGAGCGGCGTCGGCACGCAGATCGACACCGCGTCCGGCTCGGCGAGGCGGCACATGTCGCTGGTAGCGGTGAAGCGCCCGGTCCTCACGGCCGTCTGGAGCTGCGCGTCGGTCACGTCCTTCACGTGGGAGTGGCCGGCGTTGAGGCCGTCGACCACGTTCTGCTGCACGTCGAAGCCGAGCACGCGGAAGCCCGCGTTCGCCAGCTCGATGGCCAGAGGAAGCCCCACGTAGCCGAGGCCCACGATGCCGAAGAGCGCCTGCCGGCGCTCGGCCCGGCCGATCAGGTCCTGGGCGATGGTCATGCGTAGAATCCGAGCACGGCGTCGATGACCGCCTGCTGCTGCGCCTCGGTGAGCTCCGGGAAGACGGGCAGCGAGATCACCTGCGCCGAGGCCGCCTCGGAGACCGGGAGGCTCCCGTGGGCATACCCCAGGTGCGCGAAGCACGGCTGCAGATGGAGCGACAGCGGATAGTAGATCGAGTTGCCGATCTGCCCGGCCTTGAGGTGCGCCTGGAGCTGGTCCCGGCGCGGCGCCCGGAGGGTGTACTGGTTGAAGATGTGCTCGTTCGCCGGATCGGTGCGGGGCGGACACACATCCGAATGGCCGATGAACGCCTCGGTGTAGCGCGCCGCGTGGCGCGCGCGTGCCACGCTCCACTCGGCCAGATGCGCGAGCTTGGCCAGCAGTACCGCGGCCTGCAGTGTGTCCAACCGGCTGTTGAAGCCGACCTCGTCGTGGAAATACTGCGTGGAGCCACCGTGGAGCCGGAGCCGCCGCAGCCGCTCCGCCAGGGCGTCGTCCTGGGTGACCATCATGCCGCCGTCGCCATAGGCGCCGAGGTTCTTGCTCGGGAAGAACGAGAGCGTGCCGACGCTGCCCAGCTCGCCCGCCACCCGCCAGGTGCCGCCTACCTTCCGTCGAGCGCCGATCGATTGCGCCGCGTCTTCGATCAAGCCCAGCCCGTGCCGCTCGGCGATCGGGAGGAGCGCCTCCATCACCGCCATCTGACCGAACAGGTGCACGGCCACGATGCCCCGCGTCCGCGGCGTGACGGCCGCCTCGACCGCGGCCGGATCGATGTTGAATGTGGCCGGATCGATGTCCACGAAAACCGGCGTGCCGCCCGCGTTATGGATGGCGCCGGCGGTGGCGAAGAAGGTGAAAGGCGTGGTGATCACCTCGTCGCCGGGCTGGAGGTCCAGCGCCTTGAGCGGCAGCAGTAGGGCGTCGGTGCCGCTGGCGCACGCCACGGCGTGGCGGGTGTTCGAGAGTGCGGCCACCGCGGCCTCGAGCTGGCCGACCTCGGCGCCCATGACGAAAGCCTGCCGCTCGATCACGGCCATGATGGCCGGCAGCACCTCGTCCTTGATGCTGCGGTACTGCGCCACCAGGTCCAGCAGGGGAACGTTCACCGGTCCAGTCCATGGAAAGAGCGCCCGTGCGTCGGCCGGGGTGGCCGAGCCACGGGCGCGGTCAAATGGGGGAACCCACGGCAGCCGTGTAACTTAGACGTGGGGGGCAGGTGGGTCAATCTGATGGAGAAGGCCCCCCTCCTCCCGGTAGCTCGTCCCGCACGAGCCGCAGGTGATCGAGCCGCCGGCCGGGGCGAGCCGCACGCCGCACCGGCACATCCAGCCGATCCGCCGCGCCGGCACGCCGACCATCAGCGCGTAGGCCGGCACATCGCCCGTGACCACCGCTCCCGCCCCGATGAAGCAGTACTCCCCGAGCGTCGAGCCGCAGACCACCGTCGCGTTGGCCCCGATCGACGCGCCGCGCCGGACCAGGGTGGGCTGATACTCCGACCTCCGGGAGACGTGGCTCCGGGGGTTCATCACGTTGGTGAAGACACAGCTCGGGCCGCAGAAGACGTCGTCCTCGAGGGTCACGCCCTCGTAGATCGAGACGTTGTTCTGCACCTTCACGTTGTCGCCCAGCCGGGTGCCGCCCGTAACCACCACGTTCTGGCCCAGGTTGCAGCGCTCGCCGATGACGGCCCCGGAGAGGACGTGGCAGAAGTGCCAGATCTTCGTGCCCCGTCCGATGACGGCGCCGTCGTCGATGTAGCTGGATTCGTGGGCGAAGTAGTCGGGCATTGGTCTTTCAGCACGAGTCGTGTTGCGATGTGGCAATGGCGGCGCTAGTCCGGGTTCAAATACTCCCCCCGCCCCCCGATCAGCTTCACTTCCGGCTCCAGCCGCACGCCGAACTTCACCTCCACCTGCTGCTGCGCCCGTTCGATCAGCGCCCGGACGTCGGCCGCGGTGGCGCCACCGGTGTTGACGAAGTAGTTCGCGTGCATCGGCGAGACCTCGGCGCCGCCGATCCGCGCGCCCTTGAGCCCCGCCGCCTCCACCAGCTGCCCGGCGGTGCGGGGACCCTCCTGGCGCTTCCAGCTCGGGCCCGACGGATTCTTGAACACGCTGCCGCAGCACGGCTGGTTGAACGGCGTTCCCTGCTGCCGCCACTCGAACATCTCGGCGATCTGCTCGTCGAGCTGCGCCTGCTTCTCGGCACGGAGTCGCACGACCGCCTCCAGCACGATCCGCCCGTCGAGCCCGCTTCGTCGATAGGTAAACGGGATGTCGGCCCGGTCCAGCACCGCGTCCTGCCCGGCCTCGTCCACCACCGTGACCCGCTCCACCACGTCGGCCCATTCGCCGCCGTGGCAGCCGGCGTTCATGTAGACCCCGCCGCCCGCCGAGCCCGGCACGCCGACGAAGATGTGCAGGCCGGCGAATCCCGCGGCGGCCGTTCGCCGTGCCGCGAGGGGCGCTGGCAGCCCGGCGCCCACTGTCCAGCATTCGCCGTCCTGCCGCAGCTCGTCGAGCCCCTTGCCCAGCCGGATGACGAGGGCGTCGAGACCCTCGTCCGGCAGCAGGATGTTGGACCCCAGCCCGATCGCGAACCAGGGCACGCCGGCCGAATGGGCCGTTCGCAGCGCGATCGCAACATCCTCGGCGCCGGCCGGCAGTACCACCGTGGCCGGGCCGCCGATCCGATAGGTCGAGTACCGCGCCAGCGCCTCGTCCTCCCGCACCTGGCCCCGGAGCGCCGTCCGGAGTTGCCGGACGAACGCGGGGTCGCGCGCGGTCAGCCCGTCCATTCGGGGGACATCTCCCGCGCCAGGGCATGCCACTCCTGGAGCGGCCGCACTTCGCCCGCGCGGCTCTTGAGCGCAATCACCGCGTCGCTGGCGGCGGATGCGCCGGAGAGCGTGGTCGTGTACGGCACCCGGTGCTGGAGCGCGGCCTGCCGGATGGCGTAGTCGTCCTGCTGGCTGAGCTTGCCGAGCGGCGTGTTGATCAGCAGCTGGATCTGCCCCGACACCAGCAGGTCGATGGCGTTGGGCCGGCCCTCGTGCACCTTGAGCACCCGCTCGGCCGGAACGCCGCGCGCGCGGAGATAGCGCGCGGTTCCCTCGGTGGCGAAGACGCGGAAGCCGAGCCCGTGGAACCGGCGGACGATCGGCACGGCGTTGGCCTTGTCGTGGTCGTTGACCGTGACGAAGATCGACCCCGACAGCGGCAGCGCGCCGTCCACCGAGATCTGCGCCTTGGCGAACGCCATCCCGAAGGAGTCGGCGATGCCCATGACCTCGCCGGTCGACCGCATCTCGGGGCCGAGGACGAGATCCACCCCCTGCAGCTTGCTGAAGGGGAACACCGCTTCCTTGACCGCCACATAGGGTTGCAGCACGTCGTCGTGCAGGCCCAGGTCGTCGAGGGTGGCGCCGGTCATGATCGCGGCGGCCAGGCTGGCGAGCGCCACGCCGGTGGTCTTGGAGACGAACGGGATCGTGCGCGAGCCGCGCGGGTTGACCTCCAGCACGTAGACGATGCCGCCCTTGATGGCATACTGCACATTGAGGAGGCCCACCACCCCGAGCCGTTCCGCGAACGCCCGCGTATGGCGGCGCATCTCGTCCACCTGCGCCTCGGTGATGAGGTACGGCGGCAGCACGCAGGCCGAGTCGCCCGAGTGGATGCCGGCGTCTTCGATGTGCTGCATGACGCCGCCGATGACGCAGCGGGTGCCATCCGAGATGGCGTCGACATCGGCCTCGAAGGCATCCTCGAGGAAGCTGTCGATGAGCACCGGGTGCTCGGGGGCCACCCGCGCCGCCTGCGCGAAGTAGCTGCGGAGCGACGGGTCGTCGTAGCAGATCTCCATCGCGCGGCCGCCGAGGACGTACGACGGGCGCACCAGGACCGGGTAGCCCACGCGCGCCGCCACCGCCACCGCCTCCTCGACCGAGAAGGCCACGCCCGACGGCGGCTGGGCCACGCCAAGCTCGCGGCTGATGGCCTCGAAGCGCCCGCGGTCTTCCGCGAGGTCGATGGCCTCGGGCGAGGTGCCGAGGATCGGAACGCCCTCACGCTCGAGCCCCCGCGCCAGCCGGAGCGGCGTCTGCCCGCCGAGTTGCACGACCACCCCGATCGGCTGCTCGACGTGCACGATCTCGAGCACGTCCTCGAGCGTGAGCGGCTCGAAGTAGAGCGCGTCGGAGATGTCGAAGTCGGTCGACACCGTCTCCGGATTCGAATTGACCATCACCGTGCGGTAGCCGAGCTCCCGGAAGGCCATGGCGGCGCGGACGCAGCAGTAATCGAACTCGACGCCCTGCCCGATCCGGTTGGGGCCGCTGCCCAGGATGACGACCGTCCGGTCGCCGCCGGCACGGGCCTCGTTCTCCTCGTCATAGCTGGAGTAGAGATATGGGGTGGACGAGGGAAACTCGCCCGCGCAGGTGTCGACGGTCTTGTAGGCCGGCCGGAGACCGAGCCGGTGCCGCTCGGCCCGGATCTCGCTCTCCTCCACGCCCGACAGGTCCGCCAGCTGCCGGTCCGAAAACCCCAGCCGCTTCATCTTTCGCAGGGCAGCCCGGCGCTCGTCGTGTTCAGCCGCCTCCCCGGATACCTGACCGTCCGACCGTCCGACCGTCTGACCGTC
>Ga0210142_1000390_pt1 | contig 9877 bp, 9 predicted proteins | sample Goodyear_PhragC__FD_184869 | JGI IMG/M metagenome (GOLD analysis project Ga0210142, IMG submission 184869) | Wetland microbial communities from San Francisco Bay, California, USA, that impact long-term carbon sequestration - Goodyear_PhragC_D2... | ecosystem: Environmental > Aquatic > Marine >...
AACGCGGCCGCGCCCTGCATGCAGGCGACCCAGCGGACCGGCGCGGTGAGCTGGTCGACCAGCAATCGCTTGGCGTCCGTCCCGGTCCGCACCGCCTCCCCGCTCGCGTTCGCGATCACCGGAAACGCCGGATCGGCGAAGCGCACGCCGGTGAGCGCGTCGTGCAGCCCATCGACCGCCGGCGCCATCAGCGGCGAGTGGAACGCGCCGCTCACCTTGAGCGGGATCACCCGCTTGGCACCCCTGGCCTTGCACCCCTCGCCCGCGCGGCCGACGGCAACGGGATCGCCGGAGATGACGGTCTGGTCGGGCGCGTTGAGATTGGCGGCGACCGCCACACCGTCCCGGTCCGACGCTTCGTTGCAGGCCAGATCCACCTCGTTCGTGGCCAGGCCGAGCACGGCGGCCATCGCGCCCGGACGCGCTTCGCCCGCGGCGAGCATGAGCTCACCCCGCAGCCGCACGAGCTGCGCGGCGACCGTGGGGCTCAGCGTCCCGGCGGCGACGTGGGCGCTGTACTCGCCCAGGCTGTGCCCGGCGGCGGCGCCGATCTCGCCCGCCTTGTCCTTCACGATGGCCCAGACGGCCGCCGAGTGGGCCAGGATGGCGGGCTGAGTGTTGTGGGTGCGGGTGAGCTCTTCCTCGGGCCCCTGCCACATGATGCGCGACAGGGCGACACCGAGCGCGTCATCGATGGCCGCGAACGTGTCGCGCGCGACCGGGAACCGCTCGGCCAGGTCCTGGCCCATACCGACGCGCTGCGTGCCCTGGCCCGGACACATGAGCACGCTCACCACCGGATCACCGCGCTTCCCCAGGTGAATCCGGCGCCGAATGCCACCATCAGGATCACCGAGCCCGGCCCCACCCGTCCTTCGGCTATCGCCTGCTCGAGCGCGAGCGGAATCGAGGCCGACGACGTGTTGCCGTAGCGCTCCACGTTGACCATGACCCTGGACATCGGGAACCCGGCGTGCTTGGCGATGGCCTCGATGATCCGCAGATTGGCCTGGTGCGGCACCATGAGGTCCACCTGGTCGGCGGTGACGCCGGCCCGGCGCAGGGCCTCATCGCAGGCATCGGTCATGGTACGGACGGCGGCCTTGAACACCTCGCGGCCGGCCATCTTCATGTAGTGGGATCGCTCGCACACGACCCGTTCGCTGATCGGATCGGCGGAGCCGCCGCCGGGCCGGTACAGCAGCGGGGCGAGGCGCCCATCCGACTTGATGAAGGTCGCGAGAATCCCGCGGCCCGCCTGCGAGGAGCGGCGCACGATCGCGGCACCGGCGCCGTCGCCGAAGAGAATGGCGGTGGAGCGATCCTGGAAGTCGGTGATGGCGGAGAGCTTCTCGGCGCCGACCACGAGCACCGTCTGGCTCTGCCCCGAAGCGATGAGGCCCTCGGCCACGGTCAGCGCGAATACGAAGCCCGGGCACGCCGCGCTGATGTCGAACGCGGCGGCGTTCTCGGCGCCGAGCAGGGCCTGGAGATCGCAGGCGGTCGAGGGCAGCAGCCGGTCGGGGCTGGCGGTGGCAAGGACGATCGCGTCGAGCTGGTCGGCCGTGACGCCCGCCGCGGCCATGGCGCGCTCGCTCGCCTCCTGGCTCAGCCTGGCGACCGTTTCCTCGGGCCGGGCGATGTGGCGCTCGCGGATGCCGGTGCGCTCGACGATCCAGGCGTCCGAGGTGTCCAGCATCGTGGTGAGGTGGGCGTTGGTGAGGACACCGGGGGGCACGGCCACCCCGACACTCGCGATCTCCGCGAACGGGCGCGGGATCATGATTGGGCCGCGGGCTCGCGCTGGGCGAATTCGGCCGCGATGTGCCCGCTGAGACCCGCCTTGACCGCCTGGAGCGCGACCCGAATGCCGTTCCTGATGGCGTTGGGACTGGAGGCGCCATGGCAGATGATGGATACGCCCCGCACGCCGAGCAGCGGTGCGCCGCCGTAGGTGGAGTAGTCGAGCACGCTCGCGAGCTCGCGCACGGCGGGCCGCTCGAAGATGTCAGGGGCGCGCTCCATCACCAGGCCGACGAAGACGCGCGCCGCGGACTCGTAGAACTTGAGGAGGATGTTGCCGACGAAGCCGTCGCAGACCACGACGTCGACATGAGTGCGGCGCTGGGGCCCTGGCAGGATGTCGCGGCCTTCGATGTTGCCGGCGTAGGCCAGCCGGGGCGACTGCTTGAGCAGCTGGTGGGCCTCGCGGACGACCGCCGTCCCCTTGGTCTCTTCCTCGCCCACGTTCAGCAGGCCCACCACCGGATTGGCCCGGCCGAGAATGTCCCGCATGTACACGGTGCCGAGGTAGGCGAAGCCGGCGAGCTCCCTGGCGGAGCAGTCGAGGTTGGCGCCGCCGTCGAGCACGAGCACCGGCTCGCCGCCCGTGGGAAAGAGCGTCGCAACGGTGGCGCGCTCGACGCCGTCGTGCAGGCCGAGCAGGACCGTGGAGGCCGCGAGGGTCGCGCCGGTGTTGCCGGCGGACAGGAAGGCGTCGGACCGCCCCTGCTTCTGCATGGTCAGACCGACGACGACGCTGGAATTGGGCTTCTTCCGCACCGCCGCCAGGGGCTTCTCGCTCATGCCGATAACGTCAGCCGCCTCGTGGATCTCGAGGCGGCTGCGATCGATCTCCGGATGGGTGGCGAGCTCGGCCTCGATGACCTCGGGGCGGCCCACCAGCTGGACCACGAACTCGTCCGGCAGGCTGGCGAGCGCCTGCAGCACCCCGGCGATTTCGGCCTGCGGCGCCTTGTCGCCTCCCATCGCGTCCACGGCGACGCGAATCACGCTCAGGCGTCCTCGACCTCAATCTGCTTCGTGCCGCGATAGTATCCGCAGGATTCGCACACGCGGTGGGACAGCTTGGGCGAGCCGCAGCGCGGACAGGCCTGGGTGGCCATGCTCGGCGCCGCGTGGTGCCCACGCCGCAGACGTTTCCGGGACTTCGAGGTCCGACGCTTCGGGACTGCCATGGTGTCCTCAAACAGGTTCGGCGGGAGACGTGTGACAGGCACACGGGCCCGCGTTCAGGTCCGCCCCACACTTGGGGCAGAGTCCGGCGCAATCTTCCCGGCAGAGCAGCCGGTCGGTCTGAGCGGCCAGCGCCAGCTCCTCGCGCACCACGTCGGTCACGTCGACGGTGTTGGCGCGCTCAGCCAGCGGATAGAAATCCGGATCATCGGCTGCATCGGGATCGGTGGAGAACACCGCCGCGGCTACGTCAATGTCCACCTCGTCGAGCACTTCGGTCAGGCAGCGGCGGCACTCGCCCCGGACCACACCATGCACGCGGCCGCGCCAGAGGTACTCCCCGTCGCCGGTGACCTGCAACTGGCCGTCGACCGACACGGGGCCCGTGAGGCCGAGATCCAACCCCTTGAACGCGGGGTCGTCGGGATCGAGCCGCCCGTCGGTCCGCACGGGGCCGCGTTGCAGGTCCCGGATGTCCACTCGCAGCATAGCCGCTTAAGGTATCTGGGACAACGACTTGGGTCAAGGCTGGGGGTGTCGTCGGCACGGGGTCACAGAGTGCCGTGGCGTCATCCTGAGCGAAGCGAAGGAGCCATGTCCCAGCGCATGGCTCCTTCGCTTCGCTCAGGATGACTCGTTCCCCCCCCATAGAGCAGCCAGCTCCCCCTCCGGAAAGAAGAACCCCACCTCCCGCGCCGCGTTCTCGTCGCTGTCCGAGGCGTGGATGGCGTTCCGGCCCTTGGACTCGGCGAACAGCTTCCGAATCGTGCCCGGCGCGGCCTCCGCCGGGTCGGTGGCCCCGATGACCGTCCGGAGCGTCGGGACGGCGTCTGCCCGCTCCAGCGCCATCGGGAGGCACGGGCCGCTGGTCATGAAGCTCACCAACTCGGCGAAGAACGGGCGCCCGCGGTGGACCGCGTAGAAGGCGCCGGCCTGTTCCGGTGTCAGCCGAACCAGGCGAGCGGCGCGCAGGGTAAAGCCCGCATCCTGCAGGTGCGCCACGATCTTTCCGGTCTTTCCGGTCGCGACGGCATCCGGCTTGACGATCCCCAGGGTCAACGACACGGCTACGACTCCTCCACAGGCATGATTGGTTAGCGGCTGCCCAGCAGCCGTTGCACGAGATCGGCCCGGGTCACGGCACCCCGGAGCACGCCATCCTTCACGACCGGTACCCACTCCACGTCCTTCTTGGCCAGCAGGTGCGCGGCGTCCGCGAGGGTCTGATCCTCGGAGATGCAGAGGACGCTTCGGGCCATGGCATCGCGCACCCGGATTCCCTGCGAGCCCGGCAGGGCGGCGCCGGCGGTCAGCCGCTGCACGGCCCCAGGGGCGAGCGCCTTGAGCAGCTCCCGGTGGGACAACAGTCCCACCACCTGGCCGGCCTCGCCCACGACGGGGATCGCGGTGACCGCGTGCGCTTCCAGCCGGCGAGCGGCTTCGTCGAGGGTATCGTCGGGCCGGAGGGTGGTCACGATCTCCCGCATCAGGTCGCGCACGAGGAGCTGGCCCTCGAGCTCCACCTCGCGCAGGCCCGGGAGCGCAAGCACCTCATCGGCGGATCGGGCGGCCAACAGCGCTCCAGCCAGCTGGGGCCGGGACAGCGCCCGGGCGAAGGCGGCAACCGTCTGGAGGTACACCGCGTGTTCCCTGGGGGGTGCGACGACGAGCAGGATCATCCGGGGATCCGCCGCCTCGCGGGCACCGTCCCGGCCGGCATCCCGCGCTCCGTCGGCGATCGGCGCCGGCGCGATGCCGAGCGCCACGACCAGCGCGGGGACGGCGTCGGTGCGGAAATGCGGCAGCCAGGCGTGGCGGCCCAGGGTCATGGTGTCTTCGGGCCAGCTCTCGCGAATGGCGGCATCGAGCCGGACCGCGTCGCCCACGCGCCCGTCGGCCACACACGCGTCCACCAGGATCCGCATCCCCTCCTCGAGCGTCGCCGCCGGCAGCGGAACCACCACCCGCCGCGGGCTGAGGAGGTCGCTCAGCCTCACATCTTCGACCGGAGCAGCTGGACCACGTCCACCGGGCGGCGCATGATCGCGATGCCCGCCGCCTCGAAGGCCGCGAGCTTCTCCTCGGCGGTGCCGGAGGACCCCGAGATGATGGCGCCCGCGTGTCCCATCCGCCGGCCCTTCGGCGCGGTCTGGCCCGCGATGAAGCCGACGACGGGCTTGGTGACGTGCTCCTTTACGAAGGTCGCGGCGTTCTGCTCGTCGGTGCCGCCGATCTCGCCCAGCATGACGATGGCGTCGGTCTCGGCGTCCTCCTGGAAGGCGCGGAGGCAGTCGATGAAGTTGGTGCCGATGATCGGGTCGCCGCCGATGCCGACGCAGGTGCTCTGCCCGATGCCCGCGCGGGTCAGGTGGTTGACGACCTCGTAGGTGAGCGTGCCGCTGCGCGATACCAGGCCCACCCGGCCGGGACTGCAGATGTTGCCGGGAATGATGCCGACCTTGGCCCGCGCGCCGGGCGCGATGAGCCCCGGACAATTGGGGCCGATCAGCCGGACGCCCCGGCTCCGGACGAACGGCATGGCCCGGCTCATGTGCATGACCGGGATGCCCTCGGTGATGCACACGATGAGCGGCAGTCCCGCATCCGCCGCCTCGATGATCGCCGCGGCGGCGGCCATCGGCGGAACGTAGATCACCGAGGTATTGGCGCCGGTGGCCCCGACCGCGTCCGCCACCGTGTTGAAGACCGGCACCGTGCCTTCGAACGTCTGCCCGCCCTTCCCCGGCGTCACGCCCGCGACGAGCGCCGTGCCGTACTCGAGCATCTGGCGCGAATGGAATGAGCCCTCGCGCCCGGTGATGCCCTGCACCAGGAGCCGCGTATTCCGGTCGACGAAGATGCTCATGCGGCCCCCCGCGCGAGCTGGACCACCTGCTCCACCGCCTGGTCCATGTCGCTCAGCGCCCGCATGCCGACGCCCTCCAGGATCCGGATGGCCTCGACCTCGTTGGTGCCGGTGAGCCGGATGACGATGGGGACCTCGACCTTGAACTGGCTGGTGGCGGCGACGATGCCGTTGGCCACGTCGTCGGTCCGGGTGATGCCGCCGAAGATGTTGAAGAGGATCGCCTTCACGTGCGGATCGGCGGTGATGATCTTGAGCGCGTTGATGACCTTCTCCGGACTCGAGCTGCCGCCGATGTCGAGGAAGTTGGCCGGCTCGCCGCCGTAGTACTTCACCAGATCCATCGTGGCCATGGCAAGGCCGGCGCCGTTCACCACGCAGCCCACATTGCCGTCGAGCTTGATGAACGTCAGGTTGGCCCGGCGTGCCGCCGCCTCGCTCGGCTCCTCGGCCGAGTCGTCCCGGAGCACGCCCAGGTCGGGGCGCCAGAAGAGCTCGTTGTCGTCGATCACGACCTTGGCGTCGAGGGCGAGCACCCGCCCGTCGGGCGTGGTGACCAGCGGATTGATCTCCGCCAGCGAGGCGCCGTTGCTCACGAACGCGGTGTAGAGCTGCTCCATGATCTTGGCCGCCGCCTTCACCTGGGCGAAGTCGCGGTAGAGCACGAAGGCCAGCTCGAGCGCCTGGTGCGGAAACAGGCCGTAGGTGGGATCCACCGCCAGGCGGACGATCTTCTCGGGCGTCTTGGCCGCGACCTCCTCGATGTCCACCCCGCCCGCGCTGCTCACCATGAAGACGGGGCGCTGGGTGTCGCGGTCCATGATGAGGCCGACGTAGCTCTCGGTGACGATCTCGGCGGCCGGCACCACCAGCACCTTCTGCACCGTGAGCCCTTTGATCGTCATGCCCAGGATCTGTGCCGACAGGTCCGCTGCCTCGGCCGGGTTCCGGGCCAGCTTCACTCCGCCGGCCTTGCCACGCCCGCCCGCGTGCACCTGTGCCTTGATCACGACGGTGCCGCCGAGCCTCCGGGCGACCGCCTCGGCCTCGGGGGGGGTCGACGCCACGTCGCCCTCGAACATCGGGATCCCCGCCGCCTTGAGCAGCGCGCGCGCCTGGTACTCGTGGAGATTCACGGCTCCCTCGTGATCGTCGTTCCAGTCTCGCCGCGGAGTGCCGCGGGACCGTCGCTCAGCCGGGCGATGATGGCACGGCCGCCCGTGTCGCGGGCGAAGCCGGCCGCCGCCTCGACCTTGGGCCTCATGCCGCCCTCGTCGAGCCCACCGCGCGCCATGAGCGCCTCGGCCTGAGCGACGGTCAGGCGGCGGAGCGGGCGGGCGGCAGGTGTGCCCCAGCCCTCGAACACCGCGTCGACATTGGTCAGGATCATCAGCACCTCCGCTTCCAGCTGCGCCGCGAGGATGGCCGCGACCCGGTCCTTGTCGACCACCGCGTCCACGCCCTCGAAGCCCAGCAGCGGATCCTGATACACCGGCGCGCCGCCGCCGCCCGCCGCGATGACGATCGTGCCCTGCTCGAGCAGCCGCCGCACCGCCGGCAGCTCGACGACGCCGAGCGGCACGGGACTCGTGGCCATCCGACGCCAGTCGCCCGCGCCGTCCTGGCCGACAGCTCGTCCGGCCTCGCGGAGCCGCGCCACCTCGGCCTCGGTGAGGGCGCGACCGATCGGCTTGGTGGGACGGCCGAGGGCGGGGTCGTAGCGGTCGACCAGCGTCTGGGTGACCACCGTGGCGACGTCGCGCGACACCCCGGCCGCCGCCAGCGCGTTCTGCAGCGACTGCTGCAGCATGTAGCCGATCCAGCCCGAGGTCTCCGCCACCAGCACCCCGAGTGGCAGGGGCTCGACCAGGCGCCGGGCCGCCTCGTTCCGGGTCAGCTCGTCGCCGACCTGCGGGCCGTTGCCGTGCACCAGCACGATCCGCCAGCCCGCCCGCGCCAGCTCCACCACCATCGCCATGCTCTCGCGGGCGTGGCGGAACTGGTTGGTAATCGTGGCCGGCTCCCCCGCGCGAGCCAGCGCGTTTCCGCCGAGCGCCAGGACCGCCGTCCTCACGCGTCCCGCCCGGGGCAAAAGCCCCCGAAGGTAGTCCGGGCCCCACGGGCGAGCAAGCTCACTGCGCGGCCGAATCCGAGGGCAGGCCGAGGGCCCGCCGGAGGCTCGACCAGGCGCGGCCGAACCTGTCCCAATCGGCGGCGCGGAGCGCGCTGTCGGCGCGAAGGAGCAGCCCGCGCGCCTCGTCCAGCCGGGTCGCCTGCGCCTGGCCGGCGATCGCGGGCACCGTCGCCCCGAGCAGGTTGCTCCAGGCCTCCTTGAGCGTGTGCCCCGCACCCTGACGGTCGCCCGTCGCGACCGTCACCCACACGAGCGTGGGCCGGCCGGTGGCGGCCGAAGCGGAGGCGAAGTGCGATTGATAGGCCACGACCGCACCGGTCTCCAGGTCGAACCGGACCGGTCCGCGCTCGAGGCGCCCACCCTCGTCCCGGATTGAATCGCTGAGCGCGTCGTACGACGGGAAGCGTGCCCAGCGACTTTCGAGCGCAGTGCGCGACGGCAGCGCGGTGGCCGAATCGAACCGCACCAGCCGCAGCGCATCGCTGTCCTCCTCATGGCTGCCGGTGAGCACGGCGTTCAGGCGCCGCTCCCCCGGGCGCTCGTACGCGATCGCCAGCACCGGACCGGTGGTGTCGTCCGACCAGGCGGTCTCCGCGCGCGGGAGCTCGACGCCCTCGGCGCCCGGGCGGATGCCGAGCGAGCCCGGCCTGAGGCTCGAGCGCTCGAGCTGGCGCGCCTGCACCCGAAGGAGGTCGGCCGGGTATGGCGCCGCCCGCCACACGCCCTCGGGAATCGCGCCGCTCGGCTCCACGACGCCTGCCGCGAAGGCGGCCCAGGCCGACGCGAGCGCGTCCGCGCCGGGCCGGAGATAGATGCGCGTTGCGCCGGTCTGCGCCGAGACGGTGCCGAGCAGCCCCGCCCGGAACCCGGCCACCCGGCGTCCGCGCCACTCGATCGACGGGGACAGGGGAAATGCCATGGCCGGCAGGTAGCCGTCGGCGATCCAGAGCAGCTCGCCATCCACGACCCGCGCGGAGGCATCGCCCCACTGCGCGAACGGCGCGAGCCGCGCCAGCCGGACGGTGGGCCTGAGCTTCCAGTCGACGCGCGCGTCGGGCGCCAGCGGTCCGAACAGGGCCGGTGCCTGCAGCGCCCACGCGAGCGACACCCGCCGAAGCCACGAGTCGAGCGCAACTCCTGAATCCTCGTCGCGGCCGATCCGGTAATCCGGAGACTCCGCGTGAAATGCGCGCATCCCCAGGTCGCGCAGCGGCTGGACCGACGGCGACGGAACCGAGTCCTGCTGGCGGTAGAACAGCGCCTCGCCCGCAGGCCCGGTGCGGTCGTCCGCCTGGGCGGTCATCACGAGACGGCCACCCGGGAGTAAGCGCGTTCCCAGCCATACCGGCCGGCGCCGGCCGGCGACGGTGAGCAACGCCGGGTCCAGCGACACGAGCTGCGCCGAATCGGCGGTGAGCAGCCTGGCAGCGACCGGCCGGCTCCACAGTGCCGGCACGACCGGCACCGCCGGCGGCGGTGAAGCGGCCGTGGTCTCGCCGGCCAGCGACTCGAGGCCGTACGCAAGCCGCTCGAATTGCTCTATGGTCCGAAGGTCGGTGAGCGGCTCTCCCTCTCCTCCCAACGCCGGGGGCACCATCCAGTGCCCCGCGAGCGACGCGAGCGGCAGCACCAGCCACCCGGCCGCTGCCAGCGCATGGCGACCGCGGACTGCCCAGACGGCGCTGAGCAGCGCCGTCGCCAGCGCCACGCCCACCAGGACCGGAGCCACCAACGTCGTGGCGCGCCAGAGCGCCCGGTCGGGGGTGCCGACGTAGCCGGCGACGAGCTCGAACGGCTCGAGCAAATACCCCCACATCAGGGTGCACGCGAGGCTCACGAGCAGCCAGCCGAGATGAATGCGGGCGTGGGTATTGATGGCGGGACGGCCGTCGAGCCAGCGA
>Ga0210142_1000391_pt1 | contig 9840 bp, 10 predicted proteins | sample Goodyear_PhragC__FD_184869 | JGI IMG/M metagenome (GOLD analysis project Ga0210142, IMG submission 184869) | Wetland microbial communities from San Francisco Bay, California, USA, that impact long-term carbon sequestration - Goodyear_PhragC_D2... | ecosystem: Environmental > Aquatic > Marine >...
TGACCCGGGCGCCCGCGAGCGCGGCCCAGACGTGCTGCTCTGAGTGGTTCAGGTTCTCGACCGCGATGCGCCAGAGCTCGCGCTCCAGGACGTGGAGGCGGCGCTCCGACTGGTCGGACACCGGCACGACGCGCTTCTCGACCCGGACCCGGCGCCCGCGGCCGCGCCTGACCGGGCCGACGACGATCGCGCCCCCGCGGTAGACGTCGCGGTCGAGCAGGCTGTGGAGGGTGACGATGGTCTCGTCGTGCGTGGTGGCCGGGTGGACGAGGTCGATCACCAGGCCCGCCTCCTTGCCGGGGTTGCGACGGGTGACGCGGCCGACCCGCTGCTGGTAGACGCGGCGGGAGGCGGTGGGCGCCAGGTGCATGCAGATCGTCGCCCGCGGCGAGTTCCAGCCCTCGGCCAGCAGCATCGCGTTGCAGAGCACGTCGACCTCGCCTCTTTCGAAGCCGGCCAGGATCTCGGCCAGCTCGCGCTTGGGCGTTTCGCCGGAGACGGCGCGGGCGTTGATGCCCGCGTCCTGGAAGGCCTTGGCGACGTTCTTCGCGTGCTTGACGCCGGCGGTGTAGACCACGCCGGGCACGCGCCGGAACCGCGAACGGTAGAGGTCCGCGATCGCCACGTTGAACGGCGCCTGGTCGAGGAGCTTGGCCAGCTCCTCCTGGTCGAAGTCCTGGTCCACCTCGCCCTTGCGCAGCGGGACCTTGGCGATCGTCCGCACACCGGGCCCCGGGGGGATCCGGACGCAGCGAAGCGGAGCGATCACGCCGCGGCGGGCCGCCTGGGCGAGGTCGAAGCGGGAGGTCTGGGTCGGGAAGAGGTCGGCGACGTGGCGCGCGATCAGGGCACCGGTGGCGGTCATGCCGATGAAGACGGGTCCCACCCAGGCGCGGATGCAGCCGCTGGTCTTCTCGCCGAGCGCGGTGTGGGCCTCGTCGCAGATCACGATCGAGTACGCGTCCGAGATCCGGCCGGCGTTGCGGACGAACCACTGGTAGGTCTCGACCGTCACCGGCCCGTAGGGGTGGTCGGCGCCATCGAGCAGCGGCGGCGACAGGCGGTCGGCGTAGCCGCGATCGGAGATCTCGCCGATGAACTGGTCGACGAGGTTGCGGCGGTGGGTGAGGATCAGGATGCCGCCGGTGCGCGAGGCCTCGATGAAGCCGACGGCCGCGACGGTCTTGCCGGACCCGGTGGCATGCTCGAACCAGAAGCGGCGGTTCGCTCCGGGGTCCTCCGGGGCCTCCTCGACGACCTCCTCGTCGACCTGCTCGACCCAGTCCTCGGCCTCCTCGGCCTCGGTCGCCTCCTCCTCTTCTTCCTCTTCCTCTTCTTCCTCTTCCTCTTCTTCCTCCTCGGTGGCATCGGCCTCCTCCACCGCTTCGGCGCCGTTCTCCGAGGGCCCCTCCTCTTCCTCTTCCTCGACGGTCGCGGCGGCCACACCGTTTCCGTTGCCGGTCCAGGCGTGGCCGTTGAGCCGCTCCTGGATGTCGGCGATCAGTGCCGCGAGGGTTCCGGAGAGCGCGTCGACCTGATGGGGATCGAGCTCCGCGCCATCGGCGAGATGAGGCTCCTCCTCGGAGAGCAGGCGCTCAAGGCCAAGGAGGAGGGAGAAGTCCCGGCGCCACTCGATCGAGGGCGCCTCCAGTCCCTCGTCGATCTCGGCGAGGGCGGCGTCCAGCGCCCTGCGGCGGGGGGTCCCGGACGCGAGGTCCTTCGGCTTCTCGCCCTCGAGCAGGAAGGGCTCGCGCGCGAACTCCCGTGCACGCTCGATGTCGGCGCTCGTAGGCGCCTTTGCCGCTTTGGCGGCCGGCTTGGTCTCTTCAGCCATCTGAGGCTCTCTGATCCGCCGTTGCCCGCCACACGAAAGGATGGCGAGGCGAAATTGGCCTGATCACGGAAGACACCCGAGATACGGCTGTCCGCTCCGGGCTCTCCCTGGGTCCAGGAACTTGATGGACCGGTAGGAATTAAAGCACTCTTGATCGTCGACACGTATTCCCTAAATGTGAACTTCCGCTCATCCAGGCGTGGGACCTCCCGCACGCTGCTCGGCATCGTCGCCCTGGCGGCGACGCTGGCGGTCGCCGGCTGTGCGGGCGGGAGCGGCGGGCACTCGACCAGGCAACCCAGCCGCTCAGCGGCGCGCCTCCCCAGCTCGCGGAGATCCGCGGTCAGGCCAACCAGCTGCTGGACGGCGGCAAGGACGCGTTCGACCAGCGCCTGCAGGCGCTCAAGGGCACGCCGGTGGTCGTCAACGACTGGGCCTCCTGGTGCGGGCCCTGCCGCTTCGAGTTCCCGTTCCTCCAATCCCAGGCCTCGAAGCACGCCAAGGACATCGGCTTCCTCGGAGTGGACTCCGACGACTCGAGCGGCTCGGCCAAGACGTTCCTCGGCGAGCTGCCGCTGCCATATCCCTCCTACCGCGACCCCGACAAGTCGATCCGCCAGGAGCTGCACGGGATCGGCTATCCCGCGACCGTCTTCTACGACCGGGCTGGGAACGTCGCCTACACCCACCAGGGCGTCTACCAGAGCGAGGACCAGCTCGCCGCCGATATTCAGCGATACGCGCGCTGATGGGCGGATAATGAATTCATGACCGAGCTCGCCATCGCACTCCTCGTGGTCGCGCTGCTGCTGTTCATCGCGGAAGCGCACGCGCCGACGACGGTGCTGGGACTGCTCGGTGTCGGCTGCCTGGTTGGCGCGGGCTTCGCCTGGCGCGGTGCCGGACACGATCTGCCGGTCGCCGCGATCGTGATCGCGGGGGTGATCCTCGCGGGCTTCATCGTCTTCGCCAGCCGCAAAGCCCTGGCAGCCCACCGCGACCAGCCCGTTCGAACCGGGTGGGAGGAGCTGGTCGGCTCGGTGGCCGAGGTCAGGGAGCCGCTCGACCCTGAGGGTCAGGTGTTCGTCGCCGGCGCTCTCTGGCGAGCTCGCGCGAGCGGCGAGGGCCCGATCGGCCTAGGCACTAGAGTGCGCATCAAGTCGGTGGACGGCCTGACGCTGGTGGTGCAACCGGCGGCTGAGGGCCAGCCGGCAGTCGCAGAGAAAGGGACTTAGAGGATGGCCATAGCGATCGGCGTCGTCGTAGTCGTTGCGTTCTTCGTGTTGATCTTCCTCGGCTCGGCGGTGCGGGTGCTGAGGGAGTACGAGCGCGGAGTGATCTTCAGGCTCGGCCGGCTGATCGCCCAGAAAGGCCCCGGGTTGATCCTCCTGGTCCCGGTGATCGACCGGATGGTCCGGGTCGACCTGCGGACCGTGACGCTCAACATCCCTCCACAGGAGGTGATCACGCGCGACAACGTCCCGGCCCGCGTGAACGCCGTCTGCTACTTCCGGGTGATCGACCCGAACAAGTCGATCGTTGAGGTCGAGAACTTCCTGCTCGCCACCTCCCAGATCGCCCAGACCACCCTGCGCTCCGTGCTCGGCAAGGCGGACCTCGACACGCTGCTCGCCGAGCGCGAGCGGCTCAACGAGGACCTGCAGAAGATCATCGACGACCAGACCGAGCCCTGGGGCGTGAAGGTCAGCACCGTCGAGATCAAGGACGTCGAGATCCCGGAGCAGATGCAGAGGGCGATGGCGCGCCAGGCCGAGGCGGAGAGGGAGCGCCGCGCGAAGATCATCAACGCCGAGGGCGAGTACCAGGCCGCCGAGAAGCTCGCCCAGGCCGCGGACATCATCTCCAAGAACCCGGCGACGCTGCAGCTGCGCTATCTGCAGACGCTGCTCGAGATGGGCGTCAACCAGAACACGACGATCGTCTTCCCGCTGCCGATCGAGTTCATCGACGCCTTCCAGCGATTCACCAAGAAGCCGGGAAGCTGACCGCCAACAGCCGCCTCACCGTCACGGTGCGCTCAACCCGTGACGCCAAGGAGATCGAGGCCGCGATGGACCTCCGCATCCGGGTGTTCTGCGACGAGCAGGGCGTCGACCCCGAGCTGGAGGTGGACGGGCTCGACGACGAGGCGACCCAGGTCGTGGCGCTGGACGAGTCCGGGATCGTCGCAACCTGCCGATTGCGGTATCCGGGGGCCGGTGTCTGCAAGCTCGAGCGGATGGTCGTCGATGCTCGCCATCGGAAGCTCGGGGTGGGTGCCCGCCTGCTGGACTGGTGCGAGGAGGAAGGGCGCGCCGCAGGCGCGGAGACGATGGTCCTCAACTCCCAGCTGCGCGCGCAGGATTTCTACGGCTCCCACGGCTATGAGCCTGAGGGGGAGACGTTCATCGACGCTGACATCGAGCACATCCGGATGACCAAGCCGCTCTGATGGCCGATCGGAAGCCGACCCCCGAGATCCGCATCGACCAGCTGACCGGGCTGCGGACGATCCTCTCGCCCGCCCGGGCCGATCGCCCGTTCGACTTCGGCGGAACGCCGACCCAGGAGAACCCCGAGGCCCGCGACAAGTGCCCGTTTTGCGAGGGTCGCGAGGACCGCACCCCGCCCGAGGTCTGGGCGGACCGCCCGGGCGGCGGACCCCCGGACAGCGCGGGCTGGCGGGTCCGCGCCGTCCCCAACCTCTATCCGGCGCTGGCTCAGATCGCCGAGGACGACACCGCAGGCGCCGAGGCCGATGAGGGCCTGACGGCCGCGGGGGACCCGCTGCGGGCGTCATCCAGGGGAAGGGAGCCGGACCTCTTCAAGGCGACCTTGGCGACGGGCTTCCACGAGGTGATCATCCACTCGCCCCGGCACCGCACCTCGCTGGGCCAGCTCGACGACTCGGAGCTGTCCGCCGCGGTCGCCGGCTGGCGGGAGCGGATGAGCGCGCACGCCGAGCGCTCCGGCTACGTCCAGCTGATCGTCAACGAGGGCAAGGAGGCGGGCGCCTCCCTGGAGCACAGCCACGCGCAGCTCTATGCGCTCGGCTTCGTCCCAGCTCAGGTGGCGCGTGAGCGGGAACGCTTCGCCTCCTACAACCAGCACACGATGGGAGGCGACCTGCTCGCCGAGATCGCCTCGGAGGAGGTGCGCCGCCAGGAGCGGCTGGTCGCAATCGACGACGACGCCCTGCTGATCTGCCCCTGGGCCTCCCGGTCGCCCTTCGAGCTGCGGATCATCCCCCGGCAGCCGGCTCCCAGCTTCGAGCGGGACGGCGAGGTCGGGCTCGGGATGCTCCGCACCGCGCTGCGGGCGCTGGAGGCTCGCTTCGACCGCGTCCCGCAGCTCAACGCCTGGACGCTGACGGCTCCCCGGGGCGCCGAGCCGTTCCACTGGCATCTCGACATCGCGCCCCGGATCGGCATCCGCGCCGGCTTCGAGATGTCGACCGGCGTCGAGCTCAACGTCTTCCCGCCCGAGCGCGCCGCGGCCGAGCTGCGCGAGGCGCTGGGCAGCTAGGGTCCGCGCCCGTGCCACCGGTCCGCCAGCCCATACCCCGCTTCGTCGCCAACGCGAGCACCGAGGGCCTGCCCTATGGGCGCTGGGGTGCGCGGCTGCGCGACGAGTTCGCCAAGGCGTGCGAGCCGCACATCCCCGAGGCGGGCGGGCCGCCGGGTGAGGTGACCTGGTTCCCCGAGCGGGCCTGGGGCGGCCGGGTCTACGTGCCGGCCGTCGCACCCGTCGAGGGCGCCCAGGAGCCGAGCGAGTACTTCGGCTTCGTCTCCTTCGTCCGGCCGGACGGGGAGGAGACCGGCGAGGCCGGCGGCTTCGAGGCGAAGGCCGACTTCACCGACGTCACAGCGGACCAGAACCCGGATTGGCTGATCGACCTGAACGAGGAGGTGATCGGGGCCTGGCGCGGCGAGAGCGACCGGCGCGGCGACGTCACCCTCGTCTGGGGGACGCCGCTGGTCCGCGGCGCGACCGCCGCCACCGCCGAGCTCGACGCCGAGGTGGTCGACCAGACTCCGGTGACCGACGAGCGCTTCACCCTGGTCGCCCTCGACGCCGTCAAGGGCTTTCCGGACGAGCTCTACCTGGAGGTCAAGGTGTGGAGCTCACAGGGCCAGCAGCTCGCCGTCGAGAGCCTCTACGACGAGCCGGAGTAGCGCTAGTGAGCGGCGACGAAGCGCCGGATCCAGCGCACCGCCGGCGAGCGGTGTGGGTAGTACAGATCCGAGACGTGCCCGCGGTTGGGGACGATGTCAAGTCGCGATGACGGGTAGTGGCGCGCCACCTCGCGGGCCTCGGTGACTGTGGTGATGTCGTCGAACTCGCCGGAGAGCACCAGGACCGGCAGCCCGGCGGGCTGCGTCGCGCCGCTCGGCACGGGCGGCTCCATCGACGCCGTCGGCGGCGGCCAGGAGAGGCAACCCGTGAAGCCCGTGGACGGGAGGGTCATCCACTGGCTCACCGTCAGCGGGGCGAACAGCCTGCGGCGTGGGAACGCGGCGATCGATTGATCGAGCTGCGCCGTGCGCTGGGCGAAGCCGGCGGTGTTGCGGTCCCACGCCACCGGATAGTCGTTGCACTCGACCGCGGTGCCCATTCCGGTGGAGAAGTAGTGGAAGTCGCCGTCGCCGGGCCGCCCCTCGCGGGCGATGCGATCGAGGCGCCCGGGGTCGCCCGCCAGGTACTCGGTGACCGCCCGGTTCAGCGCCAAATAGGAGTTCGGCGACCAGGTCCCCGCCTCGAGCAGGAAGGAGAGCGTGCCGTTGAGCGGGCCGCCCGTGCGCTGGATCCGGGCGAGCGCATGACGGAAGCGCTGCTTGCCGTCCCACGAGCACCGCAGCCTCTTGCCGCCGCAGAGAGACGCGGCCCTGGCGCGGCAGGATGAGCTTCGGGCGCAGCTGAGCTTGAGCGCCCGCATCGCAGCCGGATAGATCGTCCTCCAGAAGGGATCGTCGGCCGGGTAGGCCGAGGAGAGCACCATCGAGCGCAGGCTGGAGGGGTAGCGGACCGAGTACGCCTGCGCCAGCAGGGTTCCGTACGAGTCTCCGTACAGGGTGATCGGCCCCAGGCCGAGCGCGGTGCGGACGGCCTCGATGTCGGCCGCTGACTCGGCCGAGGTGAAGCCCTCGTAGCGAGCGCCGAGCTGATTCGCGCAGGAGGCGGTCGCGACCACCTCCGGGACCATCCCGCGCTGCAGCTGCGGGCAGTTCACCGCCTGCGAGTGCCCGGTGCCACGCTGGTCGATCAGCACGAGGTCGCGGCGGCGCAGCAGAGGCCCGAAGACGGCCTTGTACGACTTCGCCGAGTCGAAGTTGGTGCTCGCGTAGCCGGGGCCGCCTTCAACGGCGACGATGGTTCCCCGCCCGCTCCCGGGGCAGGACCGCGAAGAAGATCGACTGGTCTCCAAGGCTGGGGTCCGCCCGGACCGCCGGGACCGTGATCCGGCCGCAGCGAAATCGGGGGCCGGCATTCAGGTCGCACGGGCTGAGGGCCGCCGAGCCGCTCGCCACGGCCCTCTCGGCGCGGCCGGCAAGGGCCGATCCGGGCGCGCCCAAGACCAACCCTCCCAGCATCAACGCGAGCAGCAGGCCAAATCGCAGTCGAGACACGGGAGCAGCCTAGTCCTACATGGCCATCATCACGTCGGACTCGGGCAAGGTCCCGTGGCGTAAGCACGGCGTTAGACGGGAATTAGTCTTGGTCGAGACCGATGGCACGCCACACAGGAGGACAGGATGGGATCGGAAGAGCTGAAGAGCGCGCTACGGGACACCAACGAGGTCGAGCTCACCACCACCGGCCGCAAGTCCGGCAACGAGAGCTCCCGCCCGATCTGGTTCGTCGAGGAGGGCGACAAGATCCTGCTGCTCCCCGTCAGCGGATCGAAGAGCAACTGGTACCGGAACGTTGAGAAGACGCCGACGATCGGCTTGGCGGCGGACGAGGCCGAGCTCGAGGTGGAGGCGAAGCCGACCGAAGACCCTTCCACCGTCGACCATGTCGTCGAGGCCTTCGGCAACAAGTACGGCGCGGACCGGGTCAAGGAGTACTACCCGGGCGTCGACGCCGCAGTCGAGGTCCCGCTGGCGTGATCCCGGCGCACTAACCTCAGCCTCGGCCCCGATAGCTCAGCTGGATAGAGCGACTCCCTCCTAAGGAGTAGGCCCCAGGTTCGAATCCTGGTCGGGGCGTTGGTAGGGATCAGCTCCGGGACTCGATCCGCACGCGGACCAGCGCGTCGACCCGGATCAGCCGCCCCAACCACCCGGGGATGCTCCGGGTCGCCGACTTCTGCGCAGAGCGCGATCTCCCGCTGCTCGTGCACAGCAACGCGAGCGCCCAGGGGCACGAGCCCGAGGCCTACGTGGCTGAGTTCGAGCAGCTCCTCCGCCACTATCGGGGACAGGCGATCGTCTGGGCGCACGCGGGCATCTCGGAGATTCACCGCCGGCACGACCACCTACCCACCGTCGCCCGGCTGCTCTCGGAGCACGAGGCATTGCATGTGGACCTCTCCTGGATGGCCGTGGGCGAGGTGCTGGACGGCTCCGGGGTACTCCGGCCGGATTGGGTGGAGCTGATCGAGCGCTTCTCGGATCGCTTCACGATCGGCAGCGACGTCGTCGGTCACTTCGACGACTACGAAGAGCCGATCCGGGGCGCAGCCCAGATCCTGGCCGGGCTAAGCGACGCGACGCGGGAGCGGGCCGCGCACCTGAACGCCGAGCGGCTCTGGTTCGCCTGATCGGTGCGCTCACCCCTCGCGGGCGTCGGCCAGGGTGAACTGCGCGGCGATCACGAGCAGGTAGACCGATGTCGCCACGAGGCCAACTATCAGCCAGGCGATCACGTCCTTGACGACCGCGTTGACGAGAGCGGCGGCGCCGATGGCGAGCCCAACCGATATGAGGTGGAAGCCGCCCCAGAGGCGAACGTTCCCGTGCTCGCGGGAAGCCATGATCTCGCCGGGGCGTCCGTAGGCGAGCGCCGCCGTCACGCCGAAGCCGAGCACGGCCCCGGCCAGGAAGATCAGGGCCTCCCAGGCCGTGGGGATACCGCGCGAGTGGGTGGTGACGGCGCCCGAGGTCCAGATCGTCAGCGTGTAGCCGTAGGGAGCGGCCGAGGTGGCGACCGCCGTCTTCAGGTGTGATCGATATGTCCGCCGCTCCGCAGCCATCCTGGGCACGTTATTCCCCGGCTCTAAACGCCACGCCACCTGCAAGTCGGGTGGCGAACCTGGCCAAGCAGCCCCGCGATTGCTTCCATACCCGGTGGAGGAAAACCCGGTGTCGTCCGAGACCACCAAGCGTCTCCCCTATATGCCCGGCCTGGATGGCCTGCGGGCCATCGCCGTGCTCGCCGTCTTCGTCTACCACTTCCACAACGGCGGTGGCTGGCTTCCGGGCGGGTTCCTCGGCGTCGACGTCTTCTTCGTGATCAGCGGCTACCTGATCACGTCGCTGCTGCTCAGCGAGTTCCGCAAGGAGGGGCGGATCGATCTCGTCCGCTTCTGGCTGCGGCGCGCGCGGCGGCTGCTGCCGGCGGTCGGGGTGCTGATCGCGGTCGTGATGGTCCTCGGCGCCTTCTTCGACTTCGGCCAGATCTCCACACTGCGCGGCCAGGCGCTTGCGTCGATGGCCTATGTCACCAACTGGGACCTGATCCTCAGCCACCAGTCCTACTTCGAGGAGTTCGCGCGCCCATCGCTGTTCCGCCATCTCTGGTCGCTGGCGGTGGAGGAGCAGTTCTATCTGCTCTGGCCACTCGTCTTCGCGGCCTGCATGACGCGATTCGGCCACAGGCGCCTGGTGTTCGGCGTGATCGCCGGCGCGATCGCGTCCAGCCTGCTGATGGCGATCCTGTTCGACCCGGGCAACCCGAACCGCGTCTTCTACGGCACGGACACGCGGGCGACGCCGCTGCTGATCGGGGTGGCGCTGGCGTTCTTCTGGCATCCGGAGAACCTCAAGCCGAAGACGGGAACGCTC